>Ga0272448_1000460_pt1 | contig 62777 bp, 58 predicted proteins | sample YNPCB0191_FD_202220 | JGI IMG/M metagenome (GOLD analysis project Ga0272448, IMG submission 202220) | Hot spring sediment microbial communities from Yellowstone National Park, WY, United States - YNP-CB-019-1 | ecosystem: Environmental > Aquatic > Thermal springs > Hot (42-90C) > Sediment... | reverse complement strand
TATGGTTTCAACATTGTAAGTTTTGCACTCTAAATAATAAGGATCATTATTGAACCAAAACAGGATATCTGGATAACCAGTTGCTTTTTTATATCCACTCGGCCCAATTGGAATGTCTGCTCGCAAACCCAAAGAATGGGGAGCACCTCAAATCTTAAATTCTCTCAATCCATTTGTAACTTCAAAATTGACTCCCAATGCCTTTAATTCCAATTCTGCTAAGGACAATTCGTAAATAAATTGGACATTATCCAATAAAATCAGATCTTGTTGAGTATTTTCATTATCCATTTCATAGGCCCAGAAACGGCTTTCTGCTCTTTCTATCATTATTTCACCTTTAGTCTTTAATTTTCTTATCTCCATAATTTTCTTTCCCGCATAATATTTTTTCAATTATTAAAATCTCAGACGAAAAATTCTCTTCCTACATAATTCTGAGGTAATGTCTAACATCGCAACTTAGACATACATAAGTTAAGACGTTTTTCAGCCGGAAATTCTCTCATTAAAACCAGCTGCTCGTATATACATTCAGGATAATTGGGAGGATATTCATTTTCAGGATAAAATTTATCAGAATTAAAAAGTCCACTTTCCAGGTTCTTTAATCTCGGCTTATTTATGGTTTCTATCGTTTGGAATGGAAGATCCGGCTTTTCTATAGACATTTTTTTGCCCAATTTAAACCGGTCATATTTATCAGCCCAGATAAGTTCTACATATTTCTTGTTGTTATTCTGCATTTTTTACCTCATTAAAAATATTTTTAAAAACACAGTTGATATCTCACTCTCAACAAAATCCCAAAGATGCCATACCTTATAGAGACCTTTTTATATATTTATATAAAAATTTAGCTAACATATAAAATTTTAGCTAAAATTTTAGAAATTTTTATATTCTGGGTCATTATAATTACCTGCCATTGCAGCTATTTCTTCAAAAATACCTTATCTGCAATCTTTTGCCCTCATCTATTTAATAAGAGATTTAGATTAAAAAGTAAATAGATTTTTTGGTTAAAATTTCCGCCAGAAGCTGAGAGGCTCGATAAAAAATATTTTGCTTCCTTTTTTCTGTCTTCTTTTTTCTGTTATAATTTTTCCAGTGTTGTGGTTGAAAAGAAAACAGACCCATAGATTTTTAAACGTTAATTTGCCAGTTTCAATTGAGGAAATAAGTAGTGGCGATAGCTGCTTTCTTCAACAATTTTAAAAATTCGGGCCAAATTATGGCTTTAAGGTTGAGGTAAGATAATGCGAATTAGATTAGCTTATGGCCGAAAGGGATTGACCATTGAACTTCCTGACAGAGCGGCGGTAACAGTAATCGAACCTGAATTTGTTCCAGGACTGGAAGATGAACGGACCGCTCTGAGAGCAGCCTTGGCTTCACCCATTGGCTGCCTCCCGCTTGCCGAATTAGTTCATTCATCAGATATTGTGGCCGTAGTCTTCAGCGATATTACCAGACCGATGCCCAATGACCGCGTTCTACCGGTATTACTGGAAGAATTATCTCGGGCTGGCCTGCCAGATGATCACGTTGTTCTGGTCAATGCTCTCGCCACACATCGAGCACAGACCGAAGCTGAATTGAAAACCATGCTGGGTGAAGCGGTGGTCAATCGTTACCATATCGTCCAGCACAATGCCTGGGATGAGGCCACCCTGAAGCCCGTAGGTCGCAACCGTTCCGGTCGCATAGTACGGGTCAACCGGGCCTATCTTGAAGCTTCGGTGCGCATTCTTACGGGCTTTATCGAGCCACATTTTTTCGCTGGCTTCAGCGGCGGCCCAAAAGCTGTTCTGCCGGGCATTGCTGATGCGGATAGCATCCTGGATAACCACGGTGCGACCATGCTGGCCAACGCCCGGGCTACCTGGACGGTGACCAAAGGCAATCCTCTCTGGGAAGAAATGCTGGAGATTGCCCTGCTTACCAAGCCGAGCTTTCTACTTAATGTCACTTTGAATCAGAACCGCCAGATTACCGGCGTTTTTGCTGGCGACCTGCTCAAAGCCCACGAAGCTGGCTGTGAATTCGCCCGCCGTCAGGCCGTCAGGTTGGTGCCTCAGCCATTTGATATTGTCATCACCAGTAACAGTGGCTATCCGCTTGACCTCAATCTTTACCAGGCAGTTAAAGGAATGTCAGCTGCAGCCCGCATCGTCAAGCCGGGCGGAGTTATCATTATAGCTGCTGAATGCTGGGATGGTATTCCCAATCATGGTGAGTTCAAGCGATTACTCTGGGAGGCCAGCTCGCCTGAAGAACTCCTGGCGCAGGTAATGACTCCGGGTTTTCGCTGTCTCGACCAGTGGGAAGCACAGGTTCTGGCTCAGATTCGGCATAAAGCCAGCATTTTCCTTTACACTGATGGTTTGACTGAAGAAGAAATACGCCGGTCACATCTCCTTCCCTGTCGCTCGGTTGAAAAAACCGTGGAGGAATTTCTCCAATCTAACCCGAAAGCCACTATTGCCATTCTGCCTGACGGCCCTCAAACTGTTCCAACTGTGGCGAGTTGAAGTAAAAAAATAATTAGAAAAATTAATCAACAGACGTAACTACAGCTAAAGAAAAACGAAGGTCTATATCATAGAATCCATCTGGCTTTTATCCTTATTATCATCTTCCTATTAAATATTTGCTGCACTTTTTAAGGAGCAGACGAAATTTTATTGACTTAAGCTGGGAGAATGAAACATATTGATAGGTGGAACGAAAAAAATTTTTCAGGAGGTTAGAATGAAACCATCTGTAAAGCCAGCCACTTCAAAAATAAAAATTCATAAATCTCTAAAGCTAATCATTAACTCAAAGAATAATGGTCTGGGAGCTTCAGCCTGGTTGATATTTTTAATCTTTTTATGCCTTCTATCCTCTCTTAGGTCTGATCTCCTCAGTGAATCAAACCAGCCAATTGGAACTTCTCATAATTTAGAAAAGCCGGTTATCGCTGTGGTTGGCGGAACGCTGATTGATGGCACGGGTAAAGAACCGCTGCCCAATGCTATCATCATCATTGAAGGCGACAAGATTAAGGCGGTGGGTCCAGCCAGCAAAATTAAAGTTCCTGAAGGTGCCCAAAAAATTGAGGCAGCCGGAAAATGGATTCTCCCGGGGTTCATTGATTGCCATATCCACCTGGGCACGGAAACCAGCAATCTGGAATATTATCAGGACACAAATAGCCTGGCCACCCTGCGAGCAATGCAACTTATGAACATGTATCTGCGTTGCGGGGTCACCGCAGTACGTGATGTCGGCTCTCCAGTTGAAGTAATGCAGGCACTCGTTCAAGCACAGAAAAACGGCTACATTGACAGCATTCGGGTTTACCCCTGTGGCGATCTGATTACCATTACCGGCGGGCACGGATACGGCATGCACGGCTCACTGGCAGTTGATGGTCCCTGGGAATGGCGAAAAGCTGTGCGTCAGATGTATGCAGCCGGCTTCAAGTATATCAAGATTTCTCCTCAGTTCACCCTGGAAGAGGCTAAGGCCGCAGTGGAAGAAGCTAAGATGCTCGGCCTTCATATCACCGCTCATGGTGGCGGCTTTTCTGACACCATTCCGCCGACTATGACCAAGGTAGCCATCAAGGCCGGCGTGGAATGCATAGAACACTTGAACGAAATGGATGACGAGACCCTGGATATGATGGCCAGACGTCATATCTTCAATGTGCCTACTCTTTACACTTACTACGCCAGCTACCAGCGAAACGGCATCAACCGCTTTCTGATTGAAAAACGCCACTGGTCTATGGCCATGCACGAAACCCTGTTCAAGAAAGCCTACAAAAGAAAAATCGTCATGGGCATCGGGACTGATGCCAACGGAGAATACCGCGAGCTTTACCCCCGGATTTATTTTGAAGAAATGAAATATTTTGCCCGCCTCGGTATGAAGCCGATGGAAGTAATCGTCTGCGCCACGAGAAATGGAGCTCGCATCCTCGGCCTGGAAGACGAGCTGGGGACCATAGAAGCCGGAAAAGCCGCTGACCTGCAGGTGCTCAAAGACAACCCGCTCCAATCTTTTGATAATCTCGGCAAGCCAGAGCTGATCATCCTCCGTGGCAAAATATCCAAATTCTAAGGCCCGTACCCCAAGGTACTAATTTCCGTCGCTGACTCTCCATTCCAGTCAAGATTCCAGACCCTTTCCGGGATTTCCTAAAACCTAAAGCTTGTGTGGCCATCTGAAATATCCTTGTTCAGAATAATGTTTTCAAAAAAGCCGGCCTATAAGATTATTAACGGGCAAAACCTGTTGCGGCCTGACCTTTCAACATGATTAAATTGACATATGGAGCAAAAAGCCTTACTCTTGGTGAGAATGATTGAAGGAGATAGATCAGAATGAAAGCCAAAGTTTTAGCAGTGACTTTCATTTTTATCGGCACTTTAATCATCGCCTTGAGCACCACTGGACAGAACGTCCCTGAAGAAGCAAAAAGACATGTAACCCGAGGCCTGACAGCCATTGAAACAGCCGCTTCCGATTCTGACCTGGAAGAAGCTATCGCTGAATTTAAGAAAGCCATAGAGATAGCACCAGGCTGGTCTGACCCTTACTATCATCTGGGAACGGTTCTTGACCGGCTTGGACGGTATGAAGAAGCTTGCTCTTACCTTAAGAAATCCCTGGAACTCCAGCCCAATTCTGTTGTCCAGGAATATTATTATAAGGTGGAATTTAAAAGGGATAAACAGGCTAAAAATGAACAAATTATACAGGCTTTGCTGAGCGGAATAAAAAACAAGAGAGGCCAGTCAATCGGTGGCATTTGTTATGTCCAGAGCTTCCTTAGAGAAAACGGCCAAATCCAAGTCAGGATTGCCTCCATGTATCCGGAATTTAATCAGACAGTACCTGTTGATTTTGATGGTCCGGTTTTTAAATTCAAATTCGTTTATTATGGTTGTCCGGCGCCAAGCATGACCGGCAACCCTTCATATCCATGCCCGTGGGATGTGAGAATCGAGGCCAGAATAATTTCCACCTCGCCCCTGCGGCTTAAGGTAACGGAAAAATGTCTTAGAAAATTTAATGAGCCGTTTGAGCAAACATTTGAAGGAGAATGGGAATTTAATCGGTAGAGGGAAAAGAGAATAAACCTCAGCCTATTTCCTTCTATTATAGTAGGATTTGTTACCAGCTATTCCTTATTCTCAAGCCTGCCGGACGTCTTTTTTACCACGCATTGACATCAGGGCCGGCACAAAAGGAATGGCCCGCCCTTTGAGCAACCAGTGCCAGTAGACCCACTCAAAGGCCAGCTTGGACCAATGATTGAGGCGGGTTTCTTTGAGGAGCGACATTGGTCCCAGTCCGGGCAAGGGAAATTTGCCCGGCAGAGGCTCCACTTCTTCATTATAATCAATGACCACAGCTTTACCGAAGCCAGTTTCAATGAAACAATTGGCATGGCCATCAAATTCGGCCTCGGCTTTTTTGCCGTCAATTTCAGCCATAATAATTTTCTCCAGAATCTCTGATTCAAAATGAACCACCGAGCCAGCTTTGGTCCAGTTATTAGCAGCAGCATCGCCGATGACAAAAATATCGGAATATTTTTCGGAGCGAAAGCCAGATTTATCGACCGGCACATAGTTCATTTCATCACCCAGGCCAGAGCGTTTAATTAATTCAGCGCCCATATTGGTGGGGATAGTTACCAGCAAGTCAAAATTAACTTCTCGACCATCATAACAAGCAACTTTTCCGTTGACCGGGTCAACCTTCTCGGTCATAAAAAAGCTTTCCACTTCAATCTTCTTTTCAGCTTGAAGGTCACCGAGGTAGCGGGTAGCCACCGGCCTGGTAAAAGCTCCGGAGATGGGTGTAACGTAAACAATCTTTATATTCTCCCGCACCCCCTTTTTTCTGAAAAACCAGTCAGCCAGGAAGGCAAATTCCAGAGGCGAAACATTGCATTTGATGGGCATCTCATTTATATGAACAACCAGAGTCCCTTCCTTGAACTCGTTCAACTTTTCAATGAGAGCAGTGGCGCCATCTAAGGAATAATACTCAAAGATATTCTGCCGCCAGCCATCCAGCATCCCGGGAGTTTCTTCCGGGCAAAGGTGCGTTCCCGTGGCCACGAGCAGCAGGTCATAATTTATTTGCCGGCCGTCTACCAACTTTATGGACTTTGACTGCGGCTTGATTTCTTCGACTTCCTGGGTAATGAACTCCACTCCGCGCGGCAGCAGGTGGGAACGCCGTCTTACCAGGTCTTCAGGATGATAGAGACCAAAGGGCACCAGCAGAAAACCCGGCTGGTAATAATGATTATCATCTCTATCAACGACCGTGATTTTCCAGCCCCGGCTTTTAAGCGGGCCAACCAGCTTGTTGGCCATAATTGTACCCCCGGTTCCAGCTCCCAGAATCACCAAATTTTTCATGGTTATCTCCTGCATCCTTTCGGGCAATGTGAGACAGAACTTAAATATTATTTAAAAAAATTCTAATTATTCAACCTTTTTTTGCTTTTTTCTTTCCTTTCTCCCTAATTTTGCAGGTTGATACTTAAACTCACTTGATAACCTTTTCCCTTTCAGACCGACCTCCTACTCTCCAATAAAAAACTAAAATTAATGATCAGTTTTTATTCGACGTAAAAATTTCTTAATTTAAATAACTGCTTTTATCTTCCAAACCTCATAGCCTCAAACTTAAAATAATTCCCATAAAGGAAGAATCAGCACGCATTTCATTTAATATTAGTTTACTGTTTGCTCTCATTAGCTTTAAGCAATCGCAAATAATTCCGGAAATAAAATTTCTCTTCTTCCACCTTAAATCCAAATTCCTCCAGAATTTTCTTCCAGTCATATTTAATAAAATCTAAGGCATAAAGGCACTCAAATTTCTTAAACATCCAGCGAAAAATAAACGGCTTTTCATCAAGTTTAAATTCAGCGTAATCAAGAATAGCCAGACGGCCCCCGGGTTTCAGGTGTCTGACAATATTTTCCAGTATGATTTTTCTGATGTCCTGGGGAAAACCGTGAAGAACAAAGCTTATAAAAGCCAGGTCAAATTTTTGCTCCAGATCAAAAGGCACATCAATCCTCTGATGGCGGAAAATTGCTCTGGGTTCCTTGGCAAATCTTTTTTCAAACTGAGCTTTCATCTCAGGCAGCAAATCAAGTCCTACAATCTTGCCCGATGGCCCCAGATGCTTTAGCATCAGAGCAGCATTCCTCCCCGTGCCGCAGCCCAGGTCGAGTATAGCAAAACCAGGCTGAAGCCCGATGTCCTTTATTGCCCGCTCTATAAATCGCCTGTAAGTTCCGCCGGAAATCAGGTCCAGAAGCCGATCATAATGTCTGGCCACAAGGGAAGTAAGTTCAACTTTCGAATCGGGATAAAGTTTCTTTCTGCTCTCAACCATCTTTTATTTTTCTCCAGTCCCGACCAGCAATATCTAAAATTCCCATCAAACCGGTCGGAAAAAATTATAAATTTGACTCGCTTTCTCTTAAAAAACTTATGTATCATTCTTAAAAAATCCTTATAATACTCGCCATAATAGCCGCTGCTTCCAGATTAGATAAGCCCTATCCATCAGCTCAGATCGGAAAGCCAGTTCAGGGCTTTAAAACCTCTTTTTTCAAAGTAGCTTTTTCAATCCGTTCTTCAACCGGGTTGACGCCGATGCCCGGTCCGTCAGGCACACGGATATAGCCCGGGCGGCTCAGAACAATCGGGGGGTCAATTAAATCCTCCTGATAATAACGGGCGCTGGCTGAAAGATCATTAGGATATTTAAAATTGGGCAGGGTAGCAAGATGGAGGTTGTGAGCCCGGCCGATGCCGCTTTCCAGCATCCCACCACACCAGACCCCTACTCCATACTGCTGGCAGTAATCATGTATCTTTCTGGCTTCAAGCACACCGCCCACCCTTCCGACTTTAATGTTGATGATACGGCAACTACCCATTTCCAGGGCTGCTTTCGCCGTCTCATAGGAAATAATACTTTCGTCGAGACAAAGGGGTGTGGTCATTACCCGTTGCAGCCGGCTGTGGTCCCAGAGGTCGTAAGCCGGAAATGGCTGTTCCAGCATCAGCAGATTGAAGGCATCCAGTTTCCGCAGATGTTCAGTCTGATCAAAAGAATAGGCTCCATTGGCATCAGCCTGTAAAAGCAAATCTGGATATTTCTCCCTGATAGCCCCGCAAACATCCATATCCCACCCTGGTTTTATTTTAATCTTTATCCGCTGATATCCCTGGCTGAGATAACTCTCAATCCTGGCCAGAAGCTCTGGTACTGAATCTTCAATACCCACGCTGACTCCAGCTGGAATTTCTTCTTTGATGCCGCCCCAGAGTTTGGAAAGTGGCACTCCCTGCTTCTTGGCTTTTAAATCCCACAGAGCCAGCTCCAGGCCAGCCTTGGCCATGCGATTTTCCTTAAAAACCCTGGCCGCCTGATAATAATCTTCTGGCTCAACCAGACCACGGCTGAAGACCAAAGGAATTAAAAAGTCCTTCAGGAGGTGCCAGGCTGTTTCTGTGGTTTCACCGCTGTAAAGGGGTTTTTCCTCAGCCACGCATTCTCCATAGCCGACTACTCCATCTTCGTAAACCCGGATGATGATGAAGGTCCGGTCATAAGCCCGGCCAAAGCTGGTTTCAAAAAAATGAACATAAGGAAGCCTTAAAAAATTTAGCTCGATTCTTTCTATGGCCATTTTCCACCTACCTTCTTCTTTATATTTAAGAAACAAAGAACTGTTAATTTAATTCTATTTCCATTTGCCTTGCTTTTTTCTCCTTCTTTACTTTTTTGCCATAATTCACTATTTTTACTTTTACCTGACCGTCTTAACAAATACCTTTCCAGCCGGCAATTTTTTCAAAACATAATAACATCTTTCGCCAAAAATAAAATCTACTATGGCATAACCCTTTTTGAAATAATGGGTAAAAATCTGTCTTAATGCAGATTGCCAGGCGGCGATGATTTCAGGTGTTTTTTGCAGCGCCCGAATGTCGCGCACCGTTTCCACCAGAAAAACTGGAGCTGCCATCCTGAGTGCTGGCTTACTCGGTTGATAAACCCCATTTTCTGTTAAAAATCCTTCAAGAGCCTTGGGAAGAAAAGTAAGGTCCAAAGACCCATCCATTTTTCCCTGGGCCCTGGCTTCCACTCTTTTAGTTTTGATGAACCATTCTACCAGAAGTCGGTCGGTGGGAACATTTGGTCCGAGCTTTAAAGCCGGTGTTTCTCCATAGAAATCAGGCAGATAATTTTGGCTGATAACTCCAAGAGTATGGAAATTCAGGTTAGCATTTCTGGTTTGCAGCGGGTCGTAGGTCCAGGTAATGAGGTCCAGTCCAATTTTCAAAACTTCATTCCTCTGAGCCCATTTCAATCGTTTTCCAAGACCGTAACCCTGAAACTGGGGCCTAACAGCCAGTAGATGTGAATGATGACAGAACTTACCCTTAAATATAGCTGGAAAGGAATAAACAAAACCGGCCAATTCGCCATCGACAAAAGCTCCCAACACCAAACCACCCATAAAAGAGGAAATGCAGAACTGATGAATTGGTGTCAAATCAAGGTCCGGATGTTTCCATACCTCCCGCTGGAGATCAATCAATTTTTCCAGCTCAGCCCTTTTAAATAATTTACGAATGATGACCTTCCCGGCCAAGCTTCACTCCTTTCTGCAAGGCTAAAAGCTCGTAATAATTAACCATTTTTTGAGCCATAGCCTCACAAGAATATCTATTAAAAACAAGGTCATAAGCTTGCTGGGTTAACTGGAGAGCAAAAGCCCGGTCAAGATAAAGTTTGAGGACCGCCTGAGCGAGGGCAGAAGGATCATTGGGCGGCACAAGATAACCTGTTTCCCGATGATGGAGAAGTTCACTTCGGCCGGCAGCCATAACTCCAATAACAGGAACTTTGCCAACCACGGCTTCCAGCAAATAATCTTCAGGCAAAGAAAAAGCACCAAAAACAAATAAATCAAGAGAAGAAATTACTTCTCTTCTTTTTTCCCAGAAGCCGAGGTAAAAATACAGGTTATTTATTTCCAGAGGAAGCTCATGCCTCAATTGCTCAAGATGCAGTTCCCCCTGTCCCAAAATGACAAACTTAATTTTCGGAGCCTGCTTTTCCAAAAGTCGGAAAGCTTCAAAATGACTTTTTAAAACCTTAAGATCTTCCAGAGGAGTAACCACGCCCACCAAACTCTCTTCAGCTGAAATTCCAAGCTCCTGGCGTAAAAAATTTCCTGTTTGGCTGCCCCGGTAACGAGAAAAATCAATACCAGGTGGAATAATCTCCATTCGGGCAATCTGCAAATCACTTTTAAGAAAATGCCTTTTTGCCTCTTCTGAGGAACAAATTAAAGCCTCGAGATTCCTCCAGGTATTGGCAGAAAATTTCTGCAGAAAGCCTGGCTGAACTGAAGCTATTCTGATTGTTATGCCTGCCTGGTAAGCTGCTTTTAGTCCAGAAACAAGAGCCAATTCATCGAAAAAATGAATCAAATTAATTTTATTTTTCTTCAGCAGGCGAGATAACTTCCAGGTAGAAAGCCAACTTCTGGAGCCATCAAGTTTAAAAGTTAGAGCCGGATAACCATTAAGTTTGGCCTGGGTATATAGTTTGCTACCCGGGGAAGTCAAAATAATAAACCCGATATTCTTTTTTTTCAGCTCCTGAGCAATAAATATAATCTGCTTTAATTCCAGGTCATCTAAAGGATTATTGGCAGCCAGGCACAGACTCAATTCTCTCTCCTTTTTTCCAGATTTCTCTTAGTTTGGCAAATCTCAAAAAAACCGCATAGGCCGACATAGCAGAAATTACCAAACCGGGGAAGCCATCCAGAAAACCAAATTTGATAATATATTTATAAAAAAATCTAAAACAGGGCCAGAGCCAGAAATGGTAGAAACGAGGTTTTTTCTTCCGGGCATAAATCTCCTGAGCTCGACGTTCTGCCACCCGATTTAAATAAATCAGGTGTTCAGAAATGGAAGAAAAAGCCAGATGTTCCACTGGTGTTTTTAGTCTTCCAGTTTTACCGGAAAAATCAAAGAAAATCCGGTATCCTTCTTTCTTCCAGCAGCCTTTGTCTCTTTGATAAAGACGGACCCTCCAGTCTGGATACCAGCCTGAATGCTTAACCCAGCGATAAATATAGAAACTGCGTCGGGGAATATAAAATCCCTCGATTTCGATGGGCTTATTTTTTAATTTCAGGAGCTCAAGCCGAAGTCCAGTCGATAACCTTTCATCTGGTTCTATAGATAAAATCCAGTCAAAAGCAGCTATTTTCTGACCATAGTTTTTAAGATAAGCATAATCGCTGGAAAAGCATTTTATAATTTTATTAGTAAAATGTGAGGCAATTTTTCTGGTGCAATCAGTACTCAGGCTATCAACAACGATTATTTCATCAACTATTCCCTGAAGCGATTCCAGGCAGTTGCCAATCTTTTTTTCATTATTATAGGTAACAATAACTGCAGAGATTTTCACTTCTCAATATTAGCATAAGCCAGGATAGAGGCTCAACTTTTATCATCTTTGGCCTATTTCGGCCAAACTAATTTTTCTATTTTCTAAACTGGTGCCAAGGACTTTCTCCAGATGGGCTAAAGCCAGATTATAATCAACAAGAGCTTTAAGCTCAGCTGAACGGGCACTGGCCAGCTTTTCCTGAGCCTCCAGAACAAAATAATTGGTGGTCAGCCCGACTGACAGCTTTTTGGTTTCAGCTTCCAGTCGCTTTTCTGCATATTCCCTGGCCACTCGGAAAGCCTCAACACTTTTAGCCAAAGTCTCAATGTTTTTAACAGCTTCACTAACTTCCAGCAGAGCCTGTTGTTCTACCGCTTTCTGTTTAGCCCGAGCCTGAGCCAGCTCGGTTTGAGCCATAGCCAGATTGGCCCGGCTGGTAAAATAAGATACTGGAATAGTAAGGGTGAAATTCACCGACCAGTTGTTATAAAGGAACTTTAAAGAATCTCGAAAAGAATTAGACAGACTCCCCGGGATTTTACCAACTATCACCCCCGAGAAAGGGTTATCATCTTTGTAGAGCAGACGATCTCCAGAAATGCCCGGGCTCCAGTAGGAGACGCTCAGGTCAAGTTGAGGCAGTATTTGGTTCTGGGCAATCTCAAAATTAAATTTTTTGTTTTCAATAGTCAGGTTGTTGATCTGGAGGTCAGGACGATTGAAGCGAGCTGTCTCCAAAGCCTGATTGAGATCAATTTGAACAGGCTTAAACTCGGGTTTTTCAGTAGGATTTATTTTTATGGACTGAAGATCGGCTCCGGTAGCCAGATTAAGAATGACTTTCAATCTATTTTCAGCAATTCTAACATCAGCCTCCGCCTGGACAATTTCAGCTTCGCGTTGAGAAACGGCCGCCTGAACATTAAGAATTTCTATGGCCGCCTGCTGACCGACTTCTATTTCCTTTTTTGTTTTTGCTAATTCATCCCGGGCCAGTTGCAGTGATTGTTGTTTAACCTTCAGATTTTCTTTGGCCAGAACCAAATTCCAGTAAGCTTCTTCTACTTGATAAATTGTATCCAGAACCTGGCTTTTAAGTTGAGCCTCAGAAATTTGGTAATTCTGGCGGGCAATGATAATTTCCTTCCGAGCCACCTTCGGTCCAAAATCTTTTAGCAGCGGCTGCACAAAGCTAAAACGCAAAGAACTATTATAGTAAGGGTTAAATAGCTGAAAAGCCTGGTTGGTATTGGTGGTGTAATTTGATATCCCCACAGAAAAAGTACCGCCTAAAGGAATTTTCTGAGAAAGAGTAGCTTCATAGGAGTCCATCCGGCTGATATAAGTTCCAGCGGCTTGAATCCACCAGGTCGATGGTTGCTCATTACGAGAACTCCCATAGGTAAACTGAAAATTGGGCAGGAAAACTTCTTTGGCCAGTGAAATTGATTCTCCGGCTTCTTCCTTAGAATAAACTTCAGCAATCAAATTTAAATTCTGCTTTAAGGCTCTAAAAATAGCTTCTTCCAGGCCAATAGATACTTCTCGCGGCTGAGTTTCCTGAGCGAAAAAATTGCTACTTGGAAGAAAGAGTAAGAGGAATAAAACAAAAAAACTGATGGCTTTGCTTTTATTTCGCACCGTTTTCCTCCTCATATTGTTCCCATATATTGTTCCCATATCGGATTCCTTATAAGTTTAACAAAATAATTTCACTTAAGGCAAATGTACATCTTCTTTTTTTCTATAACTAATACGACTTGAAAGTCAAAAAGTTATAAATCTTGATTTGATCACCATAGAAAAAGACAGAGTAAATCGGCTAATTTTCTCAAAGAAAGGCTCGAAGATATTTTTATCGAGGATAGGCATCAATTTCGAGGTTCAGAGAAACCTCCGGGTAAGCCTGATACTTTTTCCAGGCCAGAGCTCCGACCATTCCAGCATTATCCGTACAGAGACGAGGCGAAGGGATATAGGCCGGTAATTGATTTTTTTGGGCCAGCTCAGCAAATCTGGTCCGCAATCGTTTATTGCGAGCAACTCCACCGCAAAGAATTAGAGACTGGGGAGAAAATTCTTCAATCGCCCTGGCCAGATTTTCTAAAAGAGACCTGACCACTATTTCCTCAAAACTGGCCAGGAAATTATTTAGCTCAGGATGTTCTCTGGTTAAGTTATTTTCTCTGATTATCTTTAAAGCAGCAGTTTTCAATCCAGAAAAGCTGAAATCATAACCTGAAGTTTTAAGCCGCGGCCGGGAAAAATGAAAATGGCTGCTATCACCTCCCTGCGCATATTTCTCAATAACTGGTCCCCCTGGATAACCGAGACCAAGAAATTTAGCGATTTTATCCAGTCCTTCGCCAGCAGCATCATCACGCGTTTTACCCAGAAGCCGGTAATTTAAAGGTTCTTTTAAATAATAAAGGGAGGTATGACCCCCTGAAACCAGGAGAGCCAGGACTGGATATTCAATTTCCGGATTTTCCAGAAAAGCAGCCTCAATGTGAGCTTGAAGGTGGTCAACACCAATCAGCGGACGGCGAAAATAATAAGCCAGCCCTTTGGCGAAGGTCAACCCTACCAGAAGAGAACCAATTAAACCAGGGCCCTGGGTAACAGCAAAGAGATCGATTTCTTCCAGATCAACTCCCGCCTGGATAAGACTCTCGCCAACTACATAATCGATAGATTTTATGTGCTGGCGAGAAGCCAGTTCTGGCACCACACCTCCATAAGGAGAATGAATTTCGTCCTGAGAAAGAATGATATTGCTCAGAATACTTCCTCTGTCCAGAATAGCCGCAGAAGTTTCGTCGCAGGATGTTTCTATAGCCAGAAGGAATCGCCGATTTTTTTTAGCCATTTTTTTCTACCTTTTTATAACCTTTTATATTCTCTCTCTAATTTAATTTTAATTTTATATTTTACTTTAAGAGAAGCAGGCTTGGCTATCTTATAAAATTATAATTACATAATTTACTTTGTTCGGGATCGGGGTCTCCTACTTTCCAAGCAAGCGGTAAAAATTGGTAAAAAATAAAAAAGAAATTTTCATCTAAGTTCTTAGCTTCAAAATATTTTGAGCATAGGGAGGCCTAATTATTCCCTTCTCCGTTATTATACCTGTAATAAATTCCCCCGGAGTAACATCAAAAGCTGGATTTTTTACTGGTATTTCAGGTAGGCTAATCAGAATAGACCCTATTTTCCTAACTTCCTCTGGACTTCGCTCCTCAATTGGGATTTCTTCTCCCGATTTCAAACTAAAATCAAAGGTACTTAAAGGGGCAGCCACATAAAAAGGAACTCTATTCTCTTTGGCCAGGACTGCCAGGGAATAGGTTCCAATTTTATTGGCTGTATCCCCATTTAAAGCAATGCGGTCAGCTCCAACAATTACCAGGGAAATTTCACCCCGGCGTAAAAACCAACCAGCCATATTATCCGTAATCAGAGTTGTAGAAATTCCTTCCCGCATTAACTCCCAGCAGGTCAGACGAGCCCCCTGAAGAAATGGTCTGGTTTCATCTGCCAGAACACTTATCCTTTTGCCTTTTGACACAGCTGAACGAATTACCCCTAACGCTGTTCCATATCCGGCTGTGGCCAGCGCCCCGGCATTACAATGGGTCAGAATAGTGGCTTCAGAGGGCACCAGTTCCTGGCCGTTATCACCAATTTTTTTATTTATCGCCAGGTCTTCTTCTTCTATTGCTCGTGCTTCAGCCAGAAGAATTTCTTTTAAATCTTTAAGCCCGCGATGCTTGTTATTCTCGTAAACCTTTTTCATTCTCTCCAGAGCCCAGAAAAGATTGCGGGCGGTGGGTCTGGTTCGCCACAGGCGCTGGTAACAGGTCATAAAACTTCGGTCCAGATTTTTTTCGCTATCAAGTCGCCTGATTCCCAGAGCAATACCATAGGAAGCAGCTATCCCAATGGCCGGAGCCCCCCGGATTACCATCGTTTCTATGGCTCTGGCCACCTGCTCAACTGTATGGCAGCTTAGATATTTCTCTTTCCAGGGCAACCTCCTCTGATCAATCATAATCAGAGTTTCACCTTCCCAGGCAATGGTCGGTAGCATTATGTCCTCCTTTTCCAGGATGGGGTCGTCTCATTTTCCCAACCCCATTTTTTTATCCAGGCCAGATAAAGAGAAGAAAATGATTTCCACTCGTCTGGAGGTAAACCAATTTTCAGCTGCTGATAACAAAAAACCATCTGGTTATCGTTATCACGGAAAATTTTTTCTGAAGGCAAGCCAAGTTCTCGGGCCATAACTGCTTCTTCAAAACTTTCTCTGTATTTTTTCTGATAGCTCAAAATCTGAGATAAAAGATAATGATAATAGCCAACACTGGCATCCTCAATTAAGGATTTTTCTACTATCTTCAAACATTCGCTGAGAAGCTTTTCTTGCTGGGTGGATGGAACTCCAGGTATAAGACTCAAATTATAATCAACTACCTGGCCAATCGAAGACATTTTAACTGGAGAAAATTTACCTTTTTCTCCAAGAAAGGTAAAAAGGCGAATAGCAGCTTCCTTCATTCCCTGATTTTCCAGAGAGAGGGCCAGACCATAAAGGCTGCTTTCCTTAGCCCAGCTTTCAGCTTGATTATCTCCAAAAGAAGCAGCTAAACGAAAGCTATTTTCAGCTTCGCTCCAGTGCCCAAGTTTAACCTCGTTCCAACCTTTAATTAGGTAAGCTTGAGCCGAGGGTTTTTTCCTGAGCTCTTTTTCCGCTTCCTCCAGGCTTCTCCGGTAAAAAGCCGTAGCTTCCTCAGTCTTAAAAGCCCTATCCAGAACTTGAGCCCGGGCAAAATCTACCTTGGCCCGAGACAACGACGAACTGCAACCAGAAAAATTCAAAAAAAACAAGAGCGGCACAGCCAGCCAGATAAGCTTTAGCCTGAATGATTTCATTTTTATCTGCTTCACTTTTGATTCCATCTTCCTTTAACCCCCCTTTTACTTTTTAAGCAGGTCCAGGAGCCTCCTTATTTCAGCTCTGGCTTCAGCTTCATTCAGCAAATTCCAGCCAAGACTAATAAACTCCTGACCGATTTTTTCTAATTGATTCCAGAATTGAGGCTGATGGCCAGCCATTTTTATCTCAGAAAGGGCCTGACTCAATTTTAAATCAAAATTACGTACCAATTGACGATAGTTGCCCTGATTCAGTTCTGGCCAGAAAAGTTTTTCCAGAAAAGGATCTGAAAGACCAATTACTGGATACAAAACTTCAAAATCTGCCCGTAGCTTTAGCCAGTCCTGCTTAGCCAGCTCGTCTGCATAAGCTGATCTAAGTTGCTCATTGGAATTAAAAAAGTTTAAAACAAATTCATTTGGCTTGTTTTTAAGAATATCCGGTTCCAACCAGACTTCCAGCTCAAGCACTTTAGCCTGAAATCCGAACTGCCTTTTTAAAGCCCAGATCAAAGAAGCATAAAGAAGCGGGAAAAAAGAGAGAGAATTTACTGGCAAGAAATATTGAAGAATTTTTTCTGCCTGCTGGAGAAAAGAAATCAGCTTATTTTCTTCCATTAAACCCCTCCTTTTGATTAAGCTCGAAAATCACTTCATTTCATTTCCTGAATTTATAAATTTATATCGAGCTCTATTATAAACAAAAAGATTATTTTACTTCCAGAATGGCCAGAAAGGCTTCCTGAGGAATATCCACCCGACCCACGCGCTTCATTCTTTTCTTTCCTTCTTTCTGTTTTTCCAGAACTTTCATTTTCCTGGTGTAATCACCACCATAAAGCTTAGCCAGAACATCTTTGCGAAATGGTTTGATGGTTTCCCGGGCAATTACCCTTTTGCCAATAGCTGCCTGAATCACTACCTCAAACTGCTGTCGGGGAATGGCCCGCCGCAACTTTTCTACCAGGGCACGCCCTACATAATAAGCTTTGTCTTTATGCACAATGGCCGAAAGAGCATCTACTTCTTCATAATTTACCAGGATATCTAACTTAACCAGCGGGGCTTCCCGATATCCGGCCAGTTCATAATCCATAGATGCATAGCCCTGAGAAAGAGATTTAAGCTGGTTATAAAAATCAAAGACAACTTCATTTAAAGGAATAAGGTAATCAAGCAGTATCCGGTTGGTAGAAATATACTCCATCTTTTTTTGTTCGCCCCGCCGATCGTCAAGAAGCTGGAGCAAATTACCAAGATAGCGCTCAGGAGTGAGAATCAAAGCTTCGATTAATGGTTCCTCAAGTCTTTCAATAAATTGGGGTTCAGGAAGTTCAGAAGGGTTATGAACTTCAAGTATTTCTCCCTTGGTGGTCAAAACACGATAGCTAACGCTGGGAGCAGTAGTGATCAGGCTGAGGTTAAATTCCCTCTCCAGTCTTTCCTGAATTATTTCTCGATGAAGGAGACCAAGAAAACCAGCCCTGAAACCAAAGCCAAGAGCCGGAGAATGTTCAGGCTCAAAATGGAAAGAAGCATCATTTAGCCTCAGCTTTTCCAGAGCGTCTCTTAAATCCTCAATACTGCTGTCACCAGAAGGATAAAGGCCACAGAAAACCACTGGCTTAGCCTCTTTAAAACCGGGCAAAGGTTTTTCCGTCGGCTGTTTGCTGTGGGTGATGGTCTCTCCGATCCGGGCGTGAGCCAGATTTTTTATCCCAGCGATCAAATAACCAACTTCACCCGTCTCTAAACGCTCTACTTTTACCGGTTTTGGAGTAAGATAACCGATTTCCTCCGCCTCATACTCTGCCCCATTTGACATCAAAAGGATTTTATCGCCAGTTTTCAATTGACCATCAACTATTCTCAGTAAAACCACGACTCCGCGATAAGGATCAAACCAGGAATCAAAAAGAAGAGCTTTTAGTGGAGCAAGAGAGTTCCCTTTCGGTGGAGGAATTTTTTTCACTATGGCTTCGAGAACTTCTTCTACCCCTGTCCCTTTTTTAGCCGAAACCAGGAGGGCTTCTTCTTTTTTTAACCCGACTATGTGTTCTAACTGTTCCAGGGTCATCTCTACGTCGGCCTGAGGTAAATCAATTTTGTTGATTACTGGAATAAGAACCAGATCATTTTGAACAGCCAGGTAGGCATTGGCCAGGGTTTGAGCCTCGACCCCCTGAGAAGCATCTATTACCAGAACTGCTCCTTCACAGGCGGCTAAGCTCCGGGAAACTTCGTAGGAAAAATCTACATGACCTGGAGTATCAATGAGATTCAGGATGTATTCCTCGCCTGAGCGACTCTTATATTTAAGGCGGGCGGTTTGAGCCTTAATGGTAATGCCCCTTTCCCTTTCCAGCTCCATGGTATCCAAGACCTGCTCTTTTAGTTCCCGGGGAGAAAGGGCTCCAGTCAATTCAATAAAGCGATCGGCTAAAGTGCTCTTGCCATGGTCGACATGGGCAATAATCGAAAAATTTCGGATTCTTTCCTGCATACTTTACACCAATCAATATCCTGTGGATCAATAATAAAAAATAAAATAACTGAACCTGATTATAAAACCAAAGGCTTTCAGAATCACACTGGTTTGTTATTTTAATCTAAAAGTAAGAAGCTGACAACTACTTAAACAAGATTGTGGCCGAAAAATCAGAAGCAAATAACCGGCCCTTTCCTTGACTTTTTCCTGAGCTTAGAGTACTTTTAAGTTGAAAACGGAGAAAGCTGGTCGCCCAGCCATCTCCGAAAGGAGGATTTTATGTTTGGTTCACTTGGAGCTCCAGAACTTTTATTAATCCTGTTCATCGTGATAATCATCTTTGGCGCCAGAAGACTGCCTGAACTTGGTAAATCCTTAGGGGAAGGCATTAGAAATTTTAAGAGAGCAGTGAGCAGCGGTAAAGAAGAAAATCATCCTGATAATAATCCCAAACCGCCTGCAGCCAACTAAATTCAGGTTTCTCTCCCATTATGCCTGACAAGTATTTCGCTGGATTTGATTTAGGCGGTACCCAGCTAAAATATGGTTTAATAGACAGGACAGGTCACCTGGTATATAAAAACAAGGTTCCCAGTCCGCCAGATATCAAACAACTTCTTATCCTTATTAAGGCCCTGTGGGCTGAGCTCTCTTTAAAATTCCCCCAAAAAATAGAATCTGCTGGTTTTGGTTTCGCTGGTTTTTACAGCCTAAAAGAGAAGAAAATTTTACGCTCTCCCAATTACCCAGCTCTTAATAATTTTCCTCTTTTCCCAGCTCTAAAAAAAATCATTCCAGTGCCTTTTTCTATCCACAATGATGCTAATCTGGCTGCTTTCGGCGAATATATGTACGGAAGTGGGCAGGGGGCTCAAAGTCTGGTCTTTCTAACAGTGGGAACCGGGGTTGGCTCAGGAATTATCTTGAATGGAGAGCTCTGGCAGGGGAAATGTGGCTTTGCCGGAGAGCTTGGTCACATTACTGTGAACCCTGAAGGCCTGCATTGTAACTGCGGCAACATTGGTTGCCTGGAAACTGAAGTTTCAGCTCCAGCTCTGGTTCGCAATTATCAGCATTTTTCTGGAGATAAATCGCCGCTGACTGCCAGGGATGTTTATCTTAAGGCTAAAGCCGGCAACCCGGAGGCTAAACTGAGCTTCGAGCGCTGTGGCTATTTTCTTGGTATTGGCTTGGGTATTGTTATTAATTTTTTGAATCCAGAAAAGATTATAATTGGAGGCGGAGTGATGGACTCCGGACGATGGTTACTACAACCGGCCATAAATGAAGCCAAAAAAAGATCCATCCCGGTAAGCTATAATTGCTGTCAGATAAAAAAAGCAGCCTTAGGCAATGAGGCCGGTTTGATCGGAGCCGCAGCTTGGGCCAGGAAACAAACCCAGGGACTAAAATAGGATCTTTCGCTTTAAGCCAGGTAACCATTTCCCCCTTCAAAAAGTTTTATTAATTTGATATAAAAGGCAATGAAAAATTATATAATGTTTATCTTGTTTTAATTTAAGCCGATAAATATTTTACCAGAGTTTATTTTTAAGATTCAGGATGATGAGCTTAAGTGAAGTTAAAGGAGGAATTGGTGATCAGAATAAAAAATAAGATAGGCCTAATTTCCTTCCTCTTTATAATTATTCTTTCTCTCTCCACTTTCTCCTCAAGTCTTTATGCTTCAATTAAATTAAGTGGCAGCCTAAAAGGAAAAGTAACCGATAAACAGGGCAAACCTATAAATGGAGCCTATCTCTATATTTCATCCCCTAAGCTGGTAGGAATAAATTATTTTCTAACTAAAAAATCAGGTATTTATTATTTTCTTGGATTGCCTGCAGGAAGTTACAAATTGAGTGTGGAGGCCCCAGGATATATAACGGCTATAATTAATGGGATAAGAATAGAAACGGGAAAGACCTTAGATTTGCCCATTGCTCTTGAAGCTACAGAAAAGGACGAAGAAAAATTACTTTTAATTCCGCTTCCTGCCCTGGATAAAGAAAATCCTAAGTTATCTTATTTACTCGATGGAGAAATAATTGCTCATATCCCCAGGAACAAGGATCTGGCCAGTTTGATCAATCTGGCGCCGGGAATAAGCCCAGAAAATGTCCCTTATGATTTACAGTCCTCAATAAATGGTTCAAGGGTCAGCGATAATATCCTGGCTGTTTCCGGTAACGAAGCTAACAATCCCCTTAACTGGCATATGCTAAAAAACATTAATGTTGATTGGATTGAAGAGGTTGAAGTAGAAGCTGCAGGCCATCCTGTAGAAAATTATAATTCCCCCGGCGCTTTCATCAACGTAATTACTCGGAACGGAGGCAATAATTCTTTCGGGGAATTAAACTTCTTTGCCACTGGTGGAAACCTGTCTCACAGCCTCTGGTCGGAATCCGAACTGGAAAGAATGGTCAGACCGCCAGTCATCAAAGACAAATATTATCTCGATTCTTCCTTTACGCTGGGTGGAGCTCTATTACCCGACCGCCTCTGGTATTTCACTAATTTTAGATTTAACCAGAGATCGCAGAATACTCCTTTTTTGCCCTGGAGAGACCCCAAAAATATTCCTTATCCAATGTACAGCTGGAAGTCTAAGGATTTTTATTCTTTTTTGCACTTAACCTCTCAAATTATGCCGGGCATAGAAGCTTCAATTTTGTTTAGCCTGGATAATAATCACCAGAATGTGGATCCAAGCTTTATTTCTCCCACCACTCCTCAGGTGGCCACTCTAAATATTAACGGTCAGAGCCTTTTCCTGCTTAATGGTTTTGGAACTTATACTCTTGATCAGGAAACTCTCATCAATATGTTTTTCTTTTATACCAGGAATAAGCTGCCCCGACGCCTGATGTCAGAAGCAGTCAGCCAGCCTCGCTACGTTGATCTCGGGACTAATTATTCCTGGGGAAGCGGGCCATTTAATAATGATTCCACCGGAAATACTTTTTGGGTTGGAATTTCAGCTATCAGATTTCAACCTTTTTTAAATTGTCTCCACGAGATAACAGCGGGGGTCGAATACGAAAGTTCGGATGTTGCTTATTCCGTCTGGAAAGAAAATAATCTTTTTTATTATTATCTTTTTGGCAGTCCTTATTATTATGGTCAGGGACTATCTCCAGAATCAGGTAACCTGGTAGGAAAGGGGCTGGTCGGATTTTACCTGGTCAGCAAAGCTCAGGGCAGCCTGGTCCAGAAATCAGCTTCTCATAGTCTAATTTTATTTGCCAGAGATAATTTTTCCCCGATGAAAAGAATTAATCTTTCGCTTGGCTTCCGCTTTGAAAGAACTCAAGCCGGGCTCTCCAGCGTATATCCAGGAGCAAGCGGCAATTCAATTTCTATAAGCCTGGGTAACTCTCTCATCAAACCAGTCATAGGGGTCAACCCTTATTCAGCAATCTCCTATAACGGCTGGGATAATATGATTATCTGGAATACAATTTCTCCGCGCTTGGGGCTGGTTATAGATCTTTTTGGACATGGTAAAACCCTGTTTAAAACTTCTTTCAGCCGTTATCCAGAGAATCTGGCTCTGAGCTATCTGATGAACTTTTCCCCTGCTCAGCCCGGGGGTTATCATCTTTTTTACTGGTATGACGAGAATGGTAATGGTCAAGCCGATTCAGGGGACACCTATGAACTTTATCCAGAAGATTATAGAATTCACCAAAATGATTATTTTAGAAAAAGAATAGCTCCGGGACTCAAGTCACCTTATACTGATGAATGGTTTGCTTCCTTAGAACAGCAAATCACTGAAAATTTAACTTTTTCTTTAAGCTATATTTCTAAAACCAGTAAAAATCTAATTGAAGATGTTCTTTATGATCCTAATTCCAACCAGGAATGGTATCAGGCCTCCAACAGCAATTGGTGGATTCCTTTCACCACTTCAGTTCCCGGAAATACGCCCTATGGAAATACCACTGTTACAGTCTATTTCCCTTCGACCAGCGCCCCTGATTTTTTCACCAGGCTTGATAATGTCAAAACTCTGAAGCAGAAATATTCTGGGTTGCAGGCGGTGCTGAGAAAAAGAATGTCGGGGAACTGGCAATTTTATGCTTCAGCTACCTGGAGCCGGGCTCGGGGAAATGCAGGTCTCGGCAGCTTGGCTTCAGCCGGTTTGACTCAACTGGCCAATTCACCTAACTCGCTGGTTAACGTTAGCAGTTCCTCCCGGCTTGATCTTGACCGTCCCTTTTCTTTTAGGATAATGGGCACTTATCGGCTATTCAAAGAGTTTTATGTTAGTGCCTATTTCTACGGCTGCAGTGGAACCCCCTGGGCCAGAACAGTCACGATTGTAGCTCCCCAAAGCTGGTTAGAAGCACATCAGGCCCAAAACTTACCTGCCACAGTTTACTTAGAAGAACCGGGCACAAGAAGACTACCTTCTTTTCAGAGCCTGGATTTGCGGCTGGAAAGAAATTTCAAAGTGGGTCAGAGCACTTATCTAAACATCTGTTTCGATGTTTTAAATTTATTAGGGAAAAAATATGGAATCGAAGATCTTAATGATGGTGGTTACTGGTATCCTCTGACAGAAGGAAGTTCCTCTGGGCTCAGAATTTTTAACCCGAATTATCAGAAAATACTGGCTCTTTATGGTAATCGAACCGCCCAACTGAATTTTACCCTGCGTTTTTAAAATTTAAAACATAAAGAATTTTTAAAATATCTTCTCTTTCAATTAATATCTTTGAAGGTTACCAAGATGGAGCCTTCAGAAATAAAAAAAGCGAAGGAATATAAGATCCTATCCTCAGGCTTTATTTTTTAGAATCAGTATAAATTTATACTGATTATAAAGTGGCAGGCGACCGATAAGATTATAGATCAATCGCCATAACCTTCTTCAATTCTTTCTCGCCAGTCTTTTGCTTTACAGAGGAATAGAGAAAATACTTACCTGCAGGCGGCAGAGTATATTTTCCCTCAGGTAATTTGATTTCCAGCTCCATCATAAATTTTTTTCCTTTCACTTTGTTGAATTCATCTTCATCCTTAAAACTCAGAGAGATAGTTTTATTTCCTTCCCAGATGATCTTTCCACTTTTATCTTTGAGTTCCAGAGTCAGATAAAGCTCAGTTTCCATGCTGGCATTATCCTTGACTTCAAACCAAATCTCCTTATATTCCATGCTGAAGGATAGAGTGATAGAAAGCTTCTCGGCGGTTCTTTCTTTATGCAGGACTCTCAAATTATAATCAAACAGGCTCCTCTCATCGGTTATAGTATGCTCAAATAAGTTCTGAGCCATATTCAGGTCTTGTAAATGTTCCAGGTTAATAGCTGAAAGGACATAATTTCCAGAACAATGTTCATCGATAAAAATAACCGGAAAACTTCCATAGTACCAGACCTCACGGCAAAAACCCGCAGCTTCCATAGGGTATGTTTCTCGCTCCGTAGGCGGGCCAAAAAGAATGTAGATTCGGCCTCGATCGGTTAGCCAGCCAGGCCGTCCCTCACCCTGAAACAGCTGATTGGCCTGCTTGATTCGCCGATAATATTCTTCCTTGAATTCATTTTCTTCTGTGTCCGGGTCCGGATCACGTCTTTTCCAAAAATCTTCTTTAAATTGTTCTCTTTCTGAGTCGGGCAGTTCAAGAAAGATTTTCCTTTCTTCCGGAGTAATTATGTAGCGCACTTCAGACAGCCACTCGGCATCCTGGGGCTTAAGATTTTTTTCTAGTTTAGTTAAAGTACAAGCAGTAAACCAGAAAAGAAAAAACAAAAACGATGAAATTAAAATTATACTCTTTCTCATATTTTCCCTTCTTCAACGATAAATTACCGCTAATCTGATAATAAATCAATCAGCTATAAGAGCTTAAAACTTTATCTTTGATTTCCTGAAGATCTTCAGGAGTAATCCGGGCCCAGAAATAGGGAAAGACTAACTTATTATGAAGCAGGGGGTCAGAATCAGACTGGAGCCAGCCAGCCGAAACTAAATCCTGCCAGTCTCTGGTTCCAGGAACCGGAGAAAAATAAGCCAAACGCGGCCGGGCTCCAAGTTTTTTCACAAAATTAATGCTTTCAATTACCTGCTTTTTATCCTGTTTTGGCAGACCAACAAGAAGATAAACAGAAATTTCAGAACGAGAATAACCAGCTTTTTCCAGATAAACTAAAGCCCGCTCCAAATCTCCCGGGCTTACTTTGGGACCTGTTTGGGCAAGAAGGCCAAAGTCAGCAGTTTCTAAGCTGAGAAAAAGCGACATAAAACCAGCCTTTTTCAGGAGGCGAGCTAAAGGCAAATCAATCTCCCGGGGATGAAGGCCATTAGGAGTATGGAATTTTATCCCGAGATTTAATGGAATGAGAACTTCCAGAATTTTTACCAGATGGCGGTCTTTATTTATCAGCAAAGCATCATCATAAAAAGCAATATGGCGGGGATTGAAATTTTGCTTAAAAGTAACAATCTCAGAAATAATTTTGCCCGGGCTTCTGGATTCAAATCCTGGAAAAAGAAGACGACTGGCACAGTAGCTACAGTGGAAGGGACAGCCACGAGAGGTCATCAGAGAGATGGCCTCGTTATGGGGATATAATTCATAGGCTGGAGAAGGGAGTGAATCAAAATCTGGGAAAATAACAGGTTGCTCGTATTTTATTTGAGAGTTTCCCACAACTTCTTCCAGAACATCAATGATTTGATTTTCTCCTGCTCCTTCAATTATAAAATCAGCACCTGAATAGCGGCGAGCGTGGTCAGGACAAAGCGTAGCATAAATGCCGCCAAGAATTATCGGGACCCGGCCAAATTTTTCCCTCACCAGCTCAACTGCCATCTGGACTCCGGGATACCAGTAAGTCATAGTGCAGGTGATGAGAACAGCTTCCGGAACGGGCAGTTCTTCCAGTTTAGATTTGACCACAGGGAGCGGCAGTCCATAACGGGAAAATTTACGAGGAATATGGCGAAAAATTTCAGGCTTGCTAACTTCTTCTTTGTAAAATGAACTGCGGCCATCAGGTTTAATCTTAAATTTAAAATCATATTCAGGGCCTATTTGACTGCAATCAAGACAATCCAGAAGATCAAGCTCAAAGCCGGTATAATTTTTTATAATTGAAGCAATATATAGCAGGCCAAGCGGCTTCAGCCAGAAATCGCAGGCAGTAAAATCATATATCCAGGGGTTAATGAGCAAAAGATGCTTGCGTTTGGGCATAAACAAAATTTGGTGGTGCGGAAGGTGGGACTCGAACCCACACGGCCTTTCGGCCATAAACTCCTGAGGCTTACGCGTCTACCGATTCCGCCACTTCCGCATCCAACCTCTCAAAAACAGAAGACATTATATAGATTTATAAATCTTCTGTAAAGATGTTTGCCTAACCTCGCGGGAGGCAAAAATCTAAGGAAACGGGCTGAAAATAACCGGAAACGTTTGCCTTTCTTGGTGTTCAAGTTTAAGATGTGGAGAGAGGAAACATCCTGTGTTCTTAAAAAAATTAGAGCGTTTTTTCCCTCAGTACAAAGCTCACCCCCAGCAGGCCAGCCTTACCCGCCGCGGACTGGCCTTCCTGGTTGATGCCCTGATTATCGGAATTATTTCCTCCATCGCTTACAGCGGATATTCGGAGGTCAGGGCTTGTGTTAACAAGCAACCATCTCCGACGTCAAAAATGGTTCAGGACGTCCGACAGGGAGGGAAGCTGACCGTTGATATAAACGAAGGACCGTACGTTGAACAAAAAAAAGAAGAGGCTGAACGAAAACAACTATACCTGAAAATCCTCAAGGAAAAGTTGCCCCCAGAAGAGTATGAGAAAGCTCAAACTTTGAGCGAAGAAGAAATTTTGAAAAAATACTGGCCAATGTTGAGTGGAGATTTCCCGGAAATCTTAAAAGAGACAGCTTCCAGAGAAATCAAGGCCTCAACGACTAAAAGAGAAGAAGATCGAGCTTACAAGGTAATCAAAGAATATATAATTACCCTCCTTTATTTTGTGTTGTTTTTCAGATTAAAAGGTCAAACTCCGGGCAAAAGACTATTTCGCCTGAAAGTAATAGACCTGGAAGGTAAACCCCGGCTGGACTGGTACCAGTGTTTTGAACGGGCTCATGGCTATGTTTGCTCCGGCTTATTCCTTTCCCTGGGGTTTTTACAGGTCCTCTGGCACAAAAGGGGGTTGACCATGCACGATAAAATTGCTGATACCACGGTTATAAAATTGCCGCCCCGGGCTAAAAAGCCCAAAACGCCGAAAACAGCGAAAAAAAACCGAAAAAAAATTCCTGACCCGGAAAATTAATCGGCCGGCGGGGAGTCTCCTGTTTAACCCTTCTACCATTGTCTATTTTGATTTCTAAGGGACACCCGGTCATTTTCTTCTTGACAAAAAGCGGGAAACTGCTTAACTTAAAAACAGTGGCTTTAATAAGAGCCGTTTCCATCGCTTTTGTTTCCCCCGAGATGAGGATTTCTAAAATTTTTCGTCGTCTATTTTTTACCCCTTTAAGCATTTATTTATTAAAATTTAAAAACCTAAAAAAGGAGGTGCTATGAAATTAACCAGCTCTTCTCAAGTCGAAGCCCTGACCAGGGTGAAAACCCATCCTTATCAGGCTACGAGCTTTTACCTCAATACTGATAAGAGCCAGCAACCACTAAAGGCCATAAATGCGGCCTATAAGGCGTTACTTAACCAGGCCAGGACCGAGCTGGAACAAAAAGAGTTGCCAAAAGAAATAAAAAATTCTCTTAGCCAGGACCTGGAAAAAATTTCTCAATTTTGCACTCAGAGACTTACTTCCTGGAAAGGCCAGGGTTTAGCCCTCTTTTCCTGTTCTGGACAGAATTTCTGGCAGGAACTGGAACTGCCTCATGGACCAAGGAATCGAATTTTGATGGATTTTGATTTTTATACTCGTCCTCTTACTGCTATCCTGGAAAAATTCAAAAAGCTTTGCGCCCTTCTAATCAATAGACGAGAAGCCCGCTGGTATGAAATATACATGGGCGAAATAAAACTGTTAGATAGTCTCTTGTCCGATGTTCCTAAAAAGGTAAAGAAAGGAGGATTTGAAGGTTATGAATCTAAACGAATCGAAAGGCACATAGAGGCTCATTTGCTTGAGCACTTCAAAAAGTCGGCGCAGAAAACTTTTGATATTTTAAAACAGAATCACTTCGACTGGTTACTGGTGGGTTGCGATGATCAATTTTATTCCCAGCTTGAACCACTTTTCCATTCTTATGTTAAAGATAAGCTGAAAGGAAGAATAAAGGCCAGGCCGGAAACCGAAGAATTTAAGGTTCTCAAGGAATGCTTAGAAATTGAAGAAAAATTTAAAAGGGACGAAGAAGAAGAGCTGGTCAAAAAATTTGTTTCCGAGCTGGAAAGGGGCGGCCGGGCTGTTTCCGGTTTGTCTGATACTTTGAAAAAATTGAATTCTTATGAAATCCAGACCTTACTGGTCACCCATAATTTTTCCAAGCCGGGCAAAGTATGTCCCCAATGTCATTCTCTATTTTTAAATGAAGAGACCTGCCCTTCCTGCCACCTTAAAACAGAGCCAGTTAGTGATATCGTTGATGAAGCTATCGAACTGGCTTTAAGCCAGAATATTCCCGTATTTCAGATCACACCACCTTCCCGCCTGGAACATTATGGAAACATAGGAGGTTTTTTAAAATATAAAACTAATCTCTAACTTTTCAGATAAATAAAAATCAAGAGCCTTTTCTTTGTTATTTATTTTTTCTGAATTTTCTTCATAGGAAAACTTATTTTTTCAGCTGCACCCCAGCCATCAGCTTTTCTGGTGGCTACAACCATCTGGCCGCTTCTTTTACCTGTTTTAATATTTACCACCAGAAATTCACCAGTCTCAGGATCTTTGTTAGGAGTACCATCACACCAGGTTTTAATTCCATTCCAGCTGAAGGCCTGGGCCACATGTGAATGACCCCAGAAAATGGCAATGACATTGTAAGGTTCAATAGCCTGGAAAAAAGCGTTTCGTTCTTTCTCCGTCCACCAAGTTTCTCCCCAGGAATCAAAACCATAATGCTGAAAAATGACTACTGGCTGGCCGCTCCCTCCTACGTTTCTTCTTAAATCTTCAACCAGGAATTCAAGACTGTGCTTGGGATAGCGGGCATCACCGGCAAGACGCCTCCCCCAAATATTCAAATATTCTTCGCCCACACTTCCGGGATAGAGATTAAGCTGAATGAAATGAACCTTGCCCCAATCCCAAGAATAATGGAGGCCATCACTGGAAATACTTTTTAGTCCAGCTCTCAACCTGTTTCTATTTTTCAGGTTAGTTCTGACCAGGCCAGTCGAAGGGCCATCACTTTCGCCAAACCCTTCATAAACCGGGAAAGCCAACAGGCCATCGCCCTTAAATCCATAATCCTCTACATATTCCTGCCAGAATTTTTCCACTTCGGCTGAAGACCCATTATCGACAATATCACCAAGAACTATCACTCCCTTCGGGGTATGAACTTTTCCCTTTATTCCCAGTTCTTCTGGGTAGGCCTGACCGGGTAGAGCATTCATGGCTTCCACTATTAACCTATTAATCTTTCTGGCATTCACTGTTCCCCCGTAATGCAGGTCAGAAATTACAAAAAAAGTCAGGTCACCATCATCAGGCGGATCCTGGATTCGGAATGACCATACTTGACCGGGGGATTCCGGCAAAAATCCATTTTTTGTGTTTATTTTCCAGTAATAAGTTTGCCCATATCTGAGACTTTTTTCAGGTATAAAACAATAATCCTGACCGGGCTTTAATCCAGTTAGAAGAGGCTTTCCTTTTTCCACCTTTCGGAGATCACCGGCAAAATAAACATCTTGGGTTATTGCCCAGGGTCCATGAGCCCAGGTTAAGCGTTTAAAATCAAGGCTGACACTGCCGTGGAGATTGTGGGGGAAAGGATTCCTGGCAGAACCGTCGTCAATTTTAAAGCTTCTTATAATTCCAGTCTCCAGAATTTTCCCTTTGGAATCAAGTTCATCAACTCGCCAGAAATAAGTTTTACCCGGTTCTAATTTAGAAACATCCAGATGATGACTATCGCTGCCGAGGTTCTCTTTACCTGCTTTAGCCAGACCTTTTTCTACTTCTCCCCTGTTACTCGAAAAATAAATGGAAAAATAATTGGCTCGTTCATCACCTTTTTCCCACTGCAAGGAAACATTAAGCGTTTCAAGTATTTGACCTTCAGCCGGGTAAAGGGGGATAGCTTCTCGGTGGCCTGAAGCATTCCAGACCTCAACCGGACTATAGGCTGTGTCTAAAAGCTCGAGAGAAGCCAGATAGCCGTTGAAGGGATCAAAAGGCAGAGGAAAACCTGAGACTATCTGTCCACCCAGATAAAAAAAACTGCCAGGCTTAATATTAAGCTGACCCTGACTCTCAGCATTCAACCAGCCGTCCACATAAAGAGTTAATTTTTGTTTATCATTTACGAGAGTTATTAGATGCCATTCCCGGGGCTGTGGATAGCCTCCAGTAAAACCAACTTTTAATTGATCAGAGTTAAAAAAAGCTGCATTTAAACCCTTACCTAATCCGAAAATGGCAGATTTCTCCGGTTCCTGCGACCAATTAAGAATGGTCTGCCTCTGGGCCAGTTCTGCTACATAGACTGTGGCAGTTATGGTAAAAGGTTGTTTCCCGTTTAAATATCCTGGGGCAGTAAAAGTTGACCGCAGGAGAATATCTACTCCAGAAAGATTTACCGCCCTTTTTCCTTTTATATTTTCTACATATGGAACATTTCTAAATACTGGAACAAAAGCACCCCCGAGTGTTCCAAGATTGTGCCAGCTTTTTAGCTGACCTTCGGGAAGAATAGCAGCATCAAGGTATATAAGTTTCCTGGTTCCAGAAAGAAGCCAGGAGTTTAAGGCACAAAAGATTATCAAAGAAATTAATAACCATATAATTTTTCTTTTCACCCCGTCCTCCTTCCAGGGCGATTTTCTCATAGAATAATAAATTTTTCAAAATTGAGCAAATCTGAGAGTTGTTGAGAGAAAAGGAGAAAAATAGAAAAGGGCAGCCAGAAGCTGCCCTTTTCTCCAGAACAGGTTTATATTATGTGGTTTCCTGTTCAGTTTTTTCTGCCTGGTATTCTTTAAAAGAAATTTTATTAATCAGACTGTAAATAATGGGAATGATAAACAGCGTCAGGAAAGTACAAACCGTCAGGCCGCCAACCATAACCACACCAATCGGGGACCTCATTTCCGAACCTGATGATTTTGATATAGCCATAGGAATAGTACCGATGATGGTGGTCAAGGCAGTTAACAAAACCGGCCTCAGCCTGGTTACTGCACCCTCAACAACCGCTTTCCTCCTATCCATGCCTTTCCTTATTAACTGATTGATATAGTCAATCATTACTATTCCATTATTTACCGCCACACCAGCCAGAATTATCACGCCTACCAGAGAAATTAAGCTGATAGATTGACCGGCCACTACCAGCCCCAGGACTACACCAATTAAAGCCAAAGGCAGAGTAAACATAACTACAAATGGATGGAGAAAATGCTCAAATTGGGCGGCCATAACCATATAAATTAGAAGAATGGCCAGGGCCATGGCCAAAATCAGAACCTTAAAGGTTGAGACCATTTGGTCGTAATCGCCGCCATATTCAATAAAATACCCTTCAGGTAACTGCTTCTGAAAATCAGACAATCTGGCCCTTATGTCCTTAACCACGCTTCCTAAGTCACGACCTATAATATTAGCAGTTACTGAAACTTCCCGAACCTGATTTTCTCTGGTTATTTTAACCGGGCCTTCACCCCGTTTCCAATCAGAAACCTCATCCAGGAAAATATTCCTGCCTGACTGGTTCATTAGAGGTAGAGTTTTAATTTCATCCAGATTATCTCGGTATTTTTTAGCCAGAATGACTCTTATATCAAACTCATCTTTTCCTTCTCTATATCTGTTGACCACTTTGCCCTGAGTGGAAGCTAACACCAGGTCAGAAATCTGGCCTATGGATAATCCCAGCCGGGCCGCTCTTTCCCGGTCAAGGGTAAATTGATACTCCGGCGAGCCTTGAGCCAAAGCGTGGGTTACGTCTCTTAATCCTTTAACATCACTGACTTTTTTTACTACATCATCAGCTAACTGCTTTAAAACATTTAAATCCTTGCCAAAAATCTTTATTTCCACTGGAGCCGCAGCACCGCTGATCATCGCCGATTGCATATTGATCTGTTCAAACTTGACATTCTCCAGCCTGGGCAGCATTTTTCTGACCCTTTCCAGAATTTCCTTATCTGAGTATTTTCTTTTCTCCTTGGGAACCAGTCTGGCCATTAACATAGCTTCATTGGGACCGCTTAAACTCATTGGGCCAGCAGCATTCATGGCATTTTGTTCAGCTGAAGAACCAGCCATAGCTGAAACTGCCAGAACTTCAGGTTGCTTTAAAAACAGATTCTCTGCCTGGCTTAAAACCCTATTAGTTTCTTCGAGAGATGTACCCACGGGCAAGGTGATTTTAAGTATAATTTGCTGCTGGTCTGATTCTGGCATAAATTCCATATGCATAAAAGGAATTACGGCTAAGGAAATTAAAAAAGCTCCAAAAGCTACAGCCAGAACCGTTTTTCTTTTTTTCAAAGCTGAAATCAGCAGACGGCGATAAAAGCGGCGGCCACCTTCAAACTGGGGTTCTTTCATGGCCCTGTTATCAGCCATTTCACTCCCTCTGGCTTTGTAGAGAAGCGAAGAAAACAGTGGGACAATGGTCAGGGCCACAAACAAAGAAGATAACAGAGCCAAGGTAACAGTTAAAGCCATAGCCGTGGTCATTTTGGCTACTATACCACTGGCAAACAAAATGGGCAGAAAGACAATAACTGTAGTGAGGGTGGAAGCAGTTATAGCCATGCCTACTTCTGAGGCACCAATGATTGAGGCTCCATCCACTGGTTCTCCCAGTTCTATGTGCCTAAAAGTGTTCTCAATGACCACGATGGCATTGTCCACCAACATGCCCACCCCAAGGGCTAAGCCAGCCAGAGTCATAATATTAAAAGTGTAGCCCGCAAAATAAAGCCCAATAAAAGTGGTCACTATGGAAAGCGGAATAGCCAGGGAAATGATAAACGTCGGGCGCCAGTTCCTAAGGAAAAGGAAGATAATAAGCATGGCCAGAAGGCCACCCTGCCAGGCTGTATTGGCTGTCCGGCTGGTTACCCGGCTGATCATATCCTGCTGATCCATAACCGCAGTGAACTTGACCTCTTTTGGCAGGATAGAACTGATCTTGGCAATTTCCTGCTTTACGGCTTTACCCACAGTAGCAGTATTGGCTCCAGATCGCTTATTGATAATTAAGAAAACCCCATTTTCCCCCTGAACTCGGCTGAGAGTTCGAGTTTCTTTTAAGGTGTCCTTTACCTGAGCTATATCTCTTATGTAAATTGGCTGACCTTTTGACGATAATCCAACAACCACCTTATTAATATCATTTACATTTTTAAATTCACCTATGGTCCTGACAGTCAGGTCCTCATGACCCTCAATTAAATCACCGGCTGGAGTATTGACATTTTCTGCCGCCAGTGCCATAAGTACCTGGTTCAAAGGCAGGTTATAGGCAATTAAGGCATTCTTATCCACCTCTACCCTTATTTCCCTCTGATCACTGGAATAAACCTGAGCCGAGGCCACCCCATCAAGTCTTTCCAGGCGCGGTTTGACTTCGTCTTCAATTAGCTGTTTCAACCGGTAAGTGGACATACTGCCATTGGCCGTGACTCCATAATAGATGACTGGAAGTTGCGACAGATTAAACTTAACCACCAGCGGGTCAGAGGCATTTTCTGGTAAATATTTTTTGTAAAGACCAATTTGATCTCTGATATCCTGGGCGGCAAAATCCAGATTAGTTCCCCATTCAAATTCAACGCTGACGATAGAAGCTCCCTCTGAGCTGGTAGAAGTTATTTTTTTAACTCCTTTAACCGAACTGACCCATTGCTCTATATTCTGGGTAATGGTTGTTTCTATATCCTCGGGTGAAGCTCCACTATAAGTGGTGATAACAGAAACTGTCGGATATTCCAGGTCCGGGAATAAATCCAGACCTAATCTGGAGATGGAAATCAACCCGAAGACCACCAGAATCATGGCGATCATCGAGGCGGTGACTTTACGTTTGACCGAAAATTCAGGCAGCTTCATTTTTCCACCTCTCCTTCAACTTCTACCGGACTACCGTCGGCCAGCCCGAAATTTCCTTCAACTATAACCGCCTCTCCTTCTTTTAAACCTGAAGTAACTTCAACTAAATCAGTATTTTTAATTCCAATGGTTACATTCCTTTTCACTGCTTTATTTCCTTCAACTACCAGAACATAGGAGTTACCAAGCAAGGCTCTTTGTGGAACAGTTAGAGCATCTTCCTTTGAAACTACCTCTATTATCACCTGACCAAAAGTTCCAGGTTTAAGCTGAAGTTCAGGATTATTGATCAGGGCTTCCACCCGAAATTTCTTGGTCTGAGGATCAGCACTGCTATTAACTACAGTTATTTCTCCTCCAAATCTCTGACCGGGCATATCATAGCCTTCAACATAAACTTTTTGTCCCCTGGCAATCTTTTTAATATCATCAGGGGAAACATCAAATTTAACCTTAATTTTGGAATAATTGACCAGAGTAACTATCCCGGAAGTAGCTGTTAATCCACCCATCATCGGATTGATGACATCCCCTTCTTCTGCATTTTTAGAAGCAATGACTCCATCAAAAGGAGCTTTCATAATTGAGACATCCAGGGTGTGCCTGGCCAGGTTAACGACCGCTTCGGCCTGATCTCTCTGGGCCCGGGCAGCTTCCAGAGCCAGCCGGGCTTTTTCATATTGCTGATCAGAAACTGCTTTCTCTTTAAAGAGCCGGCTCATCCTGTCAAAATTCTTTTGAGCATCTTCCAGGTTGGCCTTAGCCGCAGCTAAGGCGGCTTCAGCCTGCTGCAATTGTAATCTAATTGATTGAGTATCCAGCTCCGCCAGCAGTTGTCCTCTGCTAACTCTGTCTCCTTCGGCCACGTAAATTCTGGCTATTTTCCCTGAAACATCAGGGGTGATGGCCTGTTTCTCCCAGGCTTCCAGCGTAGCTGTGTAGATTATTTTTTCAGAAATTTTTTGTTTTTTGACTTTAAAGACTTTTACCGGATTGGGTCTTGTCTGTTGGGGAACATCCTCCTGTTTTTTATTGGTTGTTTTCTGACAGGAAATAAAAGTCAGTAAAAACAATCCTACCAGCAAAATTCCTCTAACTCTTACCTGTTTTTTTCTGAACATTTTATCCTCCTTTGAAGCTGCCATTTGGATTATTCAGTATATAACCCGCAAATTAATTTTCTTCCTGGCTAAAGCTTGACTCGCCGGTGGCTTTTTCCAGTTCGGCTAAAGCCACTAAACAATCATAAAGCGCCTGAGCATAATTGGTTCGAGCCTGACTTAAAGCTACTTGAGCCGAAGTTACATCAAGGGTAGTAGCCAAGCCTTCAGAAAAATTCAGCTCAGCCAGCCGCACTGCTTCTTTTGCCTGTTCCACATTTTTTTCTTGTGAAAGCAAAGCTTCTTTGGCTTGCTTGTAATTGAGAATTGCCTGCTGAACTTCGAGCTTAATTGATTCAGTTAAACCTTTAATGGTGTATTCCAGTTCTCTGGACAGGGCCTGAGCTTGGGCCGCCTTAGCCTGATTAGCAAATCCATTAAAAATGGGGATATTTAAAGCCAGACTGATAGTGTAATAATTTTCCCAATTATTCTTCCTGAAATTAAGGTTGTTAGACCAATAGTTCAGGCTGCCGCCAATGGCCAGCATGGGGAGATCACTGGCTCGGGCCAGCTTGAACATTTCCCCGGCCATCTGCCGCTGATAACCAACCTGATGCAGTTCAGGCCTATTAAGAAGAGCTTTCTGAACCGCTTCTTCAGGATTGATCTGGACGTCCTCAAAAGTCAGCTCTCCTTTAATTTCTATTGCCTGATTCAGATCAAGACCAAGGAGATTTTTCAGAGCCAGCTCTGCCAGTTGCAAATTATTTTTGGCCCGAATGAGCTGTGGCTGGAGATTAGCCAGCTGGACTTCAGCCCGGAGCAGATCAAATTTGGTAGCCATCCCCACTTCATAAAGATTTTTAACGTTGGTTAGATGTTTTTCAGCCAGATCTACTGATTCCTGAGCTACATCTTGAAACTTGCGAGCCAGAAGATAACCATAAAAGGCCTTCTTCACATTCAGAATAGTTTCCTGGCGATTTTGCCTGATAGATTCCTGGGTCGCCAGAAGATTATAATTAGCTTGCTTATAGCCTGACATTAATCTTCCAGCGGTAAAAATAGGCACGGAAAATGACAAACTCATCTGATAGGTCCTGGTAAAATCGAATTTGACTCTCTGTGGCTGCTGACCCGGAATCATCGGGGGAATTTCTATGGTAAAAACCTTCTTATCCAGAATATCAGTTCCCTGACCATTTAGAGAAGGGAAAAAATTGGAAACAGCCTCATGTACTTGAGCTTTAGCTTCACTTTCTTTTTCCCGGGTGGAAAGATAAAAGGGATTCTGCTTTAAGGCCAACCGCAGACAGTCATCTAAAGTTAACTCCAATTTTTTCGACTCAGTAGTTTGAGCAGACAGAGATGCCCAGCTTAATGCCAGAAAAATAATCAGTATCCAGAGGCCATATTTCTTTTTATTCATCTCTCTTCTCCTTTCTGGAGAGGCTTGTGGCCAATGCCTTCCATTAAAAACTCGAACATTTCATCAGCCTCTTGTTGAGGTGAAAACTGAGCTTTTTCCCAGTATCGGGCATGGAGTAGGCCTTCCACCATCACCCCCACATATTTATTGATGACCTCGGGTGGGCGATCAACAAACCTACCCTGATCAATTCCTTCCTTAATCACTAAACAACCTGCCCGGGTAATTTCCTCTCTTTTGCTTTTGAAGAGTTTGATAATATGGTGGAATTTATACTCGTCGCCCTTTCTGGCCGTAATAAAAAAGCGATGTAAAAAATCGTGCAGACTCTTATCAAATATAAACATCTTAGAAATATTTTCTTTTTGACATCCGATCTCCAGGATAGATTCAATTATCTTTTTCAATTTTAAAGCTGGGTCCATGTCAGATAGCTGAATTTCCACAATTGTGCTTCTGATCTCTTCCAGATATTGAAGAATGATAGCCAGAAGGATTTCAGCTTTGTTTCTGAAATATTTGTATAAAGTTGCTTTGGAGAATTCGGCTTCCTTGGCTATTTCATCCATAGTGGCCGCTCGGTAGCCGCGGCGGATAATTACCCTTTCCGCTGCTTCCAGCATTAGTTTGCGGTAGGCAGTCTGAATTCTCTCTTTTCTTTCCGCTATATTTTTCCTCATATTAAACTCATGAGTTTAATTATTAAACTATTTAGTTTAGCTAAAACTACCATAATCCTGAAAACTTGTCAAGAGAAGTGAATTTTCTTAAATTAAAAATTGGCAGGCGGCAATTGATTAGAGAAAAAACCGGATTGATTGGATTTTATATCCTTTTTTTACTTTTTTCTATAATTTATTTATCCCAAGCAGATTTACTTTCTCTACCAGCAGGCAGATTCTGGCAGATAATTTTCAGGTTTCAGTCCAGGGGATCTTATAAGGTAACCTCTGGTAAGGTTGAAGGAAATTATACTCTTACTCAAGAGTGGTTAGGTTTTCTGGAAGAAGATGGGCCCGATTTCATCATTTACCATCTTGAGGTTAGGCTCATAAGCTGGGACTTCACTGAAAAAACATCCGACGGTTTCCTTGCAGTTAGCCTTAATGGGAAAGATAAAATTAAAAAAAATATTAACCCCAAGCCTCCAGAATTCAGGATGGAATATATCAAAGGAGAAGAAAAGGAAATTTGCTTTTATTTTTCTCTGGATTCTCTCCCGATCCCGATAAACAAAAAGCCTGGCCAGCAAGAATGGTTGTTGGCTTTTCCCTCCATCCCCTGGGAAGAGAAGAATATGAAAGAAATAGGTCTGAAAAAGAAAATTACAGGGCAGAAAAGAGTTTCTCTTTCCCGTGAAAAACTGGAGCTACCTGAATATCAAGAAAATTTTGGCTGGGAGGAAAAAACTTCTCTTCAATCTTCCAATGCGGAATCATTCAGCCAAGAGCATCAGGTCCAGATTTCTGTCTTTTTTATCAGAGGCGGTATTAAGCGATATCAATTTTAATTCAGGCCCGTGGGTGGAAACGATCATAAATCTGTCTGAGTCTTTCCCGGCTGACCTGAGTATAAATCTGAGTAGTAGTAATCTGGCTATGGCCAAGAAGCATCTGGACTGAACGGAGATCAGCTCCGCGTTCCAGCAGGTGAGTGGCAAAAGAGTGTCTCAAAACATGAGGATGTATTTTTTCCATCAAACCGGCCTCTTGACCATATGCCTTGAGAATTTTCCAGATACCTTGCCGGGTAAAACCTTCTCCCCGCCGGGTAAGGAAAAGAACAGCCGAAGCTTTTTTATCCCAGAGAGGTCTGACTTTCTGGAGATAAGTCTTTACCCAGCGGACGGCTGAACTACCCATCGGTACAATTCTTTCTTTGCTTCCTTTTCCTTTACAAATCAGAAAGCTCTGGTCCAGCCTGATATCTTTTAGTTCAAGCGAAATTAATTCAGAAACTCTCAGTCCACTGCCGTAGAGGACTTCTAAGATAGCCCGGTCTCTTATTCCCTGAGGTTTGCTCAGGTCAGGCTTCTCTAACAATTTTTCTACTTCTTCTATAGTTAATACCCGGGGCAAGGTCAGCCAGAGAGAGGGTGAAGTCAATTCTCCTGTCGGGTTTTTGCTTATGAAATTTTCCATAAGCAAAAATTTGTAAAACGATTTCAACGAAGATACTAACCGGGCCAAAGACCGCGGGGAAAGACCTGATTGGGCCTGAAGCTGAATGAATCTTACCAGGTCCTGTTCTTTAATCCTAAGCAGGCTTTTCTTTTCCCGGATGATAAAATTTAAGAATTTTTCAAGATCAAGATAATAAGAGCTGATCGTATTGGGCGATAAGCCTTTCTCTACAGCCAGATAATCACTATAAATTTTTAAAAGGTCCGGGTCGGAAGGCACAAGTTTCTTCATTCCAGAAAAGGATTGGAGTCTCTTTCTTCCCCAATGGTAGTCCTTGGCCCATGGCCAGGAAGCACAATTGTTTCATCAGGAAGAGTCATAATTCTATTTTTCAAAGATTGGCTCAGCTGTTTCCAGGACCCCCCAGGCAGGTCAGTCCGCCCAACACCACCACAGAATAATGTATCACCAGCAAAAAGAATATTACCTGTATGAAAACAAACACTGCCGGGGCTATGGCCCGGGGTATGGATGACTTTTAAAACTTGTCGCCCAACAGGAATTTCATCGCCATCAGCCAGCAGCTGATCAGGCCGGGGGGTAGGGCTGGCACCAACCATCAAGCCAAATTCCAGTTGTAGGCTTTCCTCGAGAAGGGGTAAGTCTGCAGAATGCAGAGCAATTGGAATATGATATCTTTCTTTTATTTCTACATTTGCCCCGGTATGATCGACATGACCGTGAGTATTAAGAATAATAACTGGTCGCAATTGGAAAGAAGTAATAATTGGAAAAATTTTTTCCGCTTCAGCCCCGGGGTCAATAACAGCGCATTCCAGTGTTTCTTCACAATAATAAATATAACAATTGGTTTCCAAAGGCCCAACTACGACCTGCTGATAACTCATTTTCCTTTAGCCTCTAAGTTCATATTATGTCAACCAGAAATAAGCGTCAAGTCAATTTTTGTTAGTTGAAATCTGCCTGTGATATAATCTAAAAGAAAAGAATGGAAATAATTATTCTTAAAGAACCGTGGCAAGATTTATGGCTGCTCTCTCGAAGCGGTCTAAGTGCCAGAAGAACAATCTGTGGCTACTTGCTTGGCCAGAAATTAAACCAGGCATATTTTGTTCAGAAAATCTGTCAATTCCCCTACGAAGAATTGTCCGAACCGCAATTCTTTCTGAAAGTTGAAAAAAATCAAAAACTAAAAATCCTGGGCATTTTTTGCCTGAATCCATCTGAAGCAAAAAAGAAAAACTTTGCCCGACCTCTTTTCTGCGAAAAGATTTTCCTTTCACTGTCGACTGAGAATAAAAGAGAAACAAAAGTTGCGGCTGAGATTATTCGCTTTGATCGCCGTTTCATCTTTGACCCGGTCAAAAAAATTTCGCTGGAAATGGAGGAAAATAGTGCATGAAAATAATTATGATTTTTTAAATGAAGAAGAAAAAAAGCTTCTTCTGAAGTTGGCGCGCCAATCTATTACTCATTATCTAAAAAATGGAGAAATGCTGAAAACTGAACCGGCCAGCCCCCGGCTAAAACAAAAAAGAGGAGCCTTTGTTACCCTTCATGTTAATGGAGAACTAAGGGGCTGCATTGGTTATCCTTTGCCTTATAAACCACTGTACTTGACTATTATTGAAGTGGCAGTAGCTGCTGCTACTGAAGATTATCGTTTCCCACCAATTATGGAAGAAGAGCTTGATAATTTATCAATAGAAATTTCTGTACTAACTCTTCCCAGGAAGGTAAATAAACCTGAAGAAGTGATAGTGGGAAAACACGGGATAATTATCAGCAAAGGACTAAATAAAGGGCTTCTCTTGCCCCAAGTGCCCCTGGAATATGGCTGGGATTTAGAAACCTACCTGAATCACGGTTGCCTAAAAGCAGGCCTCCCGCCCGATGAATGGAAGCGTGGAGTCAACATCGAAGTTTTTGAAGCTCAGGTTTTTTCTGAAGACGAGTATCTCCCTCAATAAATGAGATTTTTTAGCTACTCGGTAGTTTTCTTTTTTGATAAATGCCAATAGCCGTGGAGTGAGAGTTTAGCCTTTTTTGCTCAGTTTATTTAACTCTGCCCTGGCCTCCTCTTTTAATAACTTATCTTTGGAAGAGGTTTCAGGTAAATTCAAGCACTTATTGAATTCCGAGATAGCCTGGTCATATTTTTTCATGGCAACATAAGTTCGCCCCAGTTCAAGATGATGATTGATATAATCAGGTTTAAGCTCTACCGCTTTTTTCAACCACTTTTCTGACTCCTCCAATGAACCCTTGGGAATAGAGCCATAAATAAGGCTTCCCAGCGCTCTTTTAGCTCCTCCGATTTCCGCCATGCGTCGATGCCAGCGGCCAAGAGCGTGGTAAGCCAGGTCATTGTTGGGGTCAAGCTCAATGGCTTTTTCTGATTCCGCTTTGATGAGCTTAGATGCATCAATTTGTTCTTTTTTACCCTGAAGAAGGACTTTTTTGCCCAAAGCAGCAGAAAAAAAGAAATGTCCCCAGGTATCATTGGGATTAACCTGAATAGCCTGCTTGGCCAGGTTGACAGCTTTACCATACATTTCAAATTTCTTACTCTCTACTTCTTTTCCCGTACCGCTGAGTAAATCAGCAACATCAACATAACCACGAGCAGCCTTCCATAGGGCCTCATAATTCTTTGGCTCAAGCTGGAGGGCTTTAAGATATTCATTAAGGGCATTCTGGTCCTCCCATTTGGCATAAAAATTATCGCCACTTTTGATTAGCTCTTCTGCCGATTGACCGAAAACAGCAATGCCAGAAAGCAATAAAAGCAGAGAGCCAATCAGAATCAGCTTCAAAGCATTGTTTACCATTATTTCCCTCCTTGGAAATTAAGCATACTTCTTTTATCTGCTTTTCTGGAGCTTGTCAAGGAACTTATTCTTCTGCCTTTAGATTGACATAAACTCTAAGGGCAGTCAAAATATACTTGGTTATTTAACTCGAGGGATAAACTTATGCGAAAAGCAGGACAGCTGAAGAATTTTTCCATCAGAAAGCTTAAAGCCAAGGCCATCAATAAAATCACCGCTAATGTTGTCCTTTTATTAGGCTTACCTTTTTGTCTAATTTTCCTCTTCTTGAGTGCTCAACCTCTGGCCTGGCCTGAAAACTATCTCTCTCCCCAAGATATAGCTGTTCGCCTGGAAAATAAGCTCAGAACTATTGTTTCTCTTCAGGCTGATTTTAAGCAGTTTTATTATTCTATTGATGCCCAGGATCCAATCACCGGGCACGGTCGGGTTTTTATCCGTCGCCCAGATCGGATGCGCTGGGAATATGATTCACCAGAAAAGCAAATTTTTATTTTCAAAGACAATTATTTCTGGCTATATTTCCCAGAAGATAAGCAGCTAATAAAAAATGCCAGTAATTCTGAAGTTCAGGAGTCAGAAATATTAGGGCTACTTTCGGGGAATTTTTCGATTCTGGATAGATATGTGGTTACCTCCAATCCTTTTCCCACCACTCAGAAAAACGTTTATCAGATTAAGCTCACGCCCAAAGGAGAAAGTCAATTTTCCTACATTTTGCTGGAAATTGATCAGAAAAGCTGGCTTATACTTAAAGCTATTTTTTTTGAACCTGGAGGAAGCAAGCTTGAATATCATTTCAGCCACATAAAAATAGGGCAGAAATTTCCTGAGGAACTCTTTGATCTTAAAATCCCGCCTGACTGCGAAATTATTGAATCTTCAGGCATTAAAGGAGTTACAGGCCAGGCTGATTAAACTCTCCAGCCAATTTTTCGTATGAATAAACAGAAAGAGAAAATGCCAGAGAATGAGGACAGAGTTTATGTCCGTCGCTGCCTTCAGGGAGAAAGACAGGCTTTTGAATTTATCGTGCGCAAGTATCAGTCTTCCCTGGCCAATTATTTTTTCAGGATGATACAGGAGAGAGAATTGAGTCTGGAAATGACGCAGGAAGTTTTTCTCAGGGCTTATGTCAACCTGCATACCTATAAAGAGAATTTTCAGTTTTCCACCTGGCTCTTTCGTATTGCTTCTAACCTGTTGATTGATTACTGGAGGAAAAAGAAAATCCCCCTGGTTTTCCTGGATGCCCAGAATGAGGATGAAGAGCAGGCGATAGTACAGCTCCCTGACCACGAGCCATCGGTGGCTGAATATTATGAAAGAAAAATAACCATGGAAAACATTTCGCGGGCTATCTCGCAGCTACCGGAGAACCTGCGGGAGCTTTTCGTTTTAAGGCACATTAACGATTTTTCTTACGAGGAAATCGCCAGGATAAAAAATTTGCCTGTGGGCACAGTTAAAAACCGGGTTTTTCAGGCAAAAGAATTGCTCCGGCAATTACTGGAGGAAGCATGAGCTGCCTCAAATTGAGTGAAATTTACGACTACCTGGAAAAACAGCTACCTGAAGAAGAAAGCCAACTGATTGAAAAACACCTGAAGTCTTGCCCCCGCTGCCGGCAAGTGCTTAGGGAGAGGCAGGTTCTGCTCACAGAAATTAACCGCCTGCCCCGTTTAGAGCCACCAGAAGAGTTTACCCCTCAGTTGATGGCCAGGCTGCCCGAGCTCAGCCCCAAAAAGACCTGGCTGGTGTTTCTGGCTGGTGGTCTTTACTTTCTTTTCAGCCTTCTCGTGGTCTTTTGGATAATGGCCGCCCGGATAAACAGCCTGGCCTGGACCTCTGAAGTATTCAAATATATTTTTAGCCTGGCCTGGCAACTCAGCCGCATGCTTATCTTGGTCCTTAGGTCCCTGCAAGCACTGGCTAAATTTTTCAGCATTATCGGGAAGGTAATAATCAATTTCCTTGCCACTCTTTTTTCCCCAATCGTAGTTCTGACTCTTTCTACCCTGGGTGTTTTCATTTCCTTAGCCCTGGTTATCTGGCTTATAAAAAATATTAAAATCTCCGAAAGGAGCTGAAAGATGAAAGTAATGCGTAACACCATTCTAATATTCGTAACATTAACCATCCTGATTTTGGGCCTGAACATCTGGCTGAGCGGAAGCCCGTGGCCAAAGCCAGCCCGGGACTCTCTTCAATTCAACAAGGAAATAACGGTGGCTGCCGGAGAAACTGAGAAAAACATTGTGACCTTTAACAGCCGCGTCCAGGTGGACGGCCGGGTGAAAGAAAGTGTCGTGGTCTTTGGCGGTGAAATCATCGTCAGCGGAGAGGTAGGTCAATCAGTTGTCGGCATTGGCAGCCGGGTGATTATCAAGTCAACAGCCGTAATCAATGAGGATGTAGTAGTCCTCGGTGGAACATTGGAGAAACAACCTGGCTGTGTGGTTAAGGGAGATACAGTCTTTTTCCCAACAGGAAGAAAGTTAACCGGCGAGTTATTTAAGAAAGGTATCTTTTTCCCACTCGGGACTATTGTCCTGGCTCTGAAACTAATTTCTCTATTTTTTGGCATCTTGCTGATTATTTTCGTGGCTGGGCTTTTCCCCAGGCAGGTCAATCTGGCTGCCAGCCAGATTCAGATTGATTTCTGGCCTGTGCTCGGCACCGGGGCCATAGCCCTGGTTCTTTTCCTGGGGCTGGTGGCTGTTTCTGTCGTGCTGATGTTTATCCTGATCGGTATTCCGCTTTTCTTTGTCCTGCTCTTACTGGGCTTGATAATTAAGATATTCGGCGGAACAGCCTTTTCCTACTTTTTTGGCCAATCATTTCTGGAAGCCCTTGGTGTTCAGAAGATGCCACACATTATCTGGACCTCAATAATCGGACTCGTGCTGACCACGTTTTTTGGAATGATTCCTATCGTTGGTTTTCTTTTTACTCTGGTTGTCGCCTTTATAGGCTGGGGCGTCGCTATTAGAACCAGGTTTGGAACTACGGATAACTGGTTTAAGCACCAGAGCTAATCAAAGTTTTTATAGTTTTTAAAGCCCAGTATGAAATTAAAGAAATTAAAACTAAGCAATTAAAGTAAAAGGCAGAAGCCAGTCCTTTTAACCGGCCAGAGTTCAGGCCTCCAGAATTTCTTTTTCCTTAGCTGCAGCCGCTTCCTCGGCTTGCTTAATATACTGGTCAAGCAGTTCCTGCAATTTTTCCAGACCCTGGTATTTATCGTCTTCTGTAATTTTTTTGTCTTTCTCCAGTTTTTCAATATATTCTTTGCTTTCCCGCCTCATATTCCTCAGGGCAGTTTTCTCTTCCTCCAGCATTTTGCTCACTTTCCGGGCTAAATCTTTTCTTCTCTCTTCGTCCAGAGGCGGTATTGGAACTTTTATAACCCGGCCATCATTTATTGGATTAAATCCAAAATCAGATGATCTGATGGCCTTCTCCACCGCTTCCATCAGGCTCGGATCCCAGGGCTGAATAGTAATCAAAGTAGGATCTGGAACCCCAATAGTAGCTACCTGATTAATAGGAGTTGGAGTGCCGTAGTACATAACCTTAATATCTTCGAAAATACTGATATTGGCTCTTCCGGTTCGGAGTTTACTGATTTCTTTTCTAAAATGCTCCACGGAGGTTTTCATTTTTCTTTCTAATTCTTTCAAAACATCCTTTACCATAGTCTGCCCTCCTTGATAATTATTTGATCAAAGTGTTCAGGATATTTTGGTTCCTATTTTTTCTCCGAGGATAGCTTTTTTTATGTTACCGGGAATGTTTAAATTAAAGATAATTATGGGAAGATCATTATCCTTACAAAGACTGATAGCCGTGCTATCCATCACTTTTAGTTCCTGTTGAATAACTTCCAGAAATTTGATCGATTCAAAACGAGTAGCATTTTTATCGATTAGAGGATCAGCCGTATATACTCCATCCACTTTGGTGGCTTTAAGAATAACATCGGCCTTAATTTCCAGGGCTCTCAATACAGCAGCTGTATCAGTGGTAAAATAAGGGCTTCCCAGCCCGGCAGTAAAAATTATCACCCTTCTTTTTTCCAGGTGTCGCAGCACCCTTCGCCTTATAAAGGGTTCAGCCACTGCCCTGATTTCAATAGCTGAAATCAATCTGGTGTTTAATCCTTCTTTTTCCAGGGCATCCTGCAAGGCGATGCCGTTGATGACCGTAGCCAGAAGCCCAATATGATCAGCTGAAACCCGGTCCATTCCCTCTTCTACGCCCCTGGAGCCACGGAAAATATTGCCGCCCCCGATCATAATGGCAATATCAACCCCCAGCTCATGAATTTGCTTTAGTTCTCGGGCAATACTCAGAGCTCTCTTAAAATCAATGCCGTAAGAAAGGTTTCCTAATAGAGCTTCCCCTGAAAGTTTAAGAAGCACCCGTTTATAGGCCGGCTTTCCCTCATCCATTCTTATTTTCGCTTTTTAACGCTTTTTAATACTTGCCTATCTCAAATCTGGCAAACCGTTTGACCTTGATATTTTCACCAAATTTTGAGATATGGCTATTAATTAAATCTCGCACTTTTATTTTATCATCTTTAATATAGGGTTGGTCAAGCAGACAAACTTCCTCGTAAAATTTATTAAGCTTGCCCTGAACAATCTTTTCGATGATTTCGGCAGGCTTTTTAGTCTCCTGCATTTGTGCTCGTATAATTTCTTTTTCTCGTTCAATAACCTCAGCCGGAATATCTTCGGAAGAAATATACTGGGGATTAGCAGCAGCCACCTGCATAGCCAGATTTTTAACCAGCTCTTTGAATTCTTCATTCCTGGCAACAAAATCAGTCTCGCAATTTACTTCAATCAGGACGCCCAGGCGGTTAGTAGCATGGACGTAAGCTCCCACCGCCCCATCGGCTGCTTCTCTGGAAGCCTTATCCTGAGCTCGAGCATGACCCTTTTTCCTGAGAATTTCTATGGCTTTTTCTATGTCGCCATTAGCCTCTTGGAGAGCTTCTTTGCATTCCATAACACCTATACCAGTTCTATTTCTTAATTCTTTAACCATTTCGGCTGTAATTTCCATAATCAACTCCTTTTCATCTATGGAATTAATTTTATTCGGTTTTCGTTTCTTCTCCAGGAACAGCAGTCCTATCTTCAATCTGAAGTGGAGTCTCAACTTTACTTTCTGTCAGAACTTCTTCTTTCTTTTCTTCCATCATTCCTTGAGCGAGACGGGCTTTTTTCCCTTCAACGATAGCTTCAGCCACTTTAGAGGCAAAAAGTTCTATAGCTCTCACGGCATCATCATTACCAGGAATGGGATAATCAACCTGCTCAGGGTCTCCGTTGGTATCGACTACCGCCACTATGGGAATCTTAACTTTTTTGGCTTCAGCAATGGCAATTTCTTCTTTGGAAGAGTCTATGATAAAGACTGCCCCAGGCAGTTCTGTCAGTTTCTTTAATCCGCCCAGATTTTTCTGAAGCTTACGATATATTTTTTCTTTCCTTGACTGTTCTTTCTTGGATAAAAGTTCCCACCGGCCATCCTCTCTCATCTCATCCATTTCAATAAGTTTTTCAATACTACCTCTAATTACCTGGAAATTGGTCAGCAGCCCACCCAACCAGCGCTGGTTAACATAACTGGATTCACATTTGGTGGCATAATCCTTTATTATGTCCTGAGCCTGTTTTTTAGTTCCTACAAAAAGCACTTCTTTCCCGCTTTCCGCCACACTACGAATAAATTGCAGGGCTTCTTTAAAATTCTTAATAGTTTTCTGTAGATCGATGATATAAATTCCGTTTCGCTGCCCAAAAATGTACTCCTTCATTTTGGGATTCCAGCGTCTTGTTTGATGACCAAAATGAACACCGGCTTCCAAAAGTTCTTTCATTGTTACTGAAACCAAAGGCATTCCTCCCCTGAATAATTATCTTTTATGATATTGTGGCGCTTTCCTGGCAGCCAGCAAACCATATTTTTTTCTTTCTTTTATTCTTGAATCTCTTGTCAGAAGAGCATTTTTCTTGAGAATGGGCCGCAGCTCCTTATTGAATTCCACCAGAGCCCGGGCAATACCAAGCCGAACAGCTTCTGCCTGGCCACGCAGACCTCCTCCCTCGAGGCGCATAAAAATGTCAAACTTGTTTTCAGTTTCGGTCAGCATTAAAGGTTGGCGAATGACATAACGCAGTGACTCTAACTTAAAATATTCCTCAAAGGGACGTAACTTTTTATTTACCACTAAAGTAATATCGCCTTTGCCCGAACGGAGAAAAACTCGAGCAATAGCATTTTTTCTTTTACCAGTTCCATAGTACTGAATCAGACTCAAGGTTCCTCCTAAATTTTATATTCTTCAAGATTCTGGGCTTTATGGGGGTGCTCGGGGCCGCTGTAAACTTTAAGCTTCTTAATAATCGCCCGGCCGAGTTTGTTCTTAGGAATCATTCCCCAGACAGCCCGCTTGATTACTTCTTCTGGCTTGGTAGCCAGCATTTCTTTAAGCTTTTTTTCCTTAAGTCCACCTGGATAAAGGGAATGAGAATAATAAATTTTATCTTCAAGCTTTTTACCGGTCGTTTTAATTTTCTCCGCATTAATGACCACCACAAAGTCTCCGGCATCGATATTAGGAGCAAATTGAGGTTTGTTTTTGCCCCGAAGAAGAACAGCAATTTGGGTTGCCAGGCGGCCTAAAATTTGTCCCTCGGCATTTACCAGCCACCATTTCTTTTGAATCTCTTCTTTTTTAGGATGATAAGTCTTCATTGTTCAACCTTGCCTAAAGAAAATACACCTAAGGTGATGAATTAAAATACTAAATTATGGCTGAATTGTCAATAAACAGCAGTTTTTATTTTAGCCTTTTTTTCCTCTAAATTCAACCTTTTATTAAATATAATGATAGTGGCGACGTCTTTTTAAGTTATATAAGATCAAAATCATACCGGTCAAAAAACCGCCAATATGAGCAAACCAGGCCACTCCTCCGCCCAGACCCACATTAGCCAGCTGGAGGACAAACCATAAACCCAAGATTAACCAGGCAGGCACATAAATTATAGTGATGTAGAAAATTAAAAAAATAAGCGTTTTCACCCTGGCCGAGGGAAATAAAACGAAATAAGCCCCAAGTAACCCGGCAATAGCGCCACTGGCTCCAATCATCGGCACCTTAGAATTTGGAGAGAATATTACTTGAGTAAGGGAAGCGGCTATTCCACATAGTAAGTAAAAAAATATAAATTTCACCCGTCCCAAATAGTCTTCAACATTATTCCCAAAAATCCAGAGATAAAGCATATTACCCAGAAGATGAAGCAGGCTACCATGGAGAAACATCCCGGTCAGAAGGCTGAGCGGCCAGAAAACTCTCGGTACGTTTACCTTAATATGCCAGTGAGTAATTTCATAGGGAATAACACCAAACTTCATAACAAAATACTCAAGCCCCTGAGGTGAAATAACTTGATAGATAAAAACCAGACAATTTATAGCGATGAGAATAACTGTAATTATCGGGAACTTAGCTGTGGGATTATCATCTTTTAATGGAATAAACATTAATTAAAAAAACAGGGGACAGACTTTATTTTTGGCCTGTCCCCCGGATTCTATCGAATCTTACTTAACTTTCTTTAATTCTTCTTCCAGTTTCTTCTTGGAAGCTGCTCTTTCTCTCAGCTCTTTAAATTTTTCAGCATATTTATCAGCTTCAGCATTATATCGGGCTTCTTTTTCTGGTTCAAGCTTAGATAAGACACTTTTGTAAAGAACACTCAGCCAGCTATACGGCTCGGGATAATTAGGATCAAGGTCCCTCGCTTTTTCTATAGCCTGAAGGGCATCTCTGGCAATAGCCAATCTTTCAGCGGCTGGAGCGCCAGGAAAACGATAGGCCCTTCCCCAACGATTAACTCCCTTAGCTAACCAGGCTTGAGGATTTTTGGGATCAAGTTCTATTCTTTTTTCCCAGAACATATTAGCCTTATCATAATTTTCGATGGCCCCTTCCAGGTTCTGTTCAGAAACAGGAAGATGTTCATAATAATTAGCAGCATAAGCATAAGCCATTGGATTATCCGGATCAGCCTCAATTCGGCGGAGATACATAGTTTCAGCCTTTTTAGCAGCCCCAGGGACATCACCTGCATACCGGCTGTAGAATTCAGCCACTACATAGAAATTATCCATATTTTGGGGATCAAGCTCCAAAATTTTGAGGTAAAGCTTCTCAGCTTCAGGGAAATTTCTCAACTTATCGTACATATCTCCGAGCGAATATATTATTTCCTTGTTGTTAGGCTCAATCTCCAGAGCTTTTTTCAGAGCATCAATGGCTTTCTTTTCAAATTCTTTATTTAGCGCTGACTCAACCCCAGGTTTAAAAAGCTGCTTGTAACTTTCACCAATATAGCGGTAAGCCTGAACCAAATCTGGTTTATATTTCAAAGCCAGTTCATATTCGGCCACCGCATTACGATATTTACCTTCTCTAAAAGCCTGATTAGCTCTCTTAAAATGATAATTAGCCTGTAAATTACTTACCTTTAGCTTCTCGCAACTGGTTGCCGTCACAAGAACAGCCAAAGCTAAAAGGATAACTGCCAAACCGTTTATCCTCTTCCGAGACATTATGACCTCCTTAAATGTCTGGTCTTCACATAGTTAGAGATAATTTATATAAGAATATAGCAATAAAGTCAAGAAAAAATGGAAGCTTTGGGCCCGGTCCTTGCAGGCAATCTATAAGGTGTTGCCTTCTGCCTGCCATAATAAAATACTGAGTAATGACCTCGCTCATTATCCATCAGCTCTTAGCTTTTCCTCAGACTGAATCTAATCGGGGTTCCCTTAAACCCAAATTGCCGGCGAAAAACATCCGACAGAAATCTTTCATAGGCAGGAAGGAGTGGTCCGCGGCCTCGCCCAAAAAGGATAAAAGAAGGCGGCCTTATGCCTCTCTGAACGATATATTTGACTTTAAGGGGAGAGCCATCTTTTGTTTTCGGAGGATATTCCATGGAAAATTTTTCCCAGAAATTATTAAGCACGGCGGTTTCAATCTTTTTTGAGGCTGATTGATAAACCTCTTCAGCCAGGTCCAGAATTTTCATCAGTCTCTGACCGGTTTTAGCGGAAACAAAGATCACCGGAGCATAGTCTACAAAATGAAGACGATTAAAAATATGGTTAATGATTTCATCTGCATTTACTTTTGATTTTTCTACCAGATCCCACTTATTAAGAGCAATAATCATTGGTTTACCCGATTTGAAAGCCAGAGAAGCAATATGGGCATCCTGCCGGGTGGGAAATTCCTGAACATCCATAACCAGACAGATGACATCAGCCTCTTCGATATTTTTTTGGGCACGTATGATGCCGGCCTTTTCCCGCGAGTCTTTAGCAGCACTAAATTTCCTGATTCCAGCAGTATCAATCAGGCAATAATTTTTTTTATTTCTGGCAATAAGAGTATCAACACTATCTCTGGTAGTTCCAGGAATGTCAGTCACCAAAAGTTTTTCTTCACCACACAATCTATTTATTATAGATGATTTGCCAACGTTGATTCTCCCTACAATAGCAATTTTTAATGGTTTTCCCGGCATCTGAATTTCAGTAAGTGCTGGCCTTTTTTCCTCTTCATCCTGAGGGAGGGGCAAAAGTTCAGCAATTTTTTCCTGAAGGTAGCTGAGATTTATTTTATGTTCAGCCGAAATTAAAATCAGTTCTTTGCTTCCTAATCGATAATAATCTGAAAGGTCTGGCTCCAGCTCAGGATTATCGATTTTATTGACCACAGTGAGAAGCGGTTTATTTAGCTTTTTCATTTCTAAGTAAAGCTTTTCTTCACCTGGAGTAATAGATCTTTTCCCATCTATTAAAAAAATCAAAATGTCTCCCTTTTTAGCTGCTTCCCAGGCTTTTTCCCTGACCTTGGAGGAAATAGGATCTACATAACCGTCAGCAAAGCCCCCAGTGTCTATCAGCTCATATTGGCGCCCTTCAGCTTTAATTATCCCGCTTATTAAGTCTCTGGTCATTCCTGGTAAAGAATGGACCAGAGCTTTACGTTGCCCCAGAAGACGGTTAAATAGGGTGGATTTCCCAACATTAGGGAAACCAAGTATAACCACCTTCGGGACTTTTTTTATTTTCATCATTAAGGTTTTAAGATATTTTATCTGGCAATCAAAGAATAGTCCGGGGAAAAAGGCTGCGTGAGGTCAATATGCCCGCCCAGCGTTTCTCTTTCATTCCCTTCCACCAGCAGGCTAACCTTTTTTATTGCTTTAAAATTATAAGCCAGAGAATTTACAATGGAATAGACCACAGCCATTTCACCAGTAGAACCATAATAAGTGGCTTCAAGTACAGCCCGGGAAAGGTCCACATAAGCCACTCCATCTGAAGTGACAAATACCTGTCTAACCCTGGTATTTTCGGGTATCGAAGGGAGCAAACCTGATTTAGGTCCTTTAATTAACTCTTCTATTACTTCCTTAGCTTCTTCATTTACTGAAGAAGAAGCCTGAATTTCTCTTTCTTCTGGATGAAGCAAATTATCATTTTCAGACAGGAAAAAAAGCGTTATTTTCTTCATCTGAACAGTTTTGGCTGGTTTGGTCGCCTGGGCCACACCTGTAGGCCTGACCTGGTGCCTAATTTTTTCTTTACGGTTACCAAAGAAAAATATAAGCAACACAGCTATTAGAATAACGAGAAGTATAAAAAAGATTCTCAGCCTTTTCTTTTTGGTTTTCATTGTTTTCCATAAAGTTGAAGAAACTTATTCAGACCAAGGTAAATAGCCTCAGCCACTTTACTCTGAAATTCTTCTGACTGAAGTAATTTTTCTTCCTCTGGATTGGTAATAAAAGCCACCTCCACCAGAATAGCTGGACAAGCCACTCCTGTTAAAACTTTAAAAGGAGCTTGTTTAATTCCCCTATTCTTAGTATTTAATAATTCATTTAGCTCGTTCTGCACCAGTTCTGCCAGTTGGCTGCTCTGCTTTATATAAGCTGCTTGAGCCATATCCCAAAGAATCAATTTCAAATCATCAAAATCATGAGTGGTCACTTCATTTTTTAGCTCGCCAGAATTGTTCTCAAAATAAGCCAGACGACGGGCTTCTTCATCTGTAGCATTTAGGCTTAAAAAGAAGGTTTCTGAACCGCTGGCCTTAGAACGACGCGAGCCATTAGCATGAATACTTATAAATAAATCAGCTTTGTTATTGTTAGCTATAGCTGCCCTTTTATCCAGAGGAACCAGGACATCATCCTCTCTGGTCATAACTACTCGGTATTTCAAACCACGTTCTATTTCATCTTTAAGCTTTTTGGAGATAGCCAGGGTAACGTCTTTTTCTAAGGTTCCAAAATTACCTTTGGCCCCGGTTTCCATTCCGCCATGGCCTGGATCAATGACAATGGTTTTAACCTGCTTCTGAGCCGGGTTGTTTGGCCCGGAGACTTCATTGGCAGGAGGAGTAACCTGATTCTGAGCCGCAGGTGTTATAACTTTCCCCTGGACTAATCCTGATTTACCTTCTGAAGCTACATTAATTTTTTCCGCTGCTTCCTTATTTTTTTCGGCTTTCAGGTTTATGGTAATGGTAAAAGGGTTTTTACTAACCGAATGATTGTAAGAGAAATCCGCTGAAATCAGCTTAAATGTCAGCAGGTAAGCTTCCGGACCTTTAGCCAGGTCAATTGATTTTATTAGCTGACTGGTAAAAATTTTTTTCTCTAACTTAAGAGTGTTCAATCCGGGAAAACTAACTACCAGGGTATTTTCATTTTTTTTCAGACTGTAATTCAGGTTGGAATTAGCAATTATTTTTATTATCGTCTGATTAGAATTATCTGCTACTGAAATCTTCAGCACAGGAAGAACCTTAATAGTTTTACCCCCAGAAAAAACGGAAAAGCTAAAACTGGTGATGAATAAAAGAAATGTGATTATAGCCCTTAAAACTCTATTAAGTTTAGGCATCTTCTTTCGCCGCCAGATTATAAAAAAAAATTTGGTGGAGGCGGCGGGAATCGAACCCGCGTCCGAAGGCATTCCACAGTTAGCCTCTACAGGCTTATCCTCCTCAGCTTATCTCATCAAGTGGTCCTTGAAGAGGAGATGAACCACTCAACCAGCTCAAGTGGTGTTTCATCCACCGGACCCTGAGCACGCCCGGCAGACTATCCTGCAAGTCGGCGTCTCTCATAGCCCGCAGGAAAGGCTATGAAAGACGGCTGCACTTTCTATCAGGCAGCGACTGCAACAGGTTCTGCAGTTAATTTTTTCCCACCTGTTTAACGAGGTTGATGGGACCTCGGCCTGCAGCTTCTGCTTCACTACCTCCGTCGAGTCCATTTCGCCCCCGACTCATTCTAATTATAGAGGACAAGGCAAAGGAAAGTCAATAAAACCAAAAAATCTACGCCCCGGAAAAACAAAAGGACTTCAACTCTTCAGGATAAATCCTGACTCCTTGATTATTTCATTCAAAATGAACCTGAACCGCTTTTTCGATTAGCCCTGCCAGGTCATTAGAAATTTCTTTTATCTCTGGCGATAGTTCTTGGCCAAATTCCATAGATACCGGCACTATCCCTAAAAGGAAAACTTTTTTGCCTGTTTCCTCTATAACTCTGGCAGTTAGCCGCAGTGATAACTTATGGGTTGAAGCGATCTCTCCGATTTTTTCAAAGTCAGCCAATGGACCAAATATTACTGTCCCCGGTGGAGCATCCAAGATAACTGCATCTATAAAGATGACATTAACAGCATCCTTTCGAGAAATCGGAAAAGCATAATTTTCAGGAACATCTTCAACTGTAAGTAACTCTTCCTCAGGAAAAAGCAATTTTCCCCTCAATCGCTCGATTAGATAAGGACCGAAACCATCATCGCCACGAAGCTTATTGCCTATTCCCACAAAACAGGTTTTCTGTTTAAGGACTTCCTGGAGAAGATCAAGGGCTTCCATGTATATTAAATAATCGAATAAAAAATGGCGGGGCCGACGAGGCTCGAACTCGCGACCTCCGGCGTGACAGGCCGGCGTTCTAACCAGCTGAACTACGACCCCGCCCGGGGTGTATAAATTATAAACAAAGAAACCCTTACTTGCAAGAGACAGAGAAAGCAACGTTAAAATCTAAAAGTAAAAAAGCCTTAATACTTTTATGTTTTTATGTAGTTAGTCAGAATTGCTGAATTTCACACTGAGCATCCAAATTAAAAGGGAAATCAACAGGAAGCACCGGCAATTTTTTAACCCCTAAATAGGGGGAAAAGGTGGGCAATCGCTGCTCTAAAATATATGCCTCTGTTTTCCCACCCACTGGGCTTGAATTTTTGGGCTTATTTTTTTTTCTCAATAAAATCGCCACTTAGCTTTTATTACTTTCCCATCTTTATCAATGGTGAACTTCCTCTGCTCAATGGTTGTCCTTGTGCTCGTATGAGGTGGATTATAATGGGTGATACCTGAGGAGTCTGTCCAAGCCGTTCCTTCATTTTGAGATTCACGCTCTGTAGTCCATTCAAAAACCAGCACTTTTCTTCCTTGTGAATCATATTCAACAGCTTGCGGCTGACCATAATACTGAATTAATTCTGCTTCAGTTCTGCCGATAAATCTTTTGACTTCTTGGTTTCGGTAAGACACCCCAGGCAAAAAACAGCCCGATTGCCAGAAAACCAGAAGGCAAATCAGCCAAATCAAACTTGCAGGCAAATTCCCAGGCCTTTTGAAATACTCTAACGGCTTAGAAAACTGCCTCATTTAGACCTCCTATTTTATTCTATAAACCCTATAAACCACTTCTATCAATATATCAAGCAAATATTTCCTCTCTTGCTAATCAAAAAGGAAATATCCGGTCCTAGTAGGTTAAAAGAATTAAATTCCTGATTACCCTAATCGAGGTAAATTTATCTCGCCAGTTTTAAACTCTTTCAAAGGACATTTTTTCCAGAGCAGCTATCCGTTCCTCCACCGGAGGATGCGTGCTGAAAAGTTTATTCATTTTTCCGCCGATGTTTTTCAGTGGGTTGACAATATAAAGATGAGCCGTGGCTTTATTGGCTACTTCGAGCGGCTCCGGATCTGAGGCTATTTTGCGCAAGGCTGAAGCTAAGCCCGCCGGATATCTCGTTAACATAGCTCCATTAGCATCTGCCAGAAATTCCCGACGCCGCGAAATTGCTAACTGAATTAGCTGGGCCACTATGGGAGAAAGAATGGCCAGAACAAGAGCAATGATCAAAAATATTGCTCCCGCATTCCCACCTTCTCTATCCCGGCTTCTTTTTCTCCCACCACCCCACCAGAAACTTCTTAACATCCAGTCACTTAGCAGGGCTACCACTCCCACCATAACTACGGCTACCGTCCCCAGAAGCACATCATAGTTCTTGATATGAGACATCTCATGAGCGATCACCCCTTCGAGCTCCAGGCGGTTCATTTTCTGCAGCAACCCGGTGGTGACACAGATCACTGAATTTTTAGGGTTGCGACCTGTGGCAAAAGCATTGGGCGCAGTATCATCAATAACATAACAGCGAGGGGTAGGAATTCCGGCTGCTATGGCCAGGCCTTCGACAGTGTGATAAAGGTAAGGAAATTCTTCTCGGGTCACCGGACGGGCATGACTAATGGCCAGGACAATTCTGTCACTATAATAATAGCCTCCGGCGGCCATAGCCACGGAAATAATCAGAGCCAGAATAAAGCCGCCTTTTCCCCATCCGGTAAGCTCTTCAAAAGCCCAAACGACCACAAAAATAAAAGCTACAAAAAATAGTACGAGGAAGAATGATTTGAGCTTATTCTTGGTTATTTGTTCATACATCTACTTTTAGGTTCATCTTAACCTTTAGGCTTTTTATTAACTTAATTAACCAGCATTGGCCAAAAACCGTTGATTTACATCAAAATCAAAATGAGACTTTAACCGGACCACGAGCGGCAGGCTCTTCAATTTCGAAATACTCTTTGGGCTTAAAACCAAACAGGCTGGCAATTATATTGGAAGGAAAGACTTGTTGCTTCATGTTATACTTCATCACTGTGTCATTATAAAATTGTCGGGCATAAGCTATCTTGCTTTCGGTGCCAGCCAGCTCCTCCTGCAACAAAAGAAAGTTCTGGTTAGCTTTAAGCTCTGGATAATTTTCAACTACGGCAAAAAGGGATTTCAGGGCGCCGGTCAGCATGTTTTCAGCTTCTCCCTGCTCCTTAACAGTCTGAGCATTAATAGCTTTGGCTCTGGCTTCCGTCACTTTTTCAAAAACTTCTCGTTCATGTTTGGCGTAGCCCTTGACTGTTTCCACCAGATTGGGAATAAGGTCATAACGTCGCCTCAATTGTACATCCACCTGAGCCCAGGCATTGTCGCAGCGATTTCTAAGAACAACTAAACTGTTGTAAATGCCGATGGCAATGAGCAAAAGCAACCCAATAATTATCAGAAGAATTACAATCGCTCCCACTTTTTTCTCCTTTCCAAGAGTTTTGATGATGTCTCAATATTTATCATTCATTTTTCAAAGGATAACTTTCTTCACCAGGAAAATCAAGCTATTTAGGTTTTAACTAAATTTAAATTGACTTAGAAAAAGATTAAATGCTATAGTTTTTTCTTAGAGCTTTTTAAAATTTAATCGCAATTAATTGCCCAAAGGAGGTTTCTGAATGGCTAATTTAAAGGAAAAGTTTGTCTCCAAAATGTTGCCCATGAGGGAGAGAATCCAGAAGATTCTCAAAGAACATGGGGAACTGAAGATTTCAGATGTCACCATTGCCCAGACCTATGGTGGCATGCGCAGCGTCAAATGCATGATGTGGGAATGCTCGGCCCTGGACCCGAATGAAGGAATTCGCTTCCGTGGCTACACCATTCCAGAAGTTCGGGAAAAGCTGCCCAAAGCTCCTGGTTCTGAAGAGCCCCTGCCAGAAGGAATGTTCTATCTTCTTCTGACCGGCGATATTCCAACCTATGAAGAATGCGTCGAAATAACCGAGGAATGGCGCAAGAGAAGTAAATTGCCCGATTACCTCCTCGAGGTGATGAATGCCGTGCCAGCCGACACTCACCCGATGACCCAATTTGCCCTGGCCATTCTCCAGCTGCAAAAAGACTCCGTCTTCGCTGAAAGATACCGCAAAGGCATGCATAAACTGGATTACTGGGACCCGATGTACGAAGATGTGATGAACATTCTGGCTAAGCTGCCGGCTATTGCTGCCTACATTTATCGCCGCAGCTACAAGGGTAATAAACACATTCCGGCTGATCCCAAACTGGACTGGGGCGGCAACTTCGCTCACATGCTGGGAGTAACTGATGACCCGGCCTTCAAAGACCTGATGAGACTTTACCTGGTGCTGCACTGCGACCATGAAGGTGGCAACGTTTCCGCTCATACCTGCCACCTGGTTGGTTCAGCCCTCTCTGATGCTTACTACTCCCTGTCGGCTTCTATGGACGGTCTGGCCGGACCCCTGCACGGCCTGGCCAACCAGGAAGTCCTGCGCTGGATTATGGAAATGATGGAGAAGATCGGACAGGAACCGACTAAAGAACAGATCAGCCAGTACATCTGGGATACTTTGAACGCCGGTAAAGTTGTCCCGGGCTATGGCCACGCTGTTCTGCGCAAGACTGACCCGCGGTTTATCGCCCAGAGAGAATTCGCTCTCAAGCACCTGCCTGATGATCCAATTTTCAAAGTGGTCAGCAAAGTATTTGAAGTGGCTCCGGACATCCTGACCCAGCATGGCAAAGCCAAGAATCCCTGGCCCAACGTGGATGCTCACTCCGGCTGCCTGCTCTGGCACTATGGTGTAACTGAGTATGATTTTTACACCGTGTTCTTTGGTGTTTCCAGAGCCCTTGGTGTTCTGGCTCAGCTCATCTGGGACAGAGCTCTGGGTCTGCCGATTGAAAGACCGAAGAGTGTTACCACCGAATGGATTGAGCAGTTCATTGCTTCCCAGCAGCAGGCACCCAAAGCCTGAGAATAAGCAGAAAATAATTTGGAGGGCTGTCCTTCGGGGCAGCCCTTTTTATTTTAAGAAAGCAGGGTCTGGCAATCTTGGCCTAATATTAAAACTATCGGATCTTTCACATCGGTTATTTCATCGGCTATATTTTTAAGACCACCTGATAACAGGTGAAATAAATTTCCGAAAAATAAGATCTTAAATCTTGCTTCAAAATAGACTGAAGTCCGGGAGGACAGTTTTTAATTTATCTTTCAGCTTTCTTCTGAACACTACAATCGAGGAATAAAGCTTTAATCCAGATGTTCCAGTTTAAACCGGCAGTTATTAGAGGCACCTCTTTTAAGAAAAATAACTTTATGTTAACATAATGAAAAAATGGGAGGTTTCCATGGAACATAGGTTAATCTTGATTGGCTGTGGCACCGTAGGACAGGGCTTTCTGGAAATTCTGGAAAGAAAGGCTGACCAGCTCCGCGATCAATATGACTTTGAACCCAGAGTTGTTGCCATTACTGATAAACTTAAGGGGTCAGTAATCGCTCCGGAAGGGCTCAATATTAAAAAGGTAATTGATTTGCTCAAAGAAGGCAAAAAGCTTAATACTTACGATGGCCCCAAACTCGAGTCGGAAGATTTCATTGACCCGCTGGAATTAATAGAACAGGTCGAAGCTGATATTATGGCTGAGATGACTTATACAGATATCAGAACAGCTGAACCAGCAACCTCCTATATTAAAAAGGCTTTGCGAACCGGAAAACATGTGGTTACCTCCAACAAGGGCCCGGCTGCTCTTCATTTCCATGAACTGAAAGAAATAGCCCGGGTAAATAGACGCCAGTTCCGAATAGAAGGAACAGTAATGAGCGGAACGCCTGTTTTCCATTTAGCAGAAAATGGACTGGCCGGAAATGATTTTAGGGAAATAAGAGGAATTCTGAACGGCACTACTAACTTTATTCTGACCAAGATGGAGACAGATGGGATGGAATACGATCAAGCTTTGAAGTTAGCTCAGGAATTGGGTTATGCCGAAGCCGACCCGACGGCCGATGTCGAGGGTTTTGATGCTGCGGCTAAAGTCGTCATCCTAACTAATGTTCTTATCGGTGGCAAGCTAAAGATAGAGGATGTTAAGCGCCAGGGCATATCGACTCTGAGTAAAAAAGATATAATAGAAGCCAAAGAATCCGGCTTTAGATATAAGCTGATAGCCAGGCTAAAGAAAGATGGCAGCAAAATTGAAGCCAGTGTAACACCGGAAAAGGTGCCACTTTCTGATCCGTTAGCGGGTGTTATGGGAACACAAAATGCTCTTACCTTCGATACAGATTTAATGGGTAAGATTACAATTCAAGGCGCAGGAGCCGGCCGCATAGAAACAGGATTTTCTATTCTTTCAGATATGCTGGCTATAAGCCGCAGTCAAAAGCATAATTAGAATTAAAAGGTTTGAATATCACCTGGGAAAAGCAGGTTAAGAAATTTTTAACCCGGAGTATAAAAGGGCTTATTCAAGTAATCCCAAAAGTACCATATAAGCAGAAAAATCCCTCTTAAAAATTTTACTTAACTTTAATTTATAACCTTCCCAAGCATAACTTTTAGCTTTGACTTTAATTCTATTAGCCATGGGAATCTGAAAAAGACATTTCTTGAGGCTATCAATTTTATAGCAAGAACAAAATCTACCAGAGCTTAACCGGCTGTGCCTAAAGAGCTTAGATACTTAAAAACCTACAAAATTGTAATTGGTAAAACAAATTTGTTGGGAAAGACGCATTTTATTTTAGCTATTTTATTAAATATCAATAATTTAACAATTTGGCACGACTCTTGCTGTTATTAAGGTGAAACTCATGAGAGGAGGTAAAACATGAGGACAAAAAAATTTTTAATGGCCACAGCAATTGTTTTTATGGCTCTGGCTCTGATCTTTTCCTATTCTTATGCTCAGACCACCGACCAGAATAAAGAAAAAGTCAAAACTGAGCAGAAAGAAAAAACCAAAACTGAGGAAAAGGCTCAGGTCAAAGAAAAAACTAAGAACCAGGAACAGGTGAGAACCGATGTCCAAAAGACCATTGAAAATCAGGCAAATACTAATTCTAAGTCCCAGACCCAGGTCCGTAATGAGATTCAAAACAAAGTAGAAGTTCAGAAAACAGAAGAAGGTAAACCAGAAATTCAACATCAACTTCAGATCCAGCATCAGGTTCAGAATCAGACGGTTCAAAATTCTGTTACCATCACCAAAGATGGCCAGGGCAAACCTACCATTGAACACACACTGGTAAATACCAAGAAAGATCAGAATAAGGAAAAAAACAAAGAGAAAAGCAAAGAGAAAAACAAAGAGAGAAATACGATTAAAGCAGAAGAGCGGAACCGGGCCCAATCTCAGATATCCGAGCATGAGGCCCAAGGCAGGAAAAAGGGCAATCATTAATAGCAAACCTAAAAGCGAAAGAAACCGGGAGAATTATTTCCCGGTTTCTTTCTGCTTTTCTGGCCAGCTGACAGATGGATGTTTTTCAGAGTTAAATTGAATTATAATTATTAATGAGGAAAGAGAGGAAAAATGAGAAAAAAAGATAGGCAGCAAACAAAACCTGAAGGATTTCAAAAGTGGATAGGCAAGAAAAATTTGCCTAAAAGTTTAATAAATATTTTCCTGGTAATTTTTTTATCTTTGCCGGCTATGGCCACTACTTATCAATTCTCGTTAACCCACAACTCTACCAATAATATTTTCCAGTCCTATCAGCCAGCAGCTGATCAGATTACCACAGCCAGTCTAAGCTTTGGTGGAAATTCCTCACTTTCTCTTTATGGAAATCTTAATCTCAATTACCTTTATAGATATTCGGAGTTAAGCTCTTTCGGAGGCAAGCTGGGAGCTGATTATCTTGCCCCGGTTGGCAATAAAAGTGCTTTTTACTTTGCCCTGGAAGGAGAAGCAGTAATTTTCCGTAGCCTCTATAATTATTTTAATAACGGAACTGCCCGCTTTATAGCCAACTTCAAAGCCTATCTCAGTAGCTCAACCATTTTCAGAATAGACTCTGTCGGACAATATCGTAACTACAAATATGCCATCTTTGATAACCTTTCTGAAAGTATTGCTTTGTCGCTGAGTCAATATTTCCGCAGCCAGACCACCATTAAAATTGAGGCTAATTACGGCTACAAATATTATGTCCATCCAGGGCTCACTTCAACGCCTGCAGGCACAACCACCTCAACTTTAAGCAGTCTAAGCGCCCAGTCCAGCCTTTATATTGGTTCTTATTCTTTCCCGTGTAACTTACTGGCACTTGGTTTTGTTCCAGAAGCTATGAATCCTTCAGGCTTGGGCTCTTCTATGGGACAACAGGGCCTGGGCCGCGGCAACCCTAAAGATAACTATAAAAAAGGCGGTAAATACAGCCTGAGTGGAATTCCTTACCAGACATCTTATTATACAGGTGGTAAAGGCCTTCAAATAATGGCTTTAAGCGGTTTGATATCCCAGAAACTTGGAGACCGGGTAGAGTTGAGCTTCACTGGCACCAGACAATGGTACTTAACGGGAGAAAATCCTTTTTCCTCCAGCGATGAAATTTATCTCGTAGAAAATCCTACCTATGATCAATTTAGCTGGCAGGGGTATGCTTTAAAGACTAAATTAGCCATGGAACTCTCAAAAAATCTCCACAGCGAATTGCAGTATGACTATTTTTCCAAGGAATTCCCGGGAATAACCAGCTACGACCTTGAGGGCAACAGCCTGGGCCTGACCAGAAAGGACTCCAGGCATCAATTCAGCGCCCGTTTAGAGCTCAATCTTTCCAGAATTTCTTTATTCGCCAGCTACTCTTATCTTAAAAGCTCTTCTAATGACCCCTGGTTTACCTGGAGCGGGAACATATTCAGCGGTGGACTCACCTGGGATCTGAGTAGTTCTAAATCAGAATAAAAGGGGGTTAATATGAAAAATAAATATAGAATAAAAAAGGGAAAGAAAATTAAAAAATTAATGCTTTTCAAGTTTGCTCCCTTTTTTATTACTTTATTTATTTTCTTAT
>Ga0272448_1000459_pt1 | contig 62796 bp, 53 predicted proteins | sample YNPCB0191_FD_202220 | JGI IMG/M metagenome (GOLD analysis project Ga0272448, IMG submission 202220) | Hot spring sediment microbial communities from Yellowstone National Park, WY, United States - YNP-CB-019-1 | ecosystem: Environmental > Aquatic > Thermal springs > Hot (42-90C) > Sediment... | reverse complement strand
TGAATCCGAGAGAGGTTGTTTTCTATGACACCCCAGGAACGGTTTATGGCATTGCAGCCTTTTCACACTATGTCTATGTGGCTGATGGAGAGTCTTGCCTTCGGGTTATAGATGCAAGAGACACCAGCAATCTGACTGAGGTGGGATATTATGTGAATAAAAACTGTGTTTATCGCGATGTCGCGCTTTGGAGAAATTATGCTTATATAGCAGCGGATGATAAGGGTCTGAGAGTGATTGAGTTTAATGAAATGAAGATTGAGGAAGATGATGGCAAAAATGCGGCACCAGCGACTGATGCAAGCATCATCCGCAACACAATTTTTATTACCGAGAAGTGTTTTTCTGGTTGCCTGCTTGATGCTACCGGTAGAAAAGTCATAGAACTTAAATCAGGTCAAAATGATGTCCGGTCGCTTGCACCCGGGGTCTATTTTATCAGGGGTCAGAAAAGGGACTCAAAGGTAACCAAGGTGCTCATAACCCGGTAACTGGGATTGTGTCAGCAAGGTAGTGACTTTGGCACCTGCCTGTCGGCAGAGTATCATTGCATCCGGAAAGAAGACCTGAAGGTCTGCCCTACACCTCAACCTCAATCTTAACCTTAACCTTTACCTCTACCTGTCCTGAAGGTACTGCCTTCGCAACTGCGAGGGCAGAGTAGTCTTGCATCTGCCCAAGGAAAGCAAACCTGAAGGTTTGCCCTACAAGGTGCTTAACCTGTTCTTGTGTAGGGCAAGGCTTCAGCCTTGCTTATCCGATTAAAAATCCTGAATCCCAATATCCAAATCCTCGGAGAAATGAGAAAATGAAGTGATGGAGTCTTCTTCCCTTCATTCCCTTCGTTACCTCAACCTCAACCTCTACCTTTACCGCTACCTCTCCTGATGTAGTTCTGGTTTGTTTCCACAGGTCTCTAAGTATACATAAAAGTCTACTTAATCCAACCGGGGAATAATGCTCTATTTTATTGATATTCAATGGATTATATAAAATTTCGCCAATTTGAGACCCCATCCCCCATACCGTCCCCCAGGTTACTTTCTATTTTATCCCGGTTGTTACCTCCGGGGTGATTTTCGGGCTTGCCCTTGGGCTCACTGCCGGTTTAACCCTCGGGGTCATTCCTTGTGTTATCTTCAGGATGAACCCGGAGAGCACCCCTTGTCTTACCCGGTCTCTGACCCCCTGATTCACCTTCCCTGTCACTTCCGGAGTAATCAACAGGGTAACAGCCCAATCACTTTGGTAATTATTTCCCGAATGATTCCGGATTTGACCCCTAATTTCTGCCATTTTTCTATGAACCGGATGGCAAACAGGATAAGGGAAAGGGTGGGTGAAAGGGTGATGGAAACTGAATAGAAAATGACTATACAAAGGACAGGATAGAGCAAGGTTCAAGTGGAATTCTAAGGGCTTGATAAGAGGTTGGGGAAAGCGCGGGGATAAAGGCTCTAACAAAGGGACTGATAAAGGGTTGATAAAGTTGCTTAACCGAGGATAGAACAAAGGGCGGTTATCATAATGGTTCAAATGGCTCAAACAGGAGTGCTGGAAATGGTGGGAGAAAGAGTCTCAGAAAGGGCATAGGAGACCGCCTGGGGGGTAACCCCGGGCTAAGGGGGGTGGGCAGATTTCGGCACTTTTTTGTGCTTTTGCGTATATAAATATGAGGAAAAACTGGCCGTGCAATTATTATTTCGTTCATTCCGAGCCCGTTGGGATACTAAATCGGAGCGCCCTGCATCTCAACTTTATCTTTTACTTATTCCTCTGACGGGCGAAGATTGTCCTGCCTTAAATTGGGCCGGGTTATCGCGGGATGAGTAGTAAGGCAGTTCTTGAAGGTGAAAGCCGGGGTTGTATAATTGGCTATAAGTTAAAAGGTGAGGTAATATGGCGCTGACATTTGCCGAGAAACTCTTAGCCCGCAAGGCAGGTAAGGAAAAGGTGACAGCCGGTGAGATTGTTTTCTGTAAGCCGGACCGGCTTTTGATGCATGATAATGCCGCAGCCATTACCGATAAAATCGGTAAGGAACTTGCCGAGTTCGGGGTCAGGGACCCGGAACAGATTGTAATCGTGCTTGACCATACAATTCCAGCAGTGGATGAGAAGACCGCAACCGGGCATAAGCGGGTCAGGGATTTTGTTGACAGGCACGGTGTAAGGCATTTCTTTGATGTCGGGACCGGTGTGTGTCATCAGGTGATGGTGGAGAAGGGGCTGGTTCTGCCCGGAATGCTTGCGGTCGGTTCTGATTCCCATACCTGTTCCTATGGTGCGGTTAATGCCTTTGCCACCGGGATTGACCGGACCGAGGCGGCAGCACTGCTCTTGACCGGTGAGACCTGGTTTAAGGTGCCGCAGTCAATCAAGATAAATTTGAAGGGGAGACTGGGTGAACTGGTTACTGCCAAGGATTTAATTCTGACCATTATCGGAGCGATTGGTGCGGATGGCGCGGATTACTGTTCAGTTGAGTTCTGGGGTGATATTGGGCATCTCACCATTGATGATCGGTTCACGATTGCCAATATGGGTGTGGAGATGGGGGCAAAGAATGCGGTTTTCCCGGTTGATGAGATAACCCGGGGTTTTCTTGCCGCAATCGGCATTGAGCGCAGGGAATGGCAGGAGGTCTGGGCAGATGCCGGTGCGGTTTACCGCCAGGAGTTGACATTTGAGATGGATGGGATTGTGCCGGTGGTTGCGGCACCGCATAAGGTTGATAATGTGCAGCCGGCAAGCGAATTGAAAGATGTTTTTGTCCAGCAGTGTCTTATCGGCACCTGCACCAATGGTCGGGCATCGGACTTTGGTCTGGCAGCAGAAATCATCGGCCGGAGAAAGGTTTCACCCAGAACCAGGCTGCTTTTGCTGCCGGCATCCAAGAGCGAACTGGAGAAGGCGCTGGATGCGGGTGATATCCAGACGCTGGTTGAGGCGGGCGGAATATTGCTGCCACCGGGTTGCGGTCCGTGTCTTGGTGCGCATCAGGGTGTGCTGGCACCAGGTGAACGGTGCATCTCAACTGCCAATCGTAATTTCAAGGGCAGGATGGGCTGCCGGGAGGCGGAGATTTACCTGGCGAGTCCGGCAACAGTTGCGGCAAGCGCCTTGACCGGGAGGATAACCGACCCGCGGGAGGTGATGTAAAATGAAGGTCTGGTTTTACGGTGATGATATAAATACCGATATGCTCTTTCCGGGTAAATACACCTATACCTGTTCCAAGCCCGAGGAGATTAAACCCCATCTGTTGGAGGACCTTGACCCGGAGTTTGCCAGCGGCGTCCAGCCCGGCGATGTCATAATTGCGGGAAAGAATTTTGGTTGTGGTTCTTCAAGGGAGCAGCCGGTGGTCGGTTTGAAGGCGGTCGGGGTGGCAGCGGTGATTGCCAAGAGTTTTGCCCGGATCTTCTACCGGGCTGGAATAAATCAGGGGCTTTTGTTGATTGAGGCACCAGCAGCGGTTGATTGTTATCAACCCGGGATGGCGGTGGAACTGAAGGTAATTGAGGGCAAGGTGAAGATTGGCGGGCAGGAGTTTATCTTTCCCAAACCACCACCGGAGATTTTAGGGATTGTTGAGGCGGGCGGGCTTCTGGAGTTTACCCGTAAGAGGCTAAAGGAAAGCAGAGGGATAAAATGAGCAGGACCGGCACGGCAGGACGCAAGGGTGAGGATGTCCGTTCTGATGTCTGGGTTGCGGTTGAGATCAAGGACTCAGGCGGAATTGAGCTGGCGCTCAAGAGCCGGGTTGATTTTATTTACGGCGAGTCAATCCGGGAGTTGATTTTTTCCGGTATGAAACATTTCGGGATTGATAATGCCCGGGTTGAAGTGGAGGATTCGGGTGCGGTGCCGTTTGTGATTATGGCAAGGCTGGAGACCGCGGTGAAAAGGGCGTTAGGTGAGGTGCCGGAATGGCTGCCCGAGCCAGGCCCGTCGTTGGGCAAACCCAGCTACAGGGAAAGGTGGCGCCGTTCAAGGCTTTATCTGGCCGGGAATGAGCCGAAGTTCCTGCTTAATGCCCGGATTCATCAGCCGGATGGAATTATCCTTGACCTTGAGGACTCGGTGCCACCTGAGGAGAAGGATGGGGCTTTAATTCTGGTCCGTAACGCCCTGATTGCGGTTGATTTTGGTGAATGTGAGCGGATGGTGCGGCTCAATCCCTTGCCCCGCGGTCTGGAGGAAGTTGAGATATTGGTCCGTGCTGGTGTCCAGGTGCTACTTGTGCCCAAGTGCGAGGATGAGGAGCAGATTGAGGAACTGGATAAGAAGATTGATAATGCAATCAAGAAATTTAGGGAGAAAAGGGAGGTTTATCTGATGCCGATAATTGAGACCGCCCGCGGTGCTTTTAAGGCGCATAAGATTGCCCGGGCATCAGAGCGGATTGTGGCACTGACCTATGGGCTGGAGGATTATATTGCCGACATCGGTGCACAGAAGACGAAAGAGGGCTGGGAAAGCCTGTGGCTGCGGTCTATTATCGTCAATGCGGCAAGGGCAGCCGGTATTCAGCCGATTGACACAGTCTATGCCGATGTTTTAGACCTAAATGGTCTCAGGGAGAGTTGCCTGATGGCAAAGGCGCTGGGTTTTGAGGGCAAGGGCTGTATCCATCCCCGTCAGGTCCGGGTGGTAAATCAGGTGTTTACTCCGAGCGAAGCGGAGATTGGTCGGGCGCAGGAGATTGTGCGGGCCGACCAGCGGGCAAAGGCGCAGGGTAAAAGCGTGGCGGTTATCGGTTCCAAGATGATTGACCCGCCCGTGGTCAGGAGGGCACAAAGGACTCTGGAACTGGCGATCGCCCTGGGTAAACTCAACCCGGACTGGAACCAGGAGGAGAAATGAATCTGGTCGCAAACGCCTTAGGCCGGCTGGTGCCAACCGAGGTGAACGGCAAGCCGGCAGTCCCCTTCCCCGGGGTTGACCGGTTTCGACCTTCAGGCAGGACTGCGGCACCCAGAATTCCTACCGCGCTTGATTATCCTGAGGATGGCAACAAGGTGGTGAAGGATTTGCGCACCGCCTTAGAAAAATGCGGTATCAGGGACGGCTATACCATTTCCACCCATCACCATTTCCGGGACGGTGATACGCTGGCACTGCAACTTTTTGACACCTGCGCCGAGATGGGCTTAAAGGACCTGGTCTGGTTTCCTTCAGCCGCCTTTCCCTGCCATGCACCGCTGATCAAACATCTGGATGCCGGAGTGATTCATCATATTGAGGGCAGCCTGAACGGACCTTTGGGTGACTATTGCACCGCAGGCAAAATGCGCGGGCTCGGGGTTTTGCGTTCGCACGGTGGCAGGGCACAGGCGATTCAGGATGGTGAGGTTCATATTGACATCGCCGTGCTTGCCGCACCGAGTGCGGACTGTTTTGGCAATGCCAATGCGGTCCAGGGCGATGCTGCCTGCGGGGTATTGGGTTATGCCCTGGCCGATGCGATGTATGCGGATAAGACCGTCATCGTTACCAATAATCTGGTGCCTTTTCCCTGTATCCCGACCGAGATTTCTGGCCGGTTCGTTGACTATGTCGTGGTTCAGCAGTCAATCGGTGACCCGAAGCGGATCGTCTCGGGCACAACCGAAATCACCCGTTCACCGGACCGGTTATATATCGCAGAACTGGTTGCCCGTTTTATCCGGGATGCCGGGATTATGCGCCCGGGCTTCAGTTTCCAGGCCGGTGCCGGCGGAATTCCGCTGGCGTTTGCGGTCTATCTTGCTGAGATGATGAAGGAGGCTAATGTCAAGGCGGGCTGGGTTCACGGCGGAACAACCAGGTATTTAGTCCAGATGCTTGAGCAGGGCTTGACCGATGCGGTAGTTGATGGCCAGGCGTTTGACCTCGAGGCGGTGCGTTCAATCGGAGTTAACAGAAATCACATCGGCACCAGCCCCTTAATCAGTTACAACCACCATTCCAAAGGCAACTTTATTAACCTGATGGATGTGGTTGTTTTGGGCGCAACCGAGGTTGATTTGAACTTCAATGCCAATGTTGTCACCCATTCGGATGGCAGGCTTTTACACGGTATCGGTGGCTGGCAGAACTGCCTTTATGCCCGATGTGTGATTTTGGCGATGCCCGCGGTGCGGGATAGAATCCCGGTCATCGTGGACGAGGTAACAACTTTGTGCGGACCCGGGGAGATGATTGATGTGGTGGTGACAGAACTGGGGATTGCCATTAATCCGAGAAGAGAGGATTTGCTTGGTGCGGTCAAGGGCAAAGACCTGCCGTTGAAGAGTCTGGACCAGATGAAGGCAGAGGTGGAACGGCTCGGTGGTAAGCCCAAAAAACCAGAGCGGACCAGTCAGGTGGTAGCGGTGGTGAAGTGGGTTGACGGCACGGTCCTGGATTCGGTATTTAAGTTGCCGGAGAGATATTAGGTTCAGACTTTTTTGACAATTGATTTCAGATAGATAACTTTTTCTGTTTCAATCGTTAATCAAGGAGGCTAAAATATGGCGTTTATCGTATTTGTGCTTTCGGTCGGCTGGTTTGTGCTGATGTATCGGATTTATGGTGGTATTCTCTCCCGCCGGGTGTTCAAACTTGACGACTCCAGAAAAACCCCCGCACATCTTCTAAAGGATGATAAGGATTATGTGCCCAGCAATAAGTGGGTGGTCTGGGGTCATAACTTTACCTCCATTGCCGGGCTTGGACCGATTGTTGGACCTGCGATTGGTGTTATCTGGGGCTGGGTGCCGGCACTGCTCTGGATAACCCTGGGTGCGGTCTTTTTCGGCGGTGTCCATGATATGTCTTCACTGGTGATTTCGTTGAGAAACAAGGGTGTGTCAATTGGTGAAATTACCACCAGGGTCATTGGCAACCGGGCAAAGTATCTCTTTATGGCGATAATCTTTTTGGAACTGTGGGTGGTGCTTGCCATCTTCACAATGATTATGGGGGTGCTATTTAAGATGTATCCCAGTTCGGTTTTTCCAATCTGGATGGAGATTCCGATTGCGCTGACTTTGTCTTATATGGTATTCAAAAAGGGCAGGAGTCTGAAGCTGTGGTCCTGGATTGCACTTCTGGCGATGTATGCCACCGTGGCAATCGGGGTGCTGATACCATTAAAGATTCCCGGTCCGAATGCGGTGGTTATCTGGATTGTGATTTTGATGATTTATTGCTATATTGCATCAACTCTGCCGGTCGAGACCCTGCTGCAACCCCGGGATTACATCAACTCCCATGAACTTTTGGTTGCCGGGCTTTTAATCTTTGCCGGTGCGGTGGCGGCATTTGTCCGTGACCCGGGTCATTTAGGGTTTGTTGCCCCGGCGTTTAATCTCTCGGCAAAAGGTGCGCCGCCAATCTGGCCCTTTCTGTTTGTTACCATCGCCTGCGGCGCAATTTCCGGATTTCACTCGCTGGTTGCCTCGGGCACCGCATCCAAGCAGGTAAATAAGGAGAGTGATGCCCGGCTGGTCGGGTATGGTGGAATGATTGCCGAAGGAATTCTGGCAGCGCTGGTAGTTCTGGCAGTTGCAGCCGGGTTTGGTGCTAATGGCAAAGGATTGGGAGCAGGAATGGCCGCATGGGCACAACATTATTCAGACTGGTCATCAGCCAGCGGGATGGCAGCAAACCTCAAGGCGTTTGTTACCGGCGCCGCCAATATGATGGGCTATATCTTTGGTAATGGCAGATATGTCCGCGAACTGATGATGACGATAATGGGGGTTTTTATCGTTTCCTTTGCCGGCACAACCATTGATACGGCTGCCCGAACCCAGCGCTACATTGTTCAGGAGTTCGGAAAAAGTGTCGGATTGGGTTTTTTGACCAATAAGCACATTGCCACGCTGGTCGCAGTGGGCACCGCTTTTGGTCTGGCAATGGTCAAACCAGGTGGTCAGGGTGCGTTAATCCTCTGGCCACTTTTCGGTACAATCAATCAACTGCTTGCGGGTCTGGCACTGGTGGTGGTAACACTCTATTTGACATTCAAAAAGGCAAAGCCGCTGGTGGCGGCAATTCCGACTGTTTTTCTGGTGATGATGACCGGCTGGGCAATGGTGAAAAACATCCAGCAGTATTATCTGACCCACAACTGGCTGCTTTTTTCTGTGGGCTGGGTTGTTTTTTTACTGATGGTCTGGCTGGTGATTGAGGCGATAATTGTCCTGTTCCGGGGAAGAAAGGAAATGCCGGAGCTGGGTTAGGGTTTTTAGCCAATAAAGACCAAGAGCGCACCGGTAAAGGCGATGATTATCGCGATTATGCGCTTTGAATTAACCGGTTCCTTGAGAAGCAGCGCGGAAAGGATGAAGATGAAGATGTTGCTCAACTGGTTCAAAGGCGCTGCCACCGATGCCTGGGTGAACTTCATCCCGCCGAGCCACACGGTCAAAGCGATATAGGTGCCAAGAATTGTTGCGCCGATGGTGTAACCCAGACCTTTGGTTGTGAAGGTGGAGCCAAGAATCCTTCTGCGCTCGGGCATGAACAGGATGAAGAAAATGACGCCGATTAAACCGGCAAAGAGACGGAAGGCGGTTGCCCAGAGCAGGGATGTTTTTGCAAGCAGCGGTTTAATCAGGACGATGCTGGCTGCGGTTGCCGCACTGGAAAGAACACCAAGGATAATGCCGATAAAAAGTGTTTTCCGCTTGATTTTTTCTGGCACTTTTATCTGGCTGGTTAAGAGTAAAGCGGCAAGGATAAGTGCTATTCCTAAAATCTGAAGCAATGTCAGACATTCCTTAAGGAAGAAAAGGGAGAGGGCGATGATTAAGGGGCTATACATATAGCCGACAATTGCAGAAAGACCCGCGCCGATTCGGTTCAGACTCATAAAGAAAAGGGTGTCGCCAATTGCCATTCCCAGGATGCCGCTTAAGAAAAACCGGGCAAGATCGAAAAGAGGCATTCGGGGCAAGAGCGGCTCGTGAAAGAAAAGAAGGGTGGGGATGAAAAGAACAAGGGCGAGCAGGTTTTTGAACAGGTTCAGTCCGAGCGGGTGTGCGGTTTCACCGCTCTTTTTGAAGAGAATTACCGCAAAAGCCCAGAAAAGGGCGCAGAGCAGGGCCAGGGTCTCACCAAGAAAAGGAAAGGCAGCCGGCATTTGACAATTATCAGTTAAAAACGGGGCAAGTCAATCGGCAGGTATACGGATGCGATTTTTGCTCTCAAACCGGATGAAGATGTAATAGGGTATATGGGCAATTTTCTGGTTGACAGGAGGCGGATTTATGGTATGATTATATAGTAGGTGAAGTATGAGCCAGAAGGCTCTTTTAGCGGTTAAACTACAGCCATTCCTGGCACAATTGTTGCTTAGACAGACAGAAACTCCCGGTTTAGACAATTTAGAATTTCGCCCGCTTGGGGCGAAAGCCTTTCTGCTGAAGCCGGACAGCAGAAAGGAAAAACTCAATCCGGCAACCGCGGCACCAAGCGGAAAACGGGTGTTGCCATTCTTGGTGCCAGAATGGTAAAGAAAAGGAAACGAAATGGCAACAAAAGGCACAACTTCCAGTTATGGGATATTGAACTCGCAGAACTTCCAGCGTTTGATAAGCGACTGAGCGACCAATCCCACTCTTCGGAATGAAGTGATCACAGCATTACGGACAAGTGTTCCGTCGTTTTTCTCAACATATTTCGATCTGCCTGCAGCCGCCGAACAGCATATTTCTGGTATGGCAGGCAGTGACATTTGGGGATATGCATTAGCCACAGCGATCGAGCAGGGGCACACCATCATTGCCGATATTGTTGACCCTTCCCAATGGGAAAACCCGGTTGATAAAATCAGGGTTCGCCTTACAGGCGGTATAGAACATAAATCCCCGTGTGAGACGCGGGTGTGGGTAGATATTGAGATCACATTTGAGTAGCCTGAGATTTCATACGCCCGACACATTGAAAGCGAGGTTGATTGCGTTTGTGATGACTGGGGTAATTTCGTTGACTGGCTGTAGTGGTAGCATTAGGCGCCGGGATGGAGAGCATCGCCCATACCGACTCAGCGACATAGTGCGCGTGCTTCGTATGACCAAACTCTTTGTGCCCAAACAGTTAGAAGGAATGCCCTTGGAGGTTATACTGTATGACCCGGAGTCAAGGAGCCCTGTGTCGTTTGCTATCCTGGAACTCAGGTCAGCGGCGAGGTCGGAGACTCTGAAGGCAGATGGCAGGGGCTCACTGCAGCTTGTGCTGACAGATGTTCTACTCAGAGAGAATCCCGAAATCCTTGCCAGCAAGAACGGCATCGCCCTTGCTGTAAAAGTGAGAATTTTCGGAGCGCTGAAACCAGGAGGGCCAAAACCAGCGCTCGTTGATATCTCAAACCGTTCAATGCTTTTATCCGAAAGCCTCGTTGTGTTATACCAAAAGCACGACTCGGTGCTTGCGGAATCGGTGCTGAATGTCCTCAAGGAACAGCGTGCTTACATTAAGATGCATCTCCCATTGCCGGTCATTCCTTGGGGAGTGGTTCTGGTGGATAGTCCGCCTCCATTCCTGCTTAGTCAAAGTTCGCTGCGCTATGCGGGAGTTGATTATCACCTTTTCCCATACTGGATAGGCGATTGGCGGACCGAGGTGTTCACAGACAACTTTTACCGATGGGCAAAGAACTGCCTTTTTGCGGCAGTTGAACTTCCTGATGAGGAAACAGCAGTGTGGTTGTTCAACGGTCTGCCAGGTTACTGGTTAGGCCGGTATCTGGCAGAACAAAAATTCAACCCATTTCGTCCAAGTGGCCCGTTATTTTACTCCGATAGCACTTGGATATGGCTGGAATCTCTTTTCCGGTCACGCCGGGGCAAACCCCTCAATTTGTTGCGCTGGAGACCAACGAGGACTGAAGACTGGGTATTGGCGTCGGCGTTCTTCCGGGCATTGTGGGTTATGATAGGCGAACGATATGGAGAGGATGTGATTGCCAATTATGTGGGCGCTATTGGTGAAACCCGAACACCAACATTGGAGCTATACTTGACTGACTTGTTCAACCTCACGGGCAAGGATGTGGAAAAGGCGGTTAGCGCGTTTCATCCTGATTCAGCCTGGCGTTACCTTTCCCAACTCCGCCGTGATGCTGACCAGTAAGTCGGAACTCTTATTTTACTGGTTTCTGAGTGACACGGGCAACCCGGTCAAAATGCTGTAAGTGTGTGGTTTCATCCTGTATCTAAATCTAATGGTATTGCGATTGATTATGAACCCAACAGCCCTGTCAGGGTAACGGTAAAGGCTTATGATGCGACCGGCAGGCTGGTTAAAAATATCTACTCTGGCTATCAGACCGCTGGTTTTCACCGGTTAATCTGGCAGCCGGTTTCAGCGGGCGCATATTTCATAATTCTTGACACGGGCAAAGAACAGGCTAAACTTAAGGTGGTGGTAAAATAATAGATTAAATGGAGCAGGTATGAAGATGGTTTTGCTTTTAATTCCTCTCACGCTTTTTGCCCAGATAGAGATTGACACTGTTGTCCATCTTCAGGCAGACCTTGCCAACGGCTTTTTTATCCCTGAGTGACTGATGACGGCACATGGTAACCACAATTTAAAAGTTGGTCAATATAATTGTCTAATAATATTGGCGGCAGATTTAACACCCCAGAAGGTATTTTACTCTCCGCCTCTTTTAATATCTCAACCGGCGCTTTACGCCCCTTCCAACGGTTCTTCCGCTTATAATTAAAATATAAACTATCGGCATAAGCCCTGGCTAAAAACTCAGTCCGGTCCTGATACCCCTCAAGGTCGTAAAACTCATCTTCGATTAACTCCGGTAATATAGTGTCTCAACCCTTATTTGTAAAGCATTAATCATAACTTAACCAATCCTTTCAACTCATTAACTAATGTCTCCTTCATAATATACCTCAAACCAACAATCCCCTGGTTACCATGTACCATCCCTGTAACATTTTTTTATCCGGAAGTCAGAACTCAGAATAATGGCAAACTTGACAGCAAGGGTTTTGTGGGTAGAACTTTAACTAATGAAGAATATAGAAAAGGAGGCGGCATGCGTTGTGTATTAGACCGGGAGATTTTTGCCGATGCACTGGCCACGGTGGTTGGTGTCCTGCCCAGCCGGACAGCCTATCCGGTTTTTCAGAACATCCTGCTGGAAGTGGAAAAGGAACGGCTGGCATTAACCGGTGCCGATGGTGACACGGTTGTGCGCAAAGAGGTCAAACTTGAAGGTTCGAACGAGGAGGGGCGGACATTGCTTGAGGGTCGCCGGCTGATGGAACTGGTGCGGGCAAGTCAGGGAACAGAGGTAGCTTTGGCCAGTGAAGAGAACATGGTCAGGTTTGAGAGTGGCAGGCTCAAAGCCGCACTGGTCCAGCTAGCACCGGAGGAGTTTCCGGAACTGCCCAACCTGCCTGAGGAGGTGGTATTTGATTTTCCGCTTGCCACCCTGTTTGAGATGTTTGAAACCTGCAGTTTTGCCACATCCAAGGATGAGTCAAGGCCGGTGATGACTGCGGTCAACTGGGAGGTGGGCAAGACCGAGACACGAATGGTTGCAACCGATGGCTACCGGTTGGTTTGTGTTACCCGTAAGGTGAAGAGCCCAGCCAAGGCGCGTCTTTTGCTCACACCCAAGGCAGTTGATATTCTGCCCCGGGGTGAGGAAAAGGTTAGGGTCTTTTTCGACCCGAAAATGGTCGGGTTCCAACTTGAGGGGACAACGGTGATTTCCCGGATGATTGAGGGTCCTTACCCGGATTATGAAAAGGTGATTCCGAAGGGCTATGCCAATCGGGCACTGGTGTATCGCGGGCAGTTTTCTCTCGTGCTGCGGCGGGCAACAGTTATTGCCAATCCGTTTGCCAAGCAGGTCAGCCTTGAGTTTAAAGCCAATGGCATGGTGGTGCGGGCGGAGAATCCTGATGCGGGGAGGAGCGAAGAGCAGATGGAATGTCAGTATCAAGGTGAAGGGCTGCGGGTTGGGTTCAACGGTGGTTATTTGCTTGAGATTCTGCGCCATATTGCTACCGAGGAACTGGCGATAGAACTTTCCAGTCCCATGGCGCCGGCGATCTTCAAACCGGTTGACACCCGGGAGGATGCAGAGGAACTGTTTGTGCTGATGCCGCTACGGCTGGATTAGGGTTATGCGGCCGACCTGGCAGACGGTTCTTACTGGCGTCGGCCTCATGGTAAGTTTGAATAGTTGCCGCCGGCTTGACCCGAACTATTCTCTCCCGATGATTAACGGTTATCTTTACCGAGGTGAATATTATGACTACTCGGTTGAGTATGAACGGTTTGTTCAGGTTATTGACAGCCGCGGTCTGCGGATGGTGCCGGTGGTGAGTTTAAACAATGAGACACTGGATGTGCTCTATTATTCCTGGACCGAATATCGCTATGGCGATACAGTGGAGTTTGCGGTTGAACTTCCTTACCAGTTGCAGGTTGAACATTACTGGGGAAAGGCAGGCGCACGGGTAACAATGCCGGGAAACTTTTCCTTGATTACTCCGCCGGAAGGATATATTCTGGACCTGGATTCAACCCTATTTTTATCCTGGCACCACTCAGCCGGCGCGGAGTGGTATCAGGTGGAACTGATAATTGACTACGATTACCGCGACACAACCGGTGCGGAGGCTGATCGGACATTTACTCTGGATACAATTTTAAGGGATACATTTCTAACAGTTCCCAGTGCCCGTATCTTCCCTGGTTTTGTGATGGATGTGCTGGAGGGTGATGGCAGTGCGATGGTCTGGGCTGGTTGCGGACCGGCGATTGAGCCCGGTGATAGGGGCAATGTGCATGGGGCCGGGTTCGGTTTTTTTAATGCGCTGAATGAGCCCAGAGAAAAGTATTTCTATGTGGGCGCACCGATTGCTTTCCGACGCTGCCCGGATAGCCAAAGGGCAAGGTCGCGCCGGCTTGAGCGTCTACGCAGACGCGGTAACATTGGCCAGTTGTAATTTTAATAAAGGTTGGGGCGTTATTCACCAGTAACCGGTCATTTTTTTCCGATTTTGTTGACTTTAATTCAAGAGCGGATATAATGACCTTCCAACTTATTGATGTTGGGTTAAGAAAACAGATTCAGGATAAATAATAAATAAAAAGGAGGATTAAAATGGTCTCGAATGGTGTCCAGGAGTTTATGGACTATATAAAAAAGAAGAACCCTGGCGAGCCTGAGTTTCATCAGGCGGTTGAAGAGGTAGTCTCTTCGCTCTGGTCATTTCTTGAGCAGAATCCAAAGTACCGGAAGGCAAAGATTCTTGAACGGATATGTGAGCCGGAACGGGTGATAATTTTCCGGGTGCCCTGGGTTGATGACCAGGGCGAGATTCAGGTGAACCGGGGCTTCCGGGTAGAGATGAACTCGGCAATCGGTCCTTATAAGGGCGGGTTGCGTTTCCATCCTACTGTTTATCTGGGCTTGCTTAAGTTTCTTGCCTTTGAGCAGGTTTTCAAGAACGCCTTAACCACACTGCCGATGGGTGGTGGCAAGGGTGGTTCGGACTTTGACCCGAAAGGCAAATCGGACAATGAGGTGATGCACTTCTGTCAGAGCTTTATGAATGAATTATTCCGTCACATCGGACCGGATACCGATGTGCCAGCAGGCGATATTGGTGTTGGTGCAAGAGAGATTGGCTATCTTTTCGGGCAGTATAAACGGCTAAAAAATGAGTTTACCGGCGTTCTTACTGGCAAGGGTTTAAACTGGGGTGGTAGTTTAATTCGGCCCGAGGCAACCGGTTACGGTGCAGTATATTTTGCTGCCGAGATGATGGCGACAAGAAACGAGGACCTGAAAGGTAAGGTCTGTCTGATTTCCGGTTCTGGAAATGTCGCCCAGTATGCGGTGGAGAAACTGATTCAGATGGGCGCCAAACCGGTTACTCTATCTGATTCTAACGGATATATTTACGATGAAGCCGGGATAACCCAGGAAAAACTTGAGTTCGTTAAGGAGTTGAAAAATGTGCGCCGGGGCAGGATTAAGGAGTATGCAGATAAATTTAAAGGGGTGGTTTATACTCCAGTTGACACCAAACTTGATTACAACCCGCTCTGGAACCATAAGGCGCACTGTGCTTTTCCGTGCGCAACCCAGAATGAAATCAACGGCAAAGACGCACAGAACCTGATCCGTAACGGGGTCTATGTTGTTGCTGAAGGTGCCAATATGCCGTCAACGCCGGAGGCGATTGACATCTTCCTTGAGCATAAGATACTTTTCGGTCCCGGGAAGGCGGCTAATGCCGGCGGGGTTGCCGTCTCCGGACTGGAGATGTCTCAGAACAGCATGCGTCTCTCCTGGTTACGGGAGGAGGTTGATCAACGGTTGCACGGCATAATGAAAGCAATCCATCAGCAATGTGCGCGCTACGGAAAAGAAGGCAATTATGTGAATTATGTCAAAGGGGCAAATATTGCCGGATTTATCAAGGTTGCCGATGCAATGATTGACCAGGGTGTAGTTTAGCAAACTGAATTCGGATTGACTTATTCATAGAAAGGGATAGAATATATTTGGCTCAAGTGAGGCCTTTTGAACTCGATTTGTCGGGGGCGAACGGTCTCGACGAAGTGAATGAGGAACTCAGGGGCATAGCGAGGCTCCTCTGTTGCCTCGTTAATACCGACAGAGGAACTACAGCTGCCAACAGCAGCTACGCACTGGCTGCCTAAAGCGAGGTAGCCCCTGGACTGGCGAGTGTCACCCGGCGCCGGTTGCGGGTCTAACAGGGTGATCAAGGCAGTTGTTGTGTCTCAGGGCAACTACCGGATTAACACTGAGACTTGTCTGCCTCCGCCTGTCAGTCGGCTCAGAGGCGGATGAGACAAAAAAGACTGACTAACTATGTAGAACCTGGGCTCTGAACGCTTCGGACGCGGGTTCAATTCCCGCCGCCTCCATTTTGAATTCAGATGACACTTTTGGCAAGACAAATATTTAGGTGTGATTTAGATGACTTATAAAGGAAAAGACCATTCTCGGCGAAGCGGCTACGGTCGTAAACTTGCCGAAGAGTTTTGTGCGCTTTCCCGCCGTATTCTCCGCGCCGCCAATCTGGGCGTACCCAGAAACGAATTTACCCGAATTGTTCTTAATGAATTTTTGGATTTTTCGGATTGCGACGAGGTCGAGATGCGCATTAACGAAGGCGGCCGTTATTATCGAGGGGTTTTAAACCGGGCGGCAAGGGAGCGCTTTTTCTTCAGCATCGCTCCCAGGCAGGATTTGGATTCAGAGGAAATTTTCCCGGGTGATGAGGCAGAGGATGTCCAATTTACTGAATTCTGTCGGGAACTGGTCCTGGGCAAATATGATCCCACGCTCCCGGTTTTTACCACCAATGGTGCCTGCTGGATTTCGGACGCTGCCGAGCCCGTTAAGGTCCAGGACCGTATGATAAAAATGCCCGGGGAGTATCGGTCGTTCGCCATACTGACTTTCCCGATTGCCGAAAAAAGTCATGGCCTGGTTTTTCTTAAAAGCCGTGAGCCTGGTTATTTCAAAAGTTACGAGGTTGAATTTTATCAAGGGGTGGCACAGACATTGGGCGTTGCACTGGCAGATCGACGGGCTCAGGCGACGTTGCGGGAACGGGTAAAGGAACTGACCTGTCTTTATGAACTTGACCGGATTTTAAGCAAAGATGAAATGGAATTGAACGATGCCCTTCAGGCGGCGGTGGCAAAATTGCCGCCGGCCTGGCTTTACTCCGATATTGCCTCGGCCCAGATCAAACTGGATGAAAAGGTATATGCCACCCCGGCAGCCGGCAAGGCGATTTATTGCCAGTCAGCGCCAATTTATGTCCGCGGTCAAGAGCGTGGTTCGGTGGCGGTGTTTTACCACGAAAAGCGGCCGGCACTTGATGAGGGTCCTTTTCTCAAAGATGAGCGGCAACTGATCAATGCGGTCGCCCGCGAGATTGGTATTTTTGTCGAACGGCGCGAGGCGAAACAGGAGCAGGCCCGTCTGGAACACCAACTCCGGCATGCAGACCGGCTTGCCACGATCGGACAGTTGGCAGCTGGCGTGGCGCACGAATTAAATGAGCCGCTGGCAAACATCCTGGGTTTTGCCCAGTTGGTTCTGAAACTGCCGGAAATTCCGAAACAGGCGGTGAAGGATATCGAGCGGATAGTGCGCGCTGCACTCCACGCCCGGGAGGTTATCAATAAACTGATGTTATTTGCCCGGGTGCGACCACCGCAGCAGGTTGCGGTCAACTTGAATAGCCTAGTTACAGACGGGCTTTACTTTTTGCGGAGCCGATGTGCCAAAGCAGGGATTGAGGTGAGTCTGGATTTGGCACAAGATTTACCTGAGATTGCTGCTGACCCGACGCAGATGCACCAGGTGTTAGTAAATCTGGTTGTTAATGCCATCCAGGCGATGCCCAGCGGCGGAAAATTAAAAATTGCTACTGTCCGGAAAGATGCGGCGATCTCCTTAATCGTTGAAGATACCGGCGTGGGTATGACTGAGGAGGTAAAAGCCCAGATATTTGTTCCTTTTTTCACAACTAAACCGGTAGGCGAAGGAACCGGCCTGGGTTTATCGGTTGCCCATGGCATTGTTTCCGCTCATGGTGGGACAATAAATGTGGAGTCAGAATTAGGCAAAGGTAGCCGATTTGAGGTCGTATTACCGATAAGACCATTAGGAAATAGATAATGCGAAAGAAAAGCCCGCACGCAACTTTGTTAGTTGTTGACGATATTATTGAAACCCTTGAGGTTCTGGAGCGAAATCTTAGGGCTCAGGGCTACAGGGTTTATACTGCAAAAAATGTTGATGAGGCGTTGCAGGTCTTAAAAGAGACGCCGGTAGATTTGGTCATAACCGATCTGAAGATGCCAGGTGTAAGCGGCTTGGATTTGGTCAGATATGTTCGCCAGAATTTGAAAGACACCGAAGTAATGGTGATTACCGGCTATGCAACTGTGGAGAGTGCGGTCCAGGCGGTGAAGACCGGTGCCGAGGAGTATTTAGCCAAGCCATTTACTGAGGAAGAGTTGTTCAAAGCAGTAAAGCAGGCACTGGATAAACTTCGCATCCGCCGTTCGGCGGCAACCAGCAGGTTATCGGTGCAAAAGGTTTATCCCGGTCTACTTGGCGAATCGCCAGGAATGAGAAAGGTATTTGCCGCGATTGAACGGGCGGCAAAGGTATCGGCTACTGTTTTAATTACGGGTGAAAGTGGAACCGGCAAGGAACTGGTGGCACGGGCAATACATTATTCAAGTAAACGGGCTTCCGCACCCTTTGTCCCGGTTAACTGTGGCGGTATCCCGGAAAGTCTATTGGAAAGTGAGTTGTTTGGATATGTTAAAGGCGCGTTTACCGGTGCAAATGAAACCAGGGCAGGGTTTTTTCAGACGGCAGATGGCGGTTCAATATTTCTTGATGAAATAAGCGAGACCACTCACTCAATGCAGGTAAAACTTTTAAGGGTGCTCCAGGACAAAGAAGTTAGAATGGTAGGTGATTCAAAGTCCTACAAAGTTGATGTCCGGATAATTGCTGCGACCAACAAAGATCTGTTAAGTTTAGTGCAAAAAGGTGTTTTTCGAGAAGATCTGTTCTTTCGTTTGAATGTGCTTAATATAACCTTGCCACCGTTGCGCGAGCGAGCCGATGATATATTCTTACTGGCAAGATATTTCTTAGAAAAATTCGCCCAGGAAATGGGACGGTCCACACCTCATCTTTCTGACCAGGTACTGGAGGCGTTTAAACGCTATGAGTGGCCTGGTAATGTCCGGGAACTTGAAAACCTTATTCAACGCCTGTTGATAATGGTGGACGGAGAAACGATCGATATAACCGACCTGCCGCCGTATATGAGGTTTTCTCTTCCCAGCGAACTTAAACTTAATCGGACACTTGCCGAAGCCGAGCAGGATTACATACGCCGGGTGCTTGATAGCGTAGACGGCAATCTCACTAAGGCGGCACAGATTCTTAAGATTGACCGTAAAACCCTGAGAAACAAACTGCGCAAAAATCCTAACGCTGAACCGCAATTGTAAATCGGGGAGTTTTTACCCGCAGGGGAGATTTGCCCCGGTGCCGTTCAGTGTCAATTTCAGGAAAAGATAATAATCTGCTCGCGATTCTGACGCGGTAAGTCTAAAATAATTAATAAGTTAAAATCTTTTAGCCCATTTTTTCTGAATAGGGCTGTTTGGCATGGTAATTGCTTCTTTATTTTTAAGAAGGAAAGGGAAGGGTTTGGCGGTGGAAGATAGAAAAATAATGTTAAAAAGGAGGATTAAATGTCTGTTTCTACAAAGACGACCAAAAGAGCTGCTAAAAAATACACTGGTATAAAGGCAAAGAAGCCAAAAGCGCTGCCGTCTGCAGAGCAGGGGTTATGTTCTACCTGCAATAAAGCTGCGCACTGCGGTTACAAAGCAAGGAATAAAAGAGCCGTGTTGTTTTGCGAGGAGTTTGACTCAACAGTGCCGACAATAACAGAAGAAACTACCGTTGAAAGTTTTCCGACTTTGGAAGAAATGCGTGAATGGGACGAATATAAGGGTTTGTGTGTGAACTGCGAAAACCGTAAGGATTGTGCCATCCGCAATAAGGAAATTGGCGTATGGCACTGCGAGGAATATCAGTAACTACGAGGGCGTAAATGGCGATAACATCAAAAGAGCATACCAAAGTTCGTGAGATTAGTAAGACTGTGAGGCAACCAAAGCGACGCAGTGTCTACGAGGATGTAGTCAGGCAGTTTAACCAGGCGGCTGATCTGATGAACCTTGATCTGGGCGTCCGGAAGATACTGGGCACGACGATGAATGAAATTGTTGTCCATTTTCCGGTTAAGATGGATGATGGCAGAATTGAGGTGTTTACCGGCTATCGGGTCCAACATAACAATGCGCTTGGTCCTTTCAAGGGCGGACTGAGATATCATCCGGCAGTTGACATCGATGAGGTGCGGGCGCTGGCGACTTGGATGACCTGGAAGTCGGCGATTGTCAACATTCCATTTGGCGGTGCCAAGGGGGGCATTCAGTTAGACCCGACGCAATACTCATTTGCCGAACTGGAGCGGATAACCCGGCGATTTACTTATGCTCTGGGCAATACCATCGGTCCGGATTATGATATACCGGCACCGGATGTTAATACTAACCCGCAGATTATGGCGTGGATTTTGGACACCTACCAGTCAATGATGCCGGCGTTTGAGCGTCAGCGCTGTCTGGGTGTTGTAACTGGTAAACCGATTGAGTCGGGTGGCAGTATCGGGCGGGACAAGGCAACCGGTCAGGGTGTGGTATTCCTGATCCGAGAATGGGCAAAGGACAACAATTTCGACCTTGGTCAGGCAACCTATATTGTTCAAGGATTTGGTAATGTCGGTTCCTGGTCAGCACGTCTTTTGAAGCCGCTGGGTGCCAGATTGCTGGCGGTTGAGGATGTTACCGGCGCTGTTGCCAACCCTGAAGGTATCGACCCGGAAGAACTGACCCGGTATGTCAAAGAGCACGGCGGTGTACGTGGTTATCCGAATGCGAGAATGATAACCCATACCGAGTTTCTGCGCACCCGAGCTGATATCTTCATTCCGGCTGCACTTGAGAACCAGATCACGGCTGAAACCGCACCCTTGCTCAATGTCCGGCTTGTCGCGGAAGGTGCGAACGGACCAACGACACCGGAAGGTGATGAAGTTCTAACCAGGCGGGGAATTGATATTCTACCTGATATCTTGTGCAATTCAGGCGGAGTAATTGTCAGTTACTTTGAGTGGCTTCAGAATAAACGCAGCGAATTCTGGGAGTTACAGGAGGTTGACTGTAAATTGTACAAGAAGATAGTCGGCGGTTATCAACGGGTAAAGGAAACGGCGAAAAGGTTCAAAGTGAACTGGCGCACCGCGGCTTATATTGTGGCACTGGCGCGGCTGGAGAAGGTCTACAAGGAGCGGGGAATTTTCCCGTAATGGGTTAATAGGTTAAACCAGATTAATGGGTGCGTCCGGTAAACCCGGGCGCACTCATTAGTTTTAGTCAAGATTGACTTTACCCTGAAAGCATGTAGAAGAATTTAGTGGCTTGGCAAAGATTGACGCCGGTTATTTATTTTGTATTTATGGTTGGCTGTGCAGCGTTATATACAGGGTCACCCCGCTACGGCAGGGGGAGACAAACCAGACCTTCAAAACCAAGAGAACTTGCTCTCAAACACCCCTTGGAGGAAAAGAAAGGTAGTCTCCCCTGGCCAGTCAGTGGAACGGTGGTGGGGAACTTTGGGGTTCAGGTTGACCCGAAATACGGCACAAAAACAAAAAATCTCGGGATTGATATAAGTTGCGAAAGAAAAAGTCCGGTGAAGGCAATCTGGAAAGGAAAGGTCAGTTATGCGGATGTGTTTATGGGTCAGGGATTGATGGTAATAATTGAGCATGGCGGCGGATATTATTCAGTTTACAGCCGACTGGAGGAGCTTAAGGTTAGTAGTGGTGAGCGGGTCGAGGCCGGGCAAATCCTTGCCCTGAGTGGTGATGTGTTGCATTTTGAGTTAAGGGTCGGTGGTAGCGCAGTTGACCCGGCAGAATGGTTGGAAAGGAAATAGGTGCCCACTTAAGTGACCAGAGATAGAAGCGGGGAAGTGGTTCAGAGGTTAAATTTATAAAAAAAGGGTGAGCCTTTTTGGCCCACCCATTGATTATCAGTTTCTGTTTTAACGGACAAGCACAGATTTCACCCGGATTGATGTTTTCGGCGTTATGAGTCGGATAAAGTAGATTCCGTTCGCAACCTGCCTGCCTGAATCATCAGTGCCGTTCCAGACGATTGAGTATTTGCCGGCGGTCATCTTTTTGGCTAAGATGGTCCTAACGGTTCTGCCACTAGCATCAAATACCTTCAGTTCCACATCACCATCCTGGGCAACGAGCCAATGGATTACGGTGTTACGTTTGAACAGGCTGGGCGCGACAGCGAGGATTTTGTTGTCTCCGAGTAAGGTCACACCGAACTCCTCATTAATACTGGTCGGGTTATCGGTTGAGAATTTTATCGCATGTTCCGTAACCCAGGGTGCTGCACCGCGATGGTAAGAGCCGTTATAAAGTGTCTGGATGAACTTGGTAGCGGTGTAGTCCTGAATGCCGACGGTTGCCGAGGTTCCAGGTTGGTTGGCGGTTAAGTACTGGAACAGGAACCGGCAGTTTCCGTCCTCAGCCGCAAGGGTTGTATCATAGAGGATTATCTCAAACTTGTCCCAACTTTCTCGCGGACTGTAGTAATGGACTGAATCCCATTCCACAATGAAGCGGTGGTTGGCAGAGTCGTGGTAATACCAGACACTATTGCCGGTTGGCGGATAGAGGTCATCCCAGTTTGCGGCAAGGAGTGGGGGCATTGAGTCATTGGGCAGGGTGGTGTTGCTCCAGGTAGTAACTGTTGTGTAACCCGGTGCAATCCAGCCATTGGAGCAGATGGAAATCTGGGCATAAGTCTGCCCGTAAAAGATGAAAGGACCAAAAGCGGCTGGTAGCGGGATGGGAACCGTCTGGTCGTCACCCAAACTGAGTCTGGTGCCGCGGTCTCTGATTTCTACCCAGTTAAACTCAGGATGCGGTGGATAGAGGGTGTCAACCTCATCATAAGCCCAGTAGAGCGGTGGCTGGGAGTTATCCGGGATCGGGTCTATTGTCCTCATTTCACCGATGACAATGGTGAAGGCTGCCTTACTCGCATAGCCGTTATCGGCATAGATGTCAAGACTGCAGGCAATCGGGGTTTCCTGAGGAATTAAGGATGAAGCGGTCAGGGTGAAGTGGTCGTTATAATTGGTGCCGGTGCTGTCAGCCGGGATTGTGCCAAACTGCGCCGCCGAGTCCGGAACAGTAACTCGGGGATCAAGAGAACGCAAAACCGCCCGGACATTAGAGGCGTTGCCCAGACCAGTGTTGCGCAGGGTGACCTCAAGGTCAGCGGTTTCGCCCGGGTCAAGTCTGCCGTTAGGCTGAGAGGACATCGAGTCTTTTACTGTCTTGCCCACAAAACCGAGGGCGGGTGCACCGACATAGAAGGTAACATAGGAGACCCAGGTTGAATCCAGCGCATCCCGGCAGATTAATGAGCAGCGGATGGAAAAGCGGTTGGGTAAACCCTGAGCAACGGTCATAGCAAATCCCAAGCTGTTTAATGCCGAGTCACCACCCGGGATATTGCCAAAGGTCTTGACCGAGTCAGTGATAGTGGCACCGGCGGTATGGGTTCGCAGTTTGCCGGTAACATTGTTTGCCTGCAGACTGCCATAGTTTTTCACCCAGGTCGGAATTCGGAAGGATTCGCCGGGGTTGATGATGCCGTCGCCATTACCGCCCGGTGGTGAATCGTTAATCGTGTGTTTGAGATATGAGACAAAGCGACCAGAGGACATTACAATAATTGAGTCAAGGTAAGGGATATTGTTGGCACCGGTAATTGCCAGTTGCAGAAAACCGGGTGTCAGACAGGAGACATAGAGGGTAACCTGACCAGAAGCGTCGGTGAAGCCGCGGGTAAAGGTTTCGCCCGGTTTCTGCAGGACGACCATTGCCGATTCCACCGGGGCAAAGCCCGGGTCGGCGACGGTAATTGTTACCGGGATGTTATTACCGATGTTTATCGCCGCGGGTTTGGTTACCTGAGCAACAAAGGGCTTTGCCGACCAGATCGGGGTGGCGGGTTCACCGAAAAGATTGCGTTCCATAATCTCCATCCGGAATTTCTGAGAGTCCATAATCACCGGCACCCAGTAATCTCTGCCATAGGATAGCATCTCACCCTGATGGACCTTGCGTGCGGTCCGAAAACCGAGAAAGCCGTAGCCGATTGCATAGTTGAGCAGTTCGGCGACACGCACCCAGCCGGACTCATAGTTCATCATTACGCCGATAAAGCCATTGGGCGCATGGTTGAACATATTTTCCGCAATACAGTCGCCATTGGTTGAGCCGGTGCTCCATTCACCGACATTGCAACAGACCGCAGTAATACAGTTGAGCCGGTTGGTATTGGTGAGATTGAGCATCATCTGGCTCGTGACCGAGCCGTTCAGGTCATAAAGGTCAGGACTGCCGTGGGCAATAACTGAGTTGAAGGTGTAGCCGGAATTCAGAGAGTCGCAGTAGCGCTGAGGGGTTGGCTGAACCATGCCCCCAGAGTAATACATCTTTAAGTCAAACCAGGGGGGAGTGGGGCTGGCGTTGGCGATGGAATCATTAAACTCATTAGAGAAAGCGACGCCATTGGGCAAAAGAATTTTATACCACCAGTCCCCGGTGGTGTCTGGTGTCGTTTCATAACGCAGAATCTTGCTTCTGACATTGGCAATCTCACCGAAGGAATTTAGGGTCATCATTCCAACATTAATATCAGCATAGCCGTCAACCGAGTCGGCAAGTTCACCGAAGATGTTATTGTTATTGAAGTCCCAGGTGCCGTCCAGGTCCGAAAAGTACATATCTGAGAAAAAGTCATAGCCATAGGCACGGGCAATGCGGTAGGTGCGTGCGGGATAGTCGGGCCGGGCGATAAAACAATAGATTATTCCCCAGGTTGTGTCCGCATCCTTCAAAAAATTGCGCATCTTTTCTGCGGTATCTCGCCCCGGATAAGTGGCGCAGATTGATTCAATGATGACAATCCTTGAGCGCCAGCCGAGTCGGGTGCGCCAGTCGCGCAGCCAGACTAAGGAGTCAGCGAACTGCTGGCTGGTCAGGATGATGTGCTCATATTCACCCGGTTCCAAAAACTGACTGCCCTGGCTTTTTGTTTTTCGCGGTGGAGCAAAACGGTCAACATCCTCAGGGTTCAAGACCAGCATCTTTACCTGGTCACCGAACATCTTTATCTGCATATCGGTGTATGATGATGGATGGCGCCGGTCTCTTTCATAATTAACCCGGACCGTAATTTCAGTCAAGCATAGAAGTTTGCCCCTCACCGGGTTGTAGCGCACCGGATAGACAAGAAAGCTGACGATTCGGTAACCGGATTTGTTTCCGGTGTGGGCAAGGATTACCGGCTGAGCGGGCCAGACCGCATCCTGGGCATAAATTACCGGGTCAGGCGTAACAAAGGGCATCGGTTTATAATCCTTTTTCCAGGGGATGGGATGCTGAACCGGCAGCAGTTTGTAGGTGCCGGATATCGGTTCTTCCTTGCAGGAAAGGATTTCCAGACTCGTGACCTCGGCATCAGCAGGAATCACCACCTGGTACGGCAGGACCGGCAAATCGGGTTCACCAAGCCTGCCCGGATGGGGTGCCATTCCGAAGTCAACGGTGGTATAGCCGTCCTGAGTTCCCAGCCGGATGGCATCTACCCGATAATTGAAACTGCGGGTTATGTTGCCGGCAAGGCAAACCGTGGCGGCGGTCACGAGCGTCAATATGGTGAGACGCTTCATTTTACCTCCTTTTATTTATTTACTGCATTCTTCACTCTGGCATTTAAAATGAGTTGAACATCATTTGTTTAATAAATAATTTTACACCTCCGGGTAATAAAGTCAACTAATTGTGGTAGGGTAATGGATTCAAAATTAACAACTGAATGCCATTATACGAAATTTTGCCCTCTGTCAAGCCTTTGTATGAGTCAAATCCGTGGGCAACAGATTGCCATTTCCTTGCCAGCGCCTATTTTCCGGTCATTGCGCTCTGCCGAATCCGAAAAGCAAACCCCAAGGTTTGCCCTATATTCTTCGCCATAACTTCAACCTCTACCTTTACCTTTTGCTTATAGATTGCCAAGGGCTTGTGGCTTTCGCCACCTGCCCAGGGCAGAGCGCCCTCGCATTGACAGAAATGCCCGATTCCGGACCCTATTAATGAAAGAATTTTCCCAATGCCCCTCTAACGCCCTCTATGACATCTTTGTCGATTCTTGACCGCGATTCTATCCTTCTCTGCCATGGTTCTCTTCTTTGCAGACCTACATTGATGAAATTATGTTTTTCCATTCAAAGGGCAAGAGTAAGGGAATGGCGAGAGTTAATTACCAGCCCGGGGTTACTCTCTTCCTTTACCGCACAAGAACCACCTTTTTCACATCCCTTGCATCTGGCGTCCACTGGCAAACAAAGTAAACACCTGTAGAGATATCATCCGGTATGGTAGCAGAATGCCTCCCTGGCTTTCTTTCTCCTTGTTCAAGAACCCTTAACTTCCTGCCCAGCACATCATAGAGCGCAAGTTCCACCTGACAAGACCGCTCAACAGCATACCAAATCTGGCCCGAACCGCTAATCAAAAGGTTGGATGTCAAACCGGCACCAAATTGCTCATTTTGCCATTCTATACTCTGCGGTCCTGGCAAACCATGGAGAAAATATATCTGGGCTGAACCCGAAACGGAATTATCACGAACCACATAAAGGTGGGCATAATTTTCGCTATTACCACCAGTGGTGGCAAATTGGTAGTTAGGGAAGCCGGTATCTGCTCTTACCGATGCTGGCAGCCACTCGCCAGAAATGCTCCTCTCCCGGTGACAGGTCTGGCTCCTCCGAGGATAAATAATATTCCGACTCCATACCAGGTGCCCAATACCATCTCTGGTGAAGGCGAGCACTACGTTAGACTGATAAAATGAGTCAGCCGGTGATACCGTGTCATAGGGCTGCCAGATGTTGTTGCATTTATAGGTATGATAAACCGCTGGAATGGGTGGAGCTTGTGCTGGTCTTCCTAACCAGCAGATGTGCGGTTCGTTAGTTGCTGGGTTAACCGCAATACGCGGCTCCTCTCGCAAAAATGTGTCAGCATCAGGTAGAACCCATTCCCGTGGACCCCAGAGACCGCCGGACCGACAGCGATAGCAAACCAACGGCTTTACACCAATCCGGCCATAGTCATACACAAGATGAACCCGATTATCCCGACCAGCGGCAAGTGACATAATTTGAATAAAGTAGGTAGTATCAACACTGTCCACGGTAACCGGGGGTGTCCACACATCACCAATTCTTTGCCGATATACTATCCAGTTCCCATATAGGGGATACCACTCCATCCATACTACATGGACATTGCCATCTGGGGTGCAGGCAACTTTTGCCCAACCCCGGGGCAGGGTGCTGGAACCAACCGAAAGAAGGGTGGAAAGGCTGTCCCAGACACCATCAGCCCGGCGCATCTTATACCAGATATGATAACCCTCCGGGTATTCTCTCCACACCACATGGATATTATCCTGCGAGTCAGCAGCAATCCCAGGATAGGCACACATATGCAACTGGGCAAGGTCGGCGCTTATGCAGGTATCCTCTGTCCAGCCTGCACCGGGCACAAACCGCTTATAATAAACCTGTGGGGTCCGAAGATTGGGACGGTCAGAGTTCCAGACAATATGGACCTGACCGTCAGATGTTACCGCAACTTTTGGCTCCTCGGGTGCATACTCAAGTGAGTTTCCATAAGGAGGAGCGGTGAGGCACGTTTCAGGCTCCCAGAATATCTGAGGATTATAGGTGGCTTCAAGTTGTGCTCTAAGAATAAGAGTGATTCCCATCAAGAGTTGAAAACAAAAGCTCATCTTACCTTCCTCCAATTTCGCGGGCGGGCAAATGCCCGCCCACCTCTTTGCTCATTGTCCCCTTGGTGGCATTGTGGGTCTGGTTGTTGAGTACTGAAGCACGAGGTCATACGTCCAAGGACCCCGATGTTCTTTGTCATAGAGTTGCCAGTCGGTGTAATCGGAAAAGAGTGAGTCATTATTCTCCAGTTTCCAGGCGATAAAGGAGTAGTCCCAGCCATATTCAATCGGCGGCTCTCCTTCTACCCACCAGTGGAGATAACCTCTGCCAGGATAAAGGAGAGTAGTGTCTAACACAGGATTAGGCGACTGGTTGCTCGCACGCCAGCACTCAATGTAGCAACTCTCGGGTATGAATATGAGTTTCATCTTTCCGCCTCTTGTATAGAAGCCCTCATCTTGGGCATAACCTGTCCCTGCACCAAGAGCCAAAATGGTTAAAAATACGACCGTTATTTTCGTCTCCCTTAACTCCTTTCGTTTAATTATGCTGTTGCAGCCCTGACCATCTGCGAGGTTCCTGCTCCGGCGGTATCAATACCACCGGAGGATTGTCTGCCTGCCCTCATTTCTCCGGATGGGTTGAGGAACTGCTCAAGATAGTAAAATTGTGGTAGAGTAGAGTAGAATAATAAACTCAAAAATTAGCCACCACCTTAATTATACAAAATTCTTGCCCTCTGTCAAGCCTTTGTATGAGTCAAATCCCTGGGCAACAGATTGCCATTTCCTTGCCAGTGCCTATTTTCCGTTCATTGCGCTCTGCCGAATCCAAAATACAGAGGGTAAAAATGTAGGGCAAGGCTTTAGCCTTGCATCTCGGTCCGGAAAGCAGACCTGAAGGTCTGCCCTACACCTTTACCTCTACCTTTACTTCTACCTCAACCCATTCTTCTGTCGGGCAAGGTAGTGCCTTCCCACCTGCCAAGAGCAGAGTAGCCTTGCATCTGCCCAAGGAAAGCAAACCTGAAGGTTTGCCCTACAAGGTGCGGGGATGTAGGGCAAGGCTTTAGCCTTGCTTATCCGATTAAAAATCCTGAATCCCAATATCCAAATCCTCGGAGAAATGAGAAAATGAAGTGATGGAGTCTTCTTCCCTTCATTCCCTTCGTTACCTCAACCTCAACCTCTACCTTTACCTCTACCTCTCCTGATGTAGTTCTGGTTTGTTTCCACAGGTCTCTAAGTATACATAAAAGTCTACTTAATCCAACCGGGGAATAATGCTCTATTTTATTGATATTCAATGGATTATATGAAATTTCGGCAATTTCAGACCCCATCCCCCATACCGTCCCCCAGGTTACTTTCTATTTTATCCCGGTTGTTACCTCCGGGGTCATTTTCGGGCTTGCCCCCGGGCTCACTACCGGTTTAACCCTCGGGGTCATTCCTTGTGTTATCTTCAGGATGAACCCGGAGAGCACCCCTTGTCTTACCCGGTCTCTGACCCCCCTGATTCACCTTCCCTGTCACTTCCGGGGTAATCAACGGGGTAACAGTCCCTATCACTTTGGTAATTATTTCCCGAATGATTCCGGATTTGACCCCTAATTTCTGCCATTTTTCTATGAACCGGCTGGCAAACAGGATAAGGGAAAGGGTGGGTGAAAGGGTGATAGAAACTCAATAGAAAATGACCTCTGAAAGGACAGAATAGAGCAGGGTTCAAGTGGAATTCAAGGGGCTTGATAAGATGCCCGGAAAGGTACTCGGAAAAAGGCTCTAACAAATGGACTGATAAAGGGTTGATAAAATGCCTCAACTAAGGACAGGACAAAGGGCGGTTATCATAATGATGCAAATGGCTCAAATAGGAGTGCTGGAAATGGTGGGAGAAAGAGCCTCAGAAAGGGCATAGGAGACCGCCTGGGGGGTAACCCCGGGCTAAGGGGGGTAGGCAAATTCCAACACTTTTCAGGTAATTATATGACAAAAAAGGCGAAAGAATGAAACCGAAGACCGTTTTTCAGCCTTCTGTCCTCGTTCCATAGTCTTTTATTCTGGATGTCATTATGCAAATTATTGAAAATCAGAACTATAGGCACATTACCGGTAACTGGTATGATAAGGATACCTATAGGTCTCAGGAGGTGATGTCCTGATTAATATCCGGAATGGTCTGGAGGGTAATATAAGGGGTGAAATACCGGGTGATGCAGGAGATTGCTTCAGGGATGACCCTGGAGTTGACCCGGGTGATAATACAAGTGGCAGACTCGGGGGTGAAACCGGAGGCCACCGGCGATATAACCTGGGTAGTGATTCCTGATTTGCTCACCGGTCGGTTGAGGCAACTGTGGGAGGTAATGGCTAATTCAATGAGTCAGGTAGGGTTAGGCATATTCAGACCTGAGCAGGGTTCGGGTTTACCGGGTTAAGACAATCCGGGTGGTTTCCGTGTGTATTTCGGTTGCAAATTTGGCGATGTAGATACCGGCAGGAACCGGGTTGCCAAAGTTGTCATTGCCGTTCCAGATGGTTGTGTGCCAGCCCGGGCTAAAGAATGTTTCGGTCCAGGTGCAGATTCTTCTGCCTATCAAATCAGAGATGGTGAAATGGACCGGGTAAGGACCTGAAATCCAGAACTGAATCTGAACCGGCAGAGTGGAAATCTGGCGGACCTTCAAGCCGCTCTTTATTGCCTGCGCCTGCTCCCTGACGCCAACCGGAACCTGACCGGCAGAAAAAACAATCACCGGCTGGTCTGCTGCGGGCAGGTTGAGTGCGGCTTTAATACCAATACGTTCGTTTATGCTCAAAGGTGCGGTCAGTGCTGCGCAGAGGTCAAGCGCCTTTGCCTGCATCAGGAACTGGAATGCGGCAAAGCCGGCTTCAATCATTGCGTAGTTGCTGGTGGTATCGCTGACACAGATGACAATGTAAACCGGTGCGGTCCGCGAAAGCCGGGGGCAGGCGGCACGGAGCGAATCCCGGCGGTCTTCAGGAATAAGCAGTTCCAGACGGTGGTCACTGGTGGTAAGGTTGGTGCCTGGTGGCAAACGGTTGTGGTAGCGGAAGACCGCGCTGTCAGAGATGAGATAGATTCTGCCGGTGAGATAGTAATTGGCAATTGCCGAGGGGATGGTGGTGCCGCGGCGGTTATTTGCGGTCAGATGCGGGGTAACACCATAGCCAGCCCAGAGCAACTGGGACAGGGTTGACAGGGGCAGGCGGGATGGGTCAAACAGGGTGTCAAAGTCAAGGGCGGTCAAGACCAGTTCAAATGTGTCAATGCCGGTGGTGGCGGGCAGGGGCAGGGTGGAGTCTGAGGAGCGGGCAACACAGGAGTCATTGAGTCCGGTGCCGGTGCGCTGGCCATAGACATTGACCATCAGGACAGGGTGGCCGGGGTGCCAGTTGCTGTTGGCATAATTGGTGGCGAACTGCATCGGGCAGGAGGCAACCGAGCCGGCACTTGAATCCCAGAACGAGACCGCAGCCAAAAGGCCAGCCTGAATTGCCATTCCCGCCTCCTCATTGCGCTCAACCGCAATACCAACCTCAAATGCCGAGTTGTTGCTGTAGCGATGGTCGCCGGCAAGATGGAGATTCAGGTTGTGCTGGTCAGGGTTGTAAAGATAGACATTTTCGGGTGTGGCAACATAGATTTCCCGATAATTGCTGCCCAGTGAAGGTGCTTTACTCATTGCCCAGAGGATGTTACTCAGGACCTGGCGGGAAAGGGAACTGGTGAAACCGGAGTGAACCGAGTAGCGGCTGTGCTCAGAATCGCAAACGACTTGCCCTGGACCACCGGTGCGGGCAGGCTCTCCTGTGCCCGGGCCGGGAGACAGACAAGGAGCATAAGGAACATCCTGATTAATGCCCATTTCATAATATCAAGATATTCCTTCTGGAACTGTTGTCAAAGGGTTGTTTGGGAGCGGTTTGAAACTGGCAAGGTAGTGGAACTGGTTGAGGTCAGAATGGGCAATGGGCAGAAAGCCCTGCGCCTGGACAAGGGGAAGGAGTTCAGCATAGGCAAGACGGTCTGAAAGCGGTGGTCCGGGTGGCGGAGCGATTTTATTCCATTCCACGACCACGAGCGTGCCGTTTTTCTTGAGCAGACGCCGGGCTTCGGCAAGGGCGCGTGTTTTATCGTCAACCTCATGGAGGACCAGTGCCATCAGAATCCGGTCGGCGCAGGCAGGGGGCAGGGGGATTTTTTCTGCCCGGGCAACAACAAGTTTCAGATTCGCCTTTTTACCTTTCAGGTTTTCTTTAAGTCCATTGAGCATCTTTCGGGAGATATCAACGGCAATTACCCTACCCTTTTTGCCTAAAATTTCCAGTGCGGGAATGGCGAAATAACCGGTGCCGGCGCCAATGTCAATCAGGGTGTGGGTCGGACGCAGGTTCAGGGCGGCAAGGATGACGGCGATGGGTAACCTTTGCGCACGCTCCGGGCTTTGCAGAATCTGGCGGTCTTTCGGGTCGAACCGGTGGGGCACAGTTCAGTCCTTGATTTCGGTAACCGCATTGAGCACAGCCTGGACGATAATCTCGGCCGGGATTGTCTCATAGATGCGGTTGTTCAATTCCACGGTTCGGCACTGCTCGGTGCCACACACATCACAGCAAGGGCTGGTCCCGGTCTTGGCGCCAAGGTATGATTCTAATGGACGATGGTTGATTAAAATAAGATTTGATGCCTGCGGGTTCTGGTGAAATTCAGCCGGGGTGATTGTTTTCTTTTCCAGCACAATCTCAATATGCTGTTGGTTGAGGATAGGTTTGAGAATTGTCAGGGCATCGTTTAACTCCTGTTCAGTTGAACTGCAGCGCGGGCAGGTCTCACCCTGTTGCAGGAGCCGCTGCCACTGAATTTTGATTATTCTTTTCATGGCAGTATTCTAATTGTCATCGGGAGGAATGCAAACACGGGGCATTGATTTTTTTCGGCACGGGATCAACTCTCTGCCGGCTTGATTATTCTTTTGGTTTGGCTATCATTAATGATATGACAACGGTTCTGGCGATTGGCGGTAATTCTCTGATTCGTTCAAAGGAGAAGAACTCTTTTGAGGAGCAGATGGCGGCACTCACAGAGACCTGTGCGCCGGTGGTGGAACTTGCCCGTCAGGGTGAGAGGTTGATCATCACCCACGGGAACGGTCCCCAGGTTGGTTTTGTGCTCTTGCGTTCCCATCTGGCGCGTAACCGTCTGCCCGAAATTCCACTCGATGCGGCCAATGCCCAGACTCAGGCGGAGATTGGCTATATGATTCAGCAGGTGTTAGGCAATCGGCTAAGAAAAAGCGGGGTTAGATGCCGAGTGGTTACGGTGGTAACCCAGGTGATTGTGGACAGAAATGACCCGGCGTTTGAAAACCCTTCCAAGCCGGTCGGACCTTTTTATACCCGCGCAGAGGCGGCAAGATTGCAGAAGGAACTGGGCTGGTGTGTGAAGGAGGATGCCGGCCGGGGGTTCAGGCGCCTGGTGCCGTCGCCGATGCCTAAGGGGGTGGTGGAGATTGAGGAGATTAAGAGCCTGGTTGCAACCGGTGCCCTGGTTGTTGCCTGTGGCGGGGGCGGAATTCCGGTGGTTGAGGAGGATGGCGGTCTGCGCGGGGTGGCGGCAGTGATTGATAAGGACCTGGCTTCGGCACTTCTGGCCGGTCTGATTGGTGCAAAGCGGCTGGTGATTTCTACGGCGGTGGACCGGGTTTATCTGAATTACGGAGAGCCGGATGCCCAGCCTTTGACCCGGGTAAGGGCGACCGAGATGGTAGGGTATCTGAAAGCGGGCCATTTTCCTGCGGGCAGTATGGGACCAAAGATTGAGGCGGCACTATTGTTTTTAAACGCGGGGGGTGAAGAGGTAATAATCACCGACCCAAGGCATATCTTGGATGCGGTTGAAGGCAAGGCTGGAACAATGATACTGCCCGATGACTAACGACAGAATGAGCAATGGCCAACGGATTGGCCATTTTCTTAAATGGGCATTGCTCATTTCCTGTTTTTTGGTGATTGTCCCGGCTTTAGCCCAGGAGATGGTTCTGATTCCGATGGATTTGACCCAGACCGACCATCTGAAGGCTTATGGTGTTGCCTACCGGCTTTTACAAAGGGGAGTGCGGGTAGAATGGCTTTTAAACTATCGGGCAGGCTCGTTTCTTTTTCCGGTAGAGGCAAAGGCAATCCAGGAGTGCCGGTTGTATGGGGTTTATTTTCAGATGGTGGCACCTTCAGAACTGGTGCAGATAAGGCAGACGATTGAGGAAAACAATATGGCGTCAATTGTGTTGGAGCGTCCAACCCGGGTTGCGGTTTATGCGCCACCAACCGCTGATCCCTGGGATGATGCGGTCCGGCTGGCGCTGGATTATGCCGGGATTCCTTATGATGTGGTCTGGGATAAGGAGGTTTTAGCAGGCAAACTTTCCCAGTACGACTGGCTGCATCTGCATCATGAGGACTTTACCGGTCAGTATGGCAAGTTTTACGCCTCTTACCGGCAGGAGAAGTGGTATCAGGAGGAGGTGGCGATTAATACCAGGACCGCACGGGAACTGGGATTTAAAAAGGTGAGTCAATTAAAACTGGCGGTCGTGGAGGCAATCAGACGTTATGTGGCTGAGGGCGGAATGCTGTTTGCGATGTGTTCGGCAACCGATACACCGGACATTGCTTGGGCGGCGCGCAATACCGATATCTGTGATGTTGTGTTTGATGGCGACCCGGTTGACCCGAACTGTAATAAGAAACTGGATTATGGGGGCTGTTTTGCCTTTGAGAACTTTACCGTAATTACCGACCCGATGATTTATGAGCATTCCGATATTGATACTTATCTTGAGGCAACTGCACGGGGTCAGGATGTTTATTTCTCTTTATTTGACTTCTCGGCAAAGTATGACCCGGTGCCGACGATGCTGGTGCAGGACCATACCGGTCTGGTCAAGGAGTTTTTGGGTCAGAACTGCGGTTTCCGGCGGAATCTAATCAAAAAGGATGTCCTGATTATGGGAGAGGTGGCAAATACCGAGGAGGTGAAGTATATCCACGGCAACTTCGGCAAGGGGACGTTCACCTTTCTCGGTGGGCACGACCCTGAGGATTATGCGCACCGGATTGGCGACCCACCTACTGACCTGAATCTGCACAAGAATTCGCCGGGTTACCGGCTGATTTTGAACAATGTCCTTTTCCCGGCAGCGGAGAAGAAACCGCTGAAGACATAAGTGCGCTCGTCACCAGCCTGTTTTGAATGCGGTTTGAAGCAGTGTGCAAGAATCATTCAACTGAGCGGATGCGATGAGGAGCAAAAGGATGAAATCCTAAAGCGGTTGAGCCGGCTGAAGGACAGGCTGGACCTGAATGAACCACCCGGAACCTACACCTCAAGGCTGCTTTTAAGGACAATGGAATTTTTAGGTGTGCCGGACCCGTTTGCCCAGATTAAACAGGAGCAGAACCGCCGGGCAGGAGAAATGGCTGAAAGACTGGATGAGGAAATTGAGCGGACTGAGGAGCCATTGAGGCGGGCGCTGATGGTTTCGTCAGCCGGGAATGTGATTGATGTCGGGCCCGGACACAGTTTTGATATCAAAGGGCTGCTGGCGGCGCTTGGTTTTGCCCATGATGACAGCCCGCTGCTGCTCAGGCGTTTGGCAAGAGCCGAGCGGGTGGTTTACATCCTGGACAATGCCGGTGAGGTGCTTTTTGACCGGCTGGTATTGAAGCGGCTGCCCAAGGTAAGGCTGACCATTGTTGCCCGGTCAAGTCCGATCCTGAATGATGTTACGGTTGAGGAGGCGCAGAAATTGGGGCTGGATAAATTGGGAAGGATAATCGGAACCGGTTCGCGGTATCTGGGAATCGATTTTAAAACGGTGAGTGATGAGTTCCGAAAGGTTTATCAAGAGGCGGATGTTGTTATTGCCAAGGGGCATGCCAACTTTGAGTCGCTGGTTGACTCGGGCCGAGACGGGTTTTACCTTTTGACCGCCAAGTGCGAACTGGTGGCAGAAAGGCTGGGTGTCAGGCTGGGTGATATGGTCTGCTTTTATTCTCCGGGCAGAAATAGCACAGGTAACAAATGAGAGAGGGAAACAGAGGCTATGTGTCTGGCAATCCCGACCCGAATTATTAAAATCAACGGTGATATGGCGATTGGGGAGGTGGGCGGGGTCCAACGGGAGGTTTCGCTGCTGATGACGCCCGGTGTCAAGGTTGGCGATTATGTGATTGTCCATGCCGGTTTTGCCATTTCTGTTCTTGACAGGAGTCAGGCGGAGGAGAATCTGCAGATCTTTGCCGGGATGCAGGAACGGATCCAGGGAATGAGAAAAAAGGCAAAGAACCGGGGTTAGCAGACCGGCTCAATCAATCCCTCGGTCCCTTCCTCCTCTTTCTGGGCAATCCGGGCAATGATTTTTGCTGCCTCAGCCGCGGAAGGGGCATTGAGCGCCAGCCGGCGCACCGATTCATGGTGCAAGGCACGGGCAAGGGCAGCCAGAACCTGAAGATACACGGAATAGAGTGATGAGGGCGAAATCAGGGCAACAACCAGATTTACCGGTTCATTATCCCGGGCATGCCAGTCCAGTGCCGGGTTGAGCCGGACAACAACCACGAGAACCCTTTCTACCGCATCGGTGGCAGAATGGGGCAGGGCGACGCCATGACCGACACCGGTTGAGCACAAATCCTCCCTTTTTCTGAACCCCTCAATCAGCAGGTCGTGGTCAAGAACGACCTTAGCGGCAAGCAGCCGCTCAGCAATCAGGTTAAACAACTGTTCCTGATTAGCAACCGGCGGGGCATCAAAGGCAAGTTCCGGGATGACGATGTCGGAAAGGTTAATCATAACCGATTAAAAAACTCCATTACAGAACTGATAATGGCTTCTTGTTCCTCATCTGTCAAGTTTTGCCTGATCGGCAGGCACAGGATCTGGGCACTTGCTTTTTCTGCAACCGGCAGTTGCTGAAAAGTGAAAAAGCTGGCGAACCGGGGCTGGCGGTGAATCGGTAAAGGATAATAAACCATTGTCTGGACACGGTTTTGGGCAAGGAACTGCTGGAGTTGGTCACGGTGCGGGGTAAGGATGGCGAACTGGTGATAGTTGGGCAGCGAATCGGGTGCGGACTGAACCATTGGGACATAACCGGCAAGTGCGGTCTGGTAACGACGGGCGAGGGCGCGGCGGCGGGCAAGCCAGCGGTCAAGATGCTTAAGTTTGATGCTGAGAAATGCTGCCTGAAGTTCATCAAGCCGGGCAGAATCGGGGCAAGAGACAGTTAGATTCGGTCCAACCAGGGCGCCGCCGTTGCCGAGCGCACCGAGGTTTTTGGTCGGATAAAAGCTGAACGCCGCCGCTTGACCAAAACCGCCCAGTTTCTTTCCCCGGTATTCTGAGCCGATCGCCTGTGCCGCATCCTCAATCAGCATCAGGTTATGTCCTTGGCAGAGGCTGATAAACCGGTCAATATCGGCACAGTTGCCAAACAGATGGACCAGAAGAATCGCCCTGGTTTTACCGGTGATAGCATCTGGGCAGAGTTCGGGCGAGAGAATGAGGGTTTCGGGTTCAATGTCAACCAGAACCGGCCTGGCGCCGGTGCGCAGAATCGCCTCAACCGTGGCGGGAAATGTGAATGGGCTGGTGAGGACCTCGTCGCCGGTTCCGATGCCCAGCGCCTTAAGACCAAAGTAAAGTGCGTCGGTGCCGCTTTTGAGACCGACCACGGAGTTAACACCAAGATAGGCGCCGAGCTGCTGTTCAAATCCAGCCAGTTCCGGGCCGAAAACGAACCGTCCCGAGGTCAGGACCCGCTCAAATGCGGTGCGAAACTCCTCGGCAAACTCAATGTTCTCCTGGCGCAGGTCGTAAAAGGCAAGCACATCCAATATAAAAATGATAATTGCCGCAACTCCGAAGTCAAAGGATGGTTCTCGGAACCCGGAAGCGGGGTAGGAAGTGGCAGTTGGGGACTGGAAACTGGCAATCGAGGGTTGACTGCTACGATGGTATTCCTATAATCAAATCGTGCAGGTGGTAGCAACCAATCGCAAGGCGCTGCGGGATTACACGATTTTTGACAAGGTTGAAGCCGGCATTGAACTCGCCGGGACCGAGGTCAAGTCCCTGCGTGCCGGTGGTGCCTCGCTCGATGGCGGTTATGCGGTGGTGGAAAACGGCGAGGTTTTCCTCTGTGATGTCAATATCGCCCCTTATCGCCAGGGAAATGTTTTCAACCGCGACCCCAAGCGAAGAAGAAAACTCCTCCTCCATCGCGACGAAATCAAATGGCTCTTTGGCAAAACCACCCTCCGCGGCTTCACCCTGATACCCCTGCGCCTGTATTTCAACGACCGGGGAATCGCCAAGATTGAACTCGCCCTCTGTAAGGGTAAGAAGGCGATTGACCGCCGGGAAGAACTCAAACGCCGGGCAGTGGAAAGGGATGAACGGCAATGGGGAAAGAGGCGATAAAAGTTTTAAGTTTCGGGCTGCTGTCGTTTTTCTCCGTATGCCTGACCGCGCACGCCAACCCTTTTGACCGCGGACCGCGCACCTTTGACGGCGTTGAATATCTACCCCTTTCTGGAATCATTGAACATTTTCAAGGCCGATGCTGGCTGGTTAAATCTAACACAGGTGATACCCGGTTCATTGCCCTGCTCCCGCCCGCACCCGACTCGGGGAAGGACCAGGCGCGGGGAAATAATGAGCCGTTGCCAGTTGAGTACACCTTTCTTGTTGACAGCAATCTCGTCATTCATAACGGCAAACGGCTCAAACTTCCCCTGCCGTTAGTCTTAGAGAAAAACCAGCTGTTCCTGCCGGCAGTGGTGGTGGCAGCGATATTCCCGGAACTGGATGTGCCAATCCTGAACAGCGTTGAGAGTAAAAGAGAGAATGACACCCTAATCGTCCGCCTGCTCTTGAACCCGTTTCAGAAGAAAACCGGGCCGGTTCTTTTTCACCGCGCGAACAATTCCAGCATCGAGTTTCGGCTCAACCTTGGCTGCCGGGTTGACTCCGGCTTTGTCCAGCAATTAATACTTTTGTCCTTGACCGGCACCGGCACCATTCTCAATGGCGTCAAGATTGACTCGCAAATGGTCGGCACCAGTTTAATCTGGACCTTTCGCCAGCCCGCCCAGGAGACGATAATCGCTCTCAGCAATGGCATTGAAGTGCGGGTGTTTCCCCGACCCAGGCGCCGGGTCAGAAAAATCCTCCTTGACCCCGGCCATGGCGGTCAGGACCCGGGCGCCATCGGTCGACTGGGGACCGAGGAAAAAACCATCGTGCTGGACATCGCCAGAAGAGTCCGAAACCATTTGCTCAAAAAGGGATTTGAGGTCTCTCTCACCAGAGAGGGCGATGATTATGTTACCCTTGCCGAGCGGGCAGAAAAGGCGGTGCAATCAGGCGCGGACATTTTTGTCAGCATCCATGCCAACTGGGCAGAAAACAAAGCCGCCTCCGGTCTGGAAACCTATTTCCTTTCCGAGGCCAAGACCGACTGGGAAAGGGCGGTGGCGGCACGGGAGAACCAGATTTTTGAACGGGAGTTGACCAGCCCCTTGATTAACAAAGACGACCCGGTTAGTCTGATCCTTGCTGACCTGGCGCAGAATGAGTTTCTGTTTGAGTCAAGCGAACTGGCGGCACGGGTTCAGGAGTCAGCGCTCAGACTCACCGCTGCTAATGACCGCGGGGTCCGGCAGGCAAACTTCTACGTCCTGCGCAACATCTTTATGCCGGCAATCTTAGTGGAATGCGGATTTTTGAGCAACCGGAATGAGGAGAAACTGCTGCGCTCACCTGAAAGCCGGGAAAAGATCGCCTGCTCAATTGCCAATGGTATTGCGCTGTTTGCCTCGGATTATGAGCGCCGGCTGAATGGAGTGGGAAAGTGAGTGTTGAGCAGGCCCGGGTTAATATCAAACAGTTCAACCGCATCGCCTCCCAGCGCCTCTGGGGTAAACGGCTGGATGTTTACCTGGTTCTTTCCGGTCTGGGTGTCTCCCGTAACCGGGCCGCCGCCTTAATTGAATCCGGTTCGGTCCTGGTCAATGGCAAAAAGGTAAAACCCAGTTACCGGGTCAAACCCGGAGACCGGATTACCGCCCAGTTTGTGCCCGAACCGGAAATCACCATTCAACCCCAAAAAATGGATTTGAATATTGTCTATGAGGATGATGATGTCATCGTCTTGGACAAACCCGCGGGGATTGTTGTTCATCCGGCAAGGGGCAACCGGCAAGGCACCCTGGTTAATGGTCTGCTTTTCCATTGCCGGAGCCTGCCCCTGCGCTCCGATTCGGTAACCCGACCTGGCGTTGTTCACCGTCTGGACAAGGACACCACCGGTCTGCTGATGTTTGCCAAAACCGATGAGGCACTGCGCAGCCTTGCCGCCCAGATTGAGCACCGGACTGTTGTTCGTGAATACCTCGCCTTTGCCTGGGGCGACTTTGAACTCTCAAGCGGCACAATTGATGCACCGATTGGCCGGCATACCATTGACCGGCTGAGAATGGCGGTCACGCCATTTGCTGCCCGCACCGCCATAACCAACTTTGAGGTTTTGCGCCGTTATTCAATCTGCACCTATCTCCGGCTCAGGCTCAAGACCGGCCGGACCCACCAGATTCGGGTCCATCTTGAGCATGTCGGTCACCCGGTTGTCGGCGACCCGGATTATGGCGGCCGGAGTCAAAACGTCATTACCCAGCGGGCGCATATGCCGGTGTTCAAGGAGGTGCTGGCGAAAATCAAACGTCAGGCGTTGCATGCCGCCCGGCTGGGCTTTGTCCATCCCCGGAGCAAAAAATTCTTAGAATTCAGTTCCCCGCTGCCCGAAGATATGGAACAACTTTTGCTCTACCTTGAAGACCTGAGCCGTTTGAGAAAGATATGAGGCGTCTGATAGCCCTTTTTCCCAATCTGTTCTTCACCCTGCCGCTCTTCATCTCCTGCAGTTCCTCACCGCCATCACTGCCCGCGCTGACCCCGCCCGGCTGGCAGAATGGTGAGACCTCGGTTTATCAGGTTATGCGCAACGACTCGGTGCTCTTCCGCCGGATTACTACCTTGGAATTTGATGAGGAGTCAGGTACACCGGTGCTTCTGTTCACGACCGTTGTCCGGTCAGAATCTGTGCCCTATTATTTTCTTGACTCCACAACCTTCGCCCTCACCCGTTTCACCCTGATACCGGTCTGGTTCTATCGCACCGTCGCAACCGAAATCGCCATCGCTGAGGTTCAGGCAGAGTTCGAAGCGGAGCGGATCGAACTGCGCAAGGAGACGGTTGATGGCAGTGAAGAAAAGACTTTACGCACCGGTAAAGGGACCTATGGCATTGAAATGCTGCCCCAGTTATTGCGCACCATTCCGCTTGACCCCGGACTCTCCTTTCAGGTACAGGGGCTGGTGGCGATGGAATTTCGCACGACCCCGGTCAGCATAAAGGTCTTGGGGACAAAACTGATTGGCACACCGTTAGGTGACTTCCTCTGCCGGGAGGTTGAGGTCATGGAAAAGCGTCGCAATCTGCGTCTGCTCTATGAACTAAGCGACCCCCACCGGCTTATCGCCATCCGGGATTTGGAGAACGCAACCGAGACCGTCCTGGTTGATTTTTACATCCGGGAGATGGAGAGCCTGCCGTCCGAACCAGAACCTTAAACCTTACCTTTTTTATTCCACCGTTACTGACTTGGCAAGGTTCCGGGGTTTGTCAACATCACAGCCCCGCAGAACCGCAATGTGATAGGCCAAAAGTTGCAGGGGCGGGGCAACGAGTATCGGTGAGAGATATTCTGGACTTTTAGGAATATAGAGCACTGTGTCGGCAACTTCCTTCAAACCCTCGTCCCCCTCGGTGCCAATGGCAATAATCCTGCCTTTTCGCGCCCGTGCCTCAGCGAGGTTAGAGATCATCTTTTCATAAACCGAGTCCTTCGGTGCGATGCCGATTACCGGCACATTCTCACTGATTAAGGAAATCGGTCCGTGCTTCATCTCTCCGGCCGGGTAACCGGTGGCATGGACATAGGCAATCTCCTTCAGTTTCAGCGCCCCTTCCAGTGCGCTGGGATAATTGATGTTCCTGCCGAGGTAAATGAAGTCGCGGGCAAATGCCAAGTGAGCTGCCACCTCTTTTATCCGGCGGTCAAGGCTGAGAATCGAGTCGATCTGCTGGGGGAGCAACTCCAGCTCGGCGCGCACCTTTTGAAACTGCTCATCAGTAATGGTCTTCCGGATTCGGGCAAAGTAAAGGGCTAAAATCAAAAGGGTGAGAATCTGGGCGGTATAGGCCTTGGTTGAGGCGACGCCGATTTCCGGTCCGGCGTGAATATATACCGCTGAATCCGCCTCCCGCGCAATTGAGGAGCGATAGACATTCAGGATGCCAAGTGTTTTGATACCCCGTGCCTGGGCTTCGCGCAGCGCCGCCAGTGTATCGGCAGTTTCGCCCGACTGGCTGATTGCCAGCATCAGGGTCTCCTGTTCGTAGAGAAACTGTGATGTCCGCAGTTCCGAACTTATCTCCACCGAAACCGGAATCCGGCATAGCCGCTCAAAATAGTATCTGCCCACCAGCCCGGCATGATAGGATGTCCCGCACGCCTGAATTACAATCCGGCTGAGCCGCTCAATCAGATCCGGATAGAGCAGAAACTCCGGGTCAAGCATAATCGTATCGTCCTTGAACCGGCGGCAGATGTTTGCCTTCAGCACCTCGGGCTGCTCAAAGATTTCCTTGCGCATGAAATGGGGATAGCGACCCTTGGTAATTTCTTTCGTCTTCATCTCGATCGGCACAAACTCCCGGGCAACCGCATTGCCCGAAGAGTCAAAGAGCTGCGCCTCCTGCTGGGTGACTATCGCCAGCTCACCATCCTGCATCACCAGCATCCGCTGGGCAATTCCGACCAGTGCCGGTGCGTCCGAGGCGATGATGAACTCATCCATTCCCTTTCCGATCAGTAACGGACTGCCCAACTTGACTGCGTAAAGCCGGTCCGGTTCAAAGGCGGTGATAATCACCAGCGCATAGGAACCCTTCATTTCTCGCACCGCTTTGCCCAGCGCGGTAAGCATTGCCCGGTCTGTGCGCGACTGGTAGTAGGACTCAATCAGATGGACAATCACCTCGGTATCGGTTGAGGAGACAAATCTGTGTCCATCCTTTTCCAGGCGCCGGCGTAACTCCCGGTAGTTTTCAATAATTCCGTTATGAACCAGGGCAATCTGACCGGTGCAGTCGGTAAAAGGATGGGCATTATCCTCATTGACCTGGCCATGGGTTGCCCAGCGGGTATGGCCAATAGCAAGTTTTCCTTCAACCGGACTGCTGAGCAGAATTTCCTTTAGTTTCTGCAGCCTGCCCGCGGTTTTGCGAATCTTGATCCCCCCATCCAGCACCGCCAGCCCGCAGGAGTCATAACCTCGGTATTCCAGGCGCTCCAGTCCGACCATTACCACATTAACAACATTCCTCTCACCGATATAGCCGACAATCCCGCACATCTTAAGTCACCTCCAGTTTCTTTTAACCTGAGCCACAATCTCTTTTGCCCGGCTCATCGTCCTGGCTTCGGCGACAATTCTGATATTGGGCTCGGTATTGCTCGCCCGGATATGAACCCACCAGTCCGCACCAACAACCCTTATCCCTTCGGTAAAATCAAACTCCAAATTTTCGTCCAGCCCAATCCGTAACCTTTCCACCAGACCAATTTGGTCATACCCTGCCTTGGGCAGTTTCTCCTTGACAATAAAATATTGGGGCAGTTCCGATCTGATTGCGGAAAGTTTCTTTTTTGTCTTTGTAAGAAGTCCCAGCACCGTTGCTGCAGCAACCAACCCGTCTCTGGTCAAATTTATCTCAGGGAAAATCACCCCGCCATTACCTTCGCCCCCCAGAACCGCACCAATTTCCTTGACCTTCTGCACCACCTGTGCCTCGCCCACCTTGGTCCGAAAAACCTTAACCCCGAACCTCAGCGCGATATCTTCAATCGCCCGGCTGGTTGACAGATTAATCACCACCGGACCTTTAACCTCGGGCAAGAGATAAAGAGCGGCAAGGCATAAACTCGCCTCCTCACCTAATGGCACGCCCTGCTCATCAACACAACTGAACCGGTCACCATCCGGGTCAAAGGCAAAGCCGCCATCCAGCCCTTCCCCTTTTACCAGTTCACAAAGTTCCAGCAGATTTTCCGGGGTCGGCTCGGGCGGGCGGGGAAACTCTTGCACAGCCGCCCCGGGCGAACAAAATAGCCCTACCGCCTCGCAGCCGAATGCCTGGAGCAGTTCCTTGGCTGCAAGTGAAGCCGCACCATTCACCGCATCAACGCCGATGCGTAAGCCCTTAACATCAACATTCTTGAAAAATCTGTGCTCCCTGATTGCCCGGATATGACCTTTAATCCCGTCTTTCCTCTCAACGCCCGGGTCTTGAGTCGATAGTTTTTGGTCCGCGGACACCCCTGCCCGCTCTGCCAACGCCGCCTTCAGCCTTGCAAACTCATCGGGCAGAATAAACCTGCCTTCCGGATGGACAAACTTCATACCGTTCCAGTTAATCGGATTATGACTCGCAGTGATGACCAGACCGCCCTTAACATCTTTTTCTGACCGGACAGAATGAACAACGGTGGGTGTCGGGCAGACCCCCAGGTCAATAACCGTGCAACCGGTTTTTAACAGCCCGGTCCGGGCAGCGGCAGCCAGCTCTGCCGAAGATGGCCGACTGTCCCTGCCGATGACAAACCGGCCCGGACCAAGCAGCCGGCCGTAACATCCGGCGATTTCCTCAACCGTTTGCGGGAAAAGGTTTTTCCCCACAACTCCCCGCAGGCCTGAGATACTAAAAATCGGTTCTGGCATCGAGGTATTATAATCACCATCTTCATCAAGTCAATGGATTGTATGAGTCAAAAGGTATTCTTCGCCCACAATACCACCTCTATTGACAACAATTCAAACAACCCCAGGTTCAACAAATTCATCACCCCTGGATTGAACACCAAGACCTGCCTCTGACCTTACCGGAAAGAAAACCAATTAAAACCCCTTGGGGATAGTATCCGGGTTGGGGTGTAAAATTGGGGAAAATTTACCTTAACCCGCTATTTTTCAATAACATCACCACGGAAAACCCGTTATAAAAATTCTACCTAAAAGTAGACTTTTATGTCTACTTAACCGGGAATGTAGGGCAAGGCTTTAGCCTTGCATCTGCGTCAGGAAAGCAGACCTAAAGGTCTGCCCTACATTTCCGGGTAAAACAATGAGGTTGAGTTAAAGGCAAACCTAATCTTGCCAAGGGTAAATTTTAAAGTATAATTAAACAGGTTAAATGAAGGCAGGAAAGCAGACCTAAAGGTCTGCCCTACATTTCAGCACCCGGTTGCAAGCTCCGATGCAGCTTGCATCGGGGCAAGGCTAAAGCCTTGCCCTACATTCTTTGCTATATAAAATTAATTATATGTTATTTAAGCCTTTCCGGATTATCAAAACAACCAGGCCCGCACCGGGCTGGCTGAATCTGTTTTCCTGGGTTCTGGTCGGACTGGTGGTGGCGGCACTGGTCTTGGTTATTCTTTTTCAGGGCTACCGGCTTGAACCAAGACCATTTGTGCCGCTGTTGATAGGGATAGTTGTAAATGTTGCCGGTTTTTTAACCCTGACCGAAATTGTCCTGAAGAGGGTTATCGGGGCGCCAGTCAGTCTGTCCAGGCCGAGGCAGATATTTGACTACTGTATCGGGGTTTTGCTCATCCCGAGCCTGATTTTCCAGCATCTTGTCTTACCTCTGCTTATCATCTATCAGACGGTAAGTATTGCCTCACGCCTTTCCCGGGCCGGCATTTTAAAAATTATCTTCGGCAACATCCACCAGCGTCCGGTGCGAATGCTTGCCCTCAGTTTTTTGTCCCTGATCTGCGTAGGGACCCTGCTTTTGAGTTTGCCCCAAGCAACCAATGACGGTCGCGGTGCAGGGTTGCTCAACGCCCTTTTTACCGCCACCTCGGCGACTTGCGTGACCGGTCTTATTGTCAAGGATACCCCAACCTACTTTTCCCTTTTGGGTCAGGTGGTGATTCTTTGTCTTATCCAGTTGGGTGGGCTCGGAATTATGACCTTTTATTCCAGTCTGGTTGTGCTTATTTTCCAGCGGTTGGGCTTAACCGACCGCAGGACGATGGTGGAACTGATTGAAGAATCACGACAGGTTGATATCGCCCGGCTGATACGTTATGTCCTTCTTTTTACATTTCTTGCCGAAGGATTAGGTGCGGCAATCCTCTTCCTCCGCTGGTTATTTGCCTTTCCCAATCCGGTTCAGGCACTATATTTTGCCGTCTTTCACTCGGTCTCTGCCTTCTGTAACGCCGGCTTTTCCTTGTTCTCCGACTCCCTGATCCGCTTTCAGTTGGATACAATTACCAATTTCTGCGTTATGGGCTTAATCGTCATCGGTGGCTTGGGCTTCCCGGTTGTTAATGAACTTATCAATCGTCGCACCATTTCTCAACCCCTGCTCACGACCATCCGCCGCCTGACGGTCCACGCCCGGATTGTCCTTTCTACCACCGCCCTCCTTATTATCAGTGGGGCGATTTTATTCTTCTTTATTGAATATGACAACGCCCTTGCGCCCCTGCCGTTAGGCGGTAAACTACTTGCCAGTTTGTTTCAGTCAATAACCGCACGAACCGCCGGATTCAATACCGTCAACACTTCAATTCTTAAACCGGTTACCATCCTTATCTGGACGATTCTGATGTTTATTGGCGCATCACCCGGCGGCACCGGCGGCGGAATAAAAACTTCAACCGTTGCCGTTTTATTTCTCGCGGTTCGTTCCCGCCTGCGCGGGGCAGAGGAGGTCTATATCGCCGGCCGATTTATTCCCAAGGAGATTGTTTACCGCGCCACCGCAATTACCGCCCTCGGCCTGAGCGCGGTTGCCGGCGGGTTGGGTCTGCTTTTGGCGACCCAGAGCCATAGGTTTGAGTTTCTGCTCTTTGAAGCAACCTCGGCATTTGGCACGGTCGGGCTTAGCGCCGGCATCACCCCAAACTTGAATTTCATCGGGAAACTACTCATAATCTTTCTGATGTACATTGGCAGGATTGGACCATTGACCCTGACCCTGGCGATGGCGGCACCCCACAAGCGTAGAGCAATAACCTATCCCCACGCCCGGGTTATCGTTGGCTAAAGGAGGCAACAATGAAGCAGTTTGCCGTAATTGGCCTGGGCACCTTCGGCGCCCGGGTTGCGCGCGCCCTGATGGAAAAGGGCGCCGAGGTAATTGCCATTGACTCTGACCCGAAGCGGGTGGAGGAAATCAAGGAGCTTGTCACCCAGGCGCTCTGTCTTGACTCCACCGATGAGGAGGCGCTGGCTCAGTCCGGGGTGCTGGATGTGGATGCGGTAATTGTGGCAATGGGCCAAAGGATGGAGCCGGCGATTCTAACTACCGCAATCCTCAAACGACTGGGCGCCGGCCAGGTCATTGCCCGTGCCGCCTCATCCCTATATGCCCGGATTCTCAAGGATGTCGGTGCCGACCGCACCATTCTGATTGAAGAACAGATGGCTGACCAGCTGGCAAAAAGCCTGATTACCCCGGACCTGCTTGAGCAGATTCCGTTAACATCTAACCACAGCCTGATTGAGATGCGGGCACCACAGCATATGATCGGCAAGAAACTGGAACAACTGGACATCCGCCGTAAATACCGGGTGAATATCATCGCCATTAAAAAACGGGTGCCCTTCATTACCCCGGAAGGGGACTCCGGTTTTCAGGAGCAGATCAACGACCTGCCCGGACCTGATGACCTGATTGAACAGGATGACATCCTGGTGTTGGTGGGACGGGATGAGGATATTGAACATCTCGCCCGCAATGTCTGATATTCCTGTAGTGATAAAGAGACGGAGTGATTGGGCATTGGGGAATTGGGGTATTGGGTCTTAATGACTAAAACCCGCTGGTCAATCCGGAATCGCATCTCGGTTGCTATGTTGCTCTCCGCGCTCCTAATTCTGCCCGTTGTCATCCTTGCCTTTTACTATGTCAGCCAGATGAATAATCTGACAACCATCCTCGCCGAATCTGATGTCGAATTGCTGCAGGTTGGTTCAACCATCAATCACCTTTTTCTCAGGGTGCGGAATGCCGAGCGCAATTTCCTTTTGTCAAATGACACCGCCTATCTCACCACCGCAAAAATAATTACCGCTCAGATTATCATCTTAAGCGAACGGAGCCGAAGGCTTGATGCGGCATTGCAATTTGATTTCGACTCGCTGCTTTCCAACCTTGCGACCTATCGCCTGCTCCTTGACTCGCTGGGGACCACCCGCATTCTGCATCTGCAACAAAGAACGCCCGACCGGTTAGCCGGGCTCAAAAAGCAACGCAACCTTTTGCTCGAACAGGCACAGAGCGCCACCGAGCCCGTCCGTGCCGAATCCCTGCTTAACGCCGCCACCCGGCTGAGTCAGGAGATTGAAATTGAGGAACTGCTTGGTAGCGCCCGGACACTTTTTTATGAACGGATTGAGCAGACCGCCAAAAGCATAATAAACCATTGCGAGCGCATAACCAGCCGCGCCAATCTGCGCATCCTTGAACACAAATCCCGGGTCAGCCGGCTCTATGTCTGGAGCCAGCGCAATATTATCACCGCCATCCTTATCTTCACCGGACTTCTGATCTATTTCATCATCCGGCTCCCTAACGCCATCGTTTTGCCCATCAAGCGAATTGCCAACGCTCTGACCCGGGCTGAACAGGGGGACTTAAATATCCGGGTGAAAGTTGATGCCAGCGACGAGTTTGGCGCCCTTGCCCGGCAACTCAACCGGGTCTTTGCCCGGCTCCGGGACTTTGACGAGCGTAAAGCCAATCATATCCTGGAACTTGAACGCCGATTTCGCCTGCTTGCCAATAGTATTAACGAAGGCGTATTGATTGTTGACCGGTCTAGTAAAATTATCTATGCCAATCCTGCTGCCCAGCCCCTGCTCGGTTTGCCCGCTAATGAAGCCACCGGCAGGTCAGTAAAGGAGTTTCCCGGGCTGGAGGTTTTCGTCCCGTATCTGCAACAGTCGCTCTCAGGTGCGGGCAGCTGGCAGGAATGCGAGATTCTGCCCGGTCTGCCCGGTTCGGCAGTCTGCTTTGAGGCCCTGCGCGACCGCAACGGCACCATTATCGCCGCCCTAATTGTCATCACCAATCCGCAAGCGCCGGAATCAGAGGGTAGCGAGAAGGTGGCGAATGAGCAATGACCAATTGACCAATTCGTCATTCGTCATTTGCTCCTGGTTTTGTTGCCGAAGGCTAAAGCCTTGCACTACAGTAGGGCAAGCCTCATACCACCTCAATCGTCCCGGGTGAGCCAGAAATCACTTCGCCAATCACCGCCGCAGTAATTCGTGAGTTTTCCGCCTGCGCCAGGAAATGTTCGCTAAATTGCCGGGCCAGAGAGATTAACAACCCACCCGAACTTTCCGATTCCCAGAGCAGGTTTTTTAACTCGTCAGGAACATTAGCGCCCCAATCAACCCGGCTGGCAAATGAGTTTTCGTTCATTAGAACGCCGGGGTCAATAAACCGCTTTGCCAGTTCCCGGGCTTTGGGCAAAAGGGGAATGCTTGCGGCAAAAATTCTGATTCTGACCCCGGAGGCTTCTGCCAGTTCCTGGCTATGGCCTAAAAGACCGTAACCGGTGATGTCGGTTGCGGCTGAGGCGGAAAACGAGACCATCAACTCCGATGCCGCCCGATTCAACTCCGTCATTGACCTGACTGCCGCCTGATAAAACTGCCCGTCAATCTCTTCATCGCTCATCATCATCTGTCCAAGTACGCCGGTCCCTAACGGTTTGGTCAGGATCAAAACATCACCGGGTCTTGCCCCGGCATTGGTAATTATCCGCTTTGGGTCAATCTTACCGGTAACCGCCAGTCCATATTTGATCTCCTTTTCATTAAAGGTGTGCCCGCCCGCAACCACCGCCCCGGCATCCCGGACCGCATCCATTCCGCCCCGCAAAATCTCCCGCAATATTGCCTTATCCATTGGGGCGGGAAAACCGATGATATTCAGAACGGTAAGCGGCTGCCCGCCCATGGCATAAACATCGGAAAGGGAATTGGTCGCCGCGATCCTGCCAAAGGTATAGGGGTCTTCAACCATCGGCGTCAGAATGTCAACCGTCTGAACCAGCGCCAGCCCCTCGGCCAGCAAAAATACCCCCGCATCATCAGCGGTATTTATCCCGACCAGCAGCCGGGGGTCATCGGGCTGTGCAAGCCCGGACAGAGCCTGCGCCAACTGCGCCTTGCTCAGTTTTGACGCTCAACCCGCACAGGTTACCGTGGCTAAAATTCCTCGTTTAGCCATATTGCTCCTTTCGATTCAGACCTTCTCAGGCATATTTTTTGCCTGCCGCAGAATCCGGACATCACCCTTCCTCTGGGTCAACCCGATTGAATCAAAGTAGTTCAAAAGCGGAATTACAAATTTCCGGGTCGTTCCCAACGCCTGCCTGAATTCTGATGCCGACAACTCCGGTTTGTGTTGAAACAATGCCCCGAGAATCTGTTCGGCTGCCTGCACCGCCTGGGTATGCATCAGGATTCCATCGCCCAGGTCAATCAGGATACCCGATTCAAGAAGCGCAATCGTTATCCGTGCCGTTAGTTTTTTATCAATACCGGCAAAAACTTTATCCGGCTCCGGAGGCGCCCATTTTGCCGAGAGGAAAACCTGCGCCACCTGCTCAAATATCCGCTTTTCTTCGGGTGTAAGTTTTAATTCGTGGCCTGCCCGGCGCACCCGTTCCCCCTCAATTACCACTTCGCCACCTTTGCTTAACTCGCTCAGAACCAGTTCAAAAAGAACACCGGGCAGCTTGACCTTTGCCCTTAATTCCGACTGTTTTATTCCCAGACGCAGCGGGTTCTGGCGATGGTAATCGGTTAATTGGTCGCGCACCGCGTTTAATGCGGCAGCGAGTATCTGGTTGTGAATACAATAATATTTGCCTTCAGTTTCAATTAGTCGGACCTTGTTCTGTTTCAGGAGATGCCCAAGCAGCACCTCAACATCCCTTTCGCTGACCGCCAGTTCCCGGGCAATTCCCGCAACGGTTTTGACATCAAAGCCGCTTTTTATCAGCATCTGCTCCAGAACCGCGCCCGGTTCACCACTCTTTAACCCCGCAAGCCGGGCGAGCAATGCCGGCTCAAATCTGGGCTCTTTTTTCGCCTGTGCCTCGAGCACCGTCCCGCCACCGATGGTAATCAGAGGGGAATAATGCCTTAAAACAAAGCGGTCGTTAAAGTCGCAGATTACCGGCTCTTCGGTCCGGAGTTGAACCAGCCCTTCGGTGCCCGGCGTCAGTTCCTTTGTGTCCAGGAGACATACCCGACACATCGTCTCGGCGGTGCCAATATGGAGATGAACCCTGGCCATATTTTTCAGGGGCTGGCTGACTTCGGTCAAAAGATATAAGGAGGCGTTGATAATGGTGGTCGGCTGGTAATAGCCCGGAGTCGCCAGCACATTTCCCCTCTCAATCTCTTCCGGTTCAATCCCCGATAGATTGAGCGCAGCCCGCTCGCTAACCCCGATGGATGCAACCGGCTGATTATGACGCTGGATGCCCCGCACCCGAACCGTTCTGCGCTGGGGTAGAATCTCTAATTGATCGCCAACCGCACACCGGCCAGAAAGGATAGTTCCCGCCACCACGGTGCCAAACCCCTTGATCGTAAAACGCCGGTCAATCGGCATACGGAAAACACCCCGGTCCGGTCTGGGTTCAACTGTGTGCGCCACCTGCTGAATAACGGTCTTTAACCGGGAAATGCCAGCGCCGGTCCGGGCCGAAACCTCCACGACCGGTGCCCCTTCAAGAAATGAACCCTGCACCAGTGCACAAATATCCCGCCGCACCATTTCCAGCCAGTCCCGGTCAACGAGGTCAATTTTATTTATCACCACCAGCCCCTTCTTTATCCCCAAGAGCCGGCAGATCTCAAAGTGCTCCCGGGTCTGTGGCATCACGCCATCATCTGCCGCCACCACCAGCATCACTAAATCAATTGTGCTGGCACCAGCAAGCATATGCCGGACAAACCTTTCATGGCCCGGGACATCAATAATCGTTATCTCGTCGCCTAGAAAGGCAAAGCCTAAATCGGTTGTCATCCCCCGTTCCTGCTCCTCCTTGAGCCGGTCCGGGTCGGTTCCGGTCAGTGCCCTGACCACCGCGCTCTTGCCGTGGTCAATATGTCCGGCGGTCCCAATCACATAATGCATTCCTCATTCCTCCATCTATCTTCCCCAGAACTATCTCCTCCGTCTTTCTTCTCTCCCGGGTATGCCCAGTTCGGCCCGGTATTTTGCCACCGCCCGCCGGGAAATCACGATGTTCAGCTCTTTTAGCCCGGCACAGATCTCTTCATCGCTTTTGGGTCTGCTCTTGTCTTCGTTATCAACTATTGACTTTATCTTTTGCTTGATGCTCGCCCGTGACAATCCCGCCCTGCCGCATTGGAAAAAGAATTTCATCTCAAATATACCGAAAGGCGTCTCAATATATTTGCCGCTCACGGCCCGGGAAATAGTTGAGGCGTTGACCCCTAACGCCATTGCCGCATCTCTCAAGCGTAAGGGTTTCAAAAAATCAACACCTTTAAGAAAAAAATCCTTCTGCTGTTCAAGGATTAAACCGGCAAGCCGGGAAAGCAAACGGCGCCTGGATTCAATTGCCCTTAAAAACATTATGGCATTTTTAATTTTTTCCCGGGCAAACTGAACCTGGTCACGGGAATAATTGTTTGGATGCTGGATTATGTCCAGGAAGCGTTTGGATAGTTTTAATTTGGGAATGCGGTCGTCTAAAAGAACCGCCACCAGCCGGTCTTCCTGCCATTCAATTGATAAATCTGGGGTTACATACGGAGTTGTGGTTTCAGTGAACTGCCGGGCGGGTCTGGGGTCAAGGCTGAGGATTTTTTCCATCGCTTCACTGACTTCCCGCTCGCTCACCCCGAGGAGTTTTGCCAATTTGCTGATGTTCCTACTTTTGAGGGTTTCCCATTGTTCACTGATTATGCGGCATTCAGGTGCAGCGGGTGGCGAGCCTTTGAGCTGGAGTTGGAAAAGCAGGGCGTGCCGGACATCCTCACAGCCGATGCCACCCGGCGGGATGCGCCGGAGGGTATCAAGGACTCGCCGGAGGTGTGCCGGTTCAACCCCGAGCGCTTCGGCGAGTTCCTGCTCGGAAAGGGTGAGATAGCCGTCCGGATTGAGATATTCAATGAGCTGTTCAGCAATCTGGAGGTCGGTAGTTGAAGCGGGGAGTTTTTCGGCAAGTTCGGCGATGAGTTTGGGGAGGAGGGTGTCACGGTAGGTAAGGGTCTGGTTCGGAGTTGTCTCAAGTAGCACTGCTTCGTCATCGTAGCTGGAACCGATTTCCGGCACCGGGGATGGGAATTCTTCGGTCTCATAAGGGAATAGTTCACTCAGGCTGAATTCGTCGTGCTGGTTGCCGGTTGTTAGTTCCTGGTTTTGTTGCCGAGCAAGATCGGTATCTGACGAATGACCAATGACCAATTCGTCATTCGTCATTCGCCCTTCGTCTGCCTCTACCTCTGCCTCTAACTGTTCTTCTAATGCCGGGTTTTGCTCAAGGGCATTCTCAATTAACTGTTCCAGTTCGTTAATCGGCAGGATTAAGAGTTTGAGGTTGAGGATTAACTGGGCGTTCAGTTTCTGCTCCAGGCGCTGTTCGGGGCGTTGTTCAAAGTTCATAGCCGGGGTGAAGGGAAAGAATTGGGAAATGACCAATGACGAATGACGAATGACGCAAGTAATTTGTTGTCATATCCTGAACCTTTCGCCGAGATAGAGCTGCCGCGCCTTTTCGTCCCGAACCAGATCTTCCGAGGTCCCGGAAATAAGGATGCGGGCGTCAAACATCACATAGGCGCGGTCGGTAATCTCAAGGGTCTCGCGGACATTGTGGTCGGTAATTAAAATCGCCAGGCCTTCGTCGCGCAGGCGCCGGATGATATCCTGAATTTCGGTGCGGACAATCGGGTCAACACCGGTAAAAGGCTCGTCCAGGAGCAGAAACGAAGGCTTTGAAGCCAGCGCCCGTGCCAGTTCTACCCGCCGGCGTTCACCGCCGGAGAGGGTGCCGGCTCGCTGGTGGCGGAGATGTTCGATGTTCAGTTTTTTGAGCAGTTGTTCAATCGTTCGGTCCTGTTCCGATGGCGGGGTTTTGAGTAGCTCAAGGATTGCCCGGATGTTTTGCTCAACCGTGAGTTTGCGGAAGACCGAGGGTTCCTGGGAGAGATAGCCGAGCCCGAGCCGTGCCCGTTTGTAAACCGGCAGGTGGGTGATTTCGGTGCCGTTAAGGTAGATTCTGCCGGCATCGGGTCGGATGAAGCCGGCAATCATATGGAAGGTTGTGGTTTTGCCTGCACCGTTGGGACCCAAAAGGCCGACGACTTCGTGCCGGGATAGTTCCAGGGTAACTTCGTTGACCACCCGCCTCCCGGCATATTGCTTGGTTAGTTTTTCCGCAATCAGTTTCATCTTGGGAGAGGTTTTTGCCCCGCGCGGATGAGTTTGCCCTGGATCAGGTTGGCGAGAGTTATCCGCTCAATTTTGCCCTGGTCCAGGATGAGGCTGAGCTGGCTGCTGGTGATGAGGACTTCGTCGCCATTAGCGGTGCGATATTTGGCTTCGGCGGCGCGGTTCAGGAGGAGCTGGTGGAGAAGACCGCGGGTTAAAAGGAGGGTTATTGTGTCGCTTTTTGCCGAGCCGGCCGTGTCAAACACAATCGGGCTGCCCCAAGCAAGAGCCGAATCGGAGCGAGGATAGAATAGGAGCGTATCGGCATTAAGCCCGGCGGAGCCGGAACGGAGTTTGACCGAACCAGAGAATTTTAGTTGCGCCGGGGTTGAGGAAAAGAAGATTTTCCGGGCGGTAATAAGAACCGGAGAGGAGTCTGATGCTTCTTCGGTAGGTACGGTCCAGAGCGCGGGCAGGGAATCAATCACGCCGGAGCGGTCGCGGGTGTTGAAGGAACCAGAGCTGCCGGTCAGACGGAAGTTGGCGCCGAGTTTTTTTATCTCCAGGCCGCCGGGCGCTTTGACCAAGCCGGTCGGGAAATAGTATTCAATCCGGGGCGTTAGAATCTCAATTGAGTCCTGGCGGAGCAGAACTTTTTTGCCGGGCCGGTTTATTAGTCGGGCGTGGTGGAGCTGGAAGTAATATTCAACCGAGTCGGCCCAGATCGTCACTTCCGGGGTCTGGATATAAACCGAGTCGGAAAGAACTCCCGTTTCCCGGGATTCAATCAGGAGGGCACGACCACAAACGATCCGGGTCGGTCCGTCCTGGATCGCGACGCTGTCCCGGAATAGAGTTGCCTGACCCTGAGGCAGACGGAGGATTTCCATTCGGCGGGCAAAGATTTCAGCTGCCCGAATAAAGGGCGGGATGGAGAGAGTGAAAGTAAGAAGGAGCAGGGCCGGATGAGCAAACCCGGTCAGAAAATGACCAATAACCCAATGCCCAATGCCCAATGCCCAATTGACCAATTCGTCATTCGCCCATTCCTTTCGGCATTTCCTGTTTTTCCTGAGGCTAAAATTCATAGTCCGATTTGCCCTGAACTTCACTCTGAATCTGTATTGAACTTAAATTAGCATCGGCAATGAGACCTTTTCCGACCACACTTCCTTTCCGGGTGGTTATAAGAACCGCTGCTTGGGTATGGATGATGCGACGGGTGTTGTCCCAGGCAAGAGAGTCGGTGACGAGGAGGGTGCTGTCGGCAGTGGCGACAATAACATTGCCCCGGGCAATCAGGTTTTCAGTGCGGGTGTTCACAGCACCTTCAGCGGCCGTGAGTTCAGAATAGGGAGCACCAGTATCGTCGTAAAAGAGAACCTTTAAACTTTCAACATCAATTCTTGAGGATTCGTCCCAGACCACTGCGCTGCGGGCATAAAGGGTATAAAGCCTTTTGCCGCTTATCGATTCATCAAGCGTAAAGTTAGACACAATTGAGTTGGGCAGAACATCGGCCGTTGTTTTGACCCGGTCCTGATGGCAGGAAAGAGTAAGGAGGAAGAACAGGGAAATGCCCAATGCCCAATTGACCAATGACGAATGACGCAGGAAGAGTGGCGATCCCCGGCAGGTCATCGGGAGATTGGGGCATTGGAGCGGGAAGCAAACCTAAAGGTTTGTCCTACAGTAGGGCAAGGCTTTAGCCTTGCAAGCGCGCCCGATTTTGCCCAGAATATCCATTCTGATGGATTTGAGTTCACCATCTTTAATAGCGCCCGGGCACAGTCCTGTTCGTCGCCCTCAGGAAATATCCGGACAATCAGCCTGCCCCGGCTTAAATAGCAAAATAGCGGCACAACCCTCGTGCCCGATTTTGCTGCAATTCTGAATGCCAGTCCGGGAAGACGCAGACCGAGGAGACCGCGCTCAGTTGTTTTAAGAAAAACCTGCCTGGTCGAGCCACGGCTGGTATTGTCAAGCATAAATCCGGTTATGCCCGGACCCCTGATTCGTTTTAATAGAGCCCGGAGGCTGTAAAGCAGTTGAACACCTCCCTGCTCGCGGAGGAGCCTGAGACGACGGTCTAAAGCCGGGCTGCGCTGGGTTGAGAGCATTAAACCCACATCAAAGCCCAATGCCGAATAGACCTGGGGCAGAAACTCCCATAATCCGAAATGAAAAGAAGCCATTATCGTATGCATTTTCTGTTCCAGCCGCTCGCCACAGTTATAATTTTCCTGATAAATCTTTGCTCTGTCAACAAGTTTAGTTACGAGGGGGGTGCCGATCTTTGCCATCAGGGCGAGATTTTTCCCGACTGTCCAGGCGTTGCGAATCCAGAATCGGTGCGCAGGTCGGTTGAAAATCGCCCGGTAATTCGCTTCTATCTCCTGACGATAGTCGGGACGGAAAAAAAGGTAAAATAGGGTAATGAGCCGGCTAGTAAAAACACTCACTCCGATGGGCAGGCTGCGAATTAAAATCAGGGTGGCGGTAATCAGGTGGTCAGAGAGTTTTGTCCCCAAGGACCGGTTCCCGTTTCTGAGAACTAAGATTTCCCGGCCCGGGCAAATTCAAAAGCAGCCCGGATAAACGCCAAAAAAAGTGGGTGCGGTGAAAGGGGCCGGGATTTGAATTCGGGATGAAATTGGGTAGCAAGGAAGAAGGGATGGTTTTTGAGTTCAACAATTTCAACCAGGCTCTGGTCCGGTGACCTGCCTGAGGGAATCAGACCTGCCCGTTGAAATATGGGGAGAAAGCGGTTGTTGAGTTCGTAGCGGTGGCGATGACGCTCATAAATAAGGTGGCGCCGATAGGAGCGGTAGGCGCGGGTCCCGGGTTTGAGCACGCAGGGATAAGAACCCAACCTCATCGTGCCGCCCTTTTGTCTTGTCCCGCGCTGAGCCGGCATAAGATAGATTACCGGATACCGGGTTTTTGGGTCAAATTCAGTGGAGTTGGCACCGTTTAAACCGCAGACATTACGGGCAAATTCAATTACCGCCACCTGTAAGCCAACGCAGAGGCCGAGAAAAGGGATTTTATGCTCCCGGCAATAGGTTATTGCCACCATCTTCCCTTCCATACCCCGGACCCCAAACCCACCCGGAACAATTATGCCCGTCAGGGGGGCAAGCCTTTGCGCCACGGTCCCGGGATTAAGTTCCTCCGCCTCAATAAAATCAATCTCAGCCTTTAACCCCTGGGCAGCGGCGGCATGGTGGATTGCCTCAATTACCGATTTGTAGGCGTCGTGCAACTGAACATATTTACCACAGAGCCCGATGCGCAGAACCGACTTTGCCTGTTTCTGTTTCTGGACAAAATCCTGCCAGCCGGAAAGGTCGGAGTTAACCTTTCTTTTTATGCCGAGAAGCCTGAGAATCAAACTGTCCAAGCCCTGGCGCTGGAATATCAAGGGAATCTCATAGATATTTTCCACATCAATGGCTTCAATCACCGCCTCGGGCTGGACATTGCAGAACAGGGCGATTTTCTCTTTGGCGGTCCTGGGCAATGGGGTTTCGGCACGGCAGAGTAAAATGTCGGGCTGAATTCCAATCTCCCGCAGTTTGTTGACCGAATGCTGGGTGGGCTTGGTTTTAAATTCGCCGGCACTCCGGATATAAGGAACCAGGGTCAGATGAATATAAAGGACATTTGACCTGCCCGCCTCCAGCGCAAACTGCCTCGCCGCCTCAAGGAAGGGAAGCCCTTCAATGTCGCCCACCGTGCCTCCGATTTCCGTCAGAACCACATCGTGCCCCCGGGCAAGTTTCCGGATGCGCTCCTTGATTTCACCGGTGATATGGGGGACAACCTGAATTGTCCTGCCCAGATACTCACCCCGGCGCTCCTTTTCAATCACCGAAGAGTAAATCTGCCCCGCGGTCAGGTTGTTGTCTTTGGTCAGGTTCTTGTCAATAAACCGCTCATAATGTCCCAGATCCAGGTCGGTCTCGGCACCGTCCTCTGTTACAAAAACCTCGCCGTGCTGAAAAGGGCTCATCGTGCCCGGGTCAACATTGATGTAGGGGTCAAACTTCAATGGCACAACCCGGAGCCCCCGACTCTTTAAGAGCAGCCCGATTGAGGCGGTGGCAATGCCCTTGCCCAGAGAGGAAACCACCCCGCCCGAGATAAAGACAAACTTGGTCATTTATCCCTGGCGCTGATTATGCTTGGGCTCACGCTTGCAGATAATCCGGACTACGCCCTTGCGCTTGACAACAACGCAATGCGCACACCGCTTCTTGACAGAAGAACGAACCTTCATAAAACTCCTTTCTGCCTACTTAAACCGGTAAATTATCCTGCCCCGGGACAGGTCATAGGGCGAAAGTTCCACCGTCACCCGATCCCCGGGCAGAATTCTGATCCAGTGCATCCGCATCCGGCCCGAAATATGGGCAAGGACAATATGCCCTGAATCAAGTTGCACCCGGAAGGTGGCATTCGGCAACGACTCGGTCACCACCCCTTCAACCTGAATCATATCCTTCTTTGCCATATCCTGAATTTTAGAACCTGATTATTAGTTCGTGGTTCTCGGTTCTTAGTTTTTTGTTTTTAGTTTCGGGAACTGAGAACCTGTAACCGGTAACCGGCAACCAAGAACTATCCTTAATGATTGTTTGCTTTCGGCCCATTTCAGGTTAATATCCTCGGCTCGCCATCAGTGATTAAAACCGTATTCTCATAATGAGCCGAAGGCTGACCATCAACTGCCGCAACCGTCCAGCCGTTGGCAAGCGTCCTCACCTCAAATGAGCCCATATTCACCATCGGCTCAATTGCCAGCGTCATTCCGCTGAGCAGTTTTCTGCCCCTACCCGGCACGCCAAAATTGGGGATAGAGGGTTCCTCATGCAGTTCAATCCCGACCCCGTGTCCGTGCAACTCCCGAACCACTGAAAAACCTTTGCTCTCCACATAGCGCTGAATCGCGGCGCTGATATCGCCGACCCGGTTCCCGGCTCTGGCAAACCTCAACCCCTGATAAAACGCCTGCTCCGTCACTTTGATCAGCCGCTCCACTTGAGGATGAACCCGGCCCACCGGAAATGTCCGAGCCCCATCGGCAATAAAACCATCCCTTGTTACCCCAACATCAACCTTCACAATATCACCCTCCCTGAGCACCCGCGAATCTGGAATTCCATGGACAACCTCCTCATTAATGCTTATGCATACTGCAGCGGGAAATCCCCGATAGCCTAAAAATGTCGGCAACGCGTCCCGGCTGCGGATGACCTTGACACACAGCCCCTCCAGTTCCTTTAGACTCACACCCGGTTCTACACGTGCGCCCACCACCCGCAGAACCTCGGCAACAATCCTGCCCGCCCGGCTGATACCCTGCACCTCGGTTTCGGTTTTGATATAAAGCCCCATTGCTCATTTCTAACCGGTAATTAGACTGGTTAACTGCTGATAAACATTATCCCTGCCTGACCTGCCGTCAAAACGCACCAGCTTCCCCTGACGCTGATAATATTCAATCAAAGGGCTGGTCTGCTGCTTGTATACCTGGAGTCGAGCAAGGATCGTGTCCTCTTGGTCATCCTTGCGCTGGTAAAGTTCACCACCACACTCATCACAAACCCCATCCTTTTGGGGCGGACTGAAGGTCAAATTGTAAATCTTCCCACATACCCGGCATTGCCGTCTGCTGGAAAGCCGTCGCACCACCTCCTCGTCATCCAAGTCAATCAGCACCGCCCGGGTCAATTCCCGCCCCATCCGCTTCAACAGCGAGTCCAAGCCCTCCGCCTGAGGCACAGTCCGGGGAAATCCGTCAAAGACAATTGAACGCCCGGCGTGCTGCAAAAGAAAATCTGCCACCACCTCAAGGACGATTTCATCCGGCACCAGCTCGCCAGAAACAACAAAGCCTTCCACCTTCAAACCTAAGGCGGTTTTCTTGCTGATATGGCCTCGGAAGACCTCACCGGTTGAATAATGGACAAACCCTGACCGGCTGGCAAGCATTTCTGCCTGGGTGCCCTTACCCGAACCGGGTGGTCCGAAAAGCACCAGCAGCACCGACCGCTCATTTCCTGATTCTGACATAATCGTACTCCATTTTTAAAACTGATTCTACCCCACTTCTCACGGGAGTCAAGATTACCCTGCCGACCGCCTATATTTGACACCGGAGCCAACTCCTCTAATATTTTGCCAATGAACTATAGCCGGGTATGGGCAGAGATTGACCTGGATGCTTTGAAACACAATATTGGCGAAGTCCGGCGCCAGATTGGCAACCGGCGTCTGCTCTTTGCGATCAAAGCCGACGCCTATGGCCATGGTCTGCGCGAAATTGCGGCTGCCAGTCACCGTCTGGTTGATGCCTTCGGGGTTGCCAGTGTTGAAGAGGGTGTCAGTTGCCGCCGCGCCGGGGTCACCGAAACTCCGGTTCTGATTCTCTCTCCGACCCCGGAAAAGGCGATTCCGGAACTGTTTGAGCACAACTTGACCCCGACCATTACTGAATTCAATTTTGCCCGCGCCCTTAACCTTGAAGCCCAGCGCCGCTCAGCAAAAATCACGGTTCACGTTGAGGTTGATACCGGCATGGGCAGAACCGGTGTTGATTTAGACCAGGCCCTCAGCTTCATTTCCGAAATCGCCACACTCCCGGGCCTCCATCTGGCTGGCGTTTTCACCCACTTCCCGGCTGCCGATTCCGACATCAACTTTACCCGCCAGCAGGTTGCCAGTTACAACCGCCTGGTTGACCAATTAGCGGCTCAGGGCATCAAAGGGTTTCTTCGCCACGCCGCCAATTCAGCCGGATGTCTCAACATACCTGAAGCCCACCTGGATATGGTTCGTCCCGGACTTATGCTCTACGGCATTATGCCCCTAAGTTACCACTTTGGCTACCGCCGCGCCCCGCTCAACCTCAAACCGGTGATGAGCCTTCGCTCCAGAATTGTTAATCTGCGTTCCTTCCCGGCTGGCACCTCAATCAGTTATGAACGCTCCTATTTTACCACCCGACCCTCCCGCATTGGGGTCATCTCGGTCGGGTATGGTGATGGCTATCCCCATTCCCTCACTAACAAAGGCTACTGCCTTTTGCACGGCACCAAGGTTCCGGTTGTTGGTAATGTCTCAATGGATCTGACGATGATTGATGTCACCGATGTCCCACAGGCAAAACTGGGTGATGTTGTGACCCTGCTCGGCTCTGCCGATGGCAAAACCATCTGTGCCAACGAACTTGCCCTCCTCGCTGAGACCATTCCTTATGAAATCATCTGCCGGGTCAGCCCGCGGGTCCCCCGCATCTACCGGGAAAATGGCCAGGTTGTCCATATAAAGACTTTATTAAATTATGATTGAAGAAAATCAGCAAAATTTCTCACCCGAGGATATCCCGCCATCGCTCAGCACCCTGATTCTAAGCCTTACCGCCACTGCCCTTGCCTATCTCGGCAACCCCATCACCCCGGAAAGCGAAAGGACTGAACCGAACCTTCCCCTTGCCCGCTATACGATTGATACTCTTGAGATGCTCAAAGAAAAAACCGAAGGCAACCGGTCAAAAGAGGAGACTGAACTCTTTGACGAAGTTCTCACTCAACTCCGCCTTATTTACATAGAGAAAACCAGACCTGCCTCTACGTAACAATCCTTACTTTCTCTGCCCCTACAATCCTTGAAACGACAGGAAAACACAATAAATAATAGGGTTCTAATCCGGAATTTACCTCTCAGGGAATGATGGAGTTATTCTGGATATTATACAGGAGATCACCTCCTATTATGTGTATGTATAGGTATACTTAATCATACCAGTTACCGTAATTTCTCTATTATTTTGATTTTCAAGAACTTGCATCAGCACAACTTAAAACCCAGGACTGAAAACCTTTATTTTTGCCTTTCTTAGGACATTGCTTGTTATATTTACCCTTTTTTCTCCCATAAACTTAGTGAAAAAGTGCCAGAATCTGCCCACCCCCCTTAGCCCGGGGTTACCCCCCAGGTGGTCTCCTATGCCGTTCCCAAGGTTCTCTTTCCCACCCTGTCCAGCACTCCTGTTTGAGCCATTTGGACCATTATGATAACCGCCCTTTGTCCTACTGTTGGTTAAAGCCTCTGCTTAACCCTTTGTCAGTCCCTGGGTCAGACTCCTTTTTCCGCCCCTTTTCCCATTCTATAACAGTAGGGCAAACCTTCAGGTTTGCTTCCCGGATGCAAGGCTAAAGCCTTGCCCTACAGAAGAATAGATCCCCTGCCCTTTCACCCACCCTTTCCCTTATCCTGTTTGCCAGCCGGTTCATAGAAAAATGGCAGAAATTAGGGGTCAAATCCGGAATCATTCGGGAAATAACTACCAGGGTGATAGGGACTATTACCCTATTGATTACTCCGGAAGTGACAGGGAAGGTGAATCAGGAGGTGAGAGACCGGGTAAGACAAGGGGTGCTCTCCGGGTTCATCCTGAAGGTAACACAAGGAATGACCCCGAGGGTTAAACCGGCAGTGAGCCCGAGGGTAAACCCGAAAATCACCCCGGAGGCAACAACCGGGATAAAATAGAAAGTAACCTGGGGGACGGTATGGGGGATGGGGTCTGAAATTGGGCGAAATTTCGTATAATTCATTGAATATC
>Ga0272448_1000457_pt1 | contig 62908 bp, 52 predicted proteins | sample YNPCB0191_FD_202220 | JGI IMG/M metagenome (GOLD analysis project Ga0272448, IMG submission 202220) | Hot spring sediment microbial communities from Yellowstone National Park, WY, United States - YNP-CB-019-1 | ecosystem: Environmental > Aquatic > Thermal springs > Hot (42-90C) > Sediment... | reverse complement strand
TTTCGATTTGAGCGAGCATTTCCTGTTCGGCGGCGACGGCCATCGCCCGACGCCCTTCGGCCTTCGCCCGCGCCACACGCATATCGGCTTCGGCTTGATCGGCCTGGAGTCGAGCGCCGATGTTCTCTCCGACATCAACGTCGGCAATGTCGATGGAAACGATTTCAAAAGCAGTTTGTGCGTCCAGCCGGCGAGCGAGCACGGTTTTGGAGATGCGATCGGGTTGAGCTAGAACCTCCAAATGGGATTGCGCCGAACCGATGGCGCTGACAATACCTTCCCCGACCCGGGCGATGATGGTCTCTTCGGTGGCCCCGCCGATTAACTGCCGGAGATTTGCCCGCACCGTAACTCTTGCCCGAACCTTCAATTGGATACCGTTTTGTGCCACGCCGTCGAGCGAATCCTTGCCCATGCTGCGTCCAGGGCAGTCGATAACTTTGGGATAAACACTCGTCTGTACGGCTTCCAGGACGTTTCGGCCGGCAAGGTCGATAGCGGCGGCCAACTTAAAGTCCAATTCCAGTTTCGCCTTGGCGGCGGCAATCAACGCCCGCACCACCAGCGGGACATTCCCTCCGGCCAGATAATGGGCTTCCAGGGCCCTGGAGGTTACCCCGTGCTCGTCGCCGATACCGGCTTGAACCGCCATGATCTTGCTACGGACAATCACTTCCGGGTTGACCTTGCGGAAAGTCATGCCCAGCAGGTCCAGAATCCCGATGCCGGCGCCCGTCGTTACCGACTGAATCCAGAGCCGGAAATATCGCGCGAAGATGGCCAGGGCGATCAAACCGAGAAACAAGAGGATTACCACCCCGACGACCACCAACACCTGAAATAGTTGTTTCTCCGATGCTTGAGCGAGAAGCCACATGGTCGAATCCTAAAAAATTGTCTGAAGGGCAGACGCAAAACCCCGAAGAATACCTGCCTTAAAGATGGCCGCTTTGAGTGGAAGTGTCAAGTAGGGGGAGGAAACGTTTGCACGTTTGCTGGTTTTCCGTCCCGCGAAAGACTACAATGGTGTCGCCTCTTGAATCAAGGAGTTTATCATGCAGCCAAAATCATCCCCCCACTGCTCTCGCAGAGAATGCCTTAAAACCGCGATGGCGACCGCCGGCATGGTTACTTTAGGCGGTCTGTCGCTAAGCCGAAGCGCCCATGCCGCCGGCAGCGATATCATTCGCCTCGGGCTGATCGGTTGCGGAGGACGCGGCCCAGGGGCGGCGCGCGACGCCCTCAACGCCGATCCCGGTACAAGGCTTGTCGCCATGACCGACATCTTCCTGGACCGCGTTCACAGCCGGCGAGAAATGCTCAAAAAGCAATTGCCCGATAAAGTCCTGGTGGATGACGAACATTGCTTTTCCGGCCTGGAAGGTTACAGGCATGTAATCGAATCTTGCGACGTAGTGCTCATCGCCTGCTCGGCAAAGTATCATCCGGTCTATCTTCAAGCCGCAATCGAGGCGGGCAAGCACGTGTTCGTGGAGAAGCCCCACGCCATCGATCCGCCCGGCTGCCGACAAGTCGCCGCGGCTTGCGAATCGGCCAAGCAAAAAGGCCTCAGCGTCGTCTCCGGCTTGCATAGCCGCTTCCATCCGGCATATAAGGCGGCAATCGAGCGCGTTTGGGAAGGCGCCATCGGGGAAATCGTGGCCATCGAAGAAAACTTCCTTCGCGGCCCTTACGGCCTCTATCATCGCCAACCAAACCAAACCGAAGTCGAATACCAGTTCAGCAACCAATATCATTTTGCCTGGCTCTCCGGCGATGATGTGCCTCAATCGCTGATCCACAACATCGACCGTGCGCGCTGGGCGTTGCATGAGCAAGCGCCCGCAACGGCGCACGGCCTGGGCGGACGTTCGGCCTCCTTCGGCGAAGTCTATGGAAACGTCTTCGACCACCACGCCGTGGTTTACGAGTTTGCCGGCGGCGTAAAATTATATGCCTTTTGCCGAACCCAGAACGGCTGCTACGGCAACGCCGATAGTATCTTGCTGGGCAACAAAGGCCGCTGCATCGTTACGCGCGGCATTATCGAAGGCGAGAATCCGTGGAAATACTCCGGCCCGCAAGAGAGTCCTTACGACCTGGAACATCGCGCACTGTTTGGCGCCATTCGTTCCGGTACGCCCATCAACTGCGGTGACTACATGGTCCGCAGCACGTTGACGACGGTGATGGGTCAACTGGCCTGCTATAGCGGCAAACAATTGACCTGGGAGCAAGTCGCCCGATCCAACTTCTGCTTCCTGCCGAAGCCGGAAGATGTGCGCCTGGACATGGAGCCGCCGGTCAAGCCGGACGCCAACGGCTGGTATCCCGTGCCCATGCCCGGCCTGACGGAGTTTGACATTTGAGCACCTTCTTGGCATGTCTTAAAATTTAGTTTTTCTCGGAGCCTTCACCATGATCGAAATAGGCGTGCATACTGATAACTGGCGTTTGCCCTGCCGTGACTTTCGTACCGCTGCGGAAGCGGCCGTGAAACACGGACTTAAGCACCTGGAGTTTGCCGTCATTCACGGCCAGTACTTCATTCAAGCGATGGGTTACGACCCCAGCATTTCCTTGCAGTCCAACCCTCGGGCGCTGCGTAGATACTGTGAGCAAAAGGGGCTGCACATCTCGCAGATCGACGGTTCTTACCCGTTGATGGGACCGGACGGCTCCACCTTCGGCGTGCAGTATGTGCAGCAAGCCATCCGCTTCGCCGCTGAACTAGGTTGTCCGATGATCGATACCATCGACGGACCGTTTGAAATCGAAGGGCTAAGCCGCGAAGAAGTATTCCAACTGACTTGCAAGAACTATCGCCAATGTCTTGCCTGGGCGGAAGATTACGGCGTGATCATCAACGTCGAGCCGCACGGCCCTTACACCACCGACGGCGACTTTATGGAACGACTCTTCGAATATTTCCAGTCGCCGTATTTGCAAATGAACTTCGACACAGGCAACACATTTATCGCCGGTCTTGATCCGCTGCAATATCTAAAACGTTTCCGCAAATATGTTACTCACATGCACGTCAAGGACGTTAGCCCTTCGTTGGCGGCTGCATCCCGCGGTGAAGAGACCGGCATAGCTTGCAGTGAAGCGCCCATCGGGGGCGGCGTGAACGCTGAAAACATCAAACAGTGCATCGCTTTTCTCTGCGATACACAGTGGAGCGGAGTCCTTTCCATCGAGTGCTACGGCAGCGACGAGAATATCCGTCGTAGTGCGGCCTTTTTACGCGACCTGCTAAAAAATCAATCGCAGCAAACATAACCTCCGCGATCATAGCTTAGCTTTACTATTGCAAAGGAAGAGCAAGGTTCCAACAAGCAAAGCTTTCAATAGACCTCAAAGAGCAGCTTTTATTAGAGAAAAAAACGATTATCAATAAACACTTAGAAAGGGCTAGAATTATGTTACGATTGTTGCCTTTTGCGGCTTCTCTGGTCCTCAGTTGGGTCTGCGGCTCATCGGCCGTTGCAGGAGAACTCTCTCCCAGCCGTTTATCTTTTACGCCTGTCGAAAAGGAATTTCACTTCGATACCGCCATGCTACAAGGCACGCTCCGCGAAGGCGGCCTGTCCCTCGGCCTGCGACCGGTCAAGGACTCACACTCTTCAAGACTGCTGAGCAGTTCAATGGGGTTGTTTTCGCCGTATCGTTTGCTCGCTGAAGGAAAGCGTTTCGGTACGGCGGCCTGGGACTGGTCAAGCAGCGCAAAACTTCTGCCCGACGGGGCGGTCGAAGTCCGCTGGCAAGCAGACGAAAACCATCCTCTGGAAATGACGGCCGTTTACCGCTGGGCGGCGGCGGACACTCTGGATTTTCAGGCGACGGTAACCGCAAAAGACGATTTACGGAAATTCGAACTGTTTTTGGCCTCATACTTCCAGGGCTTCCCGCGCGCATTCGTATTCGTGGAAGCATCGCCCGATGCCAAACCGGGGTTTGTGGAGGCGATAGAAGCAGCCGGACACTGGCAATTCTTCCCCTGTCGGTCAGACGCCGAGAAGATTTGCGCCGATGGACGCTGGCAAATTCCACCCAGTCCCGTAAGCTGGTCCTTGAGGCCGCGAGCGGCCGCTCCATTGGCCTTGCGGCACGACGCCGAAAGCGGCCTGACGGCATTGGTCATGGCGCCGGCGGAGGACTGTTTCGCCGTCTCCACGCCCTACGGCCCAGAGCCGCACCGCTCTTTGTATCTTTCGCTTTTCGGTAAAGATATTCCGGCGGGCGAAACCGCCGCCGCCGGAGCACGGCTGATTATTCGGCGCACGGTAAACGAAAAAGAAGCCGTAAAACTGTATCAAGACTATCAAGCAGAAAACAAGAAATAACTTTTCACCGCAGGAAGGCGAATGATGCCGGAAAGTTATTCGGCGACAAAGGGCGGCGGCTCGCCGTGAAGCTGGCAGAGCGCATTTCGCGCCGCCCGCTGCTCGGCTTCCTTTTTATTCCGCCCCCAGGCGGCCTGATATTGCTCGCCGCCGATGCATGCGGCCACCTTGAAACACTTGCTATGGTCGGGTCCCTTTTCGTCGAGCAAGACGTATTTCGGCACCGCCCCCATCTCGCGCTGGGCCAGTTGTTGCAAGAGCGACTTATAATTGCTGCCGATTTCTCCTTCTGCGGCAAGCGTAATCTCCGGCCCCAAAAACGCCGAGATGAAACGTCGCGCCGCGCGATGTCCGCCGTCGAGATAAATGGCCGCCGTCAGGGACTCGAAGACATCGGAGAGCAAAGAGGAGGGTAAATCGGCCTGACCGGCGATTCCTTTGCCGAGAATCAAAAAATCCTGCATACCCAACGCGCGGCTGACCCGCGCACAAGTTTCGCGGCTGACGACGACGGACTTGATGCGCGTCAGCTCGCCTTCCAAATAATGCGGGTAGCGGCGGAAGAGGATTTCGCACACCACGGCCCCAAGAATCGCATCGCCAAGGAACTCCAGCCGTTCGTTCGAAGCCAAACGATGTTCTGCCCCCGAAGCATGCGTCAGCGCCGATAGCAAAAGATTGCGGTCCTTGAATTTATAGCCGATCCGCTGCTGCAATTTCTCCAGCAAGACGTCATCCGCAGGAACGGAAGAACCCGAGGCGTCCATGACTATCGACCGCATCCACCATAATAACGAATGTTCCTCGCCGTTTTTTTCAGCGATGCTACAATACCCGCCGCTTTCTTCCACGTTACCTGCCGTTTTGGGTTTCGTCAACCAGCGAAGGAAAAAAGTAAGGGAGGGTAATCTGTGCCGGCCACACCTTTAGCGGATGCGGCGGATGGATTTGATAACAATCGGCTCGACCGGCGTCTGATCCATCGTGGCCGTGTCATGTACCGGCGTGTTGCAAATCCGATCCACGACATCCATGCCCTCGACTACTTCGCCGAAAACACAATAACCGTAGCCTTCCGGCGTGCGATCTCGATGGTCCAGAGCAGTGTTATCCGCAACATTGATAAAGAACTGCGAAGTGGCGCTGTCGATTTCGTCGGGCAAGCGAACCATGGCAATCGTACCGCGACGATTTTTCAAGCCGTTATGGGCTTCGTTGCGGATCGGCGTCCGCGCCGGCTTGAGGGTATAGTTGGTGTCGTAACCGCCGGCAACCATGCCCTGGCCTTTGTACACCTGGTGTACGATTGTTTGTTCGTAATGACCGGCATTGACATAAAAGAGAAAATTGTCCACCGTAAGCGGGGCTTTTTCCGCATCCAAAACAACCGTGATGTTTCCCAAAGAAGTTTCGATTACCACCATCGGATGCAAAGGATCAGACGTAGGCCCCTGCTTGGTATCTTTCGTTGTTGAATCCTCGCGCATTGTTTCAGCTTTGCCTTCGCCGCTCGAGGTAGAGATGTCTTTTTTGCTGCTTGGTTTACAGCCTGAAGTCAACGCCCAAACCGCCAACACTAAACAAGCAACAATGCTAAGATTGTAATGTCGCACGCCTCGTGCCTCCGTGAAAAAGCCTTGACAGAACCAATCCGTCGTTCGAGAGTGGATTTATCTCAGGGCAACGATTATCATCTAAATTGGCGGGAAATAATGCAACCTTAGAATTGCCGGAAGCTCTGGGAAGCGTGGAAAAATAGGGACTTTAGGGAGATTACTTGACCTGCCATTCCGTGTAAAATGGAAAGACACATCCATAGCGGGTAGAATTTTCTTTTTCGCCGGTCATGCACAGCCGTTGGTTTAATGCCGCCGTGGTCCTTCTTTGGCTGACAACGATGGGTTGGCTGGTGAAGGCCAAAGTATTGCCGCCGCTGATAAAAGGCGAGCCGCCGAGTTATCGCCGGATCGTCGCCTCGCGTTTGAACGAACCGCCGATTGGGTGGAACATTCTCGTAAATGATCGGCAGCTCGGCTGGGCGTTGACGGAAGTCGGTCCTTCACCCATCGGTTTGACGGAAATTCGTGGCCGAGCACATTTGGATAAATTGCCCTTAAAACATCTCACACCCAACTGGCTGAAACCTTTGACCAATTTCCTCGAATTATCGGCCGGAGACGAAAGCAAATTGCAGCTCGACGTGCGCAGCCTGATAACGATCGACCCCCTGGGTCGCTTGAGCCAGTTTGAATCCACCGTCTGGTTGCTGCCCTGGCGGGAACGTTTGCGGGTGCGCGGTAACGTGGAGGGTGGAAAGATGGAAATAATTCTCAGCGCCGGCGGCCTCACCTTTAACCATGAGTTTCCTTTGCCGGCCAACGCGCTATTGAGCGACGCCCTCTCGCCGCAAACGGAATTGCCGGGGCTCCACCAGGGCCAGAGCTGGAGCGTGCCGATTTACAGCCCTCTTTGGCCCAATCAGCCGCTGGAAATAATCCGCGCCACGGTCGAAGACAAAGAGCCGATTTTCTGGGACGACGACGTCCATGAAGCCTGGCTCGTGGTCTATCGCAGCGATGGCGCCACCTCCGGCGAATCGCAAAAACCCAAAGGACGATTATGGGTGCGCCCTGACGGCGCAGTGCTCAAACAACAGGTCGCCTTCTTCGACCTCGCGGTTACTTTTGAAAGACTCGACAAGGAAAAAACCGATTTATTGCTGCATACTATCGGGGAAAAATGGTGGCAGCCGAACGACGAACCGGTTGATCAACAATGATTGAATTCGCTAACGTTACCCGCGTGTATCCCGGCAAAAAGGCAGTGGACGAGCTGACGCTCTCCGTTCCTCAAGGCGAGTTGTTCGTGTTGCTCGGTCCGAATGGAGCCGGCAAAACCACCACGATCAAGATACTCACCGGACTCTTGCGACCTACGCTAGGCAGCGTTCGCGTTTGCGGCCATGATCTCGTGGCTAATGTGCGGGCGGCGGTGCGCCATCTCGGCTATGTGCCGGAGGAACCCTTCCTCTACGACAAGCTTACCGGCCGCGAGTTTTTAGAATTCGCCGGACAAATGCGCGGCCTAAACGACGGTTTGCTCCGCGAACGCATTCGACGAGAAACTGCTTTCTTCAGCCTCGGCGACTTCATCGACGACCTAATCGACACCTATTCGCACGGCATGCGGCAACGACTGGTTTTCGCCGCCGCGCTGTTGCACGATCCGGAGGTGCTGGTGATCGATGAGCCGATGACCGGGCTTGATCCGCGACATGTCAGAGCAGTAAAGGACCGCCTGCGGAGCGAGGCCTCCGCCGGGAAGACCATCTTTATGTCCACCCACACCCTGGCCATCGCCGAAGAAATCGCCGATCGCATCGGCATTATGAACGAGGGTCGCTTACACTTTTTGGGTTCAGTGGCCAAATTGCGCGAGCAAATGGCCCTCCGCGAAACCTCGCTGGAACTGCTCTTCCTGCAATTGACGAATAACACTCATGCCGTCCCTGACGGTCCCGCCGCTTCATAAAAAACCTTTTTCCGCCGGCTGCATCAGGGGAAACCTTTCCATAGCAGTAGTGCCGGGAAATTATTGCCGGTCTTCTTTCTTTTCCGATATTTCGGCAAAACGACGGGCTACCGCCTCCAGCCGCGACAACTCATTTCGCCTCTCCGGCTGATCGTCCGACAAGGCTTCCGCCGCACGGCGCGCCTCGGCCAGCCGCGTCCGAAATTGCTCAAGCACCGGCTTCGGCGAAGCCAACTTCGCCAGCGTGTGTCGTTCTTCCTCCGGCACCAAATCACGAAACAACTCTAAATCGCTGTGACGTATCAACAATACGGACAACCGATCCAGAAGCGGTTCGAGACGGGCGGCGCGCCATTCGCCCGATTCGCCCAATTCGCCTTCCAACAAACGGAAGGCCATATTACAGCCGGCAATCCGGGCCGCCAATTCCTCGACATTCACCTCCACCGGCACCGGCCGCTCGATTTTCTCTTCCCCGTGCTCAGCATTTTCCACCGGCTCCCGGGGAACCGCCCGAGAAAGCAGCTTCTGCTTGATAGACCTGGGCAAAGGAAGCGGCTCATCCGGCAAAATAGTCAAAGACTTCAAAAAGTTTTCCAGCCGGGAAAAAGAGTTTTTCTTCGGTGAAGGCGCACCTGCGGTCTCTTCCTTTACCGGAGATACCAAGTCGGTATGCACCTTTTCGGCCATGGCTGCCAGTCGGTCGCGCAACCAACTTTGGGATTGCAAAACTTCCTCGGCCGCAGAACGATCGTCTTCTTGCGTTTGCTCCCCAGGCGTTACAAGTTCCACGGTCTTTTCAGGTTTCCTTTTTTGGACAGTTGCAGGCTCCGGTTTTTTACCTTTGTCGGCTTGCTCTTGACGCAACAGTTCCAAAGCTGCGCGCTCGCGGGCTTCTGTCAGTTCGATTGCCTGACGGAGCACCTGCCAGGTAATCAGCTTGCGATGCAAAAGAGAATGGAGATGGGCTTTCCAACGTGATGCTTCCTCCGGCGGCAGCGTTGCTTCGGCCGTCTTTCGCGCCCGATCCTCCAACTGTCGCAACCACGCCTGCTGCTCGTCAAAAGACATTTTTTCCAGCCGGCTGAAGATCTGCCGGTAAGCATCCTCCGCCGTTGGAGAAGTCTCGGCCGTCGGGCCGGAAAGCCACAGAGTGAGTGTCAAAGTCAAAGCCAACTTCGTAACGGTCATGGTAAAAAATTGAGCATCGTTTTAAGGTAATAAATTGTCTTCCCACAACCCTTAAAAACCGTAAGTCATTCGGCCTGAAAGTCAATTTTCCGTCTGCCAGAATGGCAGGCTGGAACGAGAGGGCGGAACATTTTTTGCAGGCTTTGACATGAGAAAACCTTCTCGACGGACTAATAGCTTGGTACTTAAGGCTTTATTTTTCAATGGGTTACATCCGCCGGTCGGTTTTGGCGCGCGGATTGCTCACAGATGCCGACCGAGCATGATGAGATGCCGGCCACTATTATTTATGGTTCGTAATCATTCACTTTCTTGCGGATAACGGAGTACGACAGGCATGACAACAAAGAAGAAAGAAGCTACAGACCCCAACAAGACTAAGTTGCAGCCGATAGGAGACCGTTTGGTAGTGGAGCGTGAAGAATCAGAGACGATGACCCCAGGGGGCATCGTCCTGCCCGATACCGCAAAGGACAAGCCTACCCGCGGAAAGGTGGTCAGCGTCGGGGAAGGGCGGCTGTTGAAGGACGGTCGCCGCGCGCCGATGCAGGTGAAAGTGGGTGATCGGGTGCTGTTCAGCTCCTATGCCGGAGATACTTTCAAGCTCGGCACCCGCGAGTTGCTGCTACTGCGGGAAGAAGACGTTCTGGCGATTATCGAGTAAGTAAACAGGGATGAGGAAGCGGAGGTTGCGCATATTTCCCTTCCCTGATACCTGTTTCTTTAACCCGACGAATCGAAATTACTACTTGCTTCAAGAAAATCTAGGAGACCTAAATCCATGTCAAAGATGATAGCCTTCGATCAGGAAGCCCGCGATGCTCTCAAGCGCGGTATTTCCAAATTGGCGCAAGCCGTGCGTGTTACCCTTGGTCCTCGCGGCCGAAACGTAGTCATCCAAAAAAGCTTCGGCTCGCCCACCGTTACGAAAGACGGGGTTACGGTCGCCAAGGAAATCGACCTGGAAGACGTGTACGAGAACATGGGCGCACGGATGGTCCGTGAAGTGGCCAGCAAGACCAGCGACGTGGCCGGCGACGGCACCACCACCGCCACCATCCTCGCCGAAGCGATCTTCAACGAGGGGCTGCGAGCGGTCGTCTCCGGCGTAAATCCCGTCTTGCTGAAGCAGGGCATCGAACGCGCCGTGGCCGACATCACCGAGAAGCTCAAAAACATGTCCATCTCGGTGAAAAACAAGAAAGAGGAAATCGCCCAGGTGGCAAGCATCGCCGCCAACAATGATATGGAAATCGGCAAGCTGCTGGCCGACGCCATGGAAAAGGTCGGCAAGGACGGCGTAATTACCGTCGATGAAGGCAAGAGTCTGGCCACCGAAGTGGAATGGGTCGAGGGCATGCAATTCGATCGCGGCTATCTCTCGCCATATTTCGTAACCGACCCGGCAAAGATGGAGTGCGTCCTGGAAGACGCCTACATCTTGATCCATGAAAAGAAGCTCTCCAGTGTGAAAGAGCTGGTGCCGCTGCTGGAAAAAGTGGCCAACTCCGGGAAGCCCCTGCTGGTAATCGCCGAAGACGTAGAGGGCGAAGCGCTGGCCACTCTGGTGATTAACCGCTTGCGCGGCACGTTAAAGGCCTGCGCCGTAAAAGCCCCAGGCTATGGCGACCGCCGCAAAGCGATGCTCGAAGACATCGGCATCCTCACCGGCGGTCAGCCGCTCTTCGAAAGCCTCGGCAAAAAGCTGGAGAACGTTACCCTGGCCGAGCTGGGTCGCGCGAAGAAGATTATCGTCGATAAGGACAACACCACGATTATCGAAGGCGCCGGAAAGAGTTCCGAGATTAAAGGCCGCATCGAACAACTCCGCCGGGAAATCGAGAACACCACGAGCGACTACGACCGTGAAAAGCTCGAGGAACGATTGGCCAAGCTGGCCGGCGGAGTGGCTAAGATCAACGTCGGCGCCGCCACGGAAAGCGAAATGAAGGAGAAAAAAGCCCGTGTGGAAGATGCCCTGCACGCCACCCGCGCGGCAGTCGAAGAAGGCATCCTGCCCGGCGGCGGCGTGGCGCTGTTGCGGGCGTCGATGGCCGTGAAGCCTGACGGCCTGAGCCACGATGAAGAAGTGGGCTACAAGATAGTCTTACGGGCGTGTCGGGCGCCGTTAACCCAGATCGCCGACAACGCCGGGCAAGACGGCGGAATCGTCTGCGAAAAGGTGGCCGAGGGCAAAGGCGCCTTCGGATATAACGCCTTGACCAATCAATTCGAAGATTTGGTAAAGGCCGGCGTCATCGATCCGACCAAAGTTACGCGGATCGCTTTGCAAAACGCCGCCAGTGTAGCCACCTTGATGTTGACGAGCGACGCCATCGTGGCTGAAAAGCCGAAGAAAGAAAAGACGCCGCCCGCTCCCCACGGCGATGAAGACATGTACTAATCCGAGAGCGAGCATTGCGGATTGAAAAACGCCCCGCTACGGCGCCGTTGCGGGGCGTCGGTTTTTTATGAACCCTGTCAGTGCATAAAAGGGCGCATCGCCCTCTCTCCGAAAACCATATCCTGTCATTGCCGCCCCCATTTTCTTTACGGCCGCGTCGGTTATATTCATTTCGTCAACAGCGACGCCAAAAACCCAAAGAGCATGGAAATGGCATCTGAGGAGTCAAACCTTCTAAAACGATTTTTGCGCACTTGTCGCAGCCAACGGGGGAAGCTAAAAGTCGCCGACTCGACAGGCGTAGAGCTAACCGGCGGGGAATTGCTCGCCCGAACCCTGGTGATGCGCCGCCTTCTGCGGCGGGAAGTGCTCAACAATGAAGAAGAGCATGTCGGCCTGCTCCTGCCGCCTTCGGTGGCCGCCGTCGTCGCCAATGCCGCGCTGGCGCTGGATCGCCGGGTGGCCGTCAACTTGAACTACACGCTTTCGGCGGATGTGCTAAACGAGTGCCTTGTCCGCTGCGGTATTCGACACGTCGTCACCAGCCGGAGGATTCTGGAAAAGTGCAATCTCCGCTTCGACGCAGAAACCGTATTGTTGGAGGACCTGCGCTCGAAAGTCCGCCGACGGGACAAACTTGCCGCTCTGGCCGCCTCTCTTATGCCGCTGCGGCTCCTGGAACGCCGGTTCCGCGTCGCAGACATCGGGCCGGACGATCTGCTGACGATTATCTTCACTTCCGGCTCGACCGGCAGACCGAAAGGGGTGATGCTCAGTTTCGGCAACATCGGCTCGAACGTAGCCGCGTTCGACCGCGTCGTACATCTTAAGGAAAAGGATGTGCTACTGGGCATCCTGCCGATATTCCACTCCTTCGGCTACACGGTTACGCTCTGGACGGTGCTTACCATGCCCCCGGCCGGCATCTATCATTTCAACCCTCTGGAAGCCTACGAAGTCGGCAAACTCAGCAGGCGTTACGGGGCTACGATTATGGTGGCCACGCCGACCTTTTTACGCTCCTACGTGCGGCGATGTGCGCCGGAAGATTTCGCCCATCTGGAGGTGGTCATTACCGGAGCCGAAAAATTGCCCCGCGAACTGGCCGACGCATTCGAGCAGCGTTTCGGCGTGCGACCCGTAGAAGGCTATGGGCTGACGGAAACCTCGCCTGTGGTCTCATCGAACATTCCTCCCGGTCGGGCAGCCGGCGAAAAGCCCTGGGGGTGCAAGGAAGGAACCGTAGGGCGGCCCCTGCCCGGCATCAGCGCAAAAGTAGTGGACCTTGAGACCGGGGCGGAACTGGCGCCCGGCCGATCCGGCATGTTACTCGTCAAAGGGCCGAATGTAATGCTCGGTTATTACGGCCAGCCGGAACTCACAGCCGAAGTCATCCGCGACGGCTGGTACACCACTGGCGACGTGGCCGTGATGGATGAGGAAGGCTTTATTACCATCACCGGTCGCTTAAGCCGCTTCTCGAAGATCGGCGGCGAGATGGTGCCGCACATTCGCGTGGAAGAAGCAATTGCTGAGGTTTTAGGGCTGGATGTGGACGAGCCGAAATTGGCCGTACTCGGCTTGCCTGACCCGAAGAAGGGTGAGCGGCTGGTTGTGCTTTATACCGAATTGTCCCGCAGTCCGGCGGAAATCTGCCGCCTGCTCGCCGGTGCCGGCCTGCCGCCTCTGTGGCTTCCCGATCCGGCAAACTTTTATCACGTAGAGTCCTTGCCGCTGTTAGGGACGGGCAAGCTCGACCTGAAACGGGCAAAGGAATTGGCCCAATCGCAATGCCCGTCAACGTGAATCCTGCGCGTTAGTCGGATTCGTGGAGGTTGTCGAAGGCGATAGGCTTTCGCTCCCGAAAGATTCGAGCTTCAAGGGTCGAATCCAAATGTTGCGAAAGCGAACTGCGGAGCCGTGGGGCTGCAAGATGATCGGCCCAACCGTAGCGCGGGAGCCGTTATAGGAAGGAAAAGTCAAATGCCGCGTCGCTCCCATAATCAGGGTGTGATACTGGACAACTACGCCGTTCCAGAAAACAGTCATATAGGCCGGCTGAAACAACTTTTCGCCCAAAAACCGCGGTGCGGTAAACACGACATCGAAGCTTTGCCACTGACCAGGCTTTCGTGCTGCACAAACCATCGGCGGCGTCTGGCCGTAGATCGAACCGGCCATGCCGTCGGCGTAGATGCGATTTTCCCGGGATTCGAGAATCTGAAGCTCGAACTTGCCCATGAAAAATATCCCGCTATTTCCCCAGTAAAGATTTCCGGCGTCGCGTTTGGCCGGCACGGCCCATTCGATGTGGAGTTGACAATTGCCGAACTGTTGCTTCGTGCGCAGCCAGCCGGCTTTAAGGATGTTCAAGCAGCCGTCTTCAATGGCATTCTCCGGGGGCGGGCTGCCGGGGCCGTCCCAATCGGCATAGCCCTTGAAACTCTCCCAGCATGACAGGTCCTTGCCATTAAACAGCACAATGGCATCAGCGGGCGGATCGCCGGGCCGTTCCCCAGGTTCGACGAGCGGCGGTTGCGGACGACGCCGATCATGCACCCGCCAGGGCGAATTGGGGAGTTGCGGCCCGTAGCTATAGCCCATGCCGTCCTCTTCTTCGGCGGCCGGATTCGCCCCGCACCAGACGCCGATCCATAACAACATCGCCGCCAACCCACAAACCACAAAAAACGCCCTGTATAGAAAGCCGCGACCGACGCACATAAGAAGCTCCTTGTCATGTCTCAGGTGGTTGAATACCGAAGTCCAGAATCGACAACAAGCTGCGGAAATGGTAGCCGCGTTCAGTCAGCACCCGCGACCCGCCTTCCAGCCGGTCGATGACGGCCATCGCACCGACGATTTTTAGTCCAAATCCTTCCGCCCGCTCGATTGCCTCCAGCGAAGAGCCGCCGGTGGTAATGACATCCTCGACGATTACGGCCGTATCTCCGGGCTGAACAGGGCCTTCGATATACTGCTTCGTACCGTGGCCCTTCGGCTGCTTACGAACCATAAAGCCGCGAATAGGCGTCCCACGCACCGCCGACATCACCACCACAGCGGCTGTAATCGGGTCGGCGCCGATGGACATGCCGCCGATGGCTGCGGGCAAAGGGCCTTCGGACAGTAGGTCCAAAAAACCTTCGGCCACCAGGTGCGCCCCGGCAGGATCGAGGGTTATCTGTTTTCCGTCGAGATAATAGGAAGACTGCCGACCGGAAACAAGGGTGAAATTGCCGAACTTCAAGGCCTTCGCCCGCACTAACTCGATTAGCTCCTGCTTGTTGAACATCGTTGCGCCTCGAAAAAATAGGGCTGAAAATTCCGCCCTTAATCTACCACGCAACGAGAATCGAGAAAAGAGACAAGCCTCTCGAAAGAGAAGCCGGGAACAACAATTTCGCCGGCGGGAATTATCAGCGACGCTCAGCGCATGATCGTTACCCGCGAACCTACGGAAAGAATGCCGTAGAGGTCGTGAAGATCGCGGCGGCTGACGCGAATCGTGCCGCGTGTGTCGCCTTCGAGATTTTGCGGGTCAGCCCCACCATGAATCCCCAGCCGTTCGCTAAGTCCGATCCATGCCTCGCCCAGGGGATTTCGCGGATCGAAAGGTTCCAACGTAACGCCGTCGGGGCCATAGTACGCCGGCCCAAGCACTTTGTTGCATACCGTATATTCGCCCTCCGGATTGGGCACGTCCCTGCCGAGGCCGATGCGGAAGCGACCGGCGTAGCGACCTTGAAGCATCAACGTCAATGTTCGCTGCTCCAAGTTCACGATGGCATCAAACGGCCCGCGAACCACTTTCAATTCCGTGCCGGGGGGCAAGGGTCGGGCCTTCGCCGAGTCATCCATACAGGGAGCATCGGGCGGCAGCAGGCCGTTGATCTTCGCCAGCAATTGCCAGGGAACGTTGTATCGTTGGGCGATCTGCTCCAGGGTCTCGCCCGGCTGCGAAAAGTAAGCCGGTTCCAAATAATGGCCCCGCGAGTAAATCACCGTGCCGGCCAACTGGTCCAGTAGCTCGGTGATCTGCCGTGCCATATCCGGCGGCAAATCGGGGTTGCCATAGAGCGAACTAAGCGCCAGATGCGCTTCGGCCAGCTTGCCCTCGTCGAGCTTCTTTTGGACTGCCTCCATGAAAGCGGCGAACTTGCTTTGCAGAAGTGCGTCTTGACTACCTGATGACGGCTCAGGCCCTTTCGGCGCCGCTGCCACAGAATCGCTCGCGGCCGGCGAAGAAGGCTCATCACGTTCCGGCGGAGGTGCAAGATTTCGCACCGGATTAGCCGGCGTGGAATCGCCATAGGGCGACGCATTGCCGGCCGGCGGTGCAGTCGTGCTCGACTGATGCGCTCCGCCTGGCATGGTGGTCTCCGGTGTTATCGGCGGTCCTAAAGCGACCGAGGGCGGCGTGCTCGGCTGGGAAGGCATATCGTTCGCCGGTTTGGGCGGCTGTGACGATGCACCTGAAAGCTCTTTTGCAGTGTTCGCAGGAGACGAAGCCTGCGGGGAAGAGACGCTTGTCTGTGGGCTGGGAGTTTGTTCGCTCGGTGCGGGACTGATGGCCAAAGGGCCGCCTAGAGGCGCCGGAGATTTTGTGTTCGGCAATTCCACTTTCGGCCCCTCGGTCCAACCTTCGGACATTCCCCAGGGCTGCGAGAGGTCAACATTGTTCCGCGCCAGCGAAACATAAATACCATAGCCAACAGCCGCCAGAACGGCGATAATTATCAGGTTTTTCAGCGAGTTCATCCTGCTTGTCCTCCTTGACAAGGAACGCCGGATGCAAGAAGGCCAGATGATACGCAAAACCGTAAAACAATGCTACAGCAGTAAGGGCATAATCTTTTAATGGTTTAAGGGAAAAAAGGTTTTTTTACCGGCAATTGATAAGATGGAAATAATAAAGAAAATGGGGAGGATGAATTTCCGCATCCTCCCCATGCAAAGAGCAAATTGCGCATGGTTTGCACAATCACGCGGCAGCTTTTAGCGTTTCCTTTTTTGGCAGAAGTACAGGGCGAACCCTACCCCGGCCATGACCAGCAGGACGATCGTGCCCGGCTCGGGGATCAGGTTCGTGTTATGCGTCCCGCCGGCGTATTCAAACTGGAATAGAGAGTACAGATCCGCGTGGCTGTTGGGCGTGTCGTTGGGATCTATCCAGGTGGCCTGGTATGGGTCTCCGGTCCAGGCATCGATGACCATGGCGCCGGTAATGTGCTCGGGGGCCATAATACTGGGATCGACGAACGGAACGATCCAATCGGTCCGGCCGTTTTCGTACCAGTCCAGCGTGAAGGCTTCGCTGCTGGAGAAGTAGCCGCCCACAATTGAGAAGCCGTATTGCTCCATCAACGGCTTGTAGCCTTCGTCGTCTTCAGTATTGAGGATGGTCCAGGCGCGCGAAGCCGCTTCGCTGGCGGTGAGCATATTGGGACCGGGCAGGGAAGGGGCCAACGTGGTATCGCCATCGGCGATCGGGTCGGGATCGGCCACGGTGGTATATTTATTTATCCACGGTGAGCCTGGTGCGGAAGTGCCTGTGACTTTAGTGAAAAAGGTCTGCCATCCACCGGGCAGGTTCCACAGGAAGCGGTCGTGGCCCAGCCCGTTCCACTTGTCCCAGGGGTCGCGGATGTAAAACCCGTTGATATAGTATGTGCCGTCGTCCTGGGGCTTGGCCGAGCCTTGCCAAGGCATGTTGATGGTCCATACTCCGCGGACGTCGATCCAGTGTTTGCCTCCATAGATCAGCACCGAGGCAGGAACATTGTACTTGTCCAGATTATAGGCCAACTTGCGGTTCGCCGAGGAAAGAGAGTCGTGGTAATAGGTCAAATATGTGTGCGCGGGATCGTAGAACTGAACCGTGCCTTTCAACCCGTTAGGGTCGGTGTACCAGTTGGTATTGTCGGTGTTGTAAGTTCGCACCTTGGCGAAGATTTCGTCCTGAGTCTTGTTGATGTGTCCGACGGTATCGCTGTCGAGCATCATCTGGATAGAGGCCGGCCCGCAATAGTAGTCAGTGCTCTGGGCGTGGTAGTTGTTGCCCAGGGTTTTCGAGTAGCTTCCGGCCTGCGCCGCCGCAACGGCTATCAGCACTGCGGCAGGCCAGGCGACGATTGGCCAGAGGCGGACTCGCGCCCCAAGCATTTTTTCGGGTCTTTCTTTCATTGTTTTTCTCCTTTGCAAAAAAGACGAACGAAAAAAACAAGCAGAAACATGCGTTTTAAGATGCTAACTACCATTTCCTTTTTCAACTAGACCCTGCCCGGCGTCGCGTGCCGGGCAGGGGGAAAACTACATCGTAAGGCATTCAGGCATATAGCCTCCGCCGCCAGGCCAGCAGGCCCAATCCCAGCCCGGCCGTAATCAACAACACGAGCGTGCCCGGCTCAGGCTTATCATGTCCATAGCGGATATAAGTGGCCTCGGGGTCAAGCTCCAGCAGGCTCAGCTCTCCACTGCCGCCGCCTAGCCAGCCGGAATAACACTCCAGCAACAAAGGCGTACCGGGATCAATGTCGGGATAGTTCCAATACATGGATTCGCCCGGCTGCAACTCCAAATAATCGGAAAGCAGCGTGAACTCATACGGAGGTCGCAGCGGGTTGCCGTAGATTAGATCCTCCCAATCCCATTTGTAGTTGATAACGATCTGAATGCCCTTGATCCACAGAGTATGGTCCATGTCGTTGGTCAAACCAACTTGTATGCCGCCGCCTGGGAGTGGCGGGACGTCGAATCCGGGACCTGGATTTTTGCCAGGCACGATGCGTTGGCCGTCTTTGGTCCAATAGGCGTCGTGAACGCTGCTCTTGTTCGGACATGGGGTATTTCTGTCCCACTCCGTTAGCTTGATAGCAATGTGGCCCCGGTCTCCATTTTTCACCGTACCGCCGCTAAGCTTTACATCCCACGTTCCGTCGCCATTGTCCTGTATGTCTGCATCCGGGAACGAACCTCGACCTTCGGCTTTGCCGATTTTTGCGCCTGGCGGAGGGTCGATTTTGATTGTATAGTCGTTGGCGTCTTGACCGGTGTTGTTCTTTACGTCCCAGCCAACGCCAGCTACACCCCAATCGGCCCCGGCCGGTGGGCTGAGGCACAGCAAGATTCCCAGGACTGCAAAGAGGAACAGAAAACATCCTGAGCGAGACATGACATCGTTCCTTTCATAGAAGGTGATAGGTTAAATGCTCATACTTCAAGCGCCGTAAAACTCACGCTTCCTCTTGCCGTTCCTCAGCGTGAATCACGGCCAGGAACATGCCCGGCCGTATGAGCAAACCTGGCTATCTCCGCCGCCGAGCGTACCAGCCTAACCCCAAACCGGCCAGCACCGACAGGACCAAAGTGCTGGGTTCGGGAATGGGGCTTTCTTTTACGGCCAACTCCAGCACGGCAGACTGATGCACTCCGTAGGACACCAAAAGAAATTGGTGATTATCCGCATGCCAGATCGGCGAAGCAGCCACCCACTTGCCTGTGGCAGGATCGATATAGTCGATGGTTGCCCCTTCCGCTTGCTGAATAAAGCCGTCCTCGTTCTGGTCTTGCCAATGGAAACTAGTCAACGTCAGGCAATGGCCCCAGGAGCCGTCGTTGATGCAGATTTCCACATCCTGGCAGGCGACCAGGTTTTCGTAAAGAAATTGCCAGGTAGGGAAAGTGTTGTCCTCCACCCAATCAGGCTTTTCGATGGGCGGGATTTCGTCCGGGTTGCGGTCCAGCGGGAAACCCCACGTGCCGGACATCTGGGCGGCATAGATGGTCTTGCCTGGGGCGTTGTCTTCCATGTACCGCCACTTGCCGTATAAGCCCATGTCCTGCCAGGTGCCGCCTATGGCGACTTTCGTGTTCATGTAATTTGCACTGGCTAAAGTCGAAGCCACGGCACCAATCTCGCAGAGATCATGGATGCCATTGGGATTCGTGTCAGGCACCAGCAACCGCCCATAAATCTCGGGATACTTGTTTTCCAAATAAACAAAGGAATTAGCCGTAGCCACCGGCACACAGGCCGCGTTTTGAATCTCCGGAGGTAAAACCGAAGGATCGTTCTGCGCTAGATAGCCGTACTTATCCAGCTCTTTCTGAATGTCATAACTCGCGGCCGAAGCTTGAACGACAAGCAACGTTACAAGCAACAGAGCCGAAACTATTTGTGTACAAACTTTCATGTTAGGCCTCGTTTTCCAACAACGTGAATCATTACGAACAAAAAGATTTCTTTTACACCACGCCTTTGGGCGATTGGCAGTCCGAATGAATCGTCGGCTTGCCAACCGCCCCTTTTTTCTACCTTCTCTGAAATCGAAGGAAAATTACCTCCGCCGCCGAGCGTACCAGCCTAAACCCAAACCGGCCAACACCAACAACACCAAAGAATTCGGTTCCGGAATGCAGGTGTGAGTGATGGAACCGGGATTGTTCGGGTTAGACAAAACCACGTTGTAGCCCAGCACGTCGATGGACACCCATTCAGGATTGTAATCTACGCCGTAATTGCGCAGATCATATTTCCCGGAAAAAGAAAAGGTCCCTGCGGTACCGGCCTCCAACCAGCAGACATTGGAGATGGTAGCGCGGCCGATGTAGAGGTTGTCCATGGGCGGCGAGGGATTATTGGGATCAGGCGATACCCAATCCTGTGTGCTCCAGTTGATGATAATATCCGTGCCGCCTTCTTGTTCTGGATTCCACAGGGCGTAATCGAAACTAATGGTTACTTCCTTGTAGCCGGGACGAAGGTGGCCGTCGTAGAACCAGATGTTCTGCCAGGAAGGTCGAGGGTTGATTCTACCCCAGGGGTCAGTTTGGATTGTTCCCGGCGGTGCTTCATAATAGAACCACTGTTGGCCGGTAGGACCGATATAGCCTGTGCCGCCGCCTTCGACAACAAAGTTCCAATTTTTAACATCACCACCCAGCACTACCCAGAACAAATCAAAAAAGCTGTCTTGTGCCAGGGCCGACCCCGCCCAGCAAAAAACAACCAGGCACAAACCAAGCAAAGCTAAGCGTCTCATGTTCAGCTCCTAAAATGAAAAGTGAACAGTAAAAACTTCGACGCGCACAATTCTTACGAGCCTGTGCTTTCAATTCAGCAGGGGCATTCTGGAAGAAGCGAGAAGCACATGATGGAGTCAATAAGTTACGGGCGCAAGGGCCGTAACGCCGACCAGCCGCCAAAGATCGCCCCCCTGTAACCACCCCCTTCGCGCGCCTATTATCGAATGTTGTTTTGCGCGAGGTATCCTGCCTGAGGCGCAGCGCAGCAACGACAAGCCGGCACTAAAAGATTTCTTGGGCAAACTGTCTTGCCCTGTGGTAGTTAATACCGCCCATAAATTAGCAGTTTCTTCTGAGGATGTCAATCATTCAGCCCTTTTTTGGATATTTTTCCAGAGCAACCAGATGGGGGGGTGTTTGGACATTAACGCCCAGGTGCACTATACTGCTCGAAGTTCAGTGATAAAGCATTGTTGCGGCAAGGCTTGGGATAAGATCTATGAAAAAGAACAATCTCATCCAAGGAATAATACAAAGCCTGGAGGACCTTCGTCTTTCGGGTGTCAGCCATGTGCCGAAGGCCGCCGGTAAGGCACTCCAAGCCGCAACCATGCAGCCTTCAGCAACGCCGGCAAGAGTCAGGCCCGCTGAAAAAACCATCGACCCCCGCCAAGCCGCCCTGGATGCTTTGGCGGCCGAAGTAGCTGCTTGCCGTCGCTGCCCTGAATTAGTTCGTAACCGCACGCAAACTGTCTTCGGCGTAGGCAATCCTTATGCCCGATTGGTCTTTTGCGGCGAAGCACCTGGAGCAGATGAAGACCGGCTCGGCGAACCGTTCGTCGGGCTGGCGGGGCAGAAGCTCACCGACATTATCGTCAAAGGGATGAAGATGCGGCGTGAAGATGTTTATATTTTGAACATTCTTCGTTGCCGCCCGCCGGGCAATCGCACACCTTTGCCCGACGAAGCCGCCGCTTGTCGCGAGTTTCTCGAACGCCAATTGGAAATTATTCAGCCGAAGTTCATTTGTTGTCTGGGAGCGGTAGCGGCACAGAACCTGCTAGGCGTCAACCTGCCCATCAGTAAATTGCGCGGCCAGGTGTTTGAATGTCGCGGCGCCAAGCTTCTTTGCACCTATCATCCGGCATATCTTTTAAGGAATCCGGCCGCTAAACGTATCGTGTGGGAAGACATCAAACTGCTGATGGCCGAGATGGGCAGGGAGCAAGATTAGTGAGTCATCGCCAGTCGCACCAGCTCCACCAGCGATTTGGCGCCCATCTTCTTCATCAGCTTGGCGCGGCGGTCCTCGACGGTGCGAATGCTCAGGCCCAATTCGGCGGCGATCTCTTTGTTCAGCTTGCCTTCCAGAATCAGGTCCAGGACGGCACGTTCGCCGGGCGTAAGCGTGGCAAGCCGCTCTTCGACGCGCTGCCGGCGCGCGAGGCGACGACGGTTTTGAGCATCCAGGTCCAGGGCCTTGCGGATGCTGGCCCAGAGTTCATGTTCCGAAACCGGCTTCTCTAAAAAGTTTACTGCACCCATCTGCATGGCCTTAACGGCCATAGAGACGTTCCCATGCGCGGTAGCAAAGATGACGGGAATGGAAATTTTCTCTTGGGACAATTTCTGCTGCAATTCTAGACCGCTCATGCCCGGCAATGCGACATCCAAAACCAAACAGCCTGGCCGGCCGGGATGGTATGCGGCCAAAAACTCAGCGGCCGAGCGGAAAGCCTCAACGTGCGGGAAGACCGCCTTTACCGTGGCTGTCAAGGCACGTAAGGCCGCCGGATCGTTTTCCACCAGAAATACCGTGGCTGCCTCATTCAAGAGTCATCCCTGCCCGATATTCTTTTTATGCCATCTCTGCCCCATAAGTTTTTCGGTTTACCACAATCCAACTCTACGTTGCAACAACACGAAGCGGCTTTCTACGTGGAAAACCACATATTTGAGGTAATGTTTTTACCCTTACTTCCCCTACAATTATTACCGTCATAGGCTAATGGCATTGTCAAATAGTAACGATGACGGGTTATATCAGCCTTTCTAGCTGGTAAGCTCCGACGGGCAAAATTTTTTCAAGATGGCTAATAGCCAGGGATGAGAAGCATGGGTAGGTTGAAACGAATATTGGTTACCGGCGGGGCCGGCTTCCTCGGCTCCCGACTTTGTGAACGGCTGCTGGACGAAGGCCATGATGTAATCTGCCTGGACAATTTTTTTACCAGCCAGAAATCAAACATCGCGCAGCTACTTTCTCGGCCGAACTTCGAGCTGATCCGCCACGACATCACCTTGCCCATCTGGCTCGAAGTGGATGAGATTTACAATCTAGCCTGCCCTGCCGCTCCTCAACATTATCAGTACAACCCCATCAAAACCATGAAAACTTCGGTCCTTGGGGCAATCAACATTTTGGGCATGGCCAAGCGGTGTCGGGCGAAAGTGCTGCAAGCCTCGACCAGCGAAGTTTACGGCGACCCCGACGTCCATCCCCAACCGGAGTCCTACCACGGGGCGGTGAATCCTATCGGTCCACGCGCCTGTTACGACGAAGGCAAGCGCGCCGCTGAAACCCTTTTCATGGATTACTACCGCCAAAATAAGGTCAATATCCGTATCGTACGCATCTTCAACACCTACGGACCCCGAATGCATCCTTACGACGGCCGCGTCGTAGCTAACTTTATCCGACAAGCGCTTCTGGGAGAAGAATTGACCATCTTCGGCGACGGATCGCAAACCCGCTCGTTCTGTTATCTTGACGATATGGTGGAAGGCATGATCCGCATGATGAACGGGCCGGATGATTTTATCGGTCCGGTAAATCTCGGCAACCCTGAAGAAACCACGATTCGGAAATTGGCCGAACTCGTCCTGGAGCTAACCGGTTCGAGATCGAAAATCAGCTTTCATCCGGCGCCGGCAGACGATCCCAAGCAGCGTCGGCCCGACATCACCCTGGCGCGCAACAAGCTGGGCTGGCAACCGGTGGTGTCGCTCCCTGAAGGCTTGCAGCGCACGATTGCGTGGTTCCGCTCCATCGACTTGAGCCATTATAGACCGCCTACGCCCAACGTCGGCGCTGTCGGCGGAAGCTGACAGAGAAGCCTTGTACCCCAAAGCCCCCGATGAGCAGCGAACGAAAGCCCCTTTAGCGTTTATCCAAACCCCAATTTGCAATAATCGTATCGGCTCCCGGCGTTAGTGCACGGAGCTTCTCGGCGATTATTGCGCGTTCAGAAACGGTGGCTTTGGCCAACTTTCGCGCAAGAATAGCAATTTTTTTCCGGCGCGTCCGGCGGCGGCGCAACTCTTTCTTTCGTTCGCTACAACCCACGCTTATCTACTCCTTAATCTGCTCGGCAAAATAAACTTAAGAACCGGGAAAACCGCATTATCACCAACTTCTCTTCACCAGTCAACGTCCCTGCTGAAACCCAGTGCTTCGAGCATCTGGTAATCTTCCTCCGCCGGACGGCCCTTGGCGGTCAAATAGCCGCCTACGAACATCGAATTGGCGGCAAAGAGGCCCAACGGTTGCAGCGGCCCAAGATGCACCTCCCGACCGGCGGCGATGCGGAGTTCCGTCTTCGGGTTGGTCAGGCGAAACATGGCCAGGACCTTCAGGCAATAACGCGGCGTGAGCACTTGAAAACCGGCCAGCGGCGTCCCTGCCAGCGGCAGGAGAAAGTTTACCGGCAAGGCTTCGACCTCCAAGCGGCTCAGCTCCAGCGCCAGCGCGACCACATCCGCCGGCGTTTCGCCCATCCCCACAATTCCCCCGGAACATATCTCCAAGCCCGCCCGACGCACATTCCGCAAGGTATTCAACCGTTGCTGATATGTATGTGTAGTGCATATTTTCGGGTAAAAACGCCGACTTGTATTGAGGTTGTGGTTAATCCGATCGACGCCGCAGGCTTTCAATCGCCGCGCTTGCTCCAAACTCAATAGGCCGACGGAAAAACAAACCCTGAAGCCGAACCGTGCTTTGATTTCCGGGACAAGCGTGGCAAGGGCGTCCAATTCCATATCGCTCGGCACACGGCCGGAAACGGCCCAGCAAAACGTCCGTGCATGATGGGCGGCGGCGGCTTCGGCTGCCTGCCATACTGTGGCGGCATCGACTAGGGGGTAACGGGCGATTTTCGCCCGCGAAATGCGGGATTGGGCACAATAGGCGCAGTCTTCACCGCACAGCCCGCTTTTGGCGTTCAACAGGAAGTTCAAGCTGACACGATCGCCGAACCAATGGCGACGCACACGATAGGCCGCCGCCAGAACGTCCAACAGGTCTTCGTCCGCGCTGGTCAGTACGGCCAGGGCCTCGCGGGCAGTCAAACGATGACCGGCAAGCACTTGCTCAGCCAATGCCGACCAATTCACGCGGCGTCGCCTGAGTGATCCTTTGACAGGAGCCTTCGCGGTAGTTTTTTTCAGGTGCATAAGATACTGGTATGCGGCGGTTTACCCCTCACGAATCCCATCGAGCCAGAAGATCGCTCCTCCGCCGGGTCGGGGGGAATAGCCGGCGCGCCACCCATGAGCCACGGCGATCCGGCGAACAATGGCCAGGCCCAGACCGGCGCCGTTGGAGCGGGTGGAATAGTATGGTGTGAACAAACGTTCAGTTGCCTCCGGCGCGACGCCAGGCCCCCGATCCGCTACCTCCATCCGCCAGGCGCCGTTCGTGCTGCGACGCAGCGAAATCTCCACAGCAGCGCCCGAAGGAGAGAACTCGACGGCGTTTCGGGCAAGGTTGAACAGTGCTTGCCGCAACATCTCGGCATCGGCTTGAAAGGTCTGCTTCAGCTCCGAAAAATCAGCCACTAACTTCAACTGCTTCGCCTCCAGGTCCGGTTCCAGCAAGGCGGCCAATTGACTGATAATTTCCGCCGGTCGCGTGGGCGAAAGCTTCGGCCGCGGAGAACGAGCAAAGGCCAAAAATTGGTTTATCCTTGCCGTTACCCGATCGCACTCTTCTATAACCGCTTGCGCCTGTTGCTGCAAGACCTTGTCGGACGTCGCCTGCATCCATCGTTGTGTCCAACCCCGGATAGAGCCTAAAGGGTTGCGCGTTTCATGGGCGAGTCCGGCAGCCGCCTGGCTAAGATCGCGGAGATGTCGCGCCTCGATTTCAAGCAATTGGGCCTTGCCATGCGCTTCGGCCAAACGCATCGTCGCCCGCCAGGCCAAAGCGATGCTGAGAATCACCACTCCGCCGGCCGCCACCACGACCGCCCGCAACCATGCGTAGTGTCGAATCTGTCGATCAGTACTGCTGCGATCCAAAAGAAGCACGGAGTAAAATCGACCCCCAAAGGGAGCCGCCTCCGGCATTCCCATGCCCAGGGGAAATGGTTGGCGTTCCGGCGCATTGCGTCCCCAACCGCTGCGCCGACCGGGGGCGGAACCATTTTGCGGCGGCGACGGCTCGCCGGCTGAAGTTTCAGGTCTCGGCGTATTGAACTCCGGTTGCGGCATATTGGTCGCAGGATTGTTAGGCAAAGGGGCAATGGGCGGAGGTCCAAATGGCTCCGGACCCATGCCCGGCTGCCCCGGTCCGGGTTGCATCGGTCCCGGCGCTTCGGGCACGACTTGAAAGGCCACAATCTGGCGAAAGCCCTGCTCGTCCCAATACCCCCCGGCCTGCAACGGCGGGTCGAGCTTCAGCAATTCGCCACGTCCGGCAAGCAGTCGCAACCGATTATCGCTGGAAACGACGGCCACGGCCAGCACGTCGCGCGACTTGGCCAGTTCATCCAGCGCCGCTTGAAGCTGTTCCTCGACAAACCGCCCTACCCGACGATGCGAACGTACGCCGCCGACTAAGGCATTGCTAATGGATTCGGCCTGGCGTCGGAGAGCGTCGCGTGCGGTCTCCGCCTCGGTCTGATATTCCTGCCACTGCCAGGCGGCCAATACCGCCCAGGCAAGCAACAGCGCCGCGGGCGTACCCCAGCGGCGCCAGTGCATCGTGGCCAGCCTCTCAAGGTAGGACATTCTTGCACAACCTCACGGCCAAGGCCGCCGAGGCTCTTCCATCGGAGCACAAGCGTAGCCGACGCCGGAGGACCTACTTGTTTTTCAGCTCATTGGCTGACGGCGTAACCTGGTGGAAGTTCGGCGTTACGTCGGCCTCGGCATTGCCAATGCTCCAGGCAATTCCGCCCAACAGGACTTGGCGAAACACTTTCTCATTCCAGATACGATCATGGCCCATTGAAGTATAGAACACTCGCCCGCGACCGTGCATCCGCGCCCAGGTTGCGGGATAAGGGGGCCGTTGATACATTTCGCCCCGCATACCCTGGGTTTCCTGGACAAGGATAACGTGCAGATCAGTGGCGAATTTGTGCTGGGCGTACCACTCGTCGTGGATGTCAAAAGAAGTGCCCAAACCTTCCATGCCCGGAAACTTCGGCGAAACGATCTTCATGGTCGCCACTTGCTGTGCGCCGTGGGAAAGAAACTCCGCGCCGAGCATGGCAATGAAAGGATCGACTCCTTCGCTACGGAAAGTATCGGTGGCGGAGTGAATGCCCACGAAGCCTTTGCCGGCCTCGATTGCCGCCAGGAGCTTTTTCTTGCCCTCCGGCGACATGGGATTTCCAGGCTGGGGCTTCTGAGTCGGACCGGTCAAATCACCCGAAGTATAAAACACAAACCCGTCGTACTGTTCCAGATCGCCGTCAAAGAGGGCGCCGTCTTTAGAACAGACCACCTCCAGTCCGGCTTGCCCGCCCCACTCGGTAAGCAATTTCTCCGACACGCTTAATTCTTCACCTTTGCGAATTACCGGGGGATGCTCGAAACCCGCGCTGCGGGTAAAGTAGAGAATTTTTTTCTTCCTTTGCTGATTGGCGCCGGCCCAGTGAAAAGGAAACGCCAAAATACCCAGCCCGGCAACACCGGTACGGATCAACATTTCTCGTCGTTTCATGGCAAGTACTCCAGAAATGAGGAATTACATCTTTACCCCAATTAGCCCATTATCTCCTATCTCCCCAACAAACACAATCCGCCGAAAAAGCGACCATCTTCCCAGCACAACAAACTCTTTACCATAATGGCTTGCCGAATGAAAGTTTACTGACTTACTCCACACGCCGCTTAGAGAATTGATAATAATTTTTTAAGGTGCTTGACGCCATGGACGCGCTGAAGCATAATGTCAGCGTGGCTAGTCAAAAATATTTCTGCTCACGACTATATCGCGCCGCGTGGACGAAAAGGGGCAATTCTTTGTCGCATCGTTATCGAAAAGCCAAATTACACACTGAGTTTTTAACCTAAACAATTGTTTCCTCTGAAAGAAAGGGTGCAGAGTATGAAAACGTTCCAGTATGTCGGATGCGGATTGTTCGTTGTGGGGTGCGTTATCTGGAGCATGGTTCTCGCCCAGGATAAGCCGCCCAGCAGCTTTTCTCCGGTTGTAGAGCAAGAGGAGTTTGAGCAGACGGTCGCCAGGATGTCTGCGCAGCGTCAGCAGCTTGCCGAACGTCATGCCGTATTGCTGGAAGAACGCTACGACCTGAGCAATCGTCCGGCGGAAGGCGTAACAATGTCGCGCGGCAAGCCGGTTCAGGCCGGTGTGCGCGTGAAGCTGCCGCCGGAAGTAAAATCCTGGCAAGAGTTGGCCGCCATGTCGCCGGAGGAGATTCGGGAAAAGAAGCTTTGGCCGAAGGGCTTTTTGCCCCTGCCGCATCCGAATCACGCCGAAGGCGGCATGGTGTTTCCCAAGCATCACATCGAAAAGATCAAACAACAGGAAGGGCGCGATTTGGAACGCTTCGACCTGGACTTTGATCTGCCGGAACACTTTCTGCCGGAGTATCCGCCGCCGATTTATCTGACTACCCGACCCGATCTGGGCGACGTTTCGCAAGGCGAGGTGGTCGGTCTGAGCAACTACTATCGGCTCTTCAACGGCATCCTCAACCCGAAACAGTTGGAAGGGCTGCGGCTGCTGGTAACTCCTTTTCCGCAACAGCAGTTCAACGCCACGGCGGATCGACGTTCACTGAAAGCCAGTCAGGGCGTTACGTGCTTCGATTGCCATGTGAACGGGCATAGCAACGGAGCCACGCACCTGGTAGGCGACATCCGGCCGCAGGAGTTCCGCCATCGACTCGATACGCCTTCGCTCCGCGGCGTGAACATCCAACGGCTGTTCGGCTCTCAGCGGGCGTTAAAGAGCATCGAAGATTTTACGGAGTTCGAGCAGCGGGCGGCATACTTCGACGGCGATCCGGTAATCGCCACCAAGAAAGGCGTAAACGTTCTGGAACGCGGCAGTCAGGTGCATTTCATGGCCGAGTTTCAGGCGCTCCTGGACTTCCCGCCGGCGCCGAAACTGAATGTTTACGGCGTGCTGAATCCGAAAAAAGCCACCGAGTCCGAGCTACGCGGCCAGAAAGTGTTTTTCGGCAAAGGGCGCTGCGCCGTCTGCCATCCTGCCCCATATTACACGGATAACCTCATGTACAATCTGCGCACGGAACGGTTCTTCGAGCCACAATTGATCACCGGTCGGATGGCCGCCGCCGATGGCCCGATTAAAACCTTCGTCCTCCGCGGCATCAAAGACTCGCCGCCTTATCTGCACGACGGACGGCTGCTCACCCTGGAAGACACCGTCGAGTTTTTCGACCTCGTTTTGGAAACCAAGCTTACGGAGGAAGAAAAACAAGACCTCGTGGCTTTTATGCGCTGCCTATAATCGCGCAGAAGGCTCGAAAATCCGCACGGTAACATCGTCCAACCACACTTCGCCGAAGCCGGTTAAGGCGAAAGTGATTTGCAGTGGGCCGCTTTGGGCAGCTGCCCGATACAGCGCAAACTCGCGCCATTCAGTAATGTGCGTAACATAGTCGGCCAATGTTTCGCCGCCTAAGGATTCGATAATCGCCAGTCCTTCTCCCGCCGAGGGCTGCCGTGTCATCCGCACCCACCCGTGAATGCAAACAATGCCGCCGGCAGGCACGTTTACCACGGGACTGAGAAAAGCAACCGGCGGGGTCTCCAGCGCCGCAGGCGGGTTTTTCCGGTCCGCCGCTTCCGCCCACATGCGGAGGCCCATCCGGCCGCTGTGTGTCGCAGCGGGAGAAAGTTCCGCCGCTGCCCGAAACATGTTGGAGGGCGAAACGAGATTTTGCCAGCCGGCTTGAAGCATCGACGGAAGGTCTTCAAAATCCCCGCCGGCCAGCAAGTTCGGTCCGAAACGTCCGGCGGACAAGCGCTCCACCATTTGCCAGTGCCACGGAAGCGTTCCAAAACAGAGGGCAAGCGGACTGGTCGCCGGCGACACCAACCCCCGCTGGGCTTCTTCCCAATAGCTTCGTTCCATCGCTCTCACGTAGCGTTCCGCCTGTCGCGCGTAACGAGTAGCGGCTTTGAGATCGCCCGCAGTCAGGGCTGCATCAGCCTGGCGCAGGCTTTCCACGGCAGCCGAGAGCCAAACATTCATGTCGCCCAGCGGCGTCTTTCGTCCTTTCAATCCCTCCGCCGTCTGGCGAAAGAAGTTCAGCCGTTCCACGGCCAAGGCCCGTTCCAATTCAGCCCAGCGGCGGCCATACTGGACAATCCGCCGGTGGATGGCATCGATAATCACCGGATCGTGAGCGAGCAGCACTTGCGCGGCAAGGTCGAAATCATCAAGCGTCAAAGCCACCCCACCGGCAACCCGCTTCCGATCCAACGGTTGCAATCCGGCGGCCGTAAATTGATACGCCTCCACCGCTTCAGGCACGCCGGGCACGACCAGCCGCAGAAGCTCGTTTCCCCGCGGACGCGGCGGAACACACTGACTTCCGGCCGCAAGTCGGGTAGGCAAAAGTAATCGGGCGCGGTCCGCCCGCAACACCATCGCCAGCACTTCCGCCGTACCGGCCTCGGCTACGGTGAGGAAACTTCCGGCCGCCGCCCAGGGAGCGATCAGCGCCAATTCCAAATTCAATAGCTCGACCGCCAATGCTCGCCGCCGCGTAGCCGCGTCCTGGCTGTCCAGCGGAGAATCAGACAAAAACAGCAACCCACGACTGCCGGCAGACACCGCTGCAAAAGCCTGTAAGCGCATTTGCTCATGGGTAATTTCCGCACCAACAGGCTCGCCGTTCGTCAAGAGGGCCACTTGCCGGCGCAGGGCCAGGCCAGGCTGGGTTTGAATAGTGGTCCAAAAAGGCGTGCCCAGCCCGGCCAACAACGGCTGCCGCCGAAGGAAAGCGGCATAATCGGCCATTTCCAAACTCGAAGCCAGGGGCCGACGATCGAGCAATAGTAAATCCACCGGTCGGCTGAAACTGCGCAAGTCCGTGCGTGGCTTACAAATAGTGGGCCGACCCATCCGCCGATCGGCAGTGCGCACCCGCTCCGCCCAACTACGAACAAATTCCACATCCGCCTCGCCCAAGTCCTCGCCGAGATTCCAAACCAGGACGCAGTCCATCGAGCGACCGATTTCACCTGCCGGCGCGCCTTCCGAGAGTTGCGGCGGGGGGCAGATAAGCCACAGACCCAAGCGGTCCGCCTCCTCCAGCATTTCCGGCGTCGGGGCGCGTTGCATCCACACGGCGTTAAAACCCAATTTTTGCAAGACCGCCAGCGGCTCGCCTTGATACTGAATGGCGCGCGGGAAAAACGGGCGTCCATCCACCAGCAACATCGAACCGACCAGCTTCACGGATTGGCGCGGCGGCTGAGCAACGGTCACCGGCGGAAGCCTCACCGGAACTGCTTTTTCCACCGAACGAACGCCGGCAGCGGCCACCACTCCGCCGGCGACTTCCACATCCTCCACCCAAAGATTCACCACGCCGGCCGGCCCACTGACTTCTATCAACACTCGATCCAGATAGGCCTCGCGCGGATCAACCTGAGGACCATGCTCCATCCGTAACACGTGAACTTGTCGGGTAAGCAGTAGCGGGATGTTTTCCAGGCGCAATTGTTGCCAGCGACCAACTGTGCGATATTCGTCGCCGAAAATCGTAGCCGTAAGCGGTCGTTCGCTGCGCAGTCCTGCGGTTCGCGGCAACACAATACGTGCGGCAATGCGAACGCCGGGCCGATCCGCCTTCAACCAAATACTCGGACATAACTCCTCAATCACCGGCGTCCGACGAATGTCTTGAACAAGAAAGAGACAGAACACGCCGTCGCCGGAGATCTGAAACCATTGGCAAGGCTCCCCGTTTCGCCCCACGTCGGGGAGGCACCGCTGCTGAAGTATGCGGGCAGGACCTTCCACATCGCCCAAGCGCCAGGCGAGTTGGGCTTCATCCCGCCGTTGAGGCAGAGAGGACAATTCATCCGCTGCGACTCCGGCGGAAACCAAGAGCACCCACGAGATGGCCCATATCACCCAGCGGAAAGTCATCGCAGAAATAATACCTGCTCTCTAGCGTCCCGATAGCACCTTGCAGCGAGCAAAGCCTCGGTTTCCAGGCCGCCAGTAGCAGCCCTGCGGCATGTTGACCGAACGCTACATGTTCTTTCGCGGTGTTTCCTTTACGTAAGTAATGCTTGTAACAGGATTTGCGAAATACATCCAGAGCAAACGTGGCAAAACCTCAACAAGGCCGAAGGGTAAAAAAGGGCGGTGAAAAACCGTAAAGTATTTTCGCGCATGGAGTTACATCAACAATGCTTCCTCCATCCTATTTACGGCACATGTAGTGCATCTACACGAAAAACACACAGCAACAATGGAGGAAGCCTACATGAGGGAATCAGCCCAAACATCCAACACCGAAGAAATCTCGCGGGAAATCCTGGACCTGGCCGAGGCAATCCATGCTCTGCCGGTTGAGGTGCGTCAGCCGCTGGAACCCCTGCTCAACCGCGTAATCGAGAGCAATCTTCGGCGGCGGCGGATTCTCTCGTTGGTTCAAGAGGCCCTCAGCCAGTTGCGGCTGGACATGAAATATCTGGCCTTCGACCTGGAAGCCACCCGGCGTGAACGAGACGAATACCGCCGCAGAGCGGAAGGTGCGTAGTCGCAGGAAGCTTCCTGCTCCTTGAACCGGCAGAAGCCAAATCTCTCTGTTCACTGCCTTCAAAAAATCTTTAGAAATCGCTGGAAAAGAAACCATTTTTGCCTCCCTTCCAAAAACCCCTTGAGAGGGGTTGCGGCAGGAAACACGGTGGAATAGGATAGAAATATACCTCTGGGGGGATTTTGATTGTGCAAAGTGAAATCATCAATAAATAATTTGTTCGGGCATCATTTGTTTTTCATAAGTTCATATCCAGCTAGCAGTTTACAAACGGGATCGGCATGGTACTTCAGACGGCCGAGCAAGTTGCTCAGCGCGCTTTCGACTTGGGTTTGCTCGACGAACGGCAGCTAAGGGCACTCTGGAGCTCGTTCGGTAGCCACGATATTACGGTTGAGGACTTTCTTCAGATCCTCGTTCGCCGCGAATATCTGACCAACTACCAAGTAGAACGCCTGATCCGCGGCGAAAAAACCGGCTTCTTTTTCGGCAACTATCGGGTGCTCTATCTGGTCGGCAGCGGAACGTTCGCCAGGGTATATCGCGCCGCCCACCGCGATAATGGAAACATCGTCGCCCTGAAAGTCCTCCGTAATCGCTTCAGTGAAAATCGCACCCAGGCGAACTTGTTCGTCCGCGAGGGCCGAGTAGGCTGCACCTTGCGCCATCCTAACATCGTGCCCATCTACGAAGTCGTTTCCGAAGGTAAAACCCATTTCCTCGTCATGGAATTCGTCGAAGGTCGCAACCTGCGCGAATTCGTGCGGGTGCGGAAAAAACTCTCGCCCCTCGAAGCTACGCGAATCATGCTCGGCATCACCGACGGCCTCCGCTACGCCTTCGACAAGGGCTTGACGCACCGCGACCTGAAGATGAGCAACGTGCTCGTCTCCAGCCGCGGCGAAGCCAAACTGGTCGATTTCGGCCTGGCTTCGATGGATGAGACGCTCAGCGAAGAGGCCCTCTCCGATCTCCCCAATACCCGGACAGTCGATTATGCCGCATTGGAGCGTGCCACGGGCGTAAGGAAAGATGATGTCCGCAGCGACATCTATTTCCTCGGCTGTATCTATTATCACATGCTCACCGGCAAGCCCCCCCTGCCAGAAACCCGCGACCGCCTGCTACGCCTCAGCAAGCAACGGTTTTTGGATGTCGTCCCGATTCACAAGGCCGATCCCACGCTGCCCACCCATGTAACGGTGGTGGTCAATAAGGCTATGAGCCTTGATCCGACGCGTCGTTATCAAACACCGGCGGCAATGCTTGCCGACCTTCAATTAGCAGCCAAACGATTGGCTAACGAAGAGAACACCCCGGAATGGGCTACTGATTCGACAGATTCGAGCTCCGGCGAAGTCCAACCTACACTCGCCGAAGCAGCTTCGCCCGGGCAAACTTTTTCTGTGCTGGTCGTCGAAGGCGATCAACGAATGCAACATGTTTTTCGCAAAGGCTTCGCCCAGGCAGCCGGTTTCCAGTTGCTTCTAGCCGATGACCCAAAGGAAATAACTACTCTCTTGAGGGAAAACTCTGGGATAGTGGATTTCATCGTGCTGAGTACTCAACAACTCGGCCACAAAGCAGTCGAGGCTTTTAATCGCCTGGGTCAGGAACCGACGACCAGCCGTCTGCCGGCAGTTCTCTTGGTGGATGAGGGCCGAACGGAGTTGAAAACGCTGGCCGATTGTGCCGGACGCCATCGAGCGGTGCTTTCCATGCCGATTACTATGCGGCAACTGCTTACAGTATTTGAGCAGCTCAGGTCCGCCGGCGGCGACTCTCCCGCCCCGTAACAACTTCGGCCGCCCCGAGGCCCTTGGAAAGAAGCGAGGCACTGCATATAATTTCCCTGCTCTGGGAAAAGCGGGCCGGCAGCGTGCCCAGCGTTGAATCTTTGCTCACGAAAAAGAAAACGGAGGACCTGGAATGCAATACGTGAAAGAACTATTAGATAAGGATTTTGAGAATGAGGTCTTGCAATCCGCCCAACCTGTGCTAGTGGACTTTTGGGCGCCGTGGTGTGGGCCGTGCAGGTCAGTAGCGCCCGTTATCGAAGAGCTGGCCAGGGAAAACGCCGCCACAATAAAAGTGGTCAAAATCAATATCGATGATAACCCCAACACCGCCGCCGCATACGGCGTGAGCAGTATCCCCACCTTGATGTTTTTCAAGGACGGCGAAGTGGCCGAACGACTTGTCGGCGTCCAGCCTAAAAGACGCCTCCAGGAGGCAATCGACAAAGTTATTGCCTGAGCGCAGCTATCCTGTAACGCTTCACTCCGGCAATCACAAACAAGCTGGTTGGAGAGAGGCCTTCCAGGGAGGCAAATTTTTCCCTTAGTCTTCTTATTTTTGCCAGCTTTCCGCATCAGCCCATTTTTACCGAATATTAAATTAGGGAGCTGATGATCACCCGCCTTTCGCTTTCGCAAAAAATCTTGCCCCCTTAAGAATTTATCGTAAAAAAATATTTCGGAAGAGGCCGATAAAATAAATTGGGCAAAGTTTGCCGATTGCATAAAGAACAACGACCAACATCCGAGTCTTCTCTTTTCCAAGCCATGTCCCAGCAGGAAACACTGGCGGCCAAAAGTTCAAACTTACCAACGACGGTTGTCCGCCAACCGGAAGAGAACTGGAAAACGCGCGTCGATCCCCCACATGCCCTCGGCGGAAGCTCCTCCACAGAAGAAGCAAGCCAGGGTCTTCTTATTGCTTCCAGCGACAACGAAATTACGGCCGAACAGCTTCACCTTCAGGCGTTGCAACTGGCCGAACTGCTCCGCCAACGCCAACAAGAACTGGACGCCCGCGAAGCAAACCTGAACTCCTGCATAGCGCGCTGGGAGGCGGAGCAACGAGCGGCGCGACTGAACGAAATCGAACAAGAAGCCCGTCTTAATGCTCAATATGATGCCCTCAAACAAAAACAATGCGAACTGGAAAAGCTGGCTGCACAGCTCAGCACACAACAACATGAGCTGGAACAACTAAAGCAAGCCCTTCAAGAGCGTGAGCAAAATCTGCTCGCCCAAGAGCGGAGACTGGCAAAAGGCGAGGCCCGCTTCCAAAAGCGTTTGGATCGGTTGGCCGCCGCCGAGGCTGCTCAACTTCGCTCCGTTCGCCAAACGGAGGAGTGCCTTGCGGGCGCAACTGAGTTAAACGCACTTCGAGAGCGACTGGTTGCGGAACATCAACATGCCCTGGCCGAACTAGAAGCGCAAAGACAAGCGGTGGAGCGTCGCGCTGAACAGGTGGCCAAACGCGAAGCGGCTTTAAAGCAAGTCCGTGAGGAGATGGCTCTCTTGCACCGCGAAACGCTGGAAATCCGCCTGGCCACTGAGGAGCTTTGGGCACGTCTGGCCGGCGCAGCGCCGCCGCCAAAGCTTACCCAATCGCTGGCTCACATTCGCGGCAAGTTGGCCGAGCAATACCGTCTGGCGAATGCAGAATTGGCCGAAGAAAAAGAAAAGTTGGAAGCCATCCACCGCCAAATCGTCGCGGAGCACGAAAAGTTGGTCCGCCGAAAAAAAGACTTCGACCTCTGGTTCGCCGGTCGGGAACAAGAATGTCAGCAGCAAGCCGAACGTCTGCTCGCCTGTGAACAAAAGCTCCGCCGCCAGATGATTCGTTTCCGCCGGCAATCGCACTTATGGCAACTGGAAAAGGTGGGCAAACGCCTTCGCAATCATCAACCTCGAAAGGCTGCGCCTGCGAGCACCCAACCCGTCTGCCGCGCAGAAAACTCCCCCAGTGGCAACTAACACGTCGGGCAGGACGTACCTCTACCTCTGCCTGCCGAACTAAAGCTACTTTCCTTCGCTGGAATAGCCTGGGCTGGGCGTGTTCGGTTTCTGCTCTTGCTCTTGACGAAGCTTGGCAGTCCGCACGGCTTCTGCCGCCACTTGCATCGCCGCCTGGATTTCCTGGGGGCTGAAATACGGCCGACGCATGCCGTTGGCATAGCGCAATTGCTTGGCGGCCAATTCCTGCCAACTCATGTCGTTATTCAAATGCCAGGCGGCGGCCTGAGCGACGCACTGGTTCAATCGTCCGCTGCCGAGCATGGTACAGAGTTCGCGGACGCCAGGCTTGGAAGTGAAAGCTTCGATAGGCTTGATTTCGTAAGGCATATAAGGACGCGGTTCAGCCTTGCCGTGCTCCAGGCAGACGGTAGGCACTTTAAGCTGAGCGACTTTTTCCGGGGGAATGTTGAACATGCCCATGCCCATTCCGCCCATGCCGCCATAACCGCCGAAACCGCCGCCGAAGCCTTGTCCACCGCCGTATCCGCCGCCGCCACGACTACCGCGTGAACCGCGTGAGCCGCGTCCGGCATCTCCGCCTGGAAGGCCTGCTTGCGCCAGGATCGGCACGCCGGCAAAGGTTTCCGGCAATTTCACGGTCAACGGCCGTTTCGTTTTGTTTTCCATCATTACCCGACATTCGGTCGAATCCTTAGGAATCAACTTCACGGCCAGCTCGCCGCGTTGAATCGCTTCGAAAAATTCTACGATGAGCGGTTCGTTCTCTCCGCTCGCTTTATTGGCATCTCGTCTTTCGCCTGCCGCGAGAGTCGAAGCCGCCGACAGGAACACAGCACACACACAGAAAGAGCACACCTGCCTGAACCACGGGCCGATAGTCATCGTCCCCACCCTTTCCAACCTGAATTGACTGTCAAGAAAAAATTACCCTCCGGGGCAAATCGCCCTTCACTGCCATAACATATAGCCTAATCAGTTTATGTAAGAAAGCCAAGCAAAAAAACTCCCCGGAACCAAATATGCGAACTGTCCCACCAAAAAGTGGGGTAGTGCTCGTTTCGCCCTATGCCGGAAGACATTCGCCGAGAGTATTTGCCTGATCTCCGGCTGGATATTCCTAGCAAGGTGGGTATAATAGAGAAGTAAGGCGTAGGAGCCAAACTAACACCCTTTGGGCTAAGTATGCATGAGTAAAAGCCCTGTGCGTTGCGAAGCACCCGCCGCGGCTGGAAATGAGGCCGGAATACGGCGGGCGATGCTTGCCGCCCAAATCGCCGCTGATAATCGCGCCACGGACATCTGCATCCTCGACACCCGCCATATTACACCTCTTTTCGACTATTTCGTCCTGGCCACCGGCTCCAGTCGGCGCCAATTGCATTCCATCAGCGAAGAAATCGACCGCGCCCTGGAAGCCCAATTCGGCGGGGGACGGCTGGGCATCGAAGGCTACGAAGAAAGCCGCTGGATACTGCTAGACTATGGCGACGTTGTAATCCACCTCTTCGACCCCGATACCCGCGACTACTATGCCCTGGAAGACCTCTGGGGCCATGCCCGGCGCGTGCCCTGGCCGAGTCAGTAGCAGCGCCGGCAAGCCGCCGCCAAGATTCTGCAAACCGGCTAGCCCGACTTGCCGCACAATTTTCTTGCCGCCGCGGCAATCTCCACCGGCGTAATGCCGAAATGCTGGAGCAAAACATTCGCCGGGGCCGAAGCACCGAAACCGTTCATGCCGATAAACACCCCGCCGTCGCCGAGATATTTTTCCCAGCCCTGTCGCACACCCAACTCGACCGCCACGCGCCACTTAACCTCCGGCGGCAAAACGGCGTTACGATATTCGCTATCTTGTGCGTCGAACAATTCCCAGCAAGGCAGACTGACAACCCGACAAGAAATGCCTTCAGCCAGAAGTTTTTCTCGAGCCGTCAAGCAAGGGACGACTTCGCTGCCGGAAGCTATCAAGATTACCTCCGGTCGGCCGGCAGGAGCATCGGCCAGTACATAGCCGCCAAACTGCACCCCTGACGCGGAGGCGTATTTCTCGCGGTCGATGGTGGGCAGGTTCTGGCGGCTCAGTACAATCGCCGCCGGACGATCCCGTAGCGACAAAACCACTCGATAGGTTTCCGCCACTTCGTTAGCGTCAGCGGGTCGAAAAACCATCAGATTCGGCACCGCGCGCAAAGCCGCTAGATGTTCGATCGGCTGATGCGTCGGGCCGTCTTCGCCGACGCCGATGGAATCGTGAGTAAAGATATAGAACACCGGCAGTTTCATCATCGCCGCCAACCGCAAAGCCGGCCGCAAATAATCGGAAAAGACAAGGAACGTAGCGCCGTAAGGTCGTAAATTGCAGAGGGCCAGACCGTTAAGGATCGCCCCCATCGCATGTTCACGAATGCCGAAATGCAGGTTTCGTCCGGCATGGTTTTCGGCCGAAAAATCGCCGGCGGTGCTCATCAGCAGTCGCGAATTGTTCGACGGCGCGAGGTCAGCCGAGCCGCCTAAGAGCGAGGGCACACGTTCGGCGACTTGATTGAGCACTTTGCCCGACGAAGCGCGCGTCGCCAGGCCCTTTGCATCCGGCGGAAAGGCCTGCATTCCGGCATCCCAACCCTCCGGCAGCCGCCGTTGGGACATCAGGCCGAGTTGTTCGGCCAGCAGAGGATAATCCCTCTGGTAGCGCTGGTAGAGTTCGTTCCAGGCGGCATACAATTGCCGGCCGCGCTCCCCAACGCCTGCGCGGAACAACTCCCGCACTTCCTCGGGAATAAGGAACTTCTCCTCGGTCGGCCAACCATAAGCCGCCTTGGTCAAACGGATTTCTTCTTCGCCCAGCGGTGCGCCGTGCGCTTCATGGCTGCCGGCCTTGTTCGGCGAGCCGTAGGCAATCACGCTGCGGATGATAATCAATGTGGGTCGATCGGCAGTCTGAAATTTTTTAAGTGCATTGCGCACGGCCGCCAAATTGTTGGCATCCCCAACTCGCAACACCCGCCAACCATAGGCGGCAAACCTCTTCGCCACATCTTCACTGAAGCACAAATCGGTGCTGCCTTCGATAGTGATCTGATTGTCGTCGTACAGCCAGCAAAGGTTGGCGAGCTTCAGATGGCCGGCCAAAGAAGCCGCTTCAGCGGCCACACCTTCCATAAGATCGCCGTCGCTGCACAGAGCATAGACCTTAAAATTGAACAACTCGTAATCGGGCTGGTTATAGCGTGCCGCCAACCAACGTGCAGCCATAGCCATGCCCACGCTCGCCCCCACTCCCTGGCCGAGCGGACCGGTGGTGATTTCCACGCCGGTAGTCAGGCCATATTCCGGATGCCCCGCACACCGGCTATGCAACTGGCGAAACCGCCGAATGTCGTCCAGGGAAACCGCCGGCGTAGATGTCTGAATGCCCGATGCGTCCAATTGCCTGACCTCGGCCAAATGCAGCAGAGCATAGAGCAACATCGAGGCATGGCCGCAGGAAAGCACAAAGCGATCGCGGTTCGGCCAGTCAGGCTGCGCGGGATTGTAGCGCAAAAACTCATTCCACAAAACATAAGCCGGCGGCGCCAGGGCCATCGGCGTGCCGGGATGGCCGCTCTTAGCCGCCTCCACGGCATCCATTGCAAGGGTGCGAATCGTATCTACCGCCAAACGTTCCAGCCTTTTTTTTGCCATGATGCCGTCGCCACAGAAAAACCAAAGAAAGCCCCCTGCGAATGCCCACAAAGAAAGCTCTGAACCTCTCCACCTTCCTGCCGCCCGACTATGCCGACGCCTCTTCCCATTCACGGCGCAAGAAAGCCATGGACTTCGGGATCTCCACATGAGGATCGCCGCGCACACGGCATTCGAAGCTGCAATAGTCCTGATATCCGATCCATTGCAACCCGCGAAAACCTTCGACAAAACGCCGGTCATCTTGTCCGGGCAAGACACGCTCCCGCGAGGCCAAATGGACATGATGCAGCAATTGCCCGGCGGAAATGAAAGCTCCCAAATCGCTCGGCTCTTCGATATACATGTGATAGAAGTCGCCCATCACGGCCACGCCGGGAGTCTTACAGTCGCGGGCAATAGCCGCCGCGTCGGCCACCAGGCGGAGGAAAAACGCCTCGTTGCGATTCAGCGGCTCCAGCAAAATCCGTGTGCCGCACTTCACGGCGTGTTCGCCAAGCTCCGGCAAGATGTCCAGCAAGACGGCGCGAATTTCCTGGTTCGTCAACTTCGTTTGACCGTTAAAAGCCGGTACAAAGATCACGCCGGTTGAACCCAAAGCCCCGGCCGCAGTCAACGTCTGGCGCAAGGCTTCAATGCCGACAGCACGTTTTTCTACCACCTCTGAAACCAGATCGCCGCCGTGCGAACCCCAACAAACGGCGCTCACCTTGAGATTGGTGTTCCGCAAGGCTTCAGTGTACTTTTTTTCACTTTTAGCCACATCGCCGGGCAACTCTACGGCATGAAAGCCCCACTGCTCCATCAGCGCCAGCTTTTCCGCCAACTCGCGGCCGGGAATAATCCCTAACTGGCTGGAAAGCTTCAGTGCCGCCTGAGCTTGTGGTTTCGGCGGTCCCGCTACCGCTTTCGCGCCGCAAGGGAAGGCCGCCGCCGCAGAACATGCCGCACCGGCGGCTAAAAACCTACGTCTGTTGGTATTCATGGTTCGCTCCCTTTCGTCAAAAAAAGAAATTTTCGAGACTGCCTCCCTTTTTACTAAACATGGGGCTGACATTCAAGGCAACGACATTCCTTCGGGTATCAGGAAAAGTAATGCACGGCATTCTGGAACAATCGTAAGCCGTCGGGCACTTCCGGCGGCAAACTCCGCGTCCAATGTGGAAAGTGGGTGGGGTCGATACACCGCTCCGGATGAGGCATCAATCCCAACACTCGACCGCTTTCGTCGCTGACGCCGGCCACATCGCCCATCGACCCGTTGGGATTGTCGCCTGCTGCATATCGCAAGACCAGCCGGCCGGAACTCACCAGTTGCTCCAGCACGGCTTGATTGCGGGCAATAAACTTTCCTTCGGCATGAGCAACAGGCAAATAGAGCTTATCAATACCCTGTAAAAATACATTATCCGTTCCCTGCCGTTCCAACCGCACCCACCGGTCCTGATAATAGCCGCAATCGTTGAAAGCCAGCGTGGCCAGAGGACCTTCGGCGTCAGGCGTCAAGAGCAGCGGCGTTTTCAGCAGCACCTGGAAGCCGTTGCAAATGCCGAGAATCAACTTCCCGGCAGACTTGAAACGAAGCAACTCCTCGGCCAGATGCATCCGAAGCTGGTTGGCCAGGATGCGGCCTGCTCCCAGGTCGTCGCCATAACTGAAACCGCCCGGCAAACAAAGGATTTGATAATTTCGTAGCAGTTCCGGTTGTTCACGCAAGCGAAAAATGTGCAACCGTTCCGCCTGCGCGCCGGCACGCTCAAATGCAAACGCCGACTCTTCATCACAATTCGTTCCGGGGGCGCGCAACACCAACACTCGCGGCTGAATCATAAATGTAATCGCATCGTGGCCAAAACCAATAGACGCTATGGAACTGGACATTTTCATGCAGGTACAGCCAACCTGTCAACCCGCGCGGCGGCCCTGAATCGCCCTGGATTGGGTTTTTGAAGAGACCGAGATAAAAAACGGCGGCCGGACCATACGGAGGGATTGATCCGGCCGCCTCTTCTAGCTGGTTAGACCAAGCTTGTTATCCGGGCGTTTTGTGCCGGGAGGGGTTACCTACCGATTAGCCGCCGCAACCACAAGCGCTCGGTGCACAGGCCTTCGGGGCTTCGCAGCAAGTCGGCACAGGGCAGCAAACCTTGACCGGCACTTGCCGGCAAACCACCACCGGCACACAACGGGTTACAGTGTAGGCCACTTGCTTCGGCACCAGCTTGCAGCAAGTTACTGTCTTGGTGTAGCACACCGGTTTGCACACCGTGTACGGCACCCGCTTCACACACTGAACCGGAACCATCTTGCATACCTGATACGTGCAGGTCTTCACCCGTTGCTCAGGCACCATCCGGCACACCTGGTACGTGCAGGTCTTCACCCGTTGCTCAGGCACCATCCGGCACACCTGGTACGTGCAGGTCTTCACCCGTTGCTCAGGCACCATCCGGCACACCTGGTACGTGCAGGTTTTTACCCGCTGCTCAGGCACCATCCGGCAGACCTGATACGTGCAGGTCTTCACCCGCTGCTCAGGCACCATCCGGCACACCTGATACGTGCAGGTCTTCACCCGCTGCTCAGGCACCATCCGGCAGACGGTATAAGGAATCCGCTTCTCGCAAACTTCCTTAACCATCTTGCACACCTGATAGGTGCAGGTCTTTACCCGCTGCTCCGGCACCATGCGGCAAACGGTGTAGGGAACCTTCTTAACACAGGTCTCGGTTACCCACTTGGTGCATTCCACTTGCCGCTCTTCAATGTGCGGCACCCAAACGCGACACTGTCGAACCGGCGCGCAAGTCTTCACCGGCTCGCAGGTCTTTGCCGGTTCGCAGCAAGCCACGTCGCGCGTCTCCCAATGGCCTGAGCAGACCTTGATCGTCTTCGTATATTTCACCGGCTTGCAGACCGTGTAGCACACCTCACGCTCGCGGGTTTCATACACCGGCTTGCAGACCGTGTAGCAAATCTCCTTGGTCCGCGTCTCCCACACCGGCTTGCACACAGTGTAACGGCAGACCTTCTCGCGGGTTTCCCACACCGGCTTGCAGACCGTGTAGCAAATCTCCTTGGTACGGGTTTCCCACACCGGCTTGCAAACCGTATAGTGAATCTCCTTAGTCCGCGTCTCCCACACCGGCTTGCAAACCGTATAGCAAATCTCCTTGGTCCGGGTTTCCCATACCGGTTTGCACACCGTATAGTGGATTTCCTTCGTGCGGGTTTCCCACACCGGCTTGCAGACCGTGTAGCAAATCTCCTTGGTCCGGGTTTCCCATACCGGTTTGCACACCGTATAGTGGATTTCCTTCGTGCGGGTTTCCCACACCGGCTTGCAGACCGTGTAGCAAATCTCCTTGGTACGGGTCTCCCACACCGGCTTGCACACCGTGTAGCAAATCTCCTTAGTCCGCGTCTCCCATACCGGCTTCATAACTGTGTAAACACGTTCCCGATAATGGGTTTCGGGCACGTACTTTACACAAGTAATGGTCTTCGGCACTGCCACTCGCTCATAAACTGTTTTGTAGCAAGTGAATTGCCGTGGCTGGTAAACGACCTCTTTACAGGTCTTAATGACCGTATAGCATTGCAGCTGACATTCGGTAGGGCAGCAGCAAACGCGTTTCCATAAGCGGTACCGTGCAACCCCGCAATAGCAGGCATCCGCCGTACTGACAGCGACGGCTACCAGTACCGCCGTCAACAGCGGCACCCCTAGTAACCTTTTCATTAGCATGCCTCCTTCAAGCATTGTGACCGGATAGCGCCTGGTCTAATAGGTGGAAATAGCCACCTTATAGCATCTTCGGTCTATCTATACCGCCCACATTAACTCCCTTTACCGTAAGTACTAAACATTTCTTGCATAACGGCTGGCAAAACCGTACCAAAATAATCTGGTACTAACCGTAGTATCGTCAATCTAGGAGCTTTGCTTGATTTACATTGGCTGAATAATTTGGAAAAAGAGAGCAACCTGACAATAATGCTTAATCTTTGCAGTTTCAACAGAGATAATCAAACGGGACATTTGGGTAGAATACCCCGAAAACCGCAGCTCGAAGTAATCAAGAAAAACCACTTATAACGATTGCAACGAACATTTTTTTCAAGTCCAGACAAAGGTTTATTTTGCTATCAGAAAAATTGGGAAAAAGTGCTCAATTCGTTTGACTAATCCACACGCGCAACCTAGGGAATAAATATAAAAGGGGAATTTCAGACAATTTGCTGGGTCTGCAGCAAAGGTATTTATCTGGATAACACCTTGACTCAAATCCGGTGATAAACTTTCGGAGAATTAAATCATGACGAATCTAAAACATGCTCGTTCCGCTTTTACCCTTATTGAGGTGTTAATTGTGGTGATCATCATGGCCATCCTGGCCGCGACGATTATCCCACAGTTTTCCTCCTCCACGACGGACGCCAAGATGAGTTCGTTGAAGTTCAATCTGCACACGATTCGTTCGCAGATTGAGATGTACAAAGTGCATCACAATGGGAAGGTACCTGCTCTCAACACCTTCAAGGATCAAATGACCAAGCCGACTGACGTAAATGGCAATACGGAAGGCGAAAACTTAATCTACGGTCCTTATTTCCAGGGTGACATTCCCATTAACCCCTTCAACAACAGTAACGCCATCGCAGCGGTAGAAAACCCTGGCCAAGAGCCTACCGGCATAGTTTCAGGAGGCGCAGGGTGGCAGTACGACGAGTCCACCGGCGGCTTCTATCCCAACAACACCGAGTACTATCAGCAACAACAATAAAAATAGAGGCTGACAGTATTGGTGGTAAATAAACACTGCTGTTGAGAGGAATACAACCTGACGCAGAACACACAGACCGGTTCTCAATAAATCTTTATAGGCCCTGGCCGCGACTAAAGAGGGACAGGGCCTATTCTTTTTTCTTTTCCGCCCTTGTCATAACCGCGCTGAGAAAATAGGATTAAATGAGTTAGCTGGGGGCTAAAATCATTCCTACCCGGTGGTGTAATGGTAACACAAGGGATTTTGGTTCCCTCGTTCCAGGTTCGAGTCCTGGCCGGGTAGTTTTCTCATGCAGCCTTGAGCAACAGGCCCAGGAACTTTCTCTGATAAGCTTGTCGAGCTTTTCCTTGCGGGAACCTTTCCCCCATTTCATTATTTGTATGTTGCAATCTGCACCCCAGGATTAGAATATTCATGGAAACAGGTGTGTAATTTTGCAACAAGTGTTCAATTTTGCTGTAGCAAAATAAAACAGGCGAGCTGACGACGGCTCGGGCAACCAAACGTCAGCTCGCCATAAGTTAATCGGAAGCTACTTAGCTTCCGATCCGTCGGGGGTGCTTTGCTTCTCCGTTCTTTGGGGGATATGCGGCCTGCTGCTTTTCCCAGAGAACATATCAGCCCTCTGACAGTGGGGCTCGATTCAAATGTGTAAGCCTCTTTTCTCTGTTTACTTACTGAAGCACTCTTCTCTGATCCGACCCCACCGCCTTTAGGGCTGCCTCGTTCTCAGCTACCACACCTCGTGATAACCAAGAATAAATACTGCTAATAGCGTGCCAAAGAGCAATTTCTGCTTTCGAGTCGCTATTCCTACCATCCGTTGCGGTGAACTCTTTCCGGTCGGAAGCGCTCTCTAGGGGGCGGTTTTTCAGCAGGGTATCCAAAGACTACCAAACTGTGGGGAAGGATATTTTCCGGCAATTTGAGCAATTTCCGAAAGCCGTCCATGCGTTCCTGACGGGGAAAAACGCCGGTCCAGACCGCGCCGAGTCCCAAGGCGTGTGCGGCTAAAAGCATGTTTTCCACGGCCGCCGCGCAATCGACCACCCAAAAACCAGGGGACTTTTCCAAACTCAAATCCCCGCAAACGAGGATCGCCGCCGGCGCCTGGCCGGCCATGGAGGCGTTGGGATTTATTTGGGCGATCTCTCTCAGCATTTGCTGGTCATCGATCAGCACGAATTGCCACGGCTGGGCATCGCGGGCGCTCGGCGCGCACATCGCCGCCGAAAAAAGCTCCTTGACAAGCTCTTCGGGCACCGGTTGTTCCTGATATTTCCGCACACTACGTCGGCTATGAATGGCTTCTAACGTTTCCACGATCGGGCAACTCCCTAGGGGTTGAGTAGCAATTTAGTCCCATCACTATAATTCTTACGATAGCAAACAGTTCCGTTATCCGACAAGTATCCGAAAAGGTAGAAGAGCGTTTCAGGCTTGACGAACATCCGCCGGCCGGCACAATAACGGCGGCTCTTATTACGTTCCTTTGACCTGAAGGGTAACGCCAGAATGAAAAAGCAACTTGCAAGACGTCCTCGGCTGCATATCGCATTGGTTTACAACGGCGATCGACAAACTGTTCCGGATCGGCCTGATGACCGAGGCAGTACTGCCGACTTGCGGGCAATGATCAGACAGATGGCCAAAGCCCTGCGCAAAGTCGGCTACAAGGTTACGGTTGTTCCTTTGGCCAGGGATTTATTTGCTTTTCAGCGGAGATTGCGGCGGCTGATGCCGGACGTAGTATTCAATCAGTACGACGACATGGTCCACGGCGCGCTTTACGAGATGCGGCTGCCGGTACTGGTGCGAATGATGGGTTTTTCGATTACCGGGTCGCCGGCTTTGGCGCTGGGGCTGACGCGCTACAAGTACATGACGGCCAGTCTCCTGCAAGGCGCCGGAATACGCATTCCTTCTTGCACTGAAATTGTGGAACGTCTCTCTGACATTGAGAAACGTCATTGGCCTTTTCCTTTGATTGTTCAACCCAGCCAGGAGCACGCCGGAACCGGGCTGGACCGCGACTCCGTGGTTTATTCCAGGAAAGCTTTGCGGGAAAAGACGCGCACGATACTTCGTGAATATCAACAACCGGTTTTGATTCAATCTTTTCTTTCGGGTCGGGAGTTCAACGTCGGCGTCGTGGGTGGGCGACGGTTGCGGGCGATGCCGTTAGCCGAGGTGGACTATTCCCAGTTGCCGCCGGAGATTCCACCGATAATGTCCTATGCCGCAAAGTTCATCGAGTCCTCGGAAGAGTACAAAAAAACTTCCGTAATTTGTCCCGCGGTGGTCGAACCCGACCTGGCTCGCGAAATCATCACCACGGCCTTACGAGCTTTTCGGGCTGTGGGCGGATGGGGCTACGGCCGCGTGGACATCCGTCTGGACAACGAAGGCCGACCCTGCGTCTTGGAAGTCAACTGCAATCCTTGTTTGGAAGACGGTTATGGGTTGGCGCGTCAGGCTGCACAAGCCGGCATCAGCTATCCGCGATTGTTGCAAATGATCGTCAAAGCCGCTCTGGAAGGCCTGCCCTACGACGCCGACGTGCCGATGATATAAAAGTTTTTTCCCTCCGTTCCTGCCATAGTTCTTTTTCACTCTTTTGCGTTACTTCTGCTGCTGGAATGCCCACATCTTGGCAAAGCCTCTCGCAAACCATATTATTGAGCCTATGGGCCAGACCTTTATCGCCATTATCATGCTTCTTATCGGAGTTGCCCTGGGCGGCGCACTCGTATGGCTCCTGCTGAAAACGAGAATTACGGCGGCGTATGAACGTGGGCGAAGTGACTCGGCGGTTGCTGAAGCCGCTTTGGCACAAAAAGTCGTGGCACGCGAAGAAACCATCGAAGAGCTGCGCTCTCATTTGTCGGAAAAGGACGCCTTGCTTACGGACTTGCAACGGCAACTGAACGCACTTACCGGCCAGGCGGCTACGCTGAAGGAAGCTTTGGAAGCTGAAAAAAAGCAAGCCCAGGAAAAAATCGCCTTGTTGACCGACGCCAAACAACAATTGACCAATGTCTTTCAGGCGCTGGCTTCCGAAGTGTTGAAAAGCAACAGCACCTCCTTCCTGGAGTTGGCCAAAACGCAGTTGGAGAAATATCAAGAGTCGGCGAAGGGCGATCTGGAAAAACGGCAATCGGCCATCGACGAATTGCTCCGACCAGTCAAGGAGACGCTCGGCAAGGTCGAAACCAAGTTGCAAGAAATTGAAAAGAGCCGCATCGAAGCCTACAGCAGCCTGCGCGAGCAAGTCCGCTCGTTGAGCGAAGCCCAAAAAGAACTGCGCGGGGAAACGGCCAATCTCGTGCGGGCGCTGCGGCGGCCGCAAACCCGGGGCCGGTGGGGCGAATTTCAACTCCGGCGCGTCGTGGAAATGGCCGGCATGTTGAACTACTGCGACTTTATCGAACAACCCGCCTACGGAACCGAAGAGGGACGGCTGCGGCCCGACATGATTATCCGTCTGCCTGGCGGACGGACGATCGTTGTGGACGCCAAAACGCCGTTGGAAGCCTATCTCGAAGCCGCAGAAGCCGAAAACGAGGAATTGCGCGCCGCGAAGCTCAAGGAACATGCACGCCAGGTCCGGGAGCACATCTCGAATCTCGCACGAAAATCCTACTTCGAACAGGCAAACTCGCCCGATTTTGTCGTGATGTTTCTCCCTGGCGAAGTGTTTTACATGGCCGCTTTGGAACAAGACCCCTCGCTGCTTGAGGCCGGCATCAATGAGCGCGTGTTATTGGCAGGGCCGACTTCGCTGATCGCCTTGCTTCGGGCGGCAGCCTACGGCTGGCGCGAAGAACAGTTGGCCGAAAACGCTAAGATCATCAGCAACTTGGGCAGAGATTTGCATAGACGCCTGGCCACGCTCAGCGAACATTTTGCTGCGCTACGCAACGCTTTGGAAAAAGCTGTTGAAGCCTTTAACAAGGCCGTCGGTTCGTTGGAAACGAATGTCCTACGGGTGGCGCGCCGCTTCAAGGAACTCGGCGCAGCCGATAATGAAATCGAGGAACTCTCGCCCGTCGAAACCGAACCACGTGCCTTGCAAGCGCCGGAATTGGCCGGCCCCGGCAATAATAATCGTTAACCTTCCAGCGTAACCGACATTTCCATCTATTATTTCCTTCACTCTCTGGAGAATAAACATGGACTATCAGGCGCGACGCGATCGGCTCCGTAAGGCGTTCAAGAAAACGGACATCGACGCCCTGCTGGTTACCGATTTTACGAACGTTACTTATCTGACCGGCTTTACCGGCGATGACAGTTTTCTTTTGGTGCGCAGCGACGGCGAGACAATGATCAGCGATCCGCGCTACACAACCCAGCTGGGCGAAGAATGTCCCGGCCTGGACCTTTTCATCCGGCCGCCAGGAATGTCCCTTCAGGAAGCTACGGCCCGGGTGATTCGTGCTGCGCGACTGAGTCGGTTGGGCATCGAAGGGGATTCCATGACCGTCGGTTTGCGCGACGAGCTGGCCGGGAAATTGCCGAAGCTGGAGTTCGTGACCACTTCCGCCGCCGTGGAGAAGTTGCGGCTGATAAAGGATGCCGAGGAAATCGACCACCTTCGCCAGGCGGTGCGTCAGGCGGAAAAGGCCTTCGCCGTCTTGCGACCGACTCTACGGTCGGAGATGACGGAGAAAGAAGCGGCCGACGAGTTGGAGTATCGCATGAAGCAACTCGGGGCGAAAAAAGTTTCTTTTCCGACGATTGTCGCCGTCGGCGCACGCGCGGCACTGCCACATGCTACGCCCGGCCAAGTCCGTATGGGTGAGGCCGATTTCGTCCTTTTCGATTGGGGGGCAAACAACGGCCTGTATTGCAGCGACTTGACGCGGCTGGTGGTGACAGGTAGAATCACCCCCAAATTGGAGCGCATCTATCGAATTGTTCTGGAGGCTCAACGCCGCGCCATCGCTGCCATTCGACCCGGCGTTTCCGCCGAACAAGTCGATCACGTCGCACGTTCCTATATCGCCCAGGCGGGATTCGGGCAGAGGTTTCGGCATGGGCTGGGACACGGCCTGGGGATGTTAGTCCACGAGGCCCCACGGCTGGCGGTAAAAAGCCAGGTTACTTTGAAAGCCGGCATGGTCGTTACCGTCGAGCCGGGGATTTATTTCCCAGGTTGGGGCGGGGTGCGTATCGAGGATGACGTGCTTGTTACACGCTCCGGACACGAAGTGCTGACCTCTACACCCAAGCAACTGGAAGATGTAATCTTAGAATGAAACGCAAAGACCCCCCCACCGAAGAAACGCCTGCACCCACTTCTTCATCCCAAGGAGTTCCGATGGCTTTGTCTTCTGCTCAGGATGTTTTCGACCTGCGCAAGATTCGTCGGCTGGTGGAGTTAATGAAAGAACACGATCTGAGCGAGATCGACCTCCAGCAAGGCGAAGTCCGAATTCAACTTCGTCGCGGCTGGAACCCTCAGTCGCCAACGATGATCGCGCCGCCAACTGTTTCCGCTTCTCTACCGGCGCCGAGCGGGCAGCCCGCCGCCGGCGGTGAGCCCCCCCCCGCGCAGCCGAAAGAAAATATCGCGTTCATCAAGAGTCCGATGGTGGGCACGTTCTATGCCGCACCTGATCCGGATTCTCCGCCTTTTGTAAATGTCGGCGATCATGTCGGCCCGGAAACCATCGTCTGCATCGTGGAAGCCATGAAGGTTTTCAACCAAATTCCGGCGGAGGTTTCCGGTCGCATCCTGGCCGTTTTGGTCGAAAACGGCGCGCCGGTCGAATTCGGACAGCCTCTGTTCAAGGTAGAACTGGAGGGCTAGCCGTGTTCAAGCGGATTCTCGTGGCCAATCGCGGTGAAATTGCCTTGCGCATCCTCCGTGCCTGCCAAGAATTGGGCATCGAAACCGTCGCTGTCTTTAGCGAGGCCGACCGCGGAGCGGCTTATCTGGAACTCGCCACAGAAGCCTATTGCATCGGTCCGGCTAAAGCCTCGGAAAGCTACCTGAAAATCGATCGCATTATCAGCGCGGCGGAGATCGGGAACGTGCAGGCAATACATCCCGGCTACGGCTTCCTGGCCGAAAACGCCCATTTCGCCGAAGTCTGCCGGAGTTGCGAAATTGAGTTCATCGGCCCGTCGCACGAGGCGATGGCCCTGCTGGGCGACAAAAATGCAGCCCGCCGTTTAGCCCGCGAAGCCGGCGTACCCGTGGTGCCTGGCAGCGAAGGGCTGATTGAAAACGAAGCCCAAGCCATCGCCCTGGCGCATCAGCTGGGCTTTCCGGTATTGATTAAGGCGGCCGGAGGGGGCGGCGGTCGGGGGATGCGTGTGGCGCTGAACGATCTGGCCTTGAAATCCGCCCTCCAGCAAGCCCAGGCCGAAGCCGAAGCCGCTTTCCGAAACGGCGAAATCTATCTGGAAAAATATATCGAACATCCGCGACACGTCGAAGTGCAAGTGCTGGCGGACAACCACGGCAATGTGGTGCATCTGTTCGAGCGCGATTGTTCGGTCCAGCGCCGGCACCAAAAGTTGATTGAGGAAAGCCCCGCGCCGCGATTGGAGCCGCGTACCCGTGAGGCGATGTGTGAAGCCGCCGTGCGTTTGATTCAGGCCGCAAAATATACCAACGCGGGAACGGTGGAGTTCATTCTGGACTCGGAATGCCGGTTTTACTTCATCGAAGTCAATGCCCGCATCCAGGTCGAACACCCTGTTACGGAAATGGTTACCGGCATTGATTTGATCAAGGCGCAGATTCTTGTGGCGGCAGGCGAAGAACTGCCCTTCCGGCAGGAAGACATCCACCAAGGCGGCGCCGCCCTCGAATGCCGCATCAATGCGGAGGACCCGGCGGAGGGCTTTCGTCCCACCCCAGGTCGCATTACCCGCCTGCGCGTGCCTGGCGGTTTCGGCGTGCGGTTCGATTCCCACATTCACGAAGGCTACGAAGTATCGCCGCACTACGATTCGCTGATCGGGAAATTGATTGTCCATCAGCCTACCAGAGAGGCAGCCATCGCCTGCATGAAACGAGCGTTGCGGGAACTGCACATCGAAGGAGTAAAAACCACCATCCCGCTCCATCAGCAAATCTTGGAGAACAATGCCTTTCACGAAGCCCGCGTGGACACTACGTTTGTTGAACGTAATTGGCCGAGTTGAGCTGCTGGGTTACATAAAGTTTATGTTGCGGTGCCGCATCCTGACCCCTGAACGAACCCTTTGCGATCGCACGGCGGATTTTGTCGTGCTCACACTCCCTGACGGAGAGCTGGGCATAGCGCCGGGTCGGGCACCTTTGGTAGCCCTGCTTGGCTGCGGCGAACTGCGCATTCGACAAGGCGAGCACACGGAAAGATATTACCTTGAAGAAGGTTTCGCCGAAGTCCACGAGAACGTGGTTTCCGTTCTTACGGAACGCGCCCTACCGGCCGCCGAACTGGACGTAGAAGTCGCCGCCGAGCAGCTTCGTGCGGCGTTCGGCCGGCAACCGCGAACCGCCGAGGACTTCGCCGCCCGCGATGCCGCCGTGGCCAAGGCCCGTGCGCAGTTGCGCGTGGCCCAACGCTCGAAACAGCCTGTTGCTTGAGCTTTGCCGGCGAGCACGCCCGCTGAGCCTCTTTTGCTATCAATTGCCGCAATACCTTCCCAAACAGGGCGGTTACTGCAAGAAAAGTTCTCCTCTATGTTGCCGGCTGATTATAATCAATGACAAGACATCCTTTCCCCCGTAGATAAAAAAAGCGGCTGATCTCAAAAAAATTCTTTTTTCATGTCAGATTCGCTATGCTAGGCGGAAGTGTATCTTATGGCGAGGAGGAAGCCGTCGGTCCAGGCTTTCTCGACGCTGAATGATTCTATTGTCGAGTCGCTATCGTGGATAACGAAGCTGCAAGAAAACTCTTCGACGAGCGGTTCGTCCGCATACACCGCCATCTGTTTCGCTTCGTCGCCGTATTGGCGCCGAATCGTGAGGATGCTGAAGAACTGTTCCAGGAAGCGTGCCTGAAAATCCTGGAGAAGTGGCGCGATTACGATGCCGCCCGACCGATGCTGCCCTGGGCGTGCGGCATCGCGCAGAATGTGGCGCGAAGATATTTCGAGCGGCAGCGTCGGCGCGGCCTGCCGCTCAACGAAGTGCTGCTGGACGTAGTCGCCGAAACCCAACATCGCTTGGCGGCGGAAATCGACGCCCGACTCCAAAAACTCCCCGATTGCCTTCAGCAGCTTACCGAAGAACAACGCCTGCTGCTGGAGGAATGTTACAGCTCTTATGGGTCCATCAAAAAGCTTGCCCAGGCGAAACAACTCGATCCCAATGTGCTCTATAAACGTTTGGAACGCATCCGTCGGTTGCTCTTCGATTGCATCGAATCGGCGATAACCCAAGAGTAGCGCTCCATGGTTGATAATCCCCCGAAAAAAATTCGAGAAGTGGCCCCAGAGCTGTGGACGCTGGTTTCGCACGTCTGCAACGACGAGCTACAACCGGCCGATGAAGCCCGTTTGGAATCTTTGCTGCGCCACGACCCACAAGCCCGTGAGTTCTTCGGGCTGTTCATGTCGCTCCATGCCGAATTGATGTGGCACTTTCGCGGCGCCGGCCGAAGCGCACCCGCAGCAGAAGAAACGGCTCCGTCTCCCCCTTCCTTGCCGGAGTATGAGCTGCCGTGGGAGAAGCCGCGGCCGAAGGTCGTGATCGAAACCTCGCCGCCGAGGCCGATCCCGTGGTATAGCATTCATTCGACGTTCGGATTGCACCTGATTGCTCATACCATTAGCGCAATTTTATTACTCATCGGCATCGGCATCGCCTCCGTGGTTTACGTGACCCATAGCCACGAAATTGCCGCCACTCGGGCGGCAACGTGCGCGGAAGATTCCGGCAGTGGCGGCGGTGGCGGTGGTCTCTCCGGCGCTCTGGCGGCAGCCGGGAAGGTTGAGCCAAAGAAAATAAAACCAAAGAAAGAAGAAGCTTCTGTTGTGGGCTATATCAGCGGGATGGTGGATTGCCGCTGGGCCGACCCGTCATTAAAGCCTATTACTCCCCTTATCCGACAAGGTACGAAGTTCGCCCTCGCCTCCGGTCTCATGGAAATCACCTACACCACCGGCGCGAAGGTCATCCTCCAGGGCCCTTGCACTTATGAAGTCGAATCGCCTCACGGCGGCTATCTTGCGCTTGGTAAGCTCGCCGCGAAAGTCGAACCGCCGAAATCCGATTCTTCTATCCCTGCCGAGCGCAGTCGGCAGGCTTTACAGACACGCAAATTATTTTCCGAAAAATCTTTGTTTGCCGTCCGCACGCCGACTGCCATCATCACTGACCTCGGCACCGAGTTCGGCGTAGAGGTCCTGGAATCCGGCGAAAGTCAAGCCCATGTCTTCCAGGGTCAGGTTGAGGTGCGCCTTGTGGATGACGGTTCCTCTTCGTCTGCTGAACAAGGCGCCGGAGTGAGAGAGCGTGTTATCGTCCTCGGCGAGAACCAATCCGCTGTAGTTACAAAGGACGGCAAGATTCAAACAACAGAGGCACCCAAAGGAGGCGGACCAGGGGAAGGAAGCCGCATTGCAGCCGCAGCGGGTGCGTTTGTGCGACAGATGCCGCACTGGGCGCCGCTTAAGGTCTTCAACACGGGCATTGGGCTAAAGGAAGGCGACCCCGACCCACACTGGCAACTCGTCGCCCGCAGCGACCAGCCCGACTTCAAGCCTCAGCCGGCCGTGGTAACCAAGGTCACTTCAAACTGCCTACCTAACAATCCGGTGCGTTCACAATGGCTTTCGCTGGCGGGTGATTTTCCTCCTGTGCCGGATCAAACAGTTTATACATTCCGGACTACGTTCGAGCTTGATGCAGCAGAGGCCAAAACAGCCACGCTGCGCGGACGTTTTCTGGCTGATAATCACGTGGACGCTATTCGTCTTAATGGTCGCAAATTAAACGTGCCTTTCCATGATTATGGTTACGGCGTGAATTTCTTTGCGTATTGGGTCGAGTTTCGTGCAACCGAAGGTTTTGTCGAAGGCCCCAACACGCTGGAATTCGACGTGTACAACGGAGACCTGCATAGCACGATGATCGGTCCTATGGCTCTTCGTGTTGAATTGGAAATTGTGGGTATCAGTTCCATTGCGAAGCGTGCCTTTCTCAGTATGCCGGCAAAGAGCCGAGAAAGCGAGGTGGCGCCATGAACGGCCCTTAGCAATGCCTTTTAAGTTTGGTCTTTCGACTTGACACCAACGTCAACTAAAAAACCACTCTCAAATGTGGTAGCAGCAAAGAGGCGAGAAGCAGCTTTTCCGTGAACAGGAAGCGGCAAGAGGACTGTTACTTTTTTGGTTTGTGTGATTAGGTTTCTTCAGGCACCTTTTACAAGGGTTCAAACAATAAACGCACGTAAGTATCTTTTTGGTTTTGTAGCATTCGCTGCTATGGGAGCAATTTCTAATTTTGCTTCGGCAGGTTTGATTTCCTACTGGCCTTTGGACGATAACGCCGCCAACACCACGCTTACCAACGCGGTTAACAGCAACTACAACGCGGCGCTGAAGACCACCACTAACGGCGACCAGAACACCAACCTCCAGAGCGTTTCCGGCAAGATCGGCACGGCGATCAACTTCGCCAACGCCTATTACGGACCGGTTAACAATGGAGTGGATTTTTGCAACTCATTTACCGGCAGTTGGACCCTGTCTGCTTGGGAATATGACCACACCACGGCCGGCGGAAAAGTCGTGTTCGCCTTCGGCAATAACGGCGGCACGGGCGTCAACGACCAGCGATTTCAAGTCGAGCTGGGAAACCAGGCTGTGCAATCTTGGCACTTCCTCAATCCTTCTGGTAGCTACTATGCTCCGGGTAGTTTTACTTGGGGCAGCGCCGGTTTCGTTGCGGGAACTTGGCACCACATTGTATATGTGTACAACTCCGACAGATACCAACATCCAGATGCTGTTTCGGTGTACAAGGACGGGGTGCTGCTGCCCGTAACTGATCACTGGTACAAGACAGATTGGTATCAATACAACCGCCGTTGGTACAGCCCAAGCGAATTTGCAGATGCATCAAAGGCTGCTGCTATCGGCGGCATCGTCAAAGTCGGCGGCGCTAACCAACTTTTCGACAAACGTCTGGACGACGTGGCGCTTTGGGACACCACGCTGAGCGGCACTCAGATCAAGGCCCTTTACAACCTGGCCAACTCCGGCCTGAACTACGGCGCGGGCAATGCCGATGCCCTGTTTACCGCCTTCGCCGCGCAGACCGGCACCAGCGTGGGAGGCAAGACCTGGTACTACTGGCCTTCCGGCATCGGAGGGAACGATGGCGAGGTGTTAGACCTCGGCGGCGGCGACTGGACCGTCAACCTGGGCGGCGGTGCGGGAATGAGCACCATTCCCGAGCCTTCCACCCTGGCGCTGCTCGCTTGCGGCTTGCTGGGATTACTCTGCTACGCCTGGCGGAAGAGAAAATAGCTTTATGATCTAGGATTTATGATTTCTGATTTGGATGGCTCCGGCGTCGGCGCGGCGTCTCGCCGTGCCGACGCGGGAGTCGTTTTTCCAATTTTGTATAGGGAGAAAAATCGTGCGGTGGAAAAGTCATAAATTAGAAATCGGACATCTGAAATGTGGTTTTACTTTAGTGGAACTTTTGGTCGTCATCACGATCATCGCCATTTTGATTGCTCTGCTTTTGCCGGCGGTGCAGGCTGCCCGCGAAGCGGCCAGGCAAACCCAGTGCAAAAACAACCTTAAGCAACTCGCCCTAGGCGTACTGGACCACGAGCACCACAACGGGTTCTTTCCTACCGGCGGCTGGGGTTGGGGTTGGGTAGGCCACCCGGATCGCGGTTTCGACAAAAAGCAGCCCGGCGGCTGGGGCTACAACGTGCTGCCCTACATTGAGCAACAGCAGTTACACGACATGGGCGCCGGACAGACGAACAGCCCCGGCGGCGGCGACGCCGGCGGGGTGGCCAGCCGGCTGCGGATCGGCACTCCCTTGGCCGTGTTCCACTGTCCTACCCGCCGCCGGCCGGTCGCTTACCCCGTCGTCGCTTCTGCGTTTGACAGCGGCAATATCCGCTACACGGCTAGGCCGGTGACGCTGGCAGGCCGGAACGATTACTCGATGAATGGAGGCGACTTCTGGATGTCGTGGGAGCCGACCTATGCCGGCCCAAGCTCGCTTGAGGAGGGCGATAGCTCGACCTACCCCTGGCCGACCGCCGCGATTAGACAAATGAGCGGTCTAAGCAACCTGCGCAGCCAAATCAAAATGGCGGACGTCCGCGACGGCACCAGCAACACCTACTTGTTGGGCGAAAAAAACCTCCGGCCCGAAGATTATCACACCGGAGAAAACTGGGGAGACAACGAGTGCTACATTTCCAGCGACGACCGAGATGTAATCCGCTATGTGGCCTTAAGCGGAACCGATGAAACGGTATATCGACCATATCCCGACACGCCCGGTTTCGATCCGCACGTCAGCTTCGGCAGTGCGCATACCAACGGTTTCCAGATGGCCTTTTGCGACGGCTCGGTACACTTAATCAACTATGAGATTAACACCCGAATCCACCGCTTGCTAGGCAATCGCCATGACGGCGTGGTAATCGACGCCAAATCGTTCTGAACTTCCCAGATAAGGTTAGATATTCAACAGAGTGTGCTTTCCTGAGGTTCTTGATATTCAGAGGATAAAACAGTGTCTGTTTCCAAAGAAGATCGCACGTTAAACGGCCGCCGAACCTCCCGGCGGGCTTTTATTGTGAATACGGTTTCGGCGGCGGCCGGTGGTCTGGTGACTGTAAACTTGCCGGATGTGCGCATGGCCTCCGCTGAGTCTCAGACGCCAAAGTCCGCAACAGAACGTCGTGAAGTGCTCAAACTTATGATGTTCGACCTCAATTGGTCGTATCATGTTCATCCACATCGGGCCACCCTGCCAAGTGCGCCGCACGATTGGGCGTTTATTGATCCGCAGGCATACGTGGATTGGCAATTGGAGATAGGCAACAACGCTATTTTTCTGCAAGCCTACACTTATCCGGGCTATGCGTTTTATCCGACTCGGCTGGGACCGGTGGCGCCGGGACCGGGCCAGGAACTGCTTCCTAAAGTGTATGAGATAACGCGCAAACTGGGTTTGCCTTTTTACAGCTACTTTTGCGTAGCGGCAGACGGCGTGATGAACGTGGCCCGCGACGACTGGCTTATTCCCGGCAGCCGGAGAAATTGGAACCACGGCTTCTTCGGTCCCGAAAGCCCGTGGACGGAGTTTTTCTGCGCACGGGTTGAGGAGTTCCTCAAGCAGTTTCCGGTGGATTGGATTCTATTCGACTGGTTTTGTTACGGCAACCTCACGCCCGACTATCCGGTCCAGCCCGCCTGGTTTGTGGAGAAACCTTTTGCCGAGATCATCGGGCGCCCCATGCCCAAGCAGGCTTCGGAGATTACTCCGGAGGAAAGTCTAAAATACAAACGTGAGGTACTGGCTCGCCAATTCTATCAGATTCGGGACACAGTAAAACGTGCCAGCCCTGACACGAAAATCGTTTTTACCCCGCCTTATTGGGCGCCTGCTGAGCCGTTGTGGGTGGATCATCCCATGTTGAACGAGAGCGATGCACTGCTGGCTGAATACTCTAAGCCCGCAACGATGGAGTGGCTGTTGAGCATTCGCAAACCACATCAAGCTGTGATTGCCACTCCTATCTGCGTCAGCGGAGCGATGGACCTGAAGACGATGCTGTCCTTGATGGAGCGGGGATGTGGAATGTGCGGCTACTGCTGGGGTACGCCGCCTGTTCTCAAACCGCATCCTTCCTATGATGCTGCACTACAGGTCGTAAAACAAGCCTTTCGAAAAGGCAAGTAAGTCGTAACTGACGCTGCAAAGTGTAAAAGGCGTGGCCGCTGAGCGATCGCGTTGGAACGTCCCGCCTTGGCCATGATATGATGCGGCTCCTCCTTGGCCGGTTCACAATCAAGCCACGGAAGGTTTTCCATGCAGATGATAAACGTTTAACCGCAGCGGAACAACGCCGATTGCCAGCTCGTGTTCGGATCGTTTGCCGGCTAACGCGCACTGCCGATGAGCAGAGTATTGCCAGAATAGGTAGTTTCGTCTATCTCGGCTCGAATATGCCTGGGGGGGCAAGCCGCGGACAATTGCAGCGCGGCGGCGGCGGTGGTAGTATTGAAAGAAGACGCTCGGTTTTTCTCGCCATGCCGCAACCGCTTGAAGACGATCTGTTTCGCAATAGCACGATGACCTTCGGGGAACACCTCGAAGAGCTGAGGGCGTGCTTATTTAAAGCGATTTTCGGATTGGGAATCGGTTTTCTGGTCGGCCTGCTCATCGGCAACCACGTCGTTTCCTTCATCCAGCGACCACTGACGAAAGCACTCACCAATTACTATCAAACCGAATCCCAAAACCGCGTGAACGCGGAAATGGAAAAGCTGAAAAACAGCCGACGACAACTGCCCTGGTCAGAAGAGGAAGTGCGCCGCATGGTCAAAGAGGAAGGGTTGTTAGTGGAAGAAGTCTTCATCTCGCCGGCGGATATTCGGCAGGCGATGCAGGCCCTCGATGGCGAAAACAAAGCTAACCCTCAAAATCCTCCCGAAACTCCGTCCGCCGCAGCCGGCAAGGAAGACAAGTTGATTCGCCTTTTCCTCTGGCGGCGGGGTGAAGACGATCCACGGGTGCGGATCAAAAGCCTTAACGCCCAGGAGGCCTTCAGCGTTTATATCAAGGCCTCATTGCTCGTGGGTGCTTTGTTGGCCAGCCCGTGGATCTTCTATCAAATCTGGCATTTCGTAGCGGCCGGGCTTTATCCCCATGAACGGCGTTATGTGCATACCTATTTGCCCATGAGTCTAGGGTTGTTTTTGTTCGGGGCGGCGCTGGCGTTTTTTGTAGTGTTCGAGCCGGTATTGAACTTTCTCTTTGGCTTCAACCGCCGATTGGGCATCGATCCCGATCCGCGAATCAACGAATGGTTGAGCTTCGTGTTGATTTTGCCGGTGGGTTTTGGGATCGGGTTCCAGTTGCCGCTAGTCATGCTGTTTTTGGAGCGCATCGGCATATTTTCGATTCGCAGCTATTTGAGCCAGTGGCGCATTTCGGTGCTGGTAATCTTTGTGGTAGCGGCGGTGCTTTCACCGCCGGACCCTTACAGTATGCTCTTTCTGGCCCTGCCGCTAAGTTTTCTCTATTTCGGCGGCATCCTGCTGTGCAAACTGTTGCCGCGCAAGACCAGCCCTTTCGAGTAGGGTGGGCAAAGGGGGTGGGAAATACGTGTGAGCTTGACCTTTCTCCCCTCGCGCCGATATACTGACGCAAACTTACGCGGCTCCGCTAAAGATGGGCGGAAGCCGAGCAGGAACGGGCATTTTCGGAATGGTAACTTGCTCCCTCAGAGAGTGAGGAGATAAGAAAAATGAAGGCCGAACGACGGCATGAACTTCAGCAAAACGCGCTGGCCGAATGGCTGGTTTCGGTGGGTAAGGCGCTAAAGCCTTATCAGAACATAATTTTCACCGTAGCGGTGGTGGCCGTCCTTTCGGCGGCGGCTTACGCCTGGTGGTCGCGGAGCGCTACGGAACAGTCCGTCAAAGCCTGGGATGAGATGCATTTGGCGCTGGCTCAGGGCGATCTGGATAAGCTGAGCCGCATTATGGAAGAGTATCCAGGTACCAGGGTGGCATATTGGGCGGCGGCGGCGGCGGCGGACTACCGCCTGATGCGCGGTTGCAACTTGCTGTTTGTCGATAAAGCCCTGGCGCAGCAAGAATTGAACAAAGCCGTCGAGCTGTATTCCGACCTGGAGCGCGGACACGTACCGGAGCTGGTGGAGCGGGCGAAGTTCGGCTTGGCGCGCGCCAAAGAGGCGAAACGAGAACTGGAAGAAGCCGTGGAATACTACGAAGATTTGGCCCAAAACGCCAAAACCGCGACTTTTGCAGCCGCAGCCAGGGAACGTTTGGCGGAACTTAATCGCCCCGAAATCAAACGCGTGTACGACGACTTCCGCCAATTCGACCCCAAACCTCTCGCCCCCAGCGGCGCCCACCCGCGCGGCGAATTGCCGGCAAGCAAAGTGGACCAGGCTTCCGGCGAAGAGCCGCCGGTTATTCCCCGTTTCGGCGAAATGAAACTCGACGATGAAAAACCGAACCCCAAGGAAAACGCCGCCGCGCCGGTCAAAGAATCGGAGCCGAGCGACAGCCGAAATAACGAAACCGGTGAGCCCAAAGAAACCGAACAGCAACCACTCGAAACCCATTCGCAGCCTACCGGCGAGGAAGGCAAATAAACCGAAATCTACAACCGTCAAGCGGGCTTCTTTCCATCAAGAACGCGAGCGTTTTCGGTTATTCCTTTTTTTCAGGGAGCAATGTCCTTAGGTCGAGAGCCGGTCGAACTTGTCGTTTCCGCTGACGAGGCAGGCCACAGGCTGGACGCCTTTCTTGCCTGCCGTTTTGTGGATTACAGCCGCGTGTGTCTGCGTCAGGTGATAGCCGCCGGCGGCGTCAAGGTCGATGGCCGTGGTTGCCGGCCGGCCTATCGCTTGAAAGAAGGTCAGCGCGTGAGCATCGTGCTGCCGGAGATTCCGCGTCAGTCGCCGCGGCCGGAAAACATCCCTCTGGATGTCCTCTATCAAGACGACTACGTGTTGGTAATCAACAAGCCGGCAGGCATGGTAGTGCATCCGGCCAAAGGTCATTGGAGCGGTACTCTGGCGAGTGCTCTGCAATATCATTTCGGCCCGAAATTAAGCGCCGTCGGCGGTTTGAGCCGGCCGGGCATAGTCCATCGCCTTGACCGTGATACGAGCGGAGCGATCCTCGTCGCACGCACGGATCAAGCCCACGCCCGTTTGGCCGCCCAGTTTGCGGCGCGTCGGGTGGAGAAGGAGTATTTTGCGATCGTGGCCGGTCGTCCGCCGCGCGACCGCGACCTGATTGACTCGCCCATCGGCGTTCATCCGCAGTTGCGGGAAAAGATGGCCATTCGGCGCGAGTCGCCTGCCAGTCGGCCCGCCCAAACGTTCTACGAAGTCCTGGAAGTGTTCGCCGGTTTTACGGCGTTGAAGTTGCGTCCGCTCACCGGCCGGACGCATCAACTGCGTGTGCATCTGGACCATATCGGCTGCCCGGTGCTTTGCGATCGGCAATACGGCGGTCGGCGACAAATCACGCGCGGCGAAATCAGCGGCAATCCCGGCGATGACGAAGTATTACTGGCACGTCAAGCTCTACATGCCGCGCGATTGCGCTTCATTCATCCACACAGCGGAGAGCCGCTGGAAATAGAAGCCCCATTGGCGCCGGACATTGCGGCGGTGCTGACGGAATTGCGTCGCCGGCGGAAGGGCTGACAAGTTCGGCGCATGCGCACTTTTCGTCGTGCCCTGCATTCGCCTTCCGCATTTTCCGAACTTAATGTACGACCGCTATAATTCGGTTCGGCCAAATAAAGGTTTCCGGCGGCAGAGGTGCTTTTGTCGGCTTTATGGCATTTTCGCCACCTTCGTCAGGAGCATACTTGGAAAACGGCGGATGTTTGTTCGTCGGCGTTCTTGCGCTCAAAAGCGCGTTGCGGCAGTTCGATATTGAGAGTGATGATGGATCCTGCCGTAAAGACCGCCCTGGCTGTATGCGTTGTGGTGATGGGATTTTGTGCGGCGCAGTTTTTTCGGCATGGGCGTCCGCCGATGCCCGCCCCACAAGTTGAGGAAAGCGCTGCGCAGCTCTTGATTCCCCATAAATCCTTTCCGCAAGGTAGAAAGCCTACGGCTGCGCAGAACTTACAGCCGCGTCGAACAGACGCCGGCACGGCTCAATCAGCACGGCAGCCGGAATTGTCAGGCTTCCCGTCGGAGGCGGTGGTGTTAGGTCCTGGTCGGCAGGATGTGCCGCCCCCCTTGCCGAAAGAATATCCCGACGAAAACGGCGATACGCGATCTTCGGCCTTGCGACCGCTTCGTCCGATTCCCTTCGCCCTACTGGCACCACCGGCCGATGGGCAGCGAAAACATCGCGTCGTCGATGGCGACACGCTGCCGGCTCTGGCGGAGCGCTATCTCGGCGATGGAGAACGCTGGGGAGAGATTTTCGCAGCCAATCGGGACGTGCTCGT
>Ga0272448_1000454_pt1 | contig 63283 bp, 57 predicted proteins | sample YNPCB0191_FD_202220 | JGI IMG/M metagenome (GOLD analysis project Ga0272448, IMG submission 202220) | Hot spring sediment microbial communities from Yellowstone National Park, WY, United States - YNP-CB-019-1 | ecosystem: Environmental > Aquatic > Thermal springs > Hot (42-90C) > Sediment... | reverse complement strand
TGCAAACAACGATTGGCATCCAACTTCCATCCAACATGGAAACGCCTGCGGTGCTGTCTCAGTCGTTCAATCTTGCGTGCAAACATGGATGGGAAAACGGCTTGGCAAATGGCACAGTTCAGTTTATTCTGTCCGGTGTCATGTTGGTTTGTGAAGACCTCACGAATATTGGCGGTAGAGTCTAAGCATTTGTTAGTTGCAAAGCCGAAGTCAAAGGCGTGAAGCTTGATTTTGTTGACCCTCGTTACACTAGTCAAAAATGCTGCTACTGTTGGCATATTGAGCGTGGGAATCGCCTGTCTCAGGTTGAATTTTGGTGTCACAGGTGTGGTTGTAAGTACCATGGGGATGAAAATGCGGCGGTGAATATTCGGGGGAGGACTTTCTCAAACTTACTACGGCGGTCAATCAGTCTATTTTCTCAACTGCTTTGTTAGGAAGGAACTCACCGCACTCTTGTTGGCGACGGGAAGTAGTTGACCAGAGGGTACGGTGATAGTGGCAAGAACTCAGGATTGGAAATTTCTACATCATTATCCCAAAAATGCAGCCAGGACTGTTCTGGAGTTAGAAGCTTTGGCGCCAGAGAATTATTACAGTATGTTAATGCAGTTATTGCATTGTAGAAATTCTGTAACTGCAATTAGATAATAAAAGGGGCACCTATCAAGTGTCATCATTGATAGGTTAATAGTTTGTTGGTTTTATAGCACAGAAGGTGGTCTCTGAATGGCACTCATTCGGTTACTACCTTTGTGCCTTACCTAGAAAATTAGTTGAATAGTTTTATCTAACTGCTTGATTGGCAATAAAATACTTAGATATAAATTTACTTTATCACAATAAACAATTTTTATTAAATATTTCATTTCGACATTCGAGATTGCTTGCAAATGAGGGTTATTTCAGTGCGGTTGTGGGATAAAGCCGTCCTGGGTAAATTTTTCAGAGTTTAGTTTTTACACTGAAGATTTGCATATCTTATCGTTGCTAAGATGAAAGTAAAGCGGAATCATTTCCAATCCATATTAAGTGAGTTAGAAGAGCATGCCTCTGGAAATTGCTGTTGAAAAGAAAAAGTTACAGAATCCGCCCTTAAAACTGCATTATCTGGGCGATCGCATTCTGCGTCAAGAAGCTAAGCGTGTTGCCAAAGTAGATGATGAAGTACGCAAATTGGCACGGGAAATGCTACAGACAATGTACAGTCAAGATGGTATAGGTCTGGCTGCACCCCAAGTAGGGATTAACAAGCAAATAATAGTCATTGACATTGAACCGGATAACCCAGCCAATCCACCATTGATATTAATTAACCCTGTTATCAAACAGTTGAGTCGTGAAATTTGCGTTGCTCAAGAAGGATGTCTGAGCATTCCAGGGGTTTATATGGACGTCAAGCGCCCGCAGATGGTAGAAATCGCTTATAAAGACGAGTACGGGCGTCCTAAAACTTTAAAAGCTGGGGAACTGCTCGGACGTTGCATTCAACATGAAATAGACCACCTTAATGGTGTGGTGTTTGTAGATCGGGTAGAGAATTCTATAGCTTTAGCGCAGGAGCTATCCAAACATGGCTTCTCGTATCAATCTGTTAAACCAGTTGCCTAGGGTGGTGCACCTGCTTATGAATATCATGACTCCAAAGAGCGGTTTGTTCCTTGCTTGCTCCTGCGTTGCAGCGATCGCAGCGGTCGGTTCGATTTTTGAACTTAGTTCCGGACAACCGGATTTAGGCAATCAAACTACCAGTATCATCTTGGCACTAAGCATTCCACTGACGGGATTGTTTTTCTTTGCCGCAGTTAAAGATGCTCGAGCTAAGATTAACAAATAAGCATCAGGTTTAGGACTAGAAGGAAAAAGGAAAAGGAAAAATTCATCCTTTTGCCTTTTACCTTTTTTATATTTCTCCGTTACACAATTAGAATTACGGATTTTGCAGCTAGAGCTTCGACAATCTCAACAGCCAGGAAGCGCAGGTGTTTTATATTTATCTAAGTTTGAAAACTACTTGAGAGCAATGTTAGCGCCAAGTTGCTATTTCTGTATTTTACTATTGTGGACAAAAAATAACTAGCTATATATATTAGGCTCGGCGATTTTTCTTTTCGGTTGCTGCTGGCTGATGATGAAAATTAGCAAAAAAGAGCGATCGCTCAATATAAAGCTGTCCGAAAACAGCTACGAAACCAAGAGGTTGAGTTGTTGTCAGTCACAGGAAGTTAAGGTTTTGCGTACATACTTAGTCATGGACAAAATTTGGTTAACTCTATATCCAGACAGGCAATTTCTACTCGTGAATTTGCTAGCTTAATTTGAGTATAGGCACTTGAACCCGATTTTCCACATCTGGAAAAGTGTATACAGGGGGATTTGTGAATGAACTCTCGAAAGCTAAATAAGTTCATCAAGATGACATTGCTGTCCTGAAACAGGCAAACGTGAGTGGTAAAGACGGCCTTTCGGGAAATAAGTATTCAATGCTACCCTAAACAGACGAGCAACTTCTCCATGGCCATAACTATCTTTGGGAAAGCATCTAAACTTGTTAGCCAGTGCGATTTTGTCGCCAAAAGTGCGGTTAAACTACCATGAAACTACCATGTCAGAATATAAATCAATACCTTTTTCTCTGTAATAGCAGCGATAAGGCGGCGGATTTGATGGTAGCAAACAGCAAACTAAACAGCATATAAATCTTTAGATCCCCCTTATCAGCAGGTACAGACAGTCCTAAACTGTAGGTGAGAGTTGAAAGGCAGTCGGGAGAAAACTTGTGAAAAGAGTTTTGGCAATCATTCTCGGTGGCGGTGCAGGTACCCGCCTATATCCGCTAACTAAGCTACGCGCTAAACCAGCAGTACCACTAGCAGGTAAGTATCGCCTAATAGACATCCCTGTCAGTAATTGTATAAATTCTGAAATATTCAAAATCTACGTCCTGACACAATTCAACTCGGCTTCATTGAATCGCCACATCGCCCGTACCTACAACTTTTCTGGTTTTACTGAGGGATTTGTAGAAGTCTTGGCAGCTCAGCAAACACCAGAGAACCTTAACTGGTTCCAGGGTACAGCAGACGCTGTTCGTCAGTACCTGTGGCTGTTTCAAGAATGGGATGTAGACGAATATCTAATCCTGTCGGGCGATCATCTCTACCGTATGGACTATCGCCTGTTCATTCAACGTCATCGGGAGACAAACGCTGATATTACCCTTTCAGTTATCCCCATTGACGAGCGTCGCGCTTCCGACTTTGGCTTAATGAAAATCGATCGCTCCGGAAGAGTAATCGACTTTAGTGAAAAACCCAAAGGCGAGGCCTTAAAGAAAATGGCGGTTGATACTACCATTCTTGGTTTAGACAAATACCAAGCCGAGAACCAGCCTTACATTGCCTCCATGGGGATTTATGTCTTTAAAAAAGACGTTTTGATCAAGTTGTTGAAAGAATCTTTAGAAAGTACGGATTTCGGGAAAGAAATCATTCCCAATTCAGCTAAGGACTACAACATTCAAGCCTATTTATTCGATGGCTACTGGGAAGACATTGGAACAATCGAGGCTTTTTATAATGCAAATCTAGCGCTGACCAAGCAACCCCATCCGCCCTTTAGTTTTTACGACGAACAAGCACCGATTTATACCCGTGCTCGTTACTTACCTCCAAGCAAATTATTGGATTGTCAAGTCAAGCAATCAATTATTAGTGAAGGTTGCATTCTCAAAAACTGCCGTGTAGAAAATTCGGTTCTGGGAGTGCGATCGCGGATTGAAAGTGGCTGTGTTATTCAAGATTCTCTAATCATGGGCGCAGACTACTACCAGCCATTTGCTGAAAACCACTTGGAATGCCAGCATCACAGCATACCCTTGGGTATCGGTGCTAACACGATTATTCGCCGTGCCATCATTGACAAAAATACTCACATAGGCTGTGACGTGCAAATCGTCAACAAAGACAACATTCAAGAAGCCGAACGTGAAAACCAAGGTTTTTACATCCGCAATGGCATTGTCGTTGTACTCAAAAATGCTGTCATACCTGATGGAACGATAATTTAGTTAGTAATTGCTACTCGGGTTGGGGAAATTTTTCCCAAGCTTCCCCACCCATGGGGAAGATAAGCAGGGGACTTGTGGTTAGTAATTAACAGCAAATAACTGACCACAATCAACCTACTACCCACCACCCACTAACTACTAACAAAGGGCATGATGGCTAAACTACTGTTACTAATTGGTGTTCCCGGTAGCGGTAAGTCAACTCTGGCAAAACAATTGCTGACAGAATGCCCCCAGAGACAATTGATTTCCACCGATGCCATCCGGCGACAACTGTTTGGCGATGAAGCGATTCAGGGACCGTGGTCATTAATTTGGCAAGAAATCCAACGGCAGTTTCGTTTGGCGATCGCCAAAGATGCAACAGCAATTTATGATGCCACTAACGCCCAGCGACACCAACGCCGCGAAATTATTACCTTTGCTCGCGACATCGGTTTTACTCAAATTGTGGGAATTTGGGTCGCCACACCACTTTGGCTGTGTTTGGCACGCAATAAAAGGCGAAAGCGTCAAGTGCCAGAAGAGGTGATTTTTCGAATGTACCACAAACTAAAAGATGCTCCTCCCAGCCTGGAAGAAGGATTAGACTGTTTAATTTGCTGGCGCTGGCAACTACAAAAGTACGGAAATTGCGCTTGTGCAGTGAGCAAGAACCGAACTTGATTTTATCTAAAGTCTGTTAACTTAAAATCAGACTTAACATGCCTGGAATTATACTAAATGCCCAAGTAGGGACTCAAACATTACTAAGGTAAATCAAAATAAAGGGAATTGCTAGTGGAGGCTGGTAGATGGCTGCAACCGATTTCAAAGACTATTATTCAATTTTGGGGGTTAGTAAAACTGCCAGTCCAGAGGAAATTAAACAAGCCTTTCGGAAGTTAGCTCGCAAGTACCACCCCGATGTCAATCCTGGTAACAAACAAGCAGAAGCGCGCTTCAAGGAAATTAACGAAGCTTACGAAGTTTTATCAGATCCGGACAAACGTAGCAAATACGACCAATTCGGTCAATACTGGAAACAAGTTGGTCAAGGATTCCCCGGCGGTGGTGTTGGCTTTGATACCGGTGGCTTTGACTTCAGCCAATACAGCAGTTTTGACGATTTTATCAATGAGTTGTTAGGACGCTTTGCCGGTGGCACTCGCGGTGGACGAAAAACCTATACCTATCGCACTTCCACAGCAGGAGGAGCAACAGGTGCTCCCCCGGGCGGTTTTGGCGGCTTTGGTGATTTTGGCTTTCAAGATATCGGGACTGCAGGTGCTACCCAAGATAGCGAAGCTACAATTTCCCTCACTTTTTCGGAAGCCTTTCACGGTGTCCAAAAGCGCTTTAATTTAGGCAGCGAAACTATTGATGTTCGCATCCCCCCTGGAGCTAAGCCGGGAACTCGTCTGCGGGTACGAGGTAAAGGACAAATCAATCCCTTCACCCAACAGCGGGGTGACCTGTATTTAAAGGTGGAACTGCAACCCCATCCCTTCTTTCAATTTGAAGGAGACAATCTCGTCTGCGAGGTACCCATTACCCCTGATGAAGCTGTACTGGGAGCATCCGTGGAAGTACCCACCCCCGATGGTAGCGTTAATGTCAAACTTCCTGCGGGAGTACGTTCTGGTCAAACTTTACGCTTGCGGGGTAAAGGCTGGCCGCAGCCAAAAGGCGGACGTGGCGATCAACTGGTGAAGATCGCGATCGCCCCTCCCAGAGAAATTAGTTCCCAAGAGCGAGAGTATTATGAAAAAATTCGTGCTATCCGTACCTACAACCCCCGCAGTCATTTGCAAAATATCAGGCTGTAAAAACTTTCGCAGTAGTTAAAATGGTTAATTGTTAATTGCTATTCACTATTAACCATTAGCCACAATTTTCAACTAAACAATGGAATTGTGCCAGCAAAGTGTCGACACTGTCATTGGGATGCAAAAAGGAAAACAAATGTTTGTAGCGAAGCTTGCCTTGTTTGTCCAATACAAATTAAGCTGGTAAAGGTTCTCCTAACGCTTGTCCAACTTTGCAAGCTCAAAAAACTCGACATTTTTCCCCATGGCTGTTGAATTTCTCTCACAAAAAAACCACAGATAGACAAGCTCAAAAGATGTTTATCTGTGGTTGTTATTTATCTGTATTGTTACTGTATTAAACAGCAGCAAAGTAGACTTTAGATTTCACCGGATCGGGAATCATTGTCTTGTCGCCCGGTTTCCAACCAGCAGGACAAACTTCATCGGGGTGAGACTGTACGTACTGAATAGCTTGCAGTGTCCGCAGGGTTTCATCAACGTTGCGACCAAAGGCTAGGTTGTTAATGGTAGCGTGCTGAATGATACCATCTTTGTCAATAATAAATAAACCCCGTAAGGCAATGCCAGCTGCAGGATCGAGAACGTTATAGGCAGCGCTGATTTCTTTCTTGATGTCAGAAACAAGAGGATAATTCAAGTCGCCAACACCGCCCTGCTTGCGATCCGTTTGAATCCATGCTAAGTGGGAAAATTCGCTATCAACAGAAACACCTAGAATTTCTGTGTTGAGTTTCTTAAAATCTTCGTAGCGATCGCTGAAGGCAATAATTTCAGTAGGGCAAACAAATGTAAAGTCTAGGGGATAGAAAAATAAAACGACATATTTACCGCGATAGTCGGAAAGTTTGATCGTTTTAAATTCCTGATCTACTACAGCTGTGGCTGTAAAATCGGGAGCGCTTTGACCAACACGAAGGCATCCTTCTGTTGACATAACTAATTCTCCTTGAACTTAGGTGTGTCTTCTAGCTGCCTACTTTCTCTTTGTGTACAGGTAACGCTCTCCTGTCCACACCCTGACAGCTTTATTTACGAACTGTTACAAGTATATCATACTCATAACGATTTTGAGTAGCAAATGGTAGATTTAGATACGAGAGAATGGTTGCTTACAAACGGCTTGGGAAGCTTTGCCAGCGGAACAGTTTCGGATGTCCGTACCCGAACTTACCACGGCTGGCTGTTTGCTGCCACCAATCCACCTTCTGGGCGGATTCTGCTGCTTTCCCACCTAGAAGCTAGTTTAGAACTACCAAAGGAAGTTATACCATTAGGAACGAATTTCTGGGGTGGCGGTCAGATCGATCCGACGGGTTACGAGTTGCTGCGCTTTTTTGATATTAATCCAGTTCCAAAGTGGATTTGGGGTAACGACAACTGGCAGTTAAGCAGACAATTAATAATGCCTTACGGGTTAGGAGAAGGGGAAATCTTTGCCCACGCAGAGAAAATTCCTGTTTGTTCTAGCATTAGCAATCGCCTTTTAATTCAATATCGTTATGAGGGTAGCGAAGTTGCGATTTTAAAATTGCGGTTGTTAATTGGCGATCGCGACTTTCACGACCAACAAAAAGCGGTTTCTGACCTGCATTTTTCCCAGCTGCTCGGCGAGGATCGAGTCTGCTTGCAAGCTATGAACGCAGGGGTATTTGGAACGCCTTGGCATTTGCGCTGGACGCGGGGAAAATACCAGCCAGATGCAGTATGGTACTGGAATTATCATTTACCAGAGGAAACACGGCGAGGACTAAGCGATCGGGAAGACCTTTACAGTCCCGGTTATTTAATGGTGACTCTCAAACCTGGGGAAACAGTTACCCTGGAAGCAAAAGTAGGTTTTCCGGACAAAAACCAAAGCAAGCTTACCGACGACACTTTTGCAGAAGCTGTAGAAATAGAACAAGAGCGACTTAGTCAAATTTTTGGATGGGAGCGGCAAATTATTAGTAGTGGCGGAAGTATAAAAGACTCTCCAGCAGCCAATTCTCAGCATTTAATTTGGCAGCAGTTACTGCGAGCAGCCGATAAATTTATTGTTTATAGAGTTGCCACTGCAAGTTTTAGCATTATTTCTGGTTACCATTGGTTCAATGATTGGGGACGCGATACGTTGATTGCTTTACCAGGATTAGCGCTGGTTTTAGAGCGTTTTCACCTGGCAAAGGAAATTTTGCGATTTCTTGGGCTTCACTGTCGCCACGGTCTAATTCCCAATGGGTTTTTAGATGTGGGGAACGAACCATTCTATAACAGTATAGACACGTCATTGTGGTGGATTGAAACTTTAGGGCTGTACTTAGAAGCCACGCAGGACTGGCAATTTTTGGCAGAGCAATATCCTGTGGTGCAGCAAATCTACAAAGCTTTTATTGGTGGTACGCGCTACAACATCCAGGTTGATTCCATGGATGGGTTAGTTGGCTGGGATGCTCGTGGTGTAGCTTTGACTTGGATGGACGCAGTAGTTGACGGACAACCGGTAACGCCTCGTCGCGGTAAACCGGTGGAAGTTAATGCTTTGTGGTACTCAGCTTTGTGTTGGGCTTCTCGCTGGGCAGAAGTCTTGAGCGAGCAGGATTCCGTTACCGACCCGAGTCGTTTGGCCAAGCAGGCTCGACGCTACAGCCAACATGCCCAACAGGTAAAAGACTCACTGCAAAAGTTTTGGAATTCCCAGCTTGGTTATTTATACGATACCATTGAGCCGGACGACCGCCGAAATTCTCAAGTGCGCCCCAATGCAGTAATTGCACTTTCCCTTGCCCATTGTGCTTTTTCTGAGCAGCAGGGACGTCAGATATTGCAGCGGGCTACTTATCGCTTGCTTACACCCTACGGCCTTCGCAGTCTCGATCCTGCTGACCCTGAGTACATCGGTAAATATGCAGGTAGTCCCGCACAGCGCGATCGCTCTTACCATCAAGGTACGGTATGGAGTTGGTTGCTCGGTCCTTACATTCGAGCTTGGCAGCGTTTTTATCCCCAGGAGGCGCTACCCTTTAACTGGCAACCCTTATTAGAACATCTTCTGTATGATGCTTGTATTGGCTCTATTTCCGAGATTTTTGATGGCGATGAGCCTCATGCACCCAAAGGTGCGATCGCTCAAGCTAAGTCGGTTGCAGAGGTCATTCGCCACCTTCACGTTATTTGAGAGCTAGTAAATCCGCACTAGTACGTATATTCTCCAAAATTAACTTAGAGCAGCTGCGTTTAATCAAACCGGTTAACACATTTGCGGGACCAACTTCGACTACTCGTTCTATGCCGTATTCTGGTAGTGCCAGGCAAATTTCTCGCCAGCGCACTTTTCCTGTCATTTGTTGTTTCAAACGCTGTTTTAGTATATCTGCCTCTACACAAGCAGTTGGTTCTACATTCGAGAGAACTGGAATTTTAGCTGTATTAAATTTGACTGATTCTAGGATTTTTTCTAACTCTGCCGCTGCTGCTGCCATAAAAGGAGAATGAAATGCTCCAGAGACTTTCAAAGGAACTGCGCGCTTGGCGTTCACTTGCGATATCACTGTTTCTACTGCCGCTGGTGTGCCTGAAATTACTACTTGTGCCGGACTGTTATCATTTGCCACCACAACATCGGAAGTGGCGGCGATAACTTTTTCCAGTTTTTCAGGATCGAAGTTCATTAAAGCCGCCATCATTCCGCCAGCAGCACTGTCCATCAATTGTGCCCGGCGCTGTACCAACTTTAACCCGCAAGTCCAATCAAACACGCCAGCAACGTAAAGAGCAAGGTATTCTCCTAAGCTGTGACCAGCAACGAGATGGGGCTGTTCTTTTTCGAGAAGAAGATCGGCAAGAATGCTTTCTACTACGTACAGACAAGGTTGGGTGTAAAGAGTGCGCGATAATTTTTCACCATCATTTTGGCAGATTTCGATTACAGACCAGCCTAAAATTTCTTCTGCTTGAGCAAATTTTTTCTTCGCTAGTGGTAGTTCTAATAGATCCATTCCCATTCCCAGTGATTGGGAACCTTGTCCCGGGAAAACCCATGCTGTTTTAGTCATTTTCAAGTTATGAAATGTTCGATCGTCGTTGGCAAGTTTGACTGCAAGCAATTAACCTTATCTACCCCATTGAAAAATTGCTGCTCCCCAGGTTAATCCAGCTCCAAAACCCGATGCAGCGATAATGTCGTTGGATTTGATTTTGCCTTGTCTTACTGCTTCATCTAAAGCAAGGGGAATCGAAGCGGCGGAGGTATTGCCATAGTAGGCAATATTACTGATTACTTTTTGTTGGGGAATGTTTAGACGTTGGGCAACAGCATCAAGAATGCGTTGATTTGCTTGATGCAGTAGTAACCAGTCTATTTGCTCGGCACAAAGATTGGCGCGAAACAATGCTTTATCTATTACTTCCGGTACTTTTTGTACTGCAAAACGATAAACTTCTTTACCGTTCATTGTGATGGGCTGGAAGTTACCTTGGCTGATAAAAACACCAGGGGTGAGTTCTTTTGACTGACCGTGGAAGGGGAGGTTGAGGCAGTTATTTTGGCTACCATCACTTTTGAGTTCGAAGCCTAGCAAGCGATCGCTTTGGTTTGCCTGCAATACTACTGCTCCAGCTGCATCTCCGAATAGTATGCAAGTGCGGCGATCCTGCCAATTCACCCAACGAGAAAGGATATCTGCTCCGACTAACAGTACATTTTTATACACATTAGTTTTGATAAACTGAGCGGCTGTAACTAAGCCAAATACAAAACCGGAGCAAGCAGCAGTTAAGTCAAAAGCTACTGCTCTTGTGGCTCCTAACAGTGCTTGAATTTGACAGGCACTGCCGAACAAATCATCTGGTGTAGAGGTTGCCAGCAAAATCAAATCTAGCTCTGGTGGTGTAATTCCTGCCATAGCGATCGCTCTTTTGCTAGCAGTAGCAGCTAGTGCTGCCAAAGACTCATCTTTTTTGGCTATGCGTCTTTGACGAATTCCGGTTCTTGTGATTATCCATTCGTCAGACGTTTCCACCAGTTTGGTCAGCCCCTGATTATCCAGAAAAGTAGCTGGTATAGCCGAGCCACTTCCTGTAATTGCTATTCCTGTGTTTTGCACTCTAGCTTCTCCCAAGCTATTAGCTTTTTGTGGTCTTTAGTTATTAGTGCTTTGCCTGTAATTCTTATCAATGACAAATGACCAACTACACTTAAAAAATAACTATTGACTGCTATTGGGCCACAATTGCCCGACATTGCTTTGGTTTTGACATTGAGATTGAATTCTTTGCAGTACTTGGTTGTCAACTGCTTCTTTCGCTAAGCGAATAGCGTTAAAAATTGAAGGTGCTTGGGAGCTACCGTGACTGATGATGCAGATACCATCTACGCCTAAAAGCAAAGCTCCTCCGTGTTCTGCGTGATCTACCCGCTGTTTGATACGCTTGAGGTTGGGTTTTAAAATTGCCGTTCCCAGCTGACCGTACCATCCTTGGGGCAATTCTTCCCTGATAATTTGCAGTACTACTTCTCCAACTGCTTCAGCGAATTTTAGCAGCACGTTGCCTACAAAACCGTCACACACAATCACGTCAAAGCGACCGGAAAGTACGTCTCTTCCTTCTGCATTGCCAATAAAAGTAATTTGGGGATTTTCCCGTAGTAGTTGATGAGCGCGCACAGCTGCATCGTTGCCTTTACAGTCTTCTTCACCGATATTCAACAAACCTACTTTTGGTTCGGGAACACCTAAAACATACTGGCTGTAGATTGCCCCCATGACAGCAAACTGCTCTAAAAATTTTGGACGACAGTCTACATTAGCGCCGACATCAAGTATGAGGACTTGCTTGCTAGCTATTATGGTGGGAAACACCGCACCAATTGCCGGACGGTCGATTCCTGGCAGTCGTCCCAAGCGAAGCAAAGCTGCTGCCATTGCTGCACCTGAGTGACCGGCAGAAACCACGGCATCTGCTTGTCCTTTTTTGACCAAATCCATCGCCACATTGATAGAGGCTTTTGGTTTGCGTCTGATGCTGCTTAGAGCTTCTTCGTCCATGGCGATCGCATCCTCGGCGGCTACGATCTGCACTTTTTGCCCTACATGTTTTTTAGCTGGCAATACTGCTTCAATTTTTTGGGGATCCCCTACCAACAGTACTTCCACACCCAGTTCTTCACGTGCCCGCAGCGCGCCGGCAACAATTTCTCCAGGTGCGCGATCCCCTCCCATTGCGTCAATTGCGATCCTTACGCAAGTCGATCCCATTGCTCAGAGCTTCTAGAAACCTTACAAATTTTACCAAATAGCTTTTACTAAAAGCAGCAAACTTATAGGTGCTACATTCCAGCTAGTTGTTTGCTTGTGTACGCTTCACCTACTTAAATCGGCTGCAAGTGATTTGTTGAGAGCTATAAAATTAAGCTCCAGAGCAAACCGAGGATTTTTTGAACCTGGTTTTTACCTTTAATTTCATTTTTTATCCTTTCAAAAAAGGTCCCACAAGCTCAACATAACACGAATTGTTCCCATGGCTGACTGATGAAATCACCTACTAAATGCTGCAGTTCTTTTTTGGTGTCTGCAAAAGCAGGCAGTATGGTTGGTACGAAGAGCTAATAGTTAATTCCGAACTATTAGGCAAAAAGGGCAAAGGTGAAATGAAAACCTTTACCCCATTGCATCTTAAGTTGGCAGGAAGTAATTTTGAAGTATTTGTTCTCACCTAAACCATTTCTGAAGATGTTTGCACTACTGGCTGGGGTTGGGGTTGGAACATAAACAGCGAGTATACTACGTCCCGACGGATGTTAACCATCATATCCAAGAAGAGTTCATATCCTTCTGTTTTATATTCTATTAACGGGTCTTTTTGGCCGTAACCCCGCAGTCCAACAGACTCGCGCAGTGCGTCCATTTGTTGCAAGTGTTCGCGCCAAAGAGTATCTATTCGCTGTAAGATAAAGAATCTTTCGGCTTGGCGCATCAGTCCTGGTTGGATTTGGTCTATTTGAGCTTCTTTGATGTCGTAGGCGATCCGCACTTGTTCGTGTAAAAAAGCTTTAATCTCGCCAACGGACATATCTTGTAATTGACTTGGTTGTAAATCTGACAACAGATAGACAAATTCTTTGACCTTGTCTACCAGTTTGTCTAATTCCCATTCTTCCGAGGGTAAGTCGGGGTTTATGTAATAATCAACGATGTCGTCCATCGTTCTTTCAGCATAATCAATTACTTGTTCTTTTAAGTCTTGACCTTCCAACACCCGGCGACGTTCTGCATAAATGGCTTTGCGCTGGTTGTTCATGACTTCGTCATATTCAAATACCTGCTTGCGGATGTCGTAGTAGTAGGTTTCAACTTTTTTCTGGGCGCCTTCTAAACTGCGGGTCAGCATTCCAGATTCGATGGGCATGTCTTCTTCTACATTAAACATTTCCATCAATCTGGCGACGCGATCGCCGCCGAAGATGCGCATGAGGTTGTCCTCTAAGCTGAGGAAAAATCTTGTCGAACCAGGGTCACCTTGTCTTCCAGCTCGTCCGCGCAGTTGGTTGTCGATCCGCCGTGACTCGTGGCGTTCTGTACCTATAACGTGCAAACCTCCCAATTCCACTACTTCTTGGTGTTCGCGGCTGGTAAATGCATCATATTCTTGTTTGATGCGTTTGTATGCTTCCCGTAATTTCTGAATCACTGGGTCGTTAGTGGGAGCTTTTTCTGCGGCGATGGCTACTTTATCTTCTGCTTCTAGTTCTGGTAAGCTGCGCTCACCGTATTCTCGTACTGCGTATTCTACTGCTTGTTTGAGCAGCTGTTCTGTTTCTTTGGAAAGTTGAGTTGGGAACACTTGCGGCGATGCTTTCCAAGTTTTGACTTTTCTTGTGGGGGCGAAGCCTTGACCACCACTACTGGCTGCAGGAGGTAAACCACCGGCTCTGTGAACAGTAAATACGTCCTCGTCTTCTGGTTTAACAATTCGAGGCATGAAGTATTCCCGCAATTTCAGACGAGCCATGTACTCAGAGTTACCGCCCAAGATAATATCTGTACCTCTACCGGCCATGTTTGTAGCAATAGTAACAGCCCCTTTGCGTCCGGCTTGAGCGATGATTTCTGCTTCTCGCTCAACATTTTCTGGTCGGGCATTGAGCAGTTCGTGAGGAATGTTCATCTGCTTGAGTAGCTGGCTGAGGTATTCTGATTTTTCGACGCTGGTGGTTCCTACGAGCACGGGTCTGCCAAGTCGGTGCATTTCGGCACATTCTTTGGCGATCGCCTTCCACTTCCCGGCTTCGTTTTTAAACACCATGTCAGGAAAATCCTGACGCCTTATTGGTCTGTTGGTGGGAATAACCGTTACTTCTAATTTGTAAATTTTTTCAAATTCTGCTTCTTCTGTCTTTGCCGTTCCGGTCATTCCAGCTAATTTTGGATACAGCAAAAACAGATTTTGGTAGGTAATAGTTGCCAAAGTTTGGGTTTCGGGTTGGATTTCTACTCCTTCTTTGGCTTCTATGGCTTGATGCAGTCCGTCACTCCAGCGTCGTCCGGGAAGTACGCGTCCGGTAAATTCGTCTACGATCACCACTTCTCCGTTGCGGACGATGTAGTTTACATCTTTGAGGAACAGCTCTTTAGCTTTAATAGCATTAAATACAAAGTGCGCCCACGGATCTTCCGGATCGAACAAATCTTTGACTCCCAAAAGCCTTTCTGCTTCTGCAAAGCCTTCGTCCGTCAGCAGTACGTTGCGAGCTTTTTCGTCTACTTCGTAATGTTCGTCTTTTTTGAGAGCGTTGGCAATACGAGTTGCTTCGGTGTATTTTTCTGTTGGTCGTTCTACTTGTCCGGAAATAATTAATGGCGTTCGCGCTTCATCAATTAAAATCGAGTCTACCTCGTCAATAACGCAATAGTGGAAGGGACGCTGTACCACATCTGCCATGGATGTTGCCATGTTATCGCGCAGGTAGTCAAAGCCCACCTCGCTATTGGTGACGTAGGTAATATCACAGTCATAGTTTTTCTTTCGTTCTTGAGGACTCATGGTAGCTTGAATCAGCCCTACACTCAGTCCCAAGAAGCGATGTACCTGTCCCATCCATTCTGCGTCTCGGCGAGCTAGGTAATCGTTAACGGTAACAACGTGTACACCTTTACCGGTCAGAGCGTTCAAATAGCTGGGTAAGGTTGCAACCAAAGTTTTACCCTCTCCAGTTTTCATTTCCGCTATTTGACCGGCGTGTAGGATAATACCGCCTAGCAGCTGGACATCAAAGTGACGCAATCCAAGGACTCTGCGTGCAGCTTCCCTGACTACAGCAAAAGCTTCTGGCAAAATATCGTCTAAAGTTTCGCCTTTGGCCAGACGTTGTTTAAACTCTGCTGTTTTGCCTTTGAGTTCCTCATCAGAAAGAGCTTGTATGTCTTCTTCTAAGAGGTTAATTTCTGTAACGTAAGGTTGGTATTTTTTTAGCTTCCGAGCGTTGGGATCGCCCAACAAAGTTTTTAGCATGGCAGGTTATTGAACAAACTCAAGGAAAATGGGAATTTGTGATTAGGAATTGATGATTATAAGTGTTTAACCCTACTGAGTCTTAATACTCCAGTAACGGGTTATGAATGAGAATTTCCTCAAAAGCAGCAACAAGACTAACGAATCTACGTTACTAAAATAATGACTTGAAAAGATAGCTTATATTTGAAGCTTTATTAATAGTATCATTTTGCCTTCAGATGGGGGGTAGTTATCCGCGAGCGAGCGATCGCCTTATAAGGATTCCCTTACTTTTCTATTTTGGCTGCTGAGGCTGATTTTCGACTTGTGATTTTTCCCATTCCGTACTGAGACGACGAAAGTTAAAGTTGGCTGCTTGGGGATGACACTGCACGCAACTGCTTATTTGCACGGGGCGGGGCAGTTTGACTTGGGGATGCAAAGCTTTAAAATAACGGGAACTGTTGACGCGGTAGGGTACTTGTTCATCTTTTAACAGCGAACGAGAAAAAGTTGACAAGTATCTCCAAATTAAAATCCGGGGCGGATCTACCAAAGGTTTAAGCTGGGTGCCATAATGTTGTGTATCTTGCAAAAGATTTTTCCAAGTTTCGGTAGGCAACACCGCCGGTGGTAAGGCAATGTGACAAGAAGAACAGTTTTCTAGATAAAGCTGTTGTCCCAATTGATATTGAGGAGGGACGATATCTACGGTGCCGATGTCGGAGGAGGAAGTAGTACCTTGGACGTTTGCTGCCAGGGAAATTAACCAACCTATAGCCAAGCACCAAGTTAAGACCACCAAAAGTAAACCGATAGACTTGCGTGGAATTTGGCGGCGGTTGCGATGTTTGCTCATGCTGGATATGCTTCAGACTAATATTTTAACTTTAGACTAAGGTACGGCGACTGCTGGCTTGAAGTTGCTGCATGCTTGCAGCAATTTAACTTTAAGGAATTGGTACTGCTCGCAACAACTTTTCCATTACTGTTTTTGCTCGGCGTCCACCGGCGGGAATCAGGCGATGGCAAAGAACGTAAGGAGCAAGAAATTTGACATCGTCAGGAATGGCATAATTGCGTCCGGACAGAAAAGCAAGGGCCTGGGTAGCTCGATACAATGCTACGGAACCGCGGGGACTAACTCCAAGGGTGATTTCTTCGTCACAGCGCGTGGCTCGTACTAAATCAAGCATGTATTGTTGCAGGGAGATATCTACCTTGACCTGGCAGGAAATTTGCTGAAGTTGTTGGACTTCTGCTAAAGTAATGCAGGGTTGCAAGTCTTCTGCTTTAACACCATTGTGGAGATTTTGCAGCAAAAGCAGTTCTTCTGCTTTTGCAGGGTAGCCCAAACTAAAAGACAGCATGAATCGATCCATTTGGGCTTCTGGTAGGGGAAAGGTGCCTTGGTATTCAATGGGATTTTGGGTAGCAATGACAAAAAAGGGTGTGGGGACTGGACGAGAAACGCCATCTACTGTTACTTGGTGCTCTTCCATAACTTCTAGTAAAGCCGACTGAGTGCGGGGTGTAGCGCGGTTAATTTCATCCGCTAACAAGACGTTGGCAAAAACGGGACCTGGGAGAAAGTGAAACTCTCCAGTTTTGGGATTCCAAATATTGGTACCGGTAATGTCAGTTGGGAGTAGATCGGGAGTACATTGCAGTCTTTGAAATTTTCCATCAATGGAACGAGCAAGGCTTTTGGCAAGAAGAGTTTTGCCTACTCCAGGAACGTCTTCTAATAGGGAATGGCCGTTAGCTAGCAGGGCGACCAGTACTAAGCGTATTGCCTCGGTTTTGCCAACAATGGCGCGAGCTAGGTTTTGGGTTAGAGCGTCTATTTTGTGTCTCATAAAAATTAGGGATGCGGTTGTAAAGAAAAAGGGCATGAAGAAAAGAAAATTGGAAATTGAAGTATTGATTTTTCCTTGCTTTTTGCTTCAATTTCCAGTTTTAGTCCTTAGTACCCAGTTTCCTTTTTTAGGGTTCCCCGCTCGGGATGAAATTAACGCTCAGCAGCCAAAAAAAGCTTTAGCAGCATCGCAGTCTAGTTGAATTTGTGTTTTTAAGGCTTCGAGATGGGGGAATTTTTGTTCGGGTCGGAGAAATTTTTCTAGCTGTACTGCTAGTTTTTTACCGTATAAATCACCGCACCAATTAAAAATATGTACTTCTGGTGATAGTTGAGTACCGTTGAGTGTAGGGCGATGGCCAATATTCATCACGCCCAAATAGTTGTTGAGAGGAACGGCTGATGGTTCGTCGATGATGAAAACACGTACGGCATACACTCCTTTTTGAGGTAAAAATTTATCTTTGGGAAGCTGCAGGTTGGCGGTGGGAAAGCCAATAGTTCTGCCTAGTTGGCGACCTTTAATCACGGTACCGATTAAAGTGTAGGGGCGTCCCAGTAATTCGTTGGCATGGGAGATGTCGCCGCGGGTGAGAATTTCACGGATGAGGGAACTGCTAATGCGAGCATTTGGAGTCAAAGCTTGTTTGGAGTTAGTGCTTTTAGTTGCTTGCAAGTCTTGGCAAGTTTCCAAGGGAACGATGGTAACGGGAATGCCATACTTGGCGGCAATGGTTTGTAAGTCTTGAGCGGTACCGGTACGCTTAGAACCAAAACGAAAATCTTGCCCAACGCTAATTTGTACTGCTTGCAATTGCTCGACGAGAATTTTTTCTACAAATTCTTCAGGAGTGAGAGCGCACAATTGTTTATCGAAAGGCAACAGTACTAATTGTTGTACTCCAAGCGATCGCAGTTGTTGGACTTTTTCATCCAGGGGGGTAAGTAAAGTCCGCGGTTGCCCCGTAAAATACTCTTGCGGATGAGGATCGAAGGTGACAACTGTGGAGTAGATGGAACTATAGGGGATTGGGGAACCAGAAAGTGAGGGAGACAGATGTAGCTGTTCGCTTAGTATCTCGCTCGGACACTGGAAAGCTTTTCTACTCCCAAACGATGGCAAAATAGGTTGAATTACCCGCTGATGACCGCGATGTACGCCATCAAATTTGCCAAGCGCTACAGCAGTTGGTGTGAGAGCTAATTCGGTGGAAGAAGTAACCCACACAGAACACCCGTTTGGAGACAGATTCAGCACGTCGATTTTGGGATTGGAGTTTTTCAGCTTTTAGCCAACCCTACAGGAGTTGTCTTCGTAGCCGGCTTGTGTCTAGTCTAAGGCAAGACTGCTTTCAACATTTGACTGGCGTCAGACCTCTAGAAGACCTTTAACCTGAGGGTAAGCCCTCAATCACCAATCTAATCTAAAATTTCCCATGACTTTGACAGTGATATTTTAAGCAGAAAATTTACTAACAGGAAAAGCTTCTGATAAGCTTGGGCAAATAGGGACCTGAAGTTCCATTCCTTCGCGTGCCATAATGGCATTGGCAAATCGCTGGCGCGCTTGCTCTCCGACGCGATCTAAAAAGTCATCGTCGTGAGCAGGATCGTGGTGGAAAATCACAAGTGTTTTGACGTTGGCAGCTTTGGCTACCTTGACAGCTTCTTGCCATGTAGAATGGCCCCAACCTATTTTTGGTCTGGTTGGCGAATAATATTCTTCATCGGTGTAGGTGGAATCGTAAATGAGAATGTTGGCATCGCGAGCTAGCCGCAGAACATTTTCATCTAGCCTGTCAGGATAGTGTTCGGTGTCGGTAACGTAAACAGCAGTTCCTCCGCGCCAGCTGACTCGGTACCCTACTGCTTCGCCTGGATGGTTTAAAGGTGCCGTTTCTATGATGATGTCGCCGATGCGTATTGTTTGACCGGGTATGACGTTGTAAAAATCCAGATTTGCCTGCATGATTTGTAAGGGAACTGGAAAATTTGGATGCAGCATCTGGTCATTGAGGCGTTGTTCGATTGTGGAGCCATCGGGAGCGATCGCCCCGTAGATGTGAAAAGTGTTTCCTTTGATAAACCCTGGTGTAAAAAAGGGAAAACCTTGCATGTGATCCCAATGGGAGTGAGTAAAAAATATATAAGCTTCTATCGGCATTTTTGACAACAGAGACTGGCCCAAAACATGCAGACCGGTACCACCATCAAAAATTAAATGCTTACCGTTTACCTGCATTTCCACGCAAGAGGTGTTACCTCCGTAACGAACTGTGGTTGGTCCCGGGCAAGGGATACTACCGCGAACTCCCCAAAAATGAACTTTAAACTGATTTTCTATCCTGGACATGGGTGTTGGCTTGCAAAGATTGATCGGCGGCGGTGAATCAAAAATGTACTTACTTTTGTAAATTTTTTGTAAATTATGCTGTCTCACCATTTTTATTTTTTTTGGTCAAACAGCATACCTTTGTCTAGCCGAATCCACTTATGGAACGCAGGCATCCAAAGAACTTAATTACTAGTTTTTTGGTTTTTTGCCAGGGTTAACCGCAACTGTTTTCTACGTTATAACCTATATTTTTTAGTCATGCATTTAACTTTCAAATACGGATACAGCTATTGCCAAAATTCATTCCAGGAGAAGTTCCATTGAGATAAACGCTCCAACCCAGCTGCGTAAGTGAGATTATATTGCAATGGAGTGATGCTAATATAATTTTTACGAATTACATGGACATCCATAGGCACGTGTTGAGGTAAATGCAAGCCGCTGGGTGGTTCTACATCTTCTAAAACTTCTCCTGTCAGCCAGTAGTAGGTTTTTCCGCGCGGGTCGATGCGCTTGTCAAAAACATCTACGTAGCGCCTTACACCTTGACGGGTAATGGTAACTCCTGCTATTTCTTCCCATTTAACAGCGGGAATGTTAACGTTAAGCAACATCAGTTCTGGTAGCGGTTTTTTCCCTATATGCTCTACCAAGAGATTGGCAAATTTTGCGGCAGGTTGAAAATCTTTGTAGGAAAAACTAGTTAAACTCAGCGCTATAGCGGGAATGCCTTCTATTAAGCCTTCCATGGCGGCGGAAACAGTACCCGAATACAATATTTCTGTTCCCAAGTTGGCACCTTGATTAATACCAGAAAGAACTAAGTCAGGGGGAGACTCCAGCAAAGCCCATAACGCTAATTTAACGCAGTCAGAAGGAGTACCGTCGCAAGCCCAGGCTTTCACTGCGGGGTGAAAAATCGACTCGACGATTTCCGCGCGAATTGGTTGGTGTAAAGTTAATCCATGGCCGGTGGCAGAACGTTCTCTGTCCGGACAAACGACTGTAACTTCATGACCAGCTGCAGCTAAGGAGTCGGCCAGTGTTCGAATACCCGGGGCATAAATACCGTCGTCGTTGCTGATTAATATTTTCATATTTCGCTTGTGATTAATAAACCAAAGGTCTAGAGCAACCGGCAAATTCTCGAGGATTACTAGTTAACAGTTAGTTGTGAATCAATTGTCAATGTTACGGGTTACCAGCAGCAAATAAAAACACGCTAATTGCAAAAAACAGGAGTAACTACAGCAACGGAAAGCTATTGCCAGTTTTTATCTTCGGTTCCCTTGCCACCTAATTGCTGCTAAATTAGTTATGATTTGGTTGAGTTTCTAGCATTATCTTTAATGCACAATAAATTCTGATTAGTCATTTACTATTTTTATTGCTACTGACAACGACCAATGACTAATGACCAATAACTATTGACTGTTGACTAATGACAACCAACTTAGAGGCTCAACTTTTAGCACTGCAGCAGGAAGGGGAAAAGGCGATCGCCGCTGCCAATTCTTTAGAAAACTTGGAAGAACTGAGAGTAAAGTACCTGGGCAAAAAAGGTAATCTGTCAGTACTTCTCGGTGGTATGGGCAAACTTCCGCCAGAGGAACGACCGAAAATTGGGGCTGTTGCTAATGCAGTCAAAGAAGCTTTGCAAACAAAGCTCGACCAGCAACGTGCTGTTTTGGAAATGGCTAAAATTCAGGCACAGCTTGAGGCTGAAACTCTAGATGTTACCATGCCTGGAATTTACTACCCCCAAGGTCGAGTTCATCCCATTAACGGTATCATCGACCGAGCAGTAGATATTTTTGTCGGTATGGGCTATACAGTAGCTTCTGGCCCCGAAATGGAGACAGATTATTATAACTTTGAAGCCCTAAATACTCCTCCAGATCATCCTGCTCGCGATATGCAGGATACTTTCTATCTCCCAGATGGCAATTTGCTGCGGACTCACACCTCATCGGTGCAAATTCGGTACATGGAAGCCGAAGAACCACCAATACGTATTGTTGCTCCCGGAAGAGTTTACCGAAGAGATAATGTTGATGCAACCCATGCGGCTGTTTTTCATCAAATCGAAGTTTTGGCCGTTGACGAGGGACTAACTTTTACTGACCTTAAGGGTACGATCAAGGTCTTTTTGGAGGCGATGTTTGGCGAATTGCCCATTCGTTTTCGTGCTAGTTATTTCCCATTTACCGAACCCTCTGCTGAAGTTGATTTGCAATGGAACGGTCGCTGGTTGGAAGTTATGGGCTGTGGTATGGTCGATCCTAATGTGTTGAAGGCAGTAGGTTACGACCCCGAAATTTATACAGGCTTTGCTGCTGGCTTTGGCGTGGAACGCTTTGCCATGGTACTGCACGAATTGGATGATATTCGCCGCCTTTATACCAGCGATCTGCGCTTTTTAAGACAGTTTTAAAATTTTATTAGTGGCTAATGGTTTAAAAAGCACGCTCGCTATCAGCCATTAGCTTTTTGTTGGCAATTATCGCAGTGACCGCAATGCCAATTTGGATCTAGTGCGGCAAAACCAAAGGCATGTAATAAAAACTGCCAACGGCACTGCTTGGTAGTAAAATACCTATTTATCTGTTTTGCTGTTTGTAATTCTATTATTGATTGATTTTTGCTACCGGCAACAATGATGTAATGAAAAGGGTCAAGCCAGTGAAGCTGACCGCAACTATGTAACAAAGAAAGAGCAATGGCACCATCAGGAAATTGTCGGGCGATCGCGTCTACTTCTCCTGTTTTTGGTAGCTTTTTTACCAGTTGTAGAGCTTGAAGTTGTAGCGATCGCGCTTTTTGTGCAAAAAATTTCTGTCTTTGTTTGTCTTCTGGATCTAACCACCCTGTCGGTTCACTAATCAAAGTTAGTGCTTGAGCTGGTTTTCCATCTCGTCCGGCGCGCCCTATTTCCTGTACGTATTCTGAGAGCAACAACGGTGCGTGAAAGTGAACTACCCAACGCACATCTGGTTTGTTTATCCCCATACCAAAAGCAGAGGTACAAATTACAAAAGGTATTTTTCCTCCTAACCATTCACTTTCTATGGCGCGGCGTTCTTCTGCAGTTAGTCCCGCATGATAGCTGGCTGTAGCATAACCCATTTGTTGCAGCCACATAGCTAAATTCTCACTATCTCGTCTGGTGCGGACGTAAACTAACCCCGTTGTTTGCTGTTTTTGTTGGATAAATTTTAATAATTTTTGCTTTCTACCCCTTGGTGTCCAAACTATTTGGACTGCAAGGTTAAGGTTGGAGCGGTAGGGATTGATACGGAATACTGCTGGGTGCTGTAGTTGCAAAGTTTCTTGAATGATTTTTTGCGCTACAGGATCGGCAGTAGCAGTAAAAGCAGCCAGTACTATTTTTGTTCCTGGTGGTTTTAATTTTAGCAGTGCTGGTCGTACCGCCCCTATTCTTCGATAAGCAGGTCGAAATGTCTCTCCCCACTGCACCAGGCAATGCGCTTCGTCCAAAATTAAACCATTAATCGTAAGTTGCGGCTGACACAATCTTTCCCACACTGGCTTGCTCAGTAAAGTTTCAGGCGATAAGTACAGTAATTTCAGTTTTTGTTGTTCTAATGCTTTGAGAATTTGTCGCCGTTGGTAGGAAGACAATTCGCTATGTAATAACTCTGCAGTTAAGTTGCGTTCGCGTAGTTCCTGCACTTGGTTTTCCATAAGCGCCACCAAGGGTGAAACTACTAAAGTTAATCCGGTTTGCAACAAAGCTGGCAGTTGAAAGCAAATTGATTTACCCCCGCCTGTGGGCATAATAATTAGTGCGTCTTGTTTTGCCAACAAACTACGGATAATTTCTCCCTGCGGTGGACGAAAATCTTCGTAACCCCAGATTTTTTGAAATGCAGCTCGAACTTCATCCCACGATGTAGGTGTAGAGTTAGTCATAGATGGTAAGAAAAGGCGATAGATGGCACAAGGCACTAGGAGAGAGTAGAGGAAAGAAGGCTCCAGGTAAGAAGGGCAGAAGACTAACAAGAGGAAGGGTTTATTTTATTACTTTCTTGGCATATATATTCATCTACTAAGTATGCGGACTTGATTTTGAATATATCCTTTGCTGTAGAGTTACTGGCTCAGTAATTTTCTCAGTTGTTGATAAGATTCGATCGATGTATAAAAAGCGATCGCACTACATTTAGAAGTTAGTTGATTGATTGTGTCCTCGAAGTAGAACTTTATCAATGCCAGGTTTTTCAAGAATTATTTTTAGGTACTTGGGCGATCGCCTGTTCAGCTGTCAATCATCATAGAAATTAGTGAGCGCAGGGTTAATAGGTTTGACTGCTGACACACTGATACTTTTCAATACATTACAGCGGTGACTGATTCTATAAAAAGCTTTAAATTTGTCTATTTTTGCTCTTAGTAAAGTTTTTATTGATACTGTATCGCCACTGATTAGCAGTAACAACTCGAAGGTATACTTTTATCTTTGGCAAACTAGTAAATTATAATAATTTTTCATCAATCTTGATTGAGAAAATACTTCAACAATATGAAAGAAGAATTACAGCATCGGTTTTATATCAGCACTGATAAAACAAAGTTAGACATCAAAATGATTCATGATTTTTTAAAAAATTCCTATTGGGCTGAGAATATACCATTAGCAATAGTAAAAAAGGCCATTCAAAATTCTTTATGCTTTGGGCTGTACGAAGGCAACAAACAAGTTGGTTTTGCAAGAGTAATTACTGACTATGCAACTTCTGCATTATTAAAAGATGTTTTCATATTAGAACCTTATCGCGGACAGGGTCTAGGAAAATGGTTTGTTGAGTTTATTTTGGAATATCCAGATCTGCAAGATGTGCAAAGGTGGTTGCTAGGAACAAAGGATGCTCATGGACTTTACCGTCGCTACGGTTTTAAAAATTTAACAGAACCAGAAAGAATTATGGTGCGCTTAAATGTTCATGCATACGAGCACAACCGATAACACAGTCAACTGCTTGCTGTGAAAGCATTGTAGTCAGTACAAAGGGTGTTTGCTGCTATCAACGGTTGGTGGTAAGCACAAAGTATCCTTGCCACGGGCAATTTATGTATAAATTTTAAATAACATTGACGATATTCCTGTATATACACTAAGATATGAAGCAAATAATTATTATTAATTTGTATTTTTGATTACCTTGATTGCGAAAAAAGTTGCTGTTTGCAACACGGTCTAGGCTTTAGCATTGGTGTGAATTGTCTAGAGGAAAGTAACAAAGGAGCGATCGCAACTATAAGGTATCAAAACTTTTATGTTTAATTAACAAAATATGCCTTTATTTTTATCGGGTGCTAATCAACAAGAAGCTGAATTACGTCCTCCTGCTTTTAGGAGTGCATTGCGATATTGGTTTCGCGCGATCGCTGGTCCATACTACTGGAACAATCCCAATCAGCTCAAAAAAATTGAATCAGATATTTTGGGAGATAGTGGTAGTCATTGTAGTTCAAAAATTATTCTGCGCTTGAGTAAGGTTCCCAATACAGAATCTGAAGAAATAGAATTCAATCAACAAGGAATAAATTACTTATGGTTTTCCCTCAAAGCTCAAAAAAGCTCTGGGATTTGATGAACCCGTGCGCTTTTCTTTAAGCTTGAGTACACGCCCCAATCCTCAAAAAATCAAATAACAGATGAAGTTGAGCAAGAAATAATGAATCAATTACATATTTCTGAAAAAGCTGCTTTGCAAGCTATCCTAGAAGCTATTAAAGTTCTAGCAATATGGACAAATTCAGATAAACTGTCAAATTTAATAGCAACAAGTAACAATGAGGATGTAATTAAAAAAGTTGTTACAGCAGCACAAGATTTACTTTCCTGGAACAGTAATGACCAACCTCAAGCTTTACACTTGCTATTTGACTTAATCGCCTTTAACAAAAACCAAGCCAAAAAAGAGCAAATTCAGAAACAACGACATTATTATCAGCCAGATTTTATTAGCGATCGCTATCCAAAAATTCCTTACCCCGTTACCCAACAACCTTCATCAGAAGATTTCCGCAAATTGCAACAGGAAATTAAAAAAGTATTAGATTATTTAGAGCAACGAGATTTGACTAATCTCTCTTTGTTAACTTTAATTTTAGAAAAATACGGTTCTTTCATCAGCTTTGGTAATTCCAACGTTGCCTTGTTAGATATAGCAAGAAGTACTGCTGCAGTTGCTGCTGTATTAGCAAGAAGTTCGAAAAGTCAGAATGCAACTTTAATTGCGGGTGATTTATCAGGTATTCAAAATTTTATCTACACCATATCTTCTGACGGAGCGCTGAAATCTTTGCGAGCGCGAAGCTTTTACTTAGAACTAGTTACAGAAGAAGTAGTACAACAACTTTTGGAGGCGTTAAAATTGCCACGTACAAATGTTATCTATGCAGGTGGCGGAAATTTATATATATTAGCTCCCGAAATAGAATTAATTAAAACTGAAGTAGAGAAAGTAAGACAGCAGTTTAATCAATGGCTTTTCACGGAGTTTCAAGGTAAAGTTTTTCTAGCACTTGATTGCATAGAATTTCCTATCCGAGATGTTAATACTGCTAAATTTGCTGAATATTGGTCAGAAATAACTAGTAAAAAATTAGCTCAACAAAAGTTGAGTAAGTTCGCCGAAAATATTAGTGACTTTCTTCAAGAACGCCATAGTTACGAACCTTGTCAAGTTTGTCATCGAGATGATGTGGAATCAGGAAAATTAAAGCAGCTCAATCCAAATGAACCTGATTCTGTTATGGCTTGCGAAACTTGTTGCCGAATGTTTGAGCTAGGAGGAAAATTATTAAGAGTGAAAGCGATCGCACGTTTTCGTAATTTAATTAATAACATTGCCCCGGCGATCGCTTTAGAATTTCCAGGTAATGGTAACACTCCAGCGGTTAATGTTTACTACTATTTCTGCGAAAACAGGAAGCAAGTTTTCGACAATGCTGAAACAATCTTTTTAGTAAATAATTGGACAGTTGAAGACTACAAATCTAGTGGTTTTAGTAATTATATACCTTTGTTAATAGGTAACTATGGCAAAGAAACAGAAGAGTCCGAAGAATCAGGTTTTATCCGTGCTAACGAAATGGTAGAAAAAGCCAAAGGTATTGATAGAATTGCATACCTGCGCATGGATGTGGATAATTTGGGAAGAATATTTGCTGAAGGTTTAGGAGAAAATAAAACTTTATCAACAATTGCTGGACTTTCCCGCCAGATGAATTATTTCTTTAAGGTTTATCTTAATAGTTTGGCTAAATTTAGAAAAACAAATATAACTAATATTAAACAATTATTTCCAGATGAAGAGCGTTTAAATTTATTATTTATCTATGCCGGAGGTGATGATTTATTTATTAGTGGTGCCTGGAACGAAGTTGTAGAGTTTGCTTTCGATATTTACCAGTGTTTCCGTGCTTATACGGGACATAATCCAGAAATTACTTTGTCAGGTGGTATTAGTATTAATGATGCTAAGTTTCCACTTTATAAAGCAGCTGATGAATCAGGAAAAGCAGAAGAAAATGCTAAAGCAAATGGTAAAGATAGTTTAAGTTTGTTTAATCAAGTTTTTAAGTGGGATGAATGGCTAGGAGTAGAAGATATCAATGTTGTTAGTTCGGAAATTCAAAAATATTTGCATGCAGAAACTAGACCAAAGCTACTGGGTATATTACCATTTGTCAAGAGATTAAAACAGCAAAAGACCGGGGTTAATTATTCCCGTAATTTTGTGCGTAACTTACTTGTCACCGCAGAAACACAAGAAAAAGCATTAGAAAAGTTTGAAGACAATAAAAAATCAGAGGAGGCTTTAGGAACTCGCTATTATTTGCATCTACCTAAGATTGCTTATACTTTAGCGAGATTACCCAAAAACGTACTAGATGACAGTGATTTTCGGACTTCTTTAAAAAGTCCATACAATGCGCCTTATTTTCGGGCGATCGCAACTTGGATTGAACTTTTAAATCGCCAGTAATTTATATGCCAGAACTCAAAAAACCATCTAACCCATCAATTCCTCAAACTAACATGAGTAAAACACAAAATACAGTTGACGAAAATGCTAAAACTATTAAAAATGAAATTATTAAAACTATTAAAAATTTACCTGATGGATTAAAAACATATCCCATTCGAGACTTAGTTAAACACGCCGAGCAATTTGGGCCTTATCTCAAACAGCAACGATTAGAAACGAACCAAGTTCGCAAATTTTTAGATGCTGTAAATCGCTTAAAAGCTGACTTAGCGGAAACAGGTGAATTTGCCAAAGTTGAAACAGAAGTTGTTCTGCTGAAACCAAAATTAGCATATGCTGCTGCCAGACAAAAAGCAGCAAAGCCATTAGATGAAGTTATGTCAGCTGCTATTGACAAAGTTCACAGCAAAGAAGATTTTGAACGGCTAGTTCAATTACTTGAATCAATTATTGCTTATCACAAAGCTGAAGGTGGAAAGTAAAGATGCCAGTATCATACGAACAAAAACCCCTACTTGGTAAATTAACCCTCACCAGTCAACTTTCTGCTGAAACAGGATTACATATTGGTGGTGGTGGCGAAAATTTGGATATCGGTGGACTGGATAAACCTGTAATTCGCGATCCTCTCACAAAATATCCTTACTTACCTGGTTCTTCCCTTAAAGGTAAACTGCGTTCTATCTTAGAAAGGTTATTAAATAAACCCCTAAATCGTCCAGGAGGCAGCGGTACTTGGCGCTATGAAAGTGACGATTTAAAAGATGGATTTACTGAAGTAGAAGAAGGTAGATTTATTGCCTATGAAGGTGCTAGAACCTGTCAAATTAGCCGTCTATTTGGTTCTACCGGAGGTTCCAACTTTTGGATGCCAATTGCAACTGCTAAAGAAGAAGGATTATATGAAGAAAATAAAAATAATCGTACTTTTACAATCAAAAATCAAAATTGTATTAAAATCAATCGCGGACGTAACGCGCCAGCTCGATTGATTATTCGAGATTGCCATTTAGTACCAGAATCAGCAGAAAAACTCAAGCAAGTCGACACTGGTTTATACATGACTGAGTGGAAATTTGAAAACGGTATTGACCGAGTAACAGCAGCAGCAAATCCCAGACAGTTAGAACGTGTACCCGCTGGATCAAAATTCCAGTTTGAATTAGTTTACACCGTTGAAAACAAAAACCAAGTCATTGAAGACTTGCAAAATATTGCGATCGCACTGGCCATTCTAGAAGACGATGCACTTGGCGGACACGGTTCTAGAGGTTACGGAAAAGTCAAATTTGAAAACTTTCGATTTTCCTATCGCAGCTTAGAGCAGTATCGCCAAATGACCAGCACTCCTCCTGGTAAATCAGCTTTACAACCATTAGAAACCATTCCCAACACCCAAGCACTCTTAGATAACTTTGGAAGTTTAAGCGAGTACGTAAATCGATTATTACCAGGAGATTAATCATGAGTGTCTGGAAATTAGTAAAACTCAACTTTGGTCGCAATCCCGCACATTTTGGGGAAGTGGGAATAGGGATGGAACAAACGAGCGATCGCGTCCGTTCCGATGCTTTATTTAGTGCGTGGGTTAGTGTCTACGCGCGCTTATTCGGTAAAAAATTAGTTGAGGAACTGTTGCAGATCTTTCCTTCCCAAGAACAACCCAACCTAACTCCCCCTTTTCGTATCAGTTCCACATTTATTTATCGACAAGTCAGCGATCGCACCATTTACTATCTTCCCCGTCCTCTGAAGCTTCCCATCAACTACCCTGACAATGACGTTCCTTTTTTCAAAACCTACAAAAAGCTTCACTACTTACCTTTAGAAGTATGGCAAAGATGGTATCAAGGAAAAGGATTTGATAATGATACCGATACTAAAGAATTAATTCAGTATGGCAGCGTTGGCAAATCTCATGGAGAATTGCATAAATTAGGAACCTTTGACTACAACAAAGCCTTCAAAATTAGCAAAGTTCCCAAAATTGCTGTCGACCGTACCACCAGAGTAACAAACTTATACCATACCGGTTTTGTTCAATTTGATTGGGAAAAGAATCCAGCTGGTTTGTATTTTTTATTACAATTATCCCCGGAAGGAGAAAAACTCGCACAAAACCTCAAAGCTGCTTTGTATCTATTAGGAGAAGAAGGACTAGGAGGAGAACGCTCCAGCGGAGCAGGAAGATTTCAACTTGAGTGGTTAGAATTACCAGAAACCTGGAAAAAGGTAGTAAATTTTTCTAATGGAAATCATCACGCGCTAATGAGTTTGTTTTGGGATACACCCATAACAACCGAGTTTTTAAATCAAGCTAGCTATGACATTCAACAACGCGGTGGTTGGATAGCAGAAAATCAACTCCGACGTAAAATGGTGCGCATGTTTAGCGAAGGTTCGGTTTTTCTAGTACCACCAAAAGGAAAATTAGTAGATGTTACACCCAACGGTTTCAAAAAATATCGAATTTACCGTAGTGGTATTAGCTTAAGTTTGCCAATTAAAGCACAGGATAAATAAGATTATGGTGGTTTCTCCCGAATCTGCTCTCAAGAAACCTGATTTTTATCAATCAAAAAAGATACTAATGACAAGTCCAATTTTACATATTGGCTCATCAGTATCAAGATTGAATCCCTTTGAATATGTACAGACAGATAAAAAAGTCTATCTCCCCAACCAAGAAGCTTTAGCAAAGGGTTTATTAGCAAAAGGAAAACGATTTTTCAACGATTATATTCAAGCAATTGAAGAACGCCAAGATATCACAAAACTTTTAAAACAAGCCTTTGGTTCCGAGTGGTGGGAAGCTAAAGATACACAAGGTTGTCCAATTTTCCCCAAAGAAGCCATCAGCCAAAAGTTGACATCTGAGAAAATTACAGATTTGCGTCCCATGATTCGCAATGGCATGGGACAATTATTTATTCCTGGTTCTTCGATTAAAGGAGCAATTAGAACTGCCGTAGCATATTATTTATTGAAACACGCAGACCGTTTTCAATTACCTGCATCAAAGCGGGTGAGCGAAATCGAGGAAAAATTGAGAGAAAAATTAGGAAAACTTGATCAACATGAGCAGAAATTTCTCGGTGATCAGCTATTCATGGATAGTTTATTCTCAGAATTCCACCTCAAATATCAAGAGAGAAACTTTCCTGGTCAAGGGCCAAATACAGACTTTTTCAGAGCTATCAAAATTACAGATTCAGCACCACTCTTAGAAAACAAAATCAAAACTAAGAAAGGTAAAGAAAAAACTGTTAATATACCTGTTGTTGCGGAAGTAGTAGTTTCTAGCAGATTTCCAGATTACTTAGCTAAATATAAAGCATCTATTTATACTGAAATGGTGGGAAATGTGCAAACAGAGTTCACCATTACATTAGATACAGAAATGCTTTCATGGTTCACACATAAACAGGGGATGAAGTTACCCTTTAGTAACCTAGATGAACTCTTACAAATATGTCAAGAATTTACTCAAGAACAATGGGACTATGAGCATGATTACTGGCAAGAAATTAAGAACAATCCTCAAGCATCAGGGAAAAATTTAGATTTTAATTATATCCGCGAATTTTACGAACCAGAAAAATGTCCCTATAGTTTGAGACTGGGTTGGGGTAGTGGAATGAATGGAACTACGATCGGGTTGTGTCTTGATGATGAACTACGGAAAGATATTCGCGATACTTGTGGTTTAAAAGCACCTGGTTTTGAAGCACCAAAATCTAGGCGAACAGTGATGAATTCAAATGGTGAAATTAAGTTTGTACCAGGGTGGGTTAAATTCAAAAATCTACAAGACTAATGCTAATTCGTTCTACCTGGATATTAAGCGTATCTGAACCGACAATTTTACCCCGTTCCTATAGCTTGGAACTGGTAAAAAAACTGCATCAACAACTAGGTTTAGACATGGGAAACGAAGCAATTCCTTCTGTTTCCTGCTCAGGAATTATCGGTTTATGCTCCACTTCTCGAGATTTCTTCACCTTCCATCCAGAGGAATTTTACAAATTATCCCTATCTGGATTGCAGGAAGTTTCAGCAAAAGCAATTTCTCATCTTCATCTCTCAGACTCTTTAGAATTCCTGGGGGCAAAATTTAACGTCATCAACCGCGAAGATGAAATCACCAGCTATGAAGAATTGTACACAAATTTAGTAGCAAATGAACCAGAACCAATCAAACAGTTTGAGTTGCAGTTTATCACTCCCACAGCTTTTTCTCAGGGTGGAACAAATCTACCTCTACCTGTACCAAATTTAATGTTCCACAGTTGGCTAGAACGCTGGAATAATTTTGCGCCTGTTTATTTGGGAGGTGATGAATTAATTGCTTACCTCAGCAATGCGATTTTGCTGAAAAATCACAAAATTCAAACCAGAAGTTGGCAATTACATAGAGGTTATGTGAATGGATTTGTGGGTGATGTAACGCTACACATTTTTAATCGTGCTGACTCTTTATTGGCAAATGTGGCTAATTTATTAGTTCAATATGCGCGTTTTGCTGGTACGGGGATGAAGACAAGGTTGGGGATGGGACAGACATTAATTAATATATCAAATAGATAATTATGAAAAAGATTATTACATTTTTGGGTATTCAGGCTAAGAAAACAACATATTGTTTTCAAGGTCAAAATTATGACGGAGAAGTATTTGCAGAAGCTTTACATAAGTTTTGCAATTATGACTCGATGTTAGTTTGTGTGACAAGTGAAGCCAAAGAAAAAACTTTTCCTATTTTAGAGAAATTAGAAGAAAAACGCATACAAGCAGTTGAAATCCCCACTGGGCAAAGCACCGAAGAAATGTGGGAAACTTTTAAAATTATTAATCAAAAAGTAAATGAAAATGACAGCGTTATATTTGATATAACTCATGGTTTGCGTTCTTTACCATTTTTAGTATTTTTATTTGCAGCATACCTTAAAGCAGCTAAAAACGTTACAATTGAGGCTATTTACTACGGAGCCTGGGAATTAGGATTTTCCAATAATGGAATAGCACCAGTTATTGATTTATCTGAATTTATTGGAATGCTCGACTGGTTAACTGCAACTGAGCGTTTTGTGGAAATAGGAGATGGACAGCCACTAGCTGATTTATTAAAAAAAGGAATGCCATCCAAAATCGAACTACGTGATAGTATTTCAGCACGAGAACTTAAAAGGGATCTTGAAGCAGCGTCTAAGGCAATTGAATCTATTTCTCTAGCATTACGCCTAACTCGACCAATAGAAACTATGGAGGAAGCAACTAAGCTAGAACAAGCTTTAAAAAAAGCTGCACCTAGTATTGCTAAACAAGCACAACCATTTAGTATTTTAGGTGAACAAGTAGTCAAAGAATACGGCCAATTCGCCCTTGAAAACCCAAGAGAAAATTCGCAATTAGCTAATAATTTATGGCTGCAACTAAAAATGATTCAGTGGTACCGTGAAAGACAGCAAATCGTACAAGCAGTAACTTTAACACGTGAATGGATTGTTTCTGTTTTAGCTCTCAAGTTTGGAGAACCAATGTTCTCTAATAAAAATGGACGTTCTGAAGTAGAAAGAGCTTTAAATAATGGAGTAAGAATACAGTCAAAAAAAAACTGTTGATACTATTAGTAGTTGCGATGAAAAGCTTAAAAACTTAGCAAACAAAGACGAACTAATAGACCTTTGGCAGCAAGTTACAGAGTTAAGAAATGATATTGCCCATGTTGGCATGAATCCCGATCCTAAATTAGCCAAAACACTTAAAGATCGTTTTGAAAAGATATATCCATCTCTTTCAGAATTAGTAGCATCACTACTACCTCCACAAGAAAATTATTAAACTTCATCATATTAAGTCACATTCATGTCCAAAATTCTCCTTGTTACCGTCGGTGGTTCCTTTCAACCTATTGTTACCGTTATTCGCAGCTTGCAACCCGATCGCGTTATTTTTATTGCTTCCGATGGTGAGAAAGGAAGTAAATCACAAGTTATTGGCGAAGGAACTCCTTGTGAAGTGCGTCGGGGTGCAGAGGTGATCGAAAGATTACCCAACATTCCCACACAGGTAAATTTAGGAGAAAACTTTCAACCAGAACGGGATTTGATTTTAGTGCAAGATCCTGATGATTTAGGTGAATGCTATTCGAAAATTTACAATTGCATCCGGAATTTTCAACAACAAAGCGGTCATGAAATTATGGCTGACTATACTGGTGGAACCAAAACCTTGTCTGCAGCATTAGCAATGGCTGCTGTTGATTGTGGCATTTCTTTGTATGTTACCATTGCTACTAGAGATAATTTGGTGAAAGTAGAGCACTCCGAGGTAACAAAAAAGGTAGACATTAGTTTTAAGTGATATTTTGAAGTCTGAGTTTGGGAAGTAGAGGTTAGGAGGAAGGGTAATCGCGCGAGATTAGCTTTGTCCGTAGCAAAGACACTATTTTCCGCTTCCTCGACGATCGCTCTACATATATCAACTATTCTTACAGTTGATGTTTGCGGTTTAGACAAGCATTCCCGTTTTCAGCGAGTTACCTCCCGCCTTTTTGTGCTGCTTTTTTAAATTTTTCACAAACATGCTATAATAACCCAGCTTTATCTGCTGGAATAGCGCCTTGCATTTTTTCTAATGCATCTATTAAGGTTTGTAATTGTCGCTCTGCTTTGAGAACTCCTAAACCGCGAACTGTGACTTTACCAGGTGAGTAAACAAAGCTTGATTTAAGATTTTCTGGTAAATTTGCTGCTAACAAATTCCAAGCTGGTTCTTCCATAGATGTTTCTAAAACAACATGCTGCTTGGTTTCTGGTTTAATTCGACTAAATCCTAACTTCTTCGCTATTTGCTTTAATTCCATGACTCGCAGCAGTTGATTTGCGGGTGTGGGAATAGCACCGTAGCGATCGCTCCACTCTGCAGCAATTTGTTGTAATTCTTCTTTAGACTTAGCAGTTGCAACTGCGCGATACGCGCTCATTTTTTGGTCTATATCCGGAATATAATCTGAGGGAATAAATGCCGTCAGGTTAAGATCGATTTGCGTATCATCAACTTTGGGAATTTCCTGTCCTCGGATTTCCCGAATTGCTTCTTCCAGCATCTCCATGTATAAATCAAAACCTATAGCATCCATTTGTCCCGATTGTTCGACGCCTAGCAAGTTACCAACTCCGCGAATTTCCATATCACGCATTGCTAATTGATACCCGGAACCTAATTGGGTAAATTCCTGTATAGCGCGCAAGCGTTGCCGCGCCGCATCCGATAAAATCCTTTGTTTTGGGTAAAACAGCCAAGCGTGAGCTTGAACACCTGCACGTCCTACACGTCCCCGCAGTTGGTATAACTGTGCCAGTCCGAAGCGGTGGGAATCTTCAATTAAAATAGTGTTGACTCGTGGAATGTCCAAACCAGATTCAATAATTGTGGTACAAACAAGAATATCTGCTTCGCCGTTGCTAAAAGAAAGCATAGTTGCTTCCAAATCGCTTTCATTCATCTGTCCGTGGGCGATCGCGATTTTCCCCTCCGGTATCATTTCCCGCAATTTCTCTGCTGTTTCTTCAATTCCTTCTACCCGGGGAACTACGTAGAAAATTTGCCCGCCTCTGTCAAGTTCTTGACGTATAGCAGTGCGGATGGTTTCCGGATTCATGGGTGCTAAATGAGTTTTGATCGGACGCCGGGATGGAGGTGGTGTAGTTATTAAACTCATTTCCCGAATGCCGGATAAAGACATGTATAACGTACGGGGAATAGGAGTGGCGGTGAGGGTGAGCACGTCGATTTGAGTTTTGAGGCTTTTAATTTTTTCTTTTTGATTGACTCCAAAGCGCTGTTCTTCGTCCACCACCAAAAGTCCCAAATCTTTAAAAGTAACATCTTTACTTAAAAGTTGGTGCGTACCAACAACAACATCCAATTCACCTGTAGCCAATCTTTTTTGAATTTCGCGGCGTTCTTGAGGAGTACGAAAGCGGTTTAGCAACCCTACATTAATCGGGTAGGGAGCAAAACGTTCCTTGAGGGTGTGATAGTGCTGTTGCGTTAGGATGGTGGTAGGTGCAAGAAGTGCAACCTGTTTGCCGGCGGTGACAGCTTTAAAGATCGCGCGGATAGCTACTTCTGTTTTACCGAAACCGACGTCGCCACAGATCAAGCGATCCATCGGGCGATCGCTTTCCATATCTCGTTTGACATCTTGTACGGCCTTGAGTTGATCGCTAGTGGGTTGGTAGGGAAACGAGTCCTCTAATTCCTGCTGCCAAGGCATGTCTTTTGGAAAGGCAAAACCCTTTTGTTGCGATCGCGCTGCATATAACTTCAGCAAGTCCACCGCCAATTTCTTAATCGATTTGCGGACTTTATTCTTGGTGTTCTCCCAAGCCTTGCCAGTCATTTTACTTAGCTCTGGCACTTTCTCGGTTGTAGTCCGAAACCGCGACAGCGCCCCTACTTGATCCACCGCTACCCGCAGCAATCCGTCTGCATATTGCACTACTAAGTATTCGCGGGTCTCGTTGTTAATTGTCAGACTTTCTAGCTTCAGGAATTTACCAATACCGTGGTTTCTGTGTACTACATAATCCCCCGGACGCAACTTATTGGGATCTACTTGTTTAGAAGCAGCTTTTCTGCGCTTGCGTACGTAACTAAAAGTGGCGAGACTGTGCTGGCCATAAAATTCCCGATCGGTGACAACAACGATACGGTACGTAGGCAGGATAAAACCTTCTAGTTCTGCTAAACCCGAATATTTTAAAGCGACGGGTACGTGATCGACCAGTAGCTTGTCAATTGCTTGGTAATCGCGGGGATTAGGAATAAACTGAGCAGGACAGTCGTGTTCTTGCAACAGAGAAACAGAACGACTTGGCTGTGCCGAAATTAGCCAAATAGAAAAGTTGCGCTCGCGCTGCTGTCGCAGTGTTTCTGCAATTTTAGCAAAGGAATGCGGTGTAGCCGGTACTGTTCTGCTAGCAAGATTTATACCTCGGTTTTCCTCAACCAATTCTGATAAGTATATCCTTTGAAATCTTGCCAAAGCAGCCAAACAATCATCAAAACTGCGGTGAATTTTAGGCAAAGCAATCAAAGTTTGCTCTGTAGACGCCCTTTGGGCGGCTTCTCCTACAGAGCTTTTCCCTGGTTCTAGGTTTGCTTTTTTGCTTGTCAGAGCTAACCATTGCTCCTCGGCATTTTCTACCCAGCGATCGCTGTGAGCGTAACACTGCTGGGGCTCGTCAATGGCAACTAAAGTATTTTCTGGTAGATAATCTAAAAGTGAAGCTGGTTGATTAAAAGCAAGTCCTAAAAACCGGCGGCTACCCTCAAACGATATACCCGCTTCTAGCTGCTGTTGTTCCCACTCAGAAAGACAGGTTTTAACAGTTTCCAACACCTCCTTACCCAAAGCCGACCTAATAATAGGCGCAAAGCTAACAGGAGTGAGAATTAGTTCCTCGATCTTATCCAGCGCAGAACGTTGAGTTGCTGGGTCAAATTCTCGTATTTGTTCGATTTCATCACCAAACCATTCCAAACGCACCGGCAGTTCCGAGGACACCGGGAACACGTCCACAATATCACCCCGACGGCTCCACTGTCCTTCTGTTTCAACTAACGGTACCCGCTCGTAACCCAAACTAGTTATTTTTTCACTAAAAGTATCTAGGTCCAACTCTATCCCCGATTTAATGGTCAGACAGAACGGGTAGAACGCTTCTGGTGGTGGTAGGTGGGATTGCAAAGCAGCATGCGTGGTCACAATGGCGATCTGTCTTTGCTTTGGGGTCAACTGTTCCCTAGCTGGGACTAAATCTGCCAACACCTGCATCTGTCCCCAGGTCATTTCCGTTTCTGGATCGAACGGTTCGTAACAAGAAGCTTCTGAAGTAGGGTAAAAATGTACGGTTTCCCACCCCATCGCCTCTAACTGCGCCCAAAAGCGTCCCGCTTCTTCCAAAGTCGCGCAGACCACAAACAAATTTTGCCCCTGAGTTTGGGCCAAAGCTGACGCAATTAAGCCCTTAGGTAGTCTCGGGATGCCACTTAAATGCAAATCTTGTTGTCGGTTTAATTTGGAAAGAAGTTCTGTCGTGAGCGGCGATCGCCCCAGAGCACGCACAATGGAAGAAAATGCCATAGATTCAAAACAGGTGGTTTGTCCTTCAACAGCAGCAATCGATAATAATAGTCCATACTTCAACTATTTTAAAAATATCAACAATACTACAAGTCTGGTTCGAGATACCTTTTTCCCTTGTACAATGACGACTGATTCATCGCTCATCTACCAGTATGAATAGCGGCCGATTACTTTTTCCCAGATTGTTAATGTTATTTGGAAACATCTTAGATACTAGATATTAATTTCAGATTAAAGTTTAAGTATGGTTTGCCGATAACATCGGCAATTTTGAGAATGTCACCAACTGTCGAAGTTTTAATTGTCTTTCTACTCATCTTTGCCAACGGCCTGTTTGTCATGTCAGAGTTGGCTATTGTCTCTGCACGCAAAGTTCGCCTGCAACAACTTGCAGAGCGAGGAGATCAAAAAGCTCGCGTTGCTTTAAAACTAGCTTCTTCCCCCAATCAATTTCTGGCTACTGTACAGGTAGGAATTACTTTGTTAGCTATCTTGTCCGGTGCTTTTGGTGAATCGGTATTCGCTAAAAGAATAGCTCCTATTTTCAGTTATATCCCTTTTCTCGCACCTTACAAAGATACGCTGGCTTCGATTTTTTCTGTATTAATTATTACTTATTTGACATTAATCGTTGGAGAACTGGTTCCCAAGCGTCTGGCTTTAACCCACCCCGAAGCAATCGCTTGTATTGTTGCTATTCCCATGCGGATGTTAGCAACCATTACTTCACCAATAGTTTCTATTCTCAGTATATCTACTGATACAGCGGTACGGGCTCTCGGCATAAAACCATCGACAGAACCTCAAGTAACAGAGGAAGAAATTAGAGTCTTAATCGAACAAGGTACGGAAGAGGGAACGTTTGAAGAAGCAGAACAAGACATGGTAGAACGAGTATTTCGCTTTGGCGATCGCCCGGTGAGCTCGTTTATGACACCCCGTCCAGAAATAGTTTGGTTGGATTTAGAAGATTCCATCGAAGAAAATCGTCAAAAGGTAATTGAAAGCCCCTATTCTCGCTACCCCGTTTGTCAAGGAGGACTAGATAACGTTCTGGGTATTATCCCGGTCACCGACCTGCTGGCCCGCTGTTTATCCGGAGAACCCCTAGACTTGACAGTAGGATTGCGATCGCCAGTATTTGTACCAGAAAGTACTCGCGGTTTAAAAGTTTTGGAACTTTTTAAACAAACAGTAACGCACATGGCCCTTGTCGTTGATGAATACGGCGTTATTCAGGGATTGGTGACTCTCAACGACGTCATGATCGAAATTGTCGGCGATGTTCCCTCTGCAGAAGAATTGGAAAATCCCCAAGCTGTACAGCGAGAAGATGGTTCTTGGCTACTAGATGGTATGCTGCCAATAGATGAGTTTTTTGAACTTTTCGATCTGGAAGAATACCTGCGAGATCATCAAGGCAATTATCAAACATTAGGTGGTTTTGTGATCACTCACCTCGGTCGCATCCCCTCCCCAGCAGATCATTTCGAATGGCAAGGTATGCGCTTTGAAGTTATGGACATGGATGGTAATCGCGTCGATAAAGTATTGGTCATACCAAAAAATAAAGAACAACCAACTCAAGAGAAACAACAAGATTAGTCAAATACAAATTACCTCAAAACTTAGTACTTTTAACTGCCCGTGCTTTGTCCGTATACTTAAGAAGGCAGCCACGGATAATGTACTTTTTATACTCAGATTATCTGGACTGCAAGCTCTGCAATTAATCAATAAATTAATTAAATTAAGTACAATTTCGGTTTTTTTATAAGTACAAAAATTTATATCTTTGTGAGTAGTTTTGAAATCTATACAGCGATCGCAGCAAACACTTTCATCCCAAATTCTCCTTGCTGCTGGGAGCATTGCTCTGTAGTTATAGAGCAATGAATTGATTAAATATCCCTATTAGACATCCCTATATCCGGCGACAGATTCAGTTAACTTTGGCGAAAAACGCCTTCTTGTGTGCGCCAAAAATCTTTTCGCTCAACTCTTGTATAAATAGGTTTTCTCCCACACCAACACTTTGTGTGCGCGTACACACGTGCATACCGATAGCAGTTTGTTTGACCAAAAAATGGTACTATGCCAACCACAATCACTTACGAGCTAAAGCATGAAATTTTGCAACTGTTGCGAGAATATCAGCAATCTCGCTCAGCCAATCTTCGCAACCAGCTTGTGAAACTCAATTTCGGCTTAGTGAGAAAAGAAGCTCACTACTGGATGAATCAATGTCACGAAAGCTACGAAGACTTGCTACAAGTGGGTTGCTTGGGCTTAATTCGTGCCATTGAAAGATTTGAAATATCTAAGGGTCATGCTTTTAGTTCCTTTGCTATCCCTTACATTCGCGGTGAAATTCAACACTATCTTCGAGATAAAGGCGTAACAGTACGCATTCCCAGACGTTACCTAGCTCTGCAACAGCAAGCCATAGGAGTCTCGCGCTCTTTACGCGAAAAATACAACCGTCAACCAACCGATTCAGAACTAGCAGCAGCACTAGAAATTTCCTCAGCAGAATGGCAAGAAATTAAACTTGCATGGATCAATCGCGCTCCTTTAAGCTTGGATGTACCGGTGCAAGATGGAGAAGAAGGATCTACCAGCTTGGGAGAGTTGGTTCCCGATCACCGTTATCGTAGTTTTCAACTAGCACAAGAAGACCGCATTCGACTGCAACAAGCATTAGTGCAGCTAGAAAAACGTACTCGTGAAGTTTTAGAGTTTGTATTCTTGCACGACCTAACACAAAAACAAGTAGCAGAACAGCTTGGTATTAGTGTTGTTACCGTTTCTCGCCGAGTGAAAAAAGGACTCGACCTACTAAAACAGTTAATGGGCGTGGCTGAGGAATAATTGTCAGACGAGGAATTATTGATGGGATTTTAGTTAAAAAAAATACCCACTTAAGTTCGGAAAATTGGGTTATAAAGGTATAATATTTAGCCTTTCATTGCCATTTCCGACATGTTGATTTCGAGATATTCCCGTAGCTATGGAGAAGGGTTTATGGGTAGGAACTCAAAAATTTTAGCCGCAGCCTTTTTATCTTTGGTAGTTGCCTCCTGTGCTTCTTCAGGAGAACAACAATCTCAAACTCCCAATCCCGTGCTGGCGAACAATACACCAGTTCCGACGAAGCAAACTAACCAGCAAAGGTTTAACCATCCAATTGTACCTGCAAAAGAAACTCCCCAAGCTACACAAGCAGTTCCCAATTTAATTCAGCCAACAAATGCCACAGAAAGAATACATTTTATCTCCAAAGGGCGATCTGACCCCTTTGGCGAACTGGTCAAGGTATATCCTCAAGCAGAGCAAGTACCAAATCCAACTATAAAAACTAGAGCAATTCCTGCAGTACCATCTTTACCAGCTATTGTGAAAGTGGCAAAAGTTACTGCCAAACAAAGTGCTGTGATAGCTGCGAAATTAACTCCGCCCAAAAATACTCTGCCTAAAAAGCAAGTCAATCCCAGTCTCAGCACCAGTCGGAGCGTAACTTCTGTTTTACCTCGGGTTTTGCCCCAGGTTATTCCCAATCCCAAGCTCACACCTGTTCTCCCACCGCCTCCACAACCAGAATTAGCCAAAGCAGTTTTTGTCAGTGGTGTAGTTTTGCTCGGCAAACAACCGCTAGCAATCATTAAAGTACCAAACGAACCCACAAGCCGTTACGTACAGGTGGGACAGCGATTGGCAAACGGAGTTCTGATCAAGCGAATTGAAATGAATGAAGGTTCAGAACCGATCGTAATTCTGGAACAATATGGTATAGAAGTTGCCAGAATGGTTGGAGAAGCGCCAGCTAACACTGCTGCAGCTACTAAAACAGCAGCTGTGGAAAATTCTGTTTTGGAGACTTCACCAGCCCAAAAATCTGTTTCCATTGGATCTTCGTAAAACATGGAGATAAAAGAAAGAATTGAATTTCCTGGTTTACCTTTAGCTGTTTATCGAGAGATAGCAGCTCATCTGCGTCAAGTAGAAGGTATACAAGTAAGTTTCATTCCCCAGTCTTCTCAAGAGTTTGATTATCAACAAAGTCAAATTGGTGGCCTGTGGATGTGGTGGTCTTCTCACCCTAGCCCGGAAAGTCAACAAAGGATAGAACAAATCTTGGCTTACTATCGCAGTCTTTACACCACCTCATAGTGCAAAGTTAAATGTATGTGCGGGGATATTTTGGGTTGAGGTCTCTCTACCCATTTTTTATATAAAATATAAAAATTATCTCAATGCTTCACAAAATAAAATATCAGGGTATATAAGGTTAGAAATTAACTAAATTGTAGGCTAAACTGGCAAACACGATAAGGCAATTATTCCAAAAACAGCTCTACGGTTTGGGCATCTATCACGATGGAAAACTGGCAATTTCTGATCCAGAAACAAGGCGATCGCAGCTGGCATCTTTTAGAATCGCCAAAGTTAGAAATTTTAGAAGGTAGGTACAGAATTGTAGCTCGCTCCCACCTTTGCAATACGGATGTGGAAGTGCGGATCTCTCATTTATCGACCGATGCACAAGCACCACCAAAACGGCGGGTTTACAAGCGATCGCGCCGCACTAACGCACAAGGCTTGATGGCTGTAATTCCCTTTACCTACCTTCATCCAGGTTTGTGGGACTTGCAATGCTGTTGTGGCGATTTAATGTCAGAACTGCTTGGTCAATCCTGGCAATATACTATCCAACTCAAAGTCCTAGCCCAAAAACAACAAAAGGAAATTGAAACTCCCACCACAAGCAGTAAAAGCACACAATCAAATTCTTCTTTTTTTCTGTTAGGCGATACTTCCCAAACTGGTCTGGTATCGGTACTTCTCCCAAATTCTCCCGAAGATGCAATTATTGATAGACCTGTAAGTCCCGTATGGCTCAAAAAACAGACCGCACAACAGATTTTAGATAATTTGATAGAGTTGGCTTTACCTTTTTCAGAGCCAATACTAGAAGACAAAACTGCTACTGAACCTCTGTTAGCTGTTTCAGAATTACCGCTGCTTGTTACTCTGGAAAAACAAATTTATACAATTGGTTGGGGACAAATACTTACCATCAACGGATGCATTCAGCGAAAGCAAAAGACTCATCCCACCAGGATATATGCTGGAGAAATCCGAATCGAATTGCGATCGCCTCAAGCTTTAGAAATAATAGCTCAAGTTTTACAACCCTTGGGCGAAAGGCTATTGCCATTTTCTCTTCAACACTCGATTGAGATTCCCGCCGATTGCCAGTCTAAGTTGATTTTAGGCGATATTAGCTTCTACGGCACGCTTGCTCCCAAAACAGAAGCTACCCTATTAGCTAATCAGTATTTTCTGATTACAGCAGATATTACAGAATTATTAGCTGTTAGCACCGCCATTAAAAACAGCAAGCAAGACCGATTACAAACAAAGACATTGGCAGCGCCAAATAACCAAAAGCCGTCAGCAAAGCTAGATTTAGAACTGTTTAATATCGTTAAAACTAGAAAAATAACCCAGCCTTTACAGACTCAACCTCGTCCCAAAATATCTTTACCACCACGCCTGCAACCACCATCATCTCACAGTTGTAAAGCTTTCCGTTCGCTACAATTGCCAAAGCTTCCCCAAAAAACTGCTGGTATCATCGAAACTGCAACACAGTTGCGAACTTTGGAGAAAAAAGATACTCTTTTTCCCACTGGCTACAAGCGCCAAACGGATACTGCTTTTCCATGTTTAAAACGGCTCAAAGTCTTGCCATACAAGCACAGCGGTCACAACCATGATTTGTGTGCTGTTGAAGAATCTCAACCAAATCACGCTACTGCAGTGCACGATGAGGTAAAACTTGCGGATAACTGTTTCGCAGATTCGGTTGCGTTAGCTATCTCACCTAGCTCCAAGTTATCAACGCTGCAAAATCCTTATATCTCTCCCCTAATTGTCAAGTGGATGCACAGCCATGGATACTCTTTGTCGGAAGCTATTGACGTAGAATACGAAGACTACGATAACTGTATTGCAGATCTGGAAGAAACGTCACAACAACAACAAGAAAATGCTTCTGTACTTCCCCTCCCTCCACCACCTCCTCCTGTTTCTTCGTTCTTGCATCAATCCCAACCTATTTGTTCTTCTGGTTCCCTCAATTTGACCCAAGAAATTGTTGTCGATGATATATGCGACGAAGATAACGCGCTTTTGTGTTACGAACAAAAGCAAAAGCAGTCAAAAGAGGATGTGCAAACTATTGTCCTAGGTAGCACTGCTGCGATCGAACCATTACCAATTCCACAACTGCATTTACCTGATGGTGAATTGATTTCCGGAACTTCTGTAAGGGTGCGGGTGCAGCTGCCTTGCCTGCGTCCTGGCATCGCAGTTAAGTTATGGGTAGAAGATTGCCAAATGCGCTGGTTGTTGGACGGACCGCGTTTGCTAACCAATTTGCTACCCAATCGTTTCGGAGGATCGGAAGTTATTACTTCTATCCACATTCCCTTTGGCTGCTTGGAAATCCGCTTGGAAGCTGTAAGTGTAGACACAGCTTCTAAGCAGGAAAGCCACAAAATTACCGTGGTGCGGACTGTGGTTCCCCAAACCCTGCTCTTGTGTCAACTGGATGAAGTGCTGGGTTTGTGAACGCTGCCGGTAAAAAATGTTAAACAACTGTGTTAAAAATCTTTAGATTTTACAAAATCAGGCAAAATTTGCAGTAAGCTCATCTTGAATCGTAGTGTGATTTCATAGGAATATTTATCATGGCTGCTTCATTTTTGCCTTCCATTTTTGTTCCCCTAATTGGTCTAGTTTTTCCATTTGTGACAATGGCGTTTTTGCTGATATACATAGAACGGGAAGATCTGGCTTAAATTAATTATTGGTTTGTTAGCAATTGGCAGATAGGTCTAAAAAATTAACAACAATGAATAAAATTAATACCGCCAATCTTCTAAAGATGGCGGTTTTTTTTAATGCTGATTTCTAAACTAATGCTAGAAAATTGAGACTGATGGCGTTGAGTTCATGCCAGTATTAAACGGCCGAACCAACCCCGGCGTAGGCTCCGTAGAAGAATATACCAACAATGGTAATTACGCCTAAGCCCGCTACTGTAGCAACAATCCACAAAGGAATTCTCCCACTTTCAGACACAGCTTTTCTCCTCCCTGGATAAAAATCAACACAGGTTAAATAAACAAAACAAATTAGTATCGGTGCTTCTTAGTTAAAGAAGTAACTGGAAAACAAAAGTCCGAGAACAAAGACTAGTAGCAGTCCCAGGTATAAGGAAGTCCGGTTTAGTTCTACCGGTTGATTGTTGGGATTTGGGTTTCTTTCCATTCCTTTCTCCTAGCGTTGAATAAACTGCATGGCGGCGATCGCCCCTAAAAAGAATACAGTTGGCACAGCTAGGGTGTGAACTGCCAGCCACCTGACGGTAAAAATGGGATATTGTACTGGTTGGTTTGTTTTGCTACCGCTTGTCATAGTAACTTCAAACTACTTTGCTATTAATTGTTCAACTTGTTGTTTGGCATTAAAACGATCACTTACGATTGGCAATTCTTGTCGTTGTTGCGTGTAATACTCGTTGGGCCTGGGTGTGCCAAACACATCGTAGGCCAAACCGGTACTCACAAATAGCCAACCCGCAATAAACAAGGCTGGAATGGTGATGCTGTGAATCACCCAATAACGAACGCTTGTAATAATATCCGAAAACGGGCGCTCTCCAGTACTACCTGCCATTTGGATCCCTACCTCCATTATCTGTTATTAATTTATTTATTATCCTACAAAGTTAAGAAAGAGTTACAAGTTGCAACTTCTTTCTCATAAAGTAGCAGCCACACCTGTTATGCAAACTAAGCTGCCTGAGATTTAGGTGTAGATGCAACTTTGTTGGGTTCGTATTTGAGAAGAACTCCGCGATCGCCGATTACAAATCCCTTTTCTGGAGAAAAGAAAACTATTTTGTAAAAATTAGCTGGAATATCCTCCACTTCTCGGTCTTTTTCCCAAGTTTTGCCACCATCCTTACTGCGAAGTAAGTTTCCGCTACCGCCACCTACCCAAATTTCTTCTGGCGTGCGATATGCTAAATCCAGTAAACCCCAGCTAGTTGCAAATTCTGGATACTGGGGTTCTAGCCATTTCTCTAGGTTAGCAGGGTCACTAAACTGTAGCTGACCTCCTCGAGCTAGCATCCACATTTGCCCGTTTTCTGCAAAGCCCATATTTTCTACCCTGCGGGAACTGTTGCGGTTGTGGGGTATCCAAGCATTAAGACCTGGTTCCCAAGTTGAGTAAAAGTTACCTTTAGCAGAAACAGCAACGTATTTCCCATCAGCAGAGCGTTCCAGATTTCGTACTACCCCAACTGCTTCTTCTACTTGGGCTTTCCAATTTTTACCACCGTCAGTAGTTTTGTATATTGCTCCCACATCAGTAGCCATTTCCGCAGTATTTTCTCCTAGAGCTACCACACTAATGGGATTACCAGGTAACTTTTCACTCAGGGTAATGCGCGACCAAGAATTTCCGCCATCAGTACTGTGCAGTAACAGTGAAGGTTCACCAGCTATCCATCCTTCCTTACCTGCAAAACTGATAGCATTAAAGCGATATTTATTTTCGTCTAATTGTAATTTGACTGGTTGCCAAGTATCGCCACCATCTTTAGTTTCTAAGAGTGTAGCGTTGCTGCCCACCAGATAACCATGTTGCGGATTATCGGTAAAGGCAATGTCTAATAATTTTGCCTCTGTAGGTAGAGAAATTACTTTCCAGGGATTGTAACTTGTGGAAGGAACTTTACTACAACCAACACAGATGAGAATAACAGCAATTAAGGCAAATATTCGTTGCCAAATTCCTACTCTTGAGCGCATTTTTGTATTTATTATTAATTGTTTGTTAATTTATCTAATCCTTGGTTGAAAACAGGTGTTATTTTAAGCCGTAAAGACTTATAAAAAATAGAAAAGCAGCAGCTAAGGCGCCAAAAATAAGAATACTTTTTTGAGTTGGCGTCAAACTATTGACACCTAAGCCGTAACCGAGATTTTCTTGAAAGCCAGAAGCTTTACCTGCAGGACCGATATTGGTAAAAGCACTCTTTTTGGCACCGCAAACCGGACAGCGCCAAGTTAAGGGCAGTTCTGCAAAAGGCGTACCTGGGGGAATGTTATTTTTTTCATCTCCCTTTTTCGGTTCGTAGACGTAACCGCAGGCACGGCATTCATAGCGGTCTAGAACCAGATTGTCAACAGCTTGTTCGCTCATGGCTTTGGCATGGATGAAGGTCAAAGCTTAAAATCTACGTTAAAAATTATGACATATTCGTTAGGTTTTTTTATGCCCACTCAAAACGAATCAAATAATCTCTAGCTCTATTTTCCAGACTTGTGGAACCATCAAGTCGATATAATGTAAAAGAAGGTAACAGAGTTATTTGCACTATAAGCGGTAGATATTCATTGTGTTTGTCCTCAGCGGTTACGAGTACCTTCTAGGCTTCCTAATCATCTGCAGCCTAGTACCAGCCTTAGCTCTAGCGGCATCAAAGCTCCTGCGACCTGGTGGTCGCCATCCAGAACGGCGCACTACTTACGAATCAGGTATGGAACCTATTGGTGGAGCCTGGATTCAATTTAACATTCGCTACTACATGTTTGCGCTGGTTTTCGTCGTGTTTGATGTGGAAACAGTGTTCTTGTATCCTTGGGCAGTTGCTTTCCACAGCTTGGGCTTGTTGGCATTTATCGAAGCGCTAATCTTTATTGGAATTCTTGTAGTAGCCCTAGTTTACGCATGGCGTAAAGGAGCATTGGAATGGTCTTAGATGCTAATTTGAAGGATTTGCAGCAGCAGCAAAAAGAGCGTATTCTCAATCCCATTCAGCGTCCCACAGTAACCCAAGAACTATCAGAAAATGTCATCCTGACTACAGTTGACGACCTTTATAACTGGGCTCGGCTTTCTAGTCTTTGGCCTTTACTGTTCGGTACTGCTTGCTGTTTTATTGAATTTGCAGCTTTAATTGGCTCTCGATTTGATTTCGACCGCTTCGGATTAATTCCCCGTTCTAGTCCGCGACAAGCTGACTTGATCATCACAGCCGGTACGATCACCATGAAGATGGCACCCCAACTAGTGCGTCTTTACGAACAAATGCCCGAGCCAAAATACGTGATTGCTATGGGAGCTTGTACAATTACTGGGGGAATGTTTAGTGTAGATTCTCCCACAGCAGTGCGAGGAGTAGATAAACTAATTCCGGTAGATGTTTATTTACCTGGTTGTCCACCACGTCCAGAGGCTATTATCGATGCAATTATCAAGTTGCGCAAGAAAATAGCAAATGATTCGATGCAACAGCGGGGTACGATCAAACAAACTCACCGTTACTACAGTACTACCCACAGCATGAAGCCCGTACCGCAAATTCATACCGGTAAGTATTTACTTTCTGATAGTCGCGTGAAACCGCCAAAAGAACTAACAGAAGCAATGGGTTTACCTGTACCTCCAGCTATACTCACCGCTCAAAAACAGGAGGTAAGTCGTGGCTGAACAATCAAAACCAGTACCTGCGGAAGAACAATCTCTGGTAAAGGCAGGTAAGACTTCTCAGTGGCTGACCGAAAATGGCTTTGCCAATGAACCTTTACAACCCGATGCGGAGGGAGTAGAAATTATAAAGGTAGAGCCGGATTTTTTGTTACCCATCTGCACTGCTTTGTACGCCTACGGATTTAATTACCTTCAGTGTCAGTGTGGTATTGACTTGGGACCGGGTCAGGATTTGGTCAGCATGTATCACTTGGTTAAGCTCAGTGATAATGCTGATCGACCAGAACAAGTGCGTATTAAAGTGTTTCTACCACGAGAAAATCCGAGAGTGCCTTCTGTTTACTGGATTTGGAAAACTGCCGATTGGCAAGAGCGGGAGTCCTACGATATGTTTGGAATTATCTACGAAGGGCACCCGAATTTAAAACGAATTTTAATGCCAGAAGATTGGGTGGGCTGGCCTTTGCGCAAAGATTACGTCTCGCCCGACTTTTACGAGTTGCAGGATGCTTATTAGTGCCTAGAGCATTTTGTCTTGAATTATCCCCTCTCTGCGTGCAAGCAAAGAGGGGCTATTTTTTGCAATCATGTAGTGACTGCGTAGATGCGTAGAAATGAAAGAGCGATCGCCTGATTTTTTATTTATGCTATCAAATATTTTTTTGATTAATTAGATTCTGGCAAGGATACTTCTAATTTTAAGCAGTTTGCACCATTAACATGCAATTGATACTCTACCTTATCCATGAGCCTATTTATAATTAGCCAGCCATAACCACCTTGTTGTTTGTCTGTGGGATTAGGAGGCAAATAATTTGATAAATCAAAGCCTTGACCGCAGTCCCAAATTTCCAGAGCCAGCTCGCGACCTTTCAATTCTAAACGAATTAGCACCGGCAAATAAGGCTGGTTTTTATGAGCGTGACGCACCACGTTAGAATAAGCTTCGACCAAAGCTAGCCGCAATCGATTTGACTGTTTTGGCCAATCAACAGATCCTTTGAGTTGGACTTCTAAACATCCCAACAACCAATTTTCTACGATGCTTAGAAATTTTAAGTCACTTGGTACATTGAGCTCGCTTTTCATTACTTATAAAACCTCTAGTGAGAGTATGGTTTGGTCATCTTCTTGAACTTGGCTATCAGCTTGGATGCGGGCTAGTAAACGGTTGAGACAAAGTGGTCGTCCTTGCTGTTGCAAAAGTTGCCAAAGTCCGTCTAGATTCAGCATAGAACGTTGCTCCGACTGCATGCCGTTATTTACTTGTTCTGAGGAATTAGTTTTTTTCACTACCATTGCTTCAGTAATACCATCACTAGCTAGTAATAAAATTTCTCCACAAGTAAGAAACAATTGCCCAAAATCTGCCTGCCACTTAGGTAAAATCCCTAAGGGGACACCACGTATTTTGAGATAGTGAGGGTTTTCTGTTGAGGCTTTGTCAGAAGACCACAGCAGGGGATAAATGTGACCAGCATTCGCATACACTAATTCCCTTGTGGAAGGGGTATATCGGGCTAAGACGAGAGTGATAAAGCAATTGTTGCTAATAAGGTCCTCAGCGAGGGCATTATTAAGATTTTTTAGGACCGCATTTGGCATTGCAGGTGTTTCTTGAGACAATTCGCGCCGCAATACGGAAATAACGCTAGCCATAAACAAGGCAGCTGGAACTCCTTTACCGGAAACATCACCTACCGCTAACCACAAATCTCCTTTGGGGTGGATAAATACTTCAAAGAAATCTCCTCCAACTTCCCGTGCTGGACAACAACAAGCTTGCACTTTGGCATTGTGAATTTCTGGCCAGCTTTGGCGCAGCAGGTTGTTTTGGATTTGGCGAGCAACTTCTAGTTCTGCTCGAATCTGTTGTTGCTTTTCCTGAAGGCTTTGGTAAAGTTTTGCTTGGGATAAGGCTAGCGCTGCTTGTTCCGCAACGCTTGTCAGAAGTTGGATGTCTTCATCTTGCCAGCAAGGACTTGGGCGTTCCCATTGAAAAAGAGCGATCGCAGCTAGTAAATGTTGCTGGTAAGCAAGTGGTACAACTAACTGTTGGTACCATCTACTTTCATGGAAATAGGAAACTTGCTGGAACCGCTGGGTTTCTAAAACTTTGGCAATTAAAGTGCAGGGATCGAACCAAGAGCTATCAAAAGCTGTTGTGGAATTAAGATAGGAAAATTCCTCTGCTGCTAAGCTATTGTTTTCTACTGGTTTGAGCAAACAATAATTAGCTTGGAAATTCTCTCCGATAATAGCTGCAAGCTTTTGCAGCATGGTAGAGTAGTCCTCACAGCTGCGAATTGCTGTAGTCACGATATTAAACAAAGATTCTCGTCGCAAGGCCCGAGTTAACTCTTGCGTGCGTTTTTTCACAAGGCGGTAAGCGTCTGCAGCTTGCTCGACTACAATTTTGAGTCGGTCGGGTTTCCAGGGTTTGGTGATGTATTTGAAGACTTGACCGGAGTTAATTGCATCTACTAAATCTTCAACGTCAGTAAAGCCTGTTAGCAAAATGCGAATCGTATCGGGAAAGCGCTCTACTGTTCGACTGAGAAATTCAGTACCATTCATCTCTGGCATTCTCTGGTCAGAGATAATTATTGCCATCTCTCCTTCTCTATCTAGAATGGCAAAAGCGCTCGCGGCATTGGTTGCTTTGTATACTTGAAACTCTCGCCGAAAAGTTCGGCAGAGCAATTCTAAGTTATCTGGTTCGTCATCTACCACCATTAGTTTTAATTTTTCTGTATCCGTCTGGGTCATCTTTGACTTTGCTTTCCAGATACTTAGCTAGATTATGTTTTGGAGGTTACACAAGCTCCAACCCTTTGCTGTTTTGATTGAATCATTTGTAACACATTTTAGAAAATCAGTTGTAAATTTACTGATATTCTCCTCGAGAGCAACCACACCAAAAACAATAATTTGAGCGGAATTTATTGCACTTTCGACCGCGTGCGGGGCTAAAGGCACAACTTGTTGAAAATACTACGCTCCAGGCTTAGCAAAAATTTCTGTTTATCCTACTAATCCAGAACGCAGGGCCCGGACTGCAGCTTGAGTGCGATCGTCAGCGCATAGTTTGTTCAAAATATTACGAACATGAGTTTTGACAGTTCCAACTGTGATGTAAAGCCTTTCGGCAATAACAGCATTGCTACAACCTTCAACGATTAACTGCAATACCTCTAGTTCCCTTTCTGTGAGGATATAAGGATCGATCGCTTCTTCGTTACTTTCTGAAGTTTGTGCGGTCTGAAAATTGGTTTTCGAATCTGCTAGTACTTCTGATTTTTGTTGATTTTGTCGAGCTTGTTGCAGCACGATGCGGGCGATCGCCGGATCTATCCAAGCATTGCCATTGTAAGTAACGCGCACTGCTTCTAGTAGATTATCAAATTTGATATCTTTCATGCAGTAGGAGTCTGCTCCCGCTGCAAAAGCTGCTAGTACTGCTTCTTTGTTATCCCGCAGTGTTAAAATCAACACTTTAATTGGCGATTCTTCCTCCACTGTAGCGGATTTGATTTCGCGCGTTAATTCAATACCGTCCTTATCTGGTAACCCAATATCTACGATCGCAATATCTGGTTTTAGCATTTTTAATAATTTCATTCCCTCAGCAGCGTTACCAGCTTCTCCTACAACATCAATTTCTTCATTTTGCTGTAGTGCTGTTCTGATACCTACACGGGTTAAATCGTGGTCTTCAACAAGTGCTACACGAATTTTACTCATGGTCCTGTTTCTGCCTGCGATACTCTTGATGTAAAATTGAGTTTACTAAAAACTCCCAGAAGATGCAGTTACGAGTATTGGCTCCTCGGGAAATTCAAAAATATAGAGGTGTTAAGTTAAGCTCATATCTGGAGTTTTTATCTGCAATGCAGTTATTCATTCACTCCCGATAGAAATAAAATTTGTTCCCCAGTTGTAGATCTGGAAATCTACAAATCCTACCTTTTCTTACAACACTAGTAAACCCACAATGCAAGATAACACAAGCTTGCTCAAAATATATTATCGGCTGGGGATAGTGCATGAATACTGTTTGCATATGCTTTCATGCTTTATGCCTCCTATCTCTTCCCAGACTAAATCCTGCTATCCTCATCTTGGAATTTATTAGTCAAAAATTTAACAACACAAGCCATTCCCAACTCCAGTATACTGAATTGATTCTCACCTTATAAACCAAATGTAAGATAAAGAATTTATCTTCCGTTACTTGTTATCTTGTAGAGTGTTTTTTCATGCTGCTAAAATGGAAATATATTTAAATAAATCCTCATTTGAAAAAATTTGTTAAACTATCGTTTAAGAAATTCACGGTGTGAGGCTACTCAAAAACAAGCTATGTCTAAACAGCCTAAAGTATTTTCGGTATTGGGGCTGCCAGTTCATATCATGACAGATTATTCAAGCTGGTTGCTGGAACGCCTGCAAAACGGTGTGGGAACCCATGTAGTCACCCTCAATGCAGAAATGACTATGCAGGCAGAGCAAAATAAATCCCTAGCTCAAGTGATTAAAAGTGCTGAACTGGTGGTTCCTGACGGAGCAGGAGTAGTCCTCTTTTTACAATGGCTGCGATGGCAAAAAGTGCAACGAGTTCCCGGAATTGAACTAGCAGAAACACTATTGCGACAACTGGGACAAAAGCAAACTGGCGCCAGCGTGTTTTTCTATGGCGGAGCACCTGGAGTAGCTGACAAAGCAGCGGAGTTCTGGCTTTCTCAAGTTCCGGGTTTACGTGTAGCAGGTACTCATTCTGGATTTCATTCGCAAGCAGAAGAAGAACAATTGCGACAAACTCTTGTGCAACTGCAACCGCAGGTGATTTTTGTAGGTTTGGGAGTACCGCGTCAAGAGTTATGGATTGCTCAAAACCGCAAGTTTTGTCCTCGGGCGATTTGGATTGGAGTTGGCGGTAGTTTTGACATTTGGTCTGGTACAAAGGATCGCGCTCCGGCATGGTTGGCCAACAATCATTTAGAATGGTTGTATCGTCTGTATAAAGAACCTTGGCGCTGGCGGCGAATGTTGGCTTTGCCGAAGTTTGCAGTCAAGTCCTTGGTTTATGGTTTGACTGCTAAGGGAGCGATTTCGTAACTGGTTGCTAGCAATCTTTATCCTATTGCATCCTATTATTTTTAACTCCATTTCAGTAAAACTATGAGAATGGAGATTCCCAGTTCACCACTGGGAATCCTGAATTTTGTAAAGAATTCAATTACAAGGTGCGAGGAATTATCACAAATGGCAGTAGTGTCAAAGGCAGCAGCACCAAAAGACGATGATACTCAAAAATCCTGTGCTGGCGCTACAGCAATAGTGGAATTGCGTTCCGTTACTAAAACATATGTTCAGGGGCTTAATGTTCTGTGGAACGTAAATTTGTACTTGAAAAAGGGAGATTTTCTGTTTGTTACCGGAACGAGCGGTTGTGGAAAATCAACTTTGTTGAAACTGCTATATGGCCAAGAGTTACCGACGCAGGGACAAGTAATCGTTGATGGGTGTGATGTAGGAGTTTTGCGAGGCGATCGCCTGTCCTTATTGCGACGGCGCATGGGAATTGTTTTTCAAGATTACAAGCTCATTCCCCAACGAACAGTAGCAGAAAATGTCATTGTGGTTTTACAGGCCCAAGGCTACACGCGCAAGGAAATTCAAAGACGTTTAGAACCAACATTGAAACTGGTAGGTTTGCTCAATAAAGCTGACTGCTTTCCCCATCAACTTTCTGGAGGAGAACAGCAACGGGCGAGCATAGCAAGAGCGATCGTTGGAACACCACCATTGTTGTTGGCTGACGAACCAACAGGAAACCTCGATCCCGATAACTCTTGGCAAGTGATGCAAATTTTTCAAAAGTTAAATTCTTTTGGAGCAACGGTAATTATTACAACTCACGATGAACAATTAGTGCGACGGTGCAACCATCGCGTTATTCAAATTCGCAACGGTCAACTACATCACCAGCTATAGTTGTACCAGTACCTTGAAGTTAAAAATACTGAGAATTTAGGTTGCTTTTGCTGACGCTTTGTTGATTTGGGCAATAATTTTTGTGGAATCTATCTGTCGAGATAGGTGGGAAGATACCGGGAGTGTGAAAGTGGAAGCAAGCCCGATAACACAATGATTAACTCTTAATTTTTAGCTACTTAAGTATCAATCAAAGTCAAAACGGATCTTATGTTGCAACCACCGGGATTTGAACAACGCTCTGTTATTACTTCTTTGGGTAGAATAGTCTACTACACTGCCGCTAGCTCACCTTGGCAGGATGAAACATCCACAAGTCAAGATCGAGAAACTTTAGTATTCCTGCACGGATTTGGTGGAGGTTCTTCTGCCTACGAATGGTCGAAGGTGTATCCGGCTTTTGCTGCTGAGTATCGCATTCTAGCACCGGATTTGCTTGGTTGGGGATTGTCTTCCCATCCAGCACGGGATTATAGAATAGAAGATTATTTGACAACAATTCGAGAGTTTTTGCAACAGACTTGTGATGGTGCAGTCACGGTCATTGCTTCTTCCTTGACAGCAGCGTTTACGATTCGATTGGCGATCGACCAACCAGCATTATTCAAGTCTTTGATTCTCGTTGCACCTGCAGGACTGGCTGATTTTGGTCAAGATTACTCCCGGAGTTTATTTGCTCAATTGGTTGCCATCCCCATTGTCAATCGCTTAGTTTACACTACTGCAATTGCAACTGAAATAGGTATTCGCACTTTTCTTGAGCAACGACAATTTGCCCAGTCAAATCGGGTTTACGAGGAAATTGTGCAAGCTTACCTTAAATCTGCCCAGCAACCAAATGCGGAATATGCAGCAATATCTTTTGTACGCGGGGATTTGAGCTTTGACTTGTCACTTTACATCCAGCAGCTAAAAACTCCTACGGCAATTATTTGGGGACAAAGATCGCAATTTACTAGATTAGAAATTGGTCGTCGCCTTGCGCAAATGAATCCGCAAGCAATAAAATTTTTTCAAGAACTAGAAGATGTAGGATTAACACCCCAGCTAGAATTACCAGCAGTTACTATTGGTTTAATTAGAAAATACCTACCCTTGCTCGATGGCTCATCGAAAAAGGTAACTGATTGATATTGATACCTTGGCTTTGCCAAAGCGTAGTTGCTTTCGATCGAGCGTGCGCTTCGAAAACCAACTATCCAATTGAGATTGTTTAACTTCTGGGAGTTGGGCAACTTATAAGTCCCACGCTAGAGTTTTCCCTAACAACGTGGGATAGATGGACAAAGAGTGTTTTTGAGTGTAGCTCGATGCCACCAAAACTTCCCTTACCTATTAAATACTTACAATACTCTTGATACAATGAGCCTTAGTAGCCAGTGACTCTGGCGAACAGTACCGGCAGTGAGAAGTAGGGAAACCTCACGAGTGCCCACTCCTTCCTGTCAAGTCATTTAGGGGGTCTACAACACAGATAAGTGGCGCAGGGCAGGGTTTTCGACTGTGAAGTTGAAAGCGCCCACACCATTATCTCGAATTTCCTGTGGCAGAATGTCACCTATTCCCGTTAAGTGAGGCTCACACCCTTATCTTTAGATATGGAACAAGTACTGACGCTAGTTTGCAAACTCAACCCCACGCCCTTACAATCAAAAAAATTGGAATCTGTGCTTCTGTCCAGAAAAAAGCTCCCACACGCACAAGGTCTAGTCGACGTAGGTGTCGGCAAATCTTGGTATGGCTATCGGGGCGCGAGAAAAGATTTCAGACGTGGGTAAACCACAACATTAGGTAAGAAAATCATCGAGCAAGCCAAAAGTGAAAAAGCACTTGTAGCTATTGAGGACTTAACAGGTATCCGTGAACGCACAAACCAAAAACCACTTAACAAAACATAACGCCTGCGGATGTTTTTGGAATACAGAGGACTGCGGGAGAGCATAGAATTTGTTGCTGTTCCTGCTCCTGTCTACACCAACCAAAGCTGTCACCAATGCCTACACATTGGCTTGCGCTCTGAGAAAAGTTCAAATGCGGCAACTGTGGGTTGTCCTGTGATGCGGACTTTAACGGAGCAAAGATGATTCAATTATTGGGGTTGTCTGTAAACCAACTCGGAGACTCAAAGCGTTTGTGTTGCTCTCTCAGCACCAACGCTTCAGGGCTACTAAAAGCCCGCACTGTATTCGGTACTCCAAATCAATGTGGGCAGTTTACCATGTTAAAATCGAACTATTATTATAATTCCGACCGGATTACCGGTAATAGCTAAGCCGAGAATGTGGCTATAAATCTGCATTTCGGCAATGATGAATGCCTTTTTGAGAATACTAAAAACTGCAATGGTCAAATCTGCTCCTCCACCGATCGCCAGCCGCAAGCCTTCCAAAGTAGAAGGAATAAAGGAACGCAGCAATTTTCTGCGCGAGCCTGTTGCTACGGAAATACTTCAGGATACAACGCATTTTAGCGAAGATGCAGTGCAAATCCTTAAGTTTCATGGCTCCTACCAACAGGATAACCGGGATAATCGGGTCAAAGGACAGGAGAAAGATTACCAATTCATGGTACGGACGAAAAGTCCCGGAGGTTACATACCGCCACAGCTGTACCTAGCATTGGATCGACTGGCTGATGAATACGGTAATCAAACAATACGAGCAACTACTCGTCAAGGTTTTCAATTACACGGAATTTTAAAGAAAAACCTGAAAACAGCTATTGCGACGATTATTAAAAATTTAGGTTCCACCTTGGGAGCTTGCGGTGATTTGAATCGCAACGTGATGGCTCCTCCAGCGCCGTTTAAAAATAAGCCAGAATACGAGTATGCTTGGAAATACGCCAATGACATTGCGCAATTGCTAACGCCGCAAACGGGTGCTTATTACGAGATCTGGCTTGATGGAGAGAAAGTAATTAGCGCCGAAGAAAATCCCCAAGTTAAAGCTGCTAGACAGCGCAATGGCAAGGGAACTATATTTCACAACTCGGAAGAACCAATTTACGGCACTTACTACATGCCGCGCAAGTTTAAAATTTGCGTCACGGTTCCGGGCGATAATTCTGTGGATTTGTATACCCAAGATCTTGCTTTGGTAGTAATTACCAACGAGCAAGGAGAATTAGAAGGATTTGATGTTTTTGCTGGTGGAGGATTGGGACGCACCCACAACAAGGAAGAAACCTTTGCCAGAATAGCAGATCCGATTTGCTACGTAGCGAAGGAAGACGTTTATGACCTTGTCAAAGCCATAGTAGCAACGCAAAGAGATTATGGCGATCGCACAGACCGCCGTCATGCCAGACTCAAATATCTCATTCACGATTGGGGTGTTGATAAGTTCCGCTTAGTAGTCGAAGAATATTTCGGCAAAGCAGTGGAACCGTTTAAACCGTTACCGGAGTGGAAATACCACGATTTTCTAGGTTGGAACGAACAAGGTGATGGCAAACTGTTTTTAGGAATTTCTATTAACAGCGGTCGAATCAAAGACGAGGAAAATTTCCAACTAAAAACTGCTTTGCGAGAAGTTGTCCAGCAGTACAATTTGCCCATCCGCCTCACACCCAGTCAGGATGTTATCCTTTTTGATATCGACCCCGAACACAAACAAGCTATAGAAGATATTTTTAACCGTCGCGGCGTTATTACCAATCCCGATCGCATCGAGCAGTTAACACGCTATTCAATGGCTTGTCCCGCTCTACCCACTTGTGGCTTGGCGATTACTGAATCGGAACGAGCAATTCCAGGAATTTTGGAACGCATCCGCACTTTATTAAACAAGGTTGGTTTGAAAAACGAACATTTTGTTATCAGAATGACCGGATGTCCTAACGGTTGTGCTCGTCCGTACATGGCAGAGTTGGGTTTTGTCGGTAGCGGTCCGGAAACTTACCAAGTGTGGCTGGGTGGTTCGCCCAATCAAACCAGGCTAGCACAAGCTTACGTCGATAAGATGCACGTCAATGACTTGGAAACTTACCTAGAGCCGATTTTTGTTTTCTTTAAAAAGTCACGCCGCAAGAGTGAAAGCTTTGGGGACTTTTGCACGCGTGTTGGTCTGGAGACAATTCGAAACTTCGCGAATTCCTACCAACCTGGAACTGGAAACAAAGCAGTAAAAGCACGTCACCGGATTACAGTTCGGGATGAAGTTTATGAGGTGCTCAAGGAAGTCGCTGCTCGCCAAGGCCAGTCCATGACAGATGTAGTAGATAGCGCGCTCAAACTATACTTGAAAAACTTTAGCGCTTCCTAAATAGGTGCTCGCCACCAAAGCACGGCTAGCTGCATCAATAAATAGGGTGCAGCTTTTGATTTCATATCGATCGAAAAATCACCCTGCACCTTTAAGTACAGGGCGGCTACGACGATTTCAAATTCTGAAATTAAAATTTACTTACCATTGGCGTTACTGCCGCCACCATTGCTGTGAGCTAGAATGCGTTCGGCAAGTTTTTCTGGTACTTCTTGCAGATGGTCAAATTCCCAGTGGAAAGAACCGACGCCTAAAGTTTGCGATCGCAGCTCCACTATAAAGTTTTGCATTTCTGCTTGCGGCAAGTAACCTGTAATGCTATCCCAACCTTGCCAATCATGAATTGCTTCATAGCCCAAAATTTGTCCCCGTCGACCGGTTAAAAGTTGCATTACCTTGGAGGTAAACTCACTTGGCGTCGATATTTGTACTCGAACAATTGGCTCTAGAAGAGTAGGTTCGCACTGAGGAATTCCTGCTTGCATCGCCAGGCGAGCAGCTTGCTTGAACGCTTGTTCGGAGCTATCAACGCTGTGGTAGGAACCGTTGGTGAGGGTGACTGCCACATCTACTATAGGAAAGCCCAAAGGTCCGTGGGCTAAAAACTCCCGCACGCCCATTTCTACACCGGGGATGTACTGTTTGGGAACGACACCGCCAACAATAGTTTCCCTGAAGCTAAAACCTTCACCGCGTCGCAAGGGTTTAATATCTAGATAAACATCGCCAAACTGACCGTGACCTCCACTTTGGTGTTTATAACGTCCGTGAACCGATGAAATGGCTTTGCGAATAGTTTCTTTGTAAGGTACTTGTGGAAGGTGAGTTGTCATCGGTAAATTATATTTGCGACGCAACCGCTCTAGGGCTACTTGCAAGTGAATTTCACCTTGACCCCAGAGGATAACTTCGTGAGTGTCACCGTGTTGTTCCCAAGCCAGAGATGGATCTTCTTCTAATAGCTTGCTAATGGCTCCGCTGAGTTTAACTTCGTCATTACGTTTTTCTGGAGTAATCGCAAGGGCATAAACTGGTTCTAGCCGTTCTACTTTGGGTAACTGAACTGTTTGCGAGCTTGTCGAAAGCGTATCTCCTGTCTTGACACCTTCCATGCGACTGAGGGCGACAATTTCTCCAGCACCAGCTTGATTGATTTGTTGTGACTGTTGTCCCATCAGGCGGTAAATGCCACCGGCGCGAACTCCATTGAGAACGATGCCATCAGTTAATTTACCCTGCCAAACGCGCACTAAAGACAGTTTTCCACCTTGAGGAGTGTAGTAAGTTTTTAGCACTTGGGCTATCGTACCGCTGTCTTTGACTTTACTCAAACGACGTTCTGCCGTAATTTCTGGTTCGGGGGCTTCCTTCAGCAGCGCTTCTAGTAGGGGTCTGACGCCGTAATCTTGTTCGGCAACGCCAAAAAATACTGGCACTACCAAATCCGCCCCTAATTCCATTTTTAAGTCTTTGAGAATTTCCTCTTGGGGTGGTTCGATCTCTTCTAAAAGTTCTTCTAATAAGTGGTCGTCAAAGTTTGCCAAGGCTTCCAACATTTCTGCCCTAGCGGCGTGTTCTTCTTCTTTAAGTTCTTCCGGAAACGGTACGGGATCGGCAGGCCCTCCGGAATGATAATGGTATGCTTGTTCAGTGACTAAATCGATAAAACCAATAAGTTGTTCCCCTGCCATAATCGGGTATTGGTGTGCTACCAGGGGACGACTGGAAACTGCTTTTAGTGCATGTAGTGTTTTCAGGACGTGGATGTTCGCCCGATCCATTTTGTTGACAAAGACAAGGTGGGGAATCTCCCAGTCGTCAAGGAATTTAAACAAAGGAGCAAGGGTAAGGACGCGATCGCTGATGGGTTCGCAAACAACAATTGCCGCATCGACTCCTATAAGGGCGTTGTAAGTTTCTTGAGCAAACTCTACACTTCCAGGACAGTCTATAAAGGTGAAGCGAGTACCGCTGTACTCTGTGCTGGCAGTGCTAACTTCCACGCTCATCTGGCGAGCGCGTGCTTCTGGAGCGCTATCTCCTACAGTGTTAGCATCCTTGACACTCCCTTTACGAGAAATCGCTCCCGTGACATATAACAAACTTTCTAGTAAAGTCGTTTTCCCACTTAAATATGGTCCGACAATTGCAACATTTCGCGAACCCGAATTCACTTTTTCGTTCATAAAACCTTCCTTGCGGTTAGCCGCATCTAGCCGCATTCTCCTTAACTGCTGTTCAGGAATCGAAACGGTTATTTAACGAATTATCCCGTCTTTAATTTGACATTAACTCGCCTTTAACCGGGCTGCAAAAAATCGTATTCTCTTGTAAGATTTCACTCAATATGAATGAATTTTTTTTAATTTTTATAGATATTTTTGAATTATTATCAATTTATTTTTAGATTAAATAGTCGTTGGTGTTCTGCAAAAATATCATTTTCCCAAACTCATCAAAGTGATATCTATCCAAAGCTTTGCTGTGGTAAATAGATAAATCCAAGCTCGTACCCCTCGGGAGTATACCATACTGGCGCTGCATATTTGCTCAACTTTAGTTGTATTTGCACATACGCTTTTGGACAGATGAGCGCCTGTTTTTAGACAGGTAGATCAAACTACTGACAAACAGGCTCAAAATTGCACAACAAAGCTCAAGCAATTAAAGCCTACTAACAACACATCCAAGACTCCTAACAAGCTGGTTCTCAGCCTTGTGTGAAATTGTTCCAAAAATTACGCCAATCTGGTATAGAGCAGGTACAGGAAATTTGCCACCATCTTCAAGAAGTAATGCAGAAGGGTAAGATGTAAATTTGACAATTACGGATTCAGTATAAGCCTGGGATTGAAATCCCAAGCTTATTTCTTCAGAAAATTTCAAAAATTGTTAATACCAGGGTAACTGTAATAGATAGCTAGCAGTTTTTGAAGACAAATCATGCTATTGGGAAAACAAAACCAGACTTTGATTGAAATGATTGTTAATTTTTTTTAACAATAATAATAAAATTTGCTAATTTTATTTGCTTTCCAATTGAAAATCATTAAAGATTGAAATACTAGTTAGCTTTCTGTTTAATTTTTCTTCCTTACCTGTCACAGGACACCAGACAAGTTGCAACTGTCTTAAGTTTTGCTTGCTTCGCAATTATTAAATCTTTTACTCAAACATCATGCTTATGGAAGCCTTCTTTTGTTTGTCACCACGCTATCGCCTTGATGATGAACTGTCTTGGTTAGAAGGAATTGATCCTAGCCGTCATTACTGGATTAGAGTAAATGGAGACAAAAATCTAACAGTAGCGCTTCCCGGATTACTGGTTTCCTCAAAGAAGGAGCTCAAGCCAATTATGGAGCGATTTCGCTCGCTACAGCCGCAAGAACAAATGAAATTGAGCAGAATTGCCGACTTTTGCACTATTTACTGCATCAGTCACAACTGTTATGCTGTAGAAGCAAAAATTAACGGCGCTCCAGTATGGCATTTATTCGATCGCGAAACTTTGGACAGTTTGTTGATGACAGCTCACCCCGATTGGCAATGCGCTCCCAAAGATATTGATTTAGGAAGAAGATTATTGCTGCGTTCTCTAGAGAAAGTAGCAGCTAACAAAAATTAAAATCGACTCTTACAGCAGCTAGCTATTCCATTGCTGGGAAAAATAAAGGGAAAGTTAAGGCAATGTCCCCGCCGGGAGAAAAAGCGGGGATATTGATATTTTCTACGAAGCTCGCTTTTTCCTTTTCTGGAGACTTCAAGGTTGCGAACAAAAGGCCAAAAGGCGGTGATATCTCCCTCCAGCGTCGGCGTTCGGCGATCGCCCTCATCTGGAAATCTAAATAAAATATTAATTATTACATTTTTTTACAAAAATGTCTGAAAATTTAAATAGAAGTTGAAATTTCTTTAAAAAACGGGGTCGGCAATTGTGGATACCCTGATTTTGGAAAGAAAAACTAAACAGATTTAGCGCTGCTTTGACTATCAATGAGTTTGGCGCTAATTACAAAAAATATCACAGCTATGACTCAACTACTAACACCTGCAAGGTCTACTGATGTCAGTCAAACTTTTTGTTACTTTACCAATCGCACCAGTCACATTCAAATTGTTCGTATCTCCAACATACCAGGTTGGTTTTTTGAACGTGTAGTTTTTCCAGGAGAATATTTGACATTCCAAGCTTCAGCAAACGCATGTTTGGAGGTCTACGCAGCAGATAAGGTAAGTTCTCTACTGTGCGATCGCATAGATTGCACGCGACTATTGCGTGAAAAAGTAAATTAACTTCTGCTTCCTAACACGATCGGGAACTAGGAAAAGAAGCATAAAGTCACAAAAATCCAAATTCTATCTACCTAGTTCTCAGAAGTTTCTTCAGCTTTTGTTAAAGGTTTGAGCGAAGTAGAGTACACTCTTCAACTCTAAACCATCGTTTCTTTCCGCGCCGCATCTTCACCAAAACCCGACCGGGTTTCCACCAGGATGAAGGAATGACAACACCGTTACTTCCGTTAGGTAGTTGAACGGGTGTACCTGGAATAATAGTCATAAAAACTTCCCCAGAATTAAGTTTATGTTAATTTCTTTTCCAAGTCAGGGAAATATTGCGGGTACAATACCCGCACTCGCGCTTGGTCAGAAAGGCTAACAAGCAATTATTAAGAGAATCTAAATACGTCTTTCAGTTTAACTAATATCTAATGTCTGTTTTAAGGATCTAAA
>Ga0272448_1000453_pt1 | contig 63287 bp, 49 predicted proteins | sample YNPCB0191_FD_202220 | JGI IMG/M metagenome (GOLD analysis project Ga0272448, IMG submission 202220) | Hot spring sediment microbial communities from Yellowstone National Park, WY, United States - YNP-CB-019-1 | ecosystem: Environmental > Aquatic > Thermal springs > Hot (42-90C) > Sediment... | reverse complement strand
CTTTTACCTTTCTTTAACCGGTTGTTATCCTTTGTCCTTGTTCGGTTCTTTTTTAGTTTCTTTTCCCCTGAGTTTTTATCACCCGATTGTCAGCCCTTTCTTTAATTCCTTTGGCAAGCGGATAAGTAATGTAGGGCAAGGCTTTAGCCTTGCATCCCCATCCGGAAAGCAAACCTGAAGGTTTGCCCTACATCTTGTAGGTTGTTTTATATCCATTTATTTTGACCCCGAAAACAGGAAAAATAACGTCCGATTTTGAGTTGGGGAGTAACTGCCCTGGTGTGTCCATGCTTGAGTTGGACTGTTTTTCCGGGTTTAAGCACAGTAAAGAAACACTAAAATGTTTGGATGGGAAATTGAACTGATCTTTATTGCGGTCTTAAGAGAAAATCATTATTTATCAATACAAAAACCGCACACCTTGCATTTTTCATCTGCCCGACTGAACTCCACCCTCATTTTTCTAATAAGTCAAATTTAATTGCGGATAGATTTACCCAGGCATAGCAATCCTTGACAAATAGCAGTCCAATCATAATATTTTTAATGAGCAATATAATGAGGTGGTTTTATTTTTCTGCGGTTCTGTCTTTTATTCTTTCCTGCCAAAATCCACCCGCCCCCACCAGTTACGACTATCTTTTAAGCAATGAAAGTGACATTCTCCGTCCGCCATCCGGCGCGGAGAATAACTGGATCACCATCATCGGCGGAAACCATACCGGGCAATTCTATGTCTCGCCCAACGGCAATGACCAGAACCCGGGCAGTTTTGACCAGCCATTTAAAACCCTCGCCTATGCGGTTACCCATCTCGCGCCCGGTGACACACTGGTTGTCCTTGCCCGCACGCCTGACCAGAGACCGGTCATTGCCGGTGAGAAAAACCTGCTTTGCGCATTTGACATATCTAACTGCCATTATCTGCGGATTGAAAATCTTGAGATTACCAGCGCGCATAAGGCACACTTCCGTGAGGCGATTACCGGCACCGCCGGACCGGTTGAGCAGGTGATATTAAAGGACTTAAACATCCATCATATTGATGAGTTCGGGATTGACATCGGCGACGCCAACAACCTGCAGATTATCAACTGCCGGATAACCTATTGCGGATTCGGCGCAATCGGCGGACCGGCCGGCGCACAGGGAGGCTGGCGCAACATCCTGATTGACAACTGTGACCTCTCCTACAGCGGCCATTATTATCAGGGCGGTGACGGCTCAAATCGGCCTTATGACCGTCCAGACGGTTTTGGGATTGAGGCGTCCGCAGGCCCGATTGAGATTCGCAATACCACCGCCAGCCATAATTATGGTGACGGCCTTGATTCCAAGGCAGCACGCACCTATATCCACGAGTGCTTAATCGCCAATAACTCCTGTGACGGGGTAAAACTCTGGGGTGACTCCTCGGTGGTGGAGAACAGCCTGATTTACGGACGCGGTGACGGTAATGCCACAATTACACCCTGGTCACCGCTGGTCATCAGCACCGAAAATCCTCACGCCCATTTTGCGCTCATCAACTGCACGGTTGACGACACGGCCGGTGAAAATTACCTGATGCATGTCCAGTATGACAGCCCGACAATTCCGGTGAACCTGAAGATAGTAAATACGATCTTTTCCAGCCGGGGAAATAATGCGCCGGTAATCTGGCTTGCCGACTCGGTCCATTATGAGGTCACTTATAACCTTTTCTATGCCCCAAAGGACGAGCGGCTTTTGATTCAAGGCAATAACACCTATACCCCGAGTGAGGTCAATCAGATTGGCACCGGCAATATCTACGGGAACCCGCAATTTATTGCTGTGGGCTGGGGCAATGAAGGCAACTATCACCTGAACGCTGCCAGTCCGGCGATTGATGCCGGCGATGCAAGCGCCGCACCCGGCATTGACCTTGACAAATTGCCAAGGCCAAAGGGCAACGGCGTTGACATCGGCTGTTATGAGCAGTAGCAACAACAAGGAACCGACACTATTGAAGTAAAGCAAAAAGGAGGTAACCTTGAAAAAGCCGTTTTTGGTCCTGGGCCTGCTCTTGCTGATCCTGGTTTTGTTAAAACCGCTTCATAGCGGTCAGACGCCCAATTCTCCCCAGAAACTGTGGGGAGATGATGTCCGCATCGGCGATTTAGACTCCATCTACGCAATATCTTTTGATGTCTGCCGTCAGAATGGCAACCTCTTTCTTGCCTTTTTGTTTCAAGATGGAGGTGCCACTTATCTGAAACGGGCCTTCTCCTCGGACGGCGGTGAAAACTGGCGGATTGATCATTCCCTCATTAAAAATGCCGCATACCGGATGAACGGGGTCAGCGGCACCGTGCTGGGAAATTACTTTTTTTTCGCCCATACCTACGGCGCAGCCAATACCGCCATTGATATTTACCGGGCGCGAATTTCTGACGGCGCACGCGTGAGGTTTCCTAACGACTCCGAGTTTGTCCGTCTTACACCCCAGGCGGTCGGTGATTCAATCAAAGAGGTGGTCCTGGTCAGTGATGAGGATTTCCTGGGTCAATATCTTAACCTGTTTTTTATTACCCGCTCCTGCACACTTAAATACTTTTACAGCGATACCGCCGGTTATCGCTGGCTTCAGATACCAACCGGTGTAACAGATGCCAAGTGCGGGCTTGATGCCTGCACCAATGAGGGCTATGATACCAATTACGCCTTTGTCTCCTATATCACCACAACTGACAGCCTTGAGGTGGACGGCTTTACCTATAACGGCGACCGGGGCCGGCTCATCCGCAGCTGGGTTGGACCGCTCGCCCGTTTTACCTCGGTTGGCGCTTATCACGATACGGTAATAGCCGTTTACGAACGGAGCGGTTATAACGCACCCTATTATTGCCTTTCCCTGACCTCATTTAACGGCGGACTTAGTTGGTATCTGGGCATCCCGGGCGGCGAAGATACCACCTATACCATCTGCGCTCCTGATGTTGCCTGTCGGGCGCGTGGTGGTCAGGGTGTGATCTATTTCTATGGAACTGGTGGCGGTCGGCGTCCCCGTTATACCTGGCGCAACTATCGTGGTCCCTGGTCAACGCCGGTGGAATTTGGCGATTACCAGCCCAGAAGTGATGCCCGACCGGCAATTGAGTATTTAGGTGGTGATGTTTATGGCTGTGTCTATCTTTCCGCCAACCCGGTTTATGGCGCCGCCTATTTTGACCGCACCGTTTGGACCGGGGTTGAAGAAGAGACTGAATCAACCCGTTCTTGCCCGGTTTCGCTCTCAATTACCCCGAACCCGGGCAAAACCATAATTAAACTCAACTACTCCTGCCGCCGAGCGGGCAAAGTGCACATCGCCATCTATGACCCGGCGGGCAGGCTGGTTCTTACACCCGGCGCCGGAATCCAGTCCGCCGGTCACCACACCCTCAATGTTGACACGCACCACCTGAGTGCTGGTGTCTATCTGGTCAAAATTGAAACCCCGGAAGGCTTGACAACCGCACCATTAACCATCAGCCGCTAATGGTTTAAAACTCTTTTTCAGGCGGGGATGGATTTGCCATCCCCGCCGCATTCGGATATTTGACATCACCATAAACTATTGCTAATCTGTTAAAAATAAAAGGAGCAGAAATGAAGAAAATTATCGCGGCAGAAATTTTGTGCCTTCTTATTGTTTTCCCGCTAACAGCAAAGCACTTTCTAATAAAGGTCAAAACTCAACCGGACCTTAATCTTTTCAGCCTGATTGAACAGGACTTTAAGGTGGTTGCGGAATTTAGTGATTATTATTTAATTCGGGCGGACGAGGCGGAACTTTTACGTCTGTCAGGGCTGGGCAAATATTTCCAAGTATTTGATATTCCAGAAGATAAAGAACTTTTTCATCTCTGGACCACTAACCGCCTTCTTGTCCCGGATTTAAGCCGGTTTGGCTTGATTCTGTCTGAAGACCAAAATGGCATTCTCATTGCGACCAGGGACTCCAATCTGATTTATCTTAACCGGTTGCCGGTTGAAATTACCCGTATCCCCCTTGAGCCGAAAAGAATCTATCCGGAACTCATTCCGCCTGCACCGGCTCTTGTTTCGGAAAGTCTGGTCAGGGAAATAGTTGCCCGCGTCAACCCCGATTCGGTCCTTGCCCATATCCGGCGTCTGCAGGATTTTTACACCCGCTATTCCACCACCGACTCCTGCCGGACTGCGGTGGAATGGACGCGGGGAAAGCTGCTTGCCTATGGCTGTGACTCAACCGCACTTGAGACCTACCGAACCAATTACGCCCCGAACGTGATCGGTGTGAAAAAGGGTAAAATTAACCCCGGGCAGATTTATGTCATCTGCGGACATATTGACAACACATCAGATTATGCACCTGACCACTGCCCGGGCTCGGATGACAATGCCAGTGGCACCGCGGCGGTCTTAGAGGCGGCAAGGGTTTTCCAGGGGATTGATTTTGACAATTCGGTCTATTTCATCGGGTTTACCGGCGAGGAGCAGGGGCTTTACGGCAGTGAATATTATGCCCAACAGGCACGGGTGCGGGGTGAATCCATCGTTGCTGTTTTGAACTTTGATATGATTTCCTATGGCCGGCAGAACCGGGACAGCCTTGATGTCATTGGCAGAACTATCAACCCGAATTGTGCCTGGCTGGTTGACTCCTTTATTGCCAATGCCCGCGCCTACACCGAACTTAAAGCCCGGCGCCGGCTGGTCAGTCCCGGGCAGTCAGAATATTCTGACCATGCCTCGTTCTGGCGCCAGGGTTATGTCGCCTTCTGTGGCATTGAAAGGGACTTTACCCCGATGTATCATACCATCGGCGATACCATCGGCCCGCTTTATTATGTTAACTGCGGCACCAACAACTGGTTACTGGCAACCGAGGCAATCAAGGCTGCGGTGGCAACCATCGCCAAACTTGCCGGTGCCTCAGTGCCGACCGGAATTGAGGAAAAACCGGGCTATGGTTTCAGGCTCGCAGTCAGTCCTTCAGTGGGCAGGCCACCATTTTTTCTCACCGCCAACCCACCAAAGGAAATCGAGGTTTTTGACCCCCTGGGCCAGCGGGTTGCCGGTCTGAAGGCAGGGTTCTGGGATGGCAGTAATCAGATGGGTCTAAAGGTCAAGCCCGGTGTTTACCTGCTGCGGCTTAAGTCCAATAGCCCGGCACCGGCCGCAAAGTTGATTATCACCCCTTGACAAATCGCTTATGGTGGAGAAAATTAAATAGTGGATGGTTAACTTCAAACGCAGACTCTTTCCGGAGCGGCATTATCGCCTGCCCTGGCGCTGGATTTTTTATGCCCTCTGGGCCGGTCTGCTTTTTTTGCTTATTTGGATTATCAGAGTTCTGGGTAATAAATAAATGGAAGGAGTCAGGATGACCGGACTGCATTTTAACTATAAAGACATCTTCCGGGCGTTAAGGCTGGGTTTTTCGGCGAAAAAGGTCGGAATGGGGATGCTCGGACTTCTGTTCGGGCTTGCCGGCTATGCCATTTTCTCCTACCTTGCCCACCTGAGCGCCGGTAATGACTGGGTTTCAATCTGGGAGGTTTACCGGCTTTTGCCCTTTCCCAGACCTGATCTGCCCTTTCCCTGGTATTCCTGGTTAATCTACGGGCTGGGTGCGCTCTGGCTTCTGGTCGTGATGCTTGTTACCGGTAGTGCGATTGCCAAGGTTACCTTTGAGCAGCTGCGGGGTAATGAGTTCTATGAGGCACAGGAGGGGTTCAGATTTGCCTTTAAGAATGCCGGTGCGGTTCTGTTTAGCCCGCTCCTGATTGTCGCATTTATTGCCCTTCTGGTCATCGCCGGCATCGTTTTGAGCGCAATTGGCAGAATCCCCTATTTCGGGCCGATTGCGGTCGGACTCTTCTCAATACCCGCATTTCTTGTCTGCCTGTTCATCGTGTATCTGCTGCTCGTTCTTTTCTTTACCCTCCTGACTGGCCCAAGCATTGTCGGCGCAATGGGTAACGACACATTTGACACCCTGTTTGAGGTCTTCTCCTGCGTAAATGAACAGCCAGCCCGTCTTATCTGGTGGACATTCCTCATCGCCCTGCTCGCCAAAACCGGCTCATTTCTGCTTGGTCTTGGTGCCAGTCTTGCAGGCAGAATCGGCTCTTTGGTATTGACAACATTTATGCGCGACAGTTGGCAGGAAATGCTCGCCGGCGCCAGTTTTATCTTCAAGGTATCAATCCCGAACTGGGGATTTTTCGCACCGCTGCACAAAATGCTGGTGGTTGAAGCCAACCTCTATGGTCTGCCCTCAATTTACTCCTACACATTCTGGACAAACCCGAACTGGGGCGTTTATATTGGGGCGGTGCTATTAAGCATCTGCGCCTATGCGGCTGGGTTGATGGTTCTGGCCTATGGCCTTTCGGTCTGGTTTTCCGGTCATGTTCTCAGTATCGCGGTATTGATAAAAAAGAAGGATGACAAAAACATCTTAGAGGTGCCGGAAGAGGAGGCAGAGGTGATTGAACCGGAAACACCGAAGGAGAAGGGTTCTCCGGTAGCAACTGATAATAAATAGTTTATCATCAATCGGCAACTGACTGTTAGAACCGCCCGCATTGAAATAAAGGGTCAGGTTCAGGGCATCGGCTTTCGACCTTTTGTCTTTCGCCTTGCCGCTGCACTCGGGATCAAGGGAACGGTTGCCAATACCGAAGCCGGGGTCCTGATTTATGCCCAGGGCCGCCGGCTCGACGTTTTTATCAAGCGCCTGCGCGCCCAGCCGCCTCCCCTCTCAATAATTACCGGGTTTAAAATCACCTATAAAAATTGCCCGCCCTTTGCTCAGTTCTCCATCCTGCGCAGTAAAGCCGAAGGCAAGGGCCAGGGTGTTGATGTCCTGCCCGACCTCTCCCTCTGTCCTGACTGCCGGGAGGAACTTTTAAATCCCTCGGACCGGCGCTATTGGTATCCATTTATTAACTGCACCCAGTGCGGTCCCCGTTACACCATCATCAAACAACTGCCTTATGACCGGCAGAGAACCTCAATGCAATCTTTTAAAATGTGCCCTGATTGCCAGAGGGAATACCTTGACCCGCTAAACCGGCGCTTCCATGCCGAACCGATTGCCTGTTCAGTCTGCGGACCACAATTATCACTGATTGACAGTGAGGGTAAAAGGCTCAACCTGGACCCGCTGATTGGGGCTGCAAGGATGCTGCTCAAAGGCAACATCTTGGCTATCAAAGGCTTGGGTGGCTTCCACCTCGCTTGCGATGCAACCAACGAACTGGCGGTTAAAAGGCTGCGCTCAAGAAAGGAACGAAAAACCAAACCGCTGGCGCTAATGGTTGAAGACATTGAAACCGTGAAACTTATATGCGATTTGCCCCCAGGCGCCCGAAGAACTCTCCTCTCAGTGGCAGCGCCCATTGTCCTTTTACCCAAAAGAAAAAAGCCCCTGCTAAAAATCTCACCGGCCATTGCTCCTAATAATCCGGACCTGGGGATTATGATTGCCTATACGCCCCTGCACCTGTTAATTTTTAAGACCCTGCGCAATCTGAGCCCAAAACCAGCCGTTTTGGTGATGACCAGCGCCAACCGCAGCGATGAGCCGATTGTTGCCGATGAAAAGGAACTCCTCGACCGGCTGAAAGGGGTGTTTGACTTTGCCCTGATTCATAACCGGCAAATTTTCAACCGCTGTGATGACTCGGTGTTGAGTATGGACAATGGTCAAACCGTGCTGGTGCGCCGGGCAAGGGGCTATGCACCTCAGCCGCTGCGATTGGGCCCAATGTTTCACGTGAAACATCCGACACTGGCGTTGGGTGCAGATGGACGCAACCTCTTTGCCCTCGCCCACGGCGAACAGGTCTTTTTAAGCCCGCATATTGGCGAAATGGATTCGTTCGGCTCAGAAAGTTTTCTTTTGGCAACCCTAAACCGGCTCCTGACCTGGACAAAGATAATGCCCAGGCGGGTGGTTTGTGACCTCCATCCTGATTATCACTCGGTCCGCCTCGCAGAAAAACTGGCAAGAGAACTGCGGGCAGAGGTTTACCGGGTTCAGCATCATTATGCCCATCTGCTTTCGGTTATGGCTGAACACAACATCACCGGTCCGGTCTTGGGGATTGGCTGTGATGGTACCGGTTACGGAACCGATGGCGCAATCTGGGGATGTGAGTTTATTCTTATCCAGCAGGACCTCTCCTGGTCAAGGCTTGGTCATCTTGGCTATCTCAGACACAATGCCGGCTCAGGAATGATTGCCGATCCAGTCCGGGTTGCCCTTGCCTATCTTTGCCAGTGCGGGCTAAACAGAAGTGACTTAAATCGCCTTGGTCTTCCCGGTGAGATTCCCCCTCAGCCGCTGCCAATAATCACCTCAAGTTTAGGCCGGCTTTTTGATGCGGTTGCCGCCATTACCGGTATCTGCCGTCAGGCAACATTTGAGGGCGAGCCTGCGATTGCCTTAGAGCAGGCGGCACGGTTGTTTGCCAAGCCCGGCAGCAAAAATTCTCTTCTAATTATGCGCAACCGGTGCGATGCAACCTACCCCATCATATCATCAGCCGGTCAATTGCTGATTGACCCCAAACCTCTGCTAAGAGAAGTGGTTAGAGCCATCCTTGCCGGTAAAAACCCTGGCGCGGTTGCCTTTTGGTTTCACTCAGCACTCATTAGAATCTTTTCCTGTGCTGCCCGAAGCCTGATTAAGAAGTACGGCGTGAGGGTGGTCTGTGTTTCTGGGGGCAGTTTTCAGAATCGGCTGCTCAGAACTGGCTTGAAGAAGGCGCTTAACAGTTCCGGGATAAAGGTCTATTACAACCAGCAGGTCCCTTTGAATGACGGTGGCATCGCACTTGGTCAGGCGGTAGTGCCGGCGAGATTGTCAAGCCGGCATTAACTTGCTTGACAGCGGGCAGAATTCAATTATTATCAAATCCGGTTAGCCAATTAAACATTATAAAGAAAGATTGTGGACAGATGAAGACTCTTTTATGTATCTCTTTTTGTAACCATAACTTATACACATATTCTCAGTGGAAAAATGTGTGGAAAACTCTGGGTGAATTTTGTGAAAAAGGGTTGTTGTTATGACTGATGAACAGGTTTGGAATAATGTCCTTGAGGCGCTGAGGTTCCGCCTCAACCGTCAGGCTTTTGACACCTGGCTGGCACCAACCCGGCTTGTTTCCTTTACCAACGGCAGCATCAAGGTTTCTGTACCCAACCTGTTCTTTGCCGACTGGCTTAAACATCACTACCTCTCAGATATTCTTATTGCGCTCAAGGATATTACCGGCCGGGAACTGGCGGTTGAATTTGTCCTGGCTGAGGACCGTAACCAAAGGGCAAAGCCGGTAGTTGAACCAGTTCCCGCTCCGGTTGCCTCGGCTCAGTTTCGCCTGCGCACCCGTTACACATTTGACACATTCATTGTTGGCGAGGGCAACCGGCTGGCCTGGGCCGCAGCCCGCAATGTTGCCCAAAATCTGGGCAAAACCTATAACCCGCTTTTCATCTATGGCGGTGTTGGCCTGGGCAAGACCCATCTGCTGCAGGCAATTGGCAACGCAGCGCTCGGCATTTACCCGGGCTTAAAACTCTGCTATACTGCGGCTGAGGCGCTGTTTCTTGAACTGATCCAGGCGATTGGCAAAAACACCCGGCTGGAGTTCAAGGACAAGTATCGGGGTCTTGACCTTTTGCTTCTGGATGATGTCCATTACCTGGTGGGAAAGGAGAGTCTGCAGGAGGAGATTTTTTTCACCTTTAATGCGCTCCAGGATGCCGGCTCCCAAGTGGTTTTCACTAGCGACCGGCCACCAAAGGACATACCCACGCTTCAGGAGCGGCTTATTTCCCGGCTGGGAAGCGGACTGGTGGTTGATATTCAGCCCCCAGACCTAGAAACCAGAGTGGCGATTTTACTGCAAAAGGCAAAACTGGAGGGTTTCGACCTACCTGAAGAAATTGCCCTGTACATCGCCAACCGGGTTCGCTCTAATATCCGCACCCTTGAGGCGGCATTTGTCCGGCTGATCGCCATCCATTCCCTTACCGGCAAACCGGTCAGCCCGGAACTGGCGGAACAGGCACTAAAGGACTTAATTCACCCCGAGCAGCCGATTGATGGTAACCAGGTTATATCGGTTGTTGCTGAACACTTTCAGGTGCCGGTACAAGAGTTAAAAGGGCTCAAACGAACCAAAAGGATCGCCTTAGCCCGGCAGGTGGCGATGTTTCTGATGCGGAATGTCCTAAACCTTTCACTAAAGGACATCGGTTACTATTTTGGCGGTAAGGACCATACCACTGTCTTGCATGCAGTAGAAAAAATAAACGGGCTCAGGGATAAAGACCCGGCTTTTTCCAGCATCTTAGAAAAACTTTCCCGGCAGTTGCAAAGGCACCCGTCTTAATAAATAGGTGGAAAACCGAGTTTAAAACCTGTGTATAATCACTCTCATAATACTTAATGTCCAAGTTGACAACCTATTATTCACAACTTATTCAACAACCAGTAAATTACATAACATATATTAATCACAATAAATTAGCGATTTATTCCCATAACATCTATTGCAGCAACATCATCATAAATTCTTAATATAACTTGTTTGTATGTTGGAAATATCAGTCAACATATCTACATATCAAAATATATTTAATTACAAATAGATATTATTTGAGAAATATGATTTTGTTATTAGAGCTAAGTTTCAGCAATTGTTTAGTTTATATAAAGCTCAATTTATCTTGTTCAGTCTTAGCATCCAAATTCTTTCCCATACCTGTAAAAAATTCAAACCTAAAATTTTCTTAATATCCGACTCCGTATAACCCGTCTGAAATAACCGTCTGGTTATTTCGGGCAGGCGGGTAACATCCTCAAGCCCACGAAGGCGGCTGGAAAACCCGTCAAAGTCCGACCCCAGACCGACGCAATCCGGCCCGAACCTCTGCACCACATAGTCAATCGCCCTGACCACATCCGCAACTGATGCCCTTTTCGGGTCAGAATTCAGAAAAGCGGGCAGAAAAACCTGACCCATCACCCCGCCCTTTTCCTTGAGCGCTCTTAACTGCTCAATCTTTAAATTCCGGTTATGCGGTCTCAAGGCATAAACACCAGAATGGGAGGCGATGACCGGTGCCCTGCTCTGCTCAATTATCTGATAAAACGAACTTTCGGCCGAATGGGAAACATCAACAATCATACCTAATCGGTTCATTATCCTGATTGCCATTCTGCCCAGCGCTGAAACGCCCTGATTCGGCTTTTTTCTGTCCCAGGAGGCATCGGCAAGTTCGTTGGAATTGCACCAAGTGATGGTAAAAACCCTCACCCCGGCACGCCAGAAATGCAGAATCCGTGTCAGATTACCCTCAAGTGAATGTCCACCCTCAACCCCGATGATGACGGCAATCCTGCCGGAATCAACAATCCGCTTCAGACCGGCTGGTGAAAGGGCAAGCCCGACCCGGTCCTGGTTCCTTTTACAAATTTCCTTAATCGTTTTAACTCCGTTGAGCACAAACCGCTCATATTCGCCGGGCTTGATTACATTTGGGTCCGGGAAGATGGCAAAGACCTGTGCCTTGATGCCACCAGCGACCATTTTCGGAATATCCAGATGGCCCCTGGTTTTCTTGGAAATATCTTCCCGGCCTGAGATATGCCTCAATATGGAGTCACAGTGCATATCTGCCACCAGTGCCTGATAATGCAGTTTTTGATAGTTTTGCCTTTTGGCTTCGGACATATATTGTGACAGTCTATTCCTCAAATTTATCATTTCAAGCAAATCATCAAAGCCTGAGACAAAAACGAAGCTGCTTAAACCTATCGGTCAAGGAGATTACGTTTATGGCACTTGTTAATGGAGTTAGCATGCTTGTGTAAACCTTAAAGAAAGTCTGTTTGAGCAAATATCATTCTGTAATTCATCACAAATTTTGTCTTTTTTTGACTGAACCGCCTGAGAATAAGAAAAGAAGAAAGGGTAGGTGAGGGGGTGAGAGAAACTCAATAGTAAATGACCTCTGAAAGGACAGGGGAGATAAGGGCTCAAGTGAAATTCAGGGGGCTTTGATAAGTGGCTTTTAAACGTGCCTGGAAAAAGGCGCTAACAAAGGCAATGATAAAGGGTTAATAAAATGTCTTAACCGAGGACAAAGCAAATGGTGGTTATCATAACGATTCAAATGGCTCAAATAAGAGTGCTGGAAATAGTGGAGTAAAAACAAGAGAAAGCGGACAAACTTGGGTTTGTCCTTCCTTTTAAATATGTGATTATAACGAAACTTATTGAAAATCAAAATGGTAGAAATTAGGTAGAATTTGAGAGCAGTTAGTTCAGTAAATACGGTTGCTGATTTAGCGTGCCAGCAACTTGACTGCTGGCTGAACCGGAGGCATACTATTATTGTGGCTGTCTGTTATCTGCAGGTGTTCGTCCCTGTTCCTGATATAACCGTTGCCAATCAACTGGTTGCTGCCAGCCTGAATCAGCGGCTTGCTGCCTGTGCCCAGATTCTTGGGAAGGTAAAAAGCAGTTACTGGTGGCAGGAAAGGATTGACTCATCTGTAGAATGGCTTTGTATTTTTAAAACTGATGTCAACCATTACCCAAAACTGGAACAGGTAATCAGAAGAATTCACCCCTATGAGCTACCGGAAATAATCGCCCTGCCAATTGTTGCCGGGTCAAAAGGCTATTTAAGATGGCTCAAGCAAGAGTTGAGTCCTCGGGTAAAAAGGGGGCGATGATTTGCCACGGACAGAACTGATTGCCAGTCTCCGCGAACCAGACCCGAATGTCCGTCGTGCCGCTATTGAGCGGCTGAAGATGCTTGATGCCCAGTTGGCTGCGGGTGCACTGGTGTTTCTGCTTGCTGACCCGGAGCCAGATATCCGCACCCGCTCGGCAGCAGTTCTTGCTTCCTTTGGCACAGCCGCAAAAGAACCGGTTGTGCGCTTTCTTGAGAACTGGGAAGGACCACTGGATATTTGCATTCCCGAACTCTTGGGTAAACTGGGCGCCGCTGAAGGAATTAACTTCCTTCTTAAGCACCTCAATGAAGAAGAGCCTCTAATCCGGGTAGCAATCGCCCAGGCATTAGGTAAAATTGGCACCGAAGGCGCGGTCCCGGGACTGCTTGAATTGCTGCGCGACACGGTCCCCGCGGTTCAGATTGCGGCGGCGGAAGCCCTGGGTACAATTGGCAGCGCCCAGTCGGTTAACCCTCTGCTCGATGAACTTAATGATGATAACCCGGCGGTGCGGATATCGGCTGCCCGCGCCTTGGGCAGAATCGGGGACAAAAGTGCTGCCAACATCCTTGCCCGTCTGGTCTCCGAAGACCCATCACCTGAGGTCCGCGCCACCGCGGAAAGAGCTTTGCAGGAAATCTCGGACCGTTCGGTTCAATTTCTGCTCCAGTCACTCACTGCCGATAGCCCTACCGAGCGGAGCGAGGCTTTGAACCGGCTGCTTGCCACCGGCCATGCCGCAATCCCGCCGTTAATCCGTCTGCTGGGCAGCGCCGACCCCCATATCCGCAGCCTTGCTGCCGAGGTCTTGGGGATGATGGGCGAGCCGGCAGCAATTGATGCCCTCAGTCCGTTAATCAATGACCGCGAAGGTATTGTCCGCCTGGCGGTGGTCCGGGCGTTAGGCAAAATCCGCCATATCCGTGCTGCGGAAAAACTCAGTCAAGCACTTTCGGACAATGACCCCAAGGTGGCAGGAATGGCCGCCAATTCCCTAACCATGCTGGGCGAACTGGCGGTTGAACCGGCCTTCTCGGTTCTCAATCATCATTCCCCTGAGGTTCGTGCCCGGGCAATTGATATCTTAGGCAGACTCCGTGACCAGGGTGCGTATGAGCGGCTCCTGAACGGCCTTACCGACGGCTCATCCTGGGTGCGTATTGTCTCTGCTCAAGCACTCGGGGAAATTGGTGCCCACCAGGCAGTCCCGGCGCTCATCCGCAGCCTTGACGACCAGAACCGGATTGTCCGGGCAATGGCTGCCGAGGCGCTGGGTAAGATCTCTGACTATCGTGCCAGTATCAGGCTGCTGGAACTGGTTGAGGATGAAAGTGACCTGGTGCGGGCAAATGTTCTGCGTGCCCTCGGGAAAATCGGCAACCCGGCCGCGGTGCCGTTTCTCCTGAAAGCCGTTGACGCCCCGGAAACCGAGGTCCGACTCGCGGCAATTGAAGGGCTGGCACAACTGCGGGCAAAAGCCGCGGTTCCACGGCTACGGGCACTCGCCCGACCCTGGCCCTGGAGTCGAGCACCCAAAATAGTCAAGGTGGCAGCACGCTGGGCACTGGCGATCCTGCTTGAGGAAAGAAACCGAGACTAATCATCAATCAGTGCCCGGGCATAGGCTTCCGGGTCAAAAGGCTCAAGGTCAGAAATCCCTTCACCGGTCCCGATGAATCGGACGGGCAGACCTAGTTCCATCACCACCGGAATGAGCACCCCGCCCTTGGCGGTGCCGTCAAGTTTGGTGATAATCACCCCGGTCAAACCCAGCTGCTCATTAAAGGTCTGCGCCTGTCTGATGCCGTTCTGCCCCACGGTTGCATCCAGAACCAGCCAGATCTCATCAGGCGCCCCGAGCTTGACCCTGCTGCAGACCCGCTTGATCTTGCCAACTTCTGCCATCAAATCCTTACGGGTATGGAGCCTGCCCGCAGTGTCAACGAAAACGATATCAAACCGCTGTTGCATCGCCTTGTTGATTGTATCAAAGGCAACTGCTGCCGCATCCTGTCCCTTCTGGGAACGGACCCACATCACCTCCGCCCGCTCTGCCCAGATCCCCAACTGTTCACTTGCCGCATCACGATAGGTATCAGCAGCCGCCACCACTACCTTTTTCCCTTGCCGGGCATAGTAATGGCACAGTTTGCCCACCGTTGTCGTCTTGCCCGAACCGTTGACGCCAACGACCATAATCACCGCCGGCAACTCGGCGACCGACGGCTGCGGCTTAACTGCTGAGGAAAGTAGGCGCACGATTTCCTGTTTCAGCAACTGCTTTGGCTGGGCTTTGCCGCACCGAACCGCATCCAGCAGCAACCGGGTCGCCCGGACACCCACATCGGCACTGAGCAGTGCTGCCTCCAGCTCCTCAAGGTTGGTCTGGGGTGAGGAAATCAACCGGGAAAAAAGCTGCCGGGTCTTTGCCAATTTCTCCCGCAGTCCCATCTCAACCCTCCGCTTCAAGCCGGGCATTTCTTGACCGGTAGTCGGTTAGACTGACCGAGATCAGTTTTGAAACCCCGGGCTGCTCCGAGGTCACACCAAAGACGACATCGGCATGTTCAACTGTTGCCCGGTTATGAGTGATGATGATGACCTGGGTCTTCTCTGCAAGAGTTTTAAGATAGTTGGCAAATCGATTGACATTGGCATCATCCAGGGGGGCATCAATCTCGTCCAGAAAACAGAAGGGCGCGGGCTTAACCCGGTAAAAAGCGAAAAGGAGGGACACCGCCAGCATCGCCTTTTCACCATCCGACAGCTGCTCCAGTCGCTTGGGATTCTTACCCCGCGGCTTGGCGATTATTGCCACCTCGGATTCCAGCGGATTGCTGCTGTTCATTAATATCAGGTCCGCCTCGCCTTCTAAAAAAAGCTCCTTAAAAACCTGCTGAAACTGCTGCCGGACCTGCTCATAGGTAGCTAAGAACTGCTCGCGGGCATGGCGGTCAATTTCTAAAAGCGACTGCTCAAGGTTTTCCTTTGCCTGCAGGACATCCTCCCGCTGGAACAAGAGCCGGTCCAGGTCCCCTTTTTCCTGCTCAAACTCTTCAGCAGCAAGCGGATTAACCGGTTCGAGCGCACTGAGCCGCTGCCGCACCTGTTGCAGGCGCTGGACACTGATTGCTGATTGCTCCTCATCCTCTTCCGAGCCGGGGAAGGTCTGGCTGTCCGCACCCAGCCTTTCTGCCTCTTCCATCAAACCCCGTATTTTCGTCTCCCGCTCTGCCCGCTCCAGTCGCCGCCGGAAAAGTAACTCCTGCGCCTGTTGCTGCTCTTGGCGCAGTTCGGCCAGGTTTTTTTCCAGCTCCTGGGCAGCAGCAGAAACATCGCCAACATTGTAGCGCGCGAGTTCCGTTTCCGCCGCCTGCACCTGCGCCTGCAGTTGCTCGATCTCCCCTTGCCGCCGGGACCTGCTCGCCTGAATCAACCCGGCCTTTTCCTGTGCCGCTCTGATTGTCTCTGCCAGTTCAGTGCTGCGGCGCCGGCGTTCTTCAATCGAGCGTTTAAGATGCTCGATTTCAACCTCAAGGCGTTGAATCTGCGCCCGCCTTTCTGCCACTTCCGCCAGCACCTCGGTTGCCTGCCGCAACCCTGCCTTCACCCGGGCTTCGATTGCCCCGGACTCCTGCTCAGCATTGGCAAGCTCTGCCTGCCGCTGCTCGATCTCCCGCCCCAGCGCCTCAACCCCCTCCTTCTCTTTCCCAAGTTCGGCTTCCTGATTTGTCAGCAACTCATCAAGCCGCCGCTGCTCGGCCGCCAGCCGTGCCTGCTCCCTTTTCAACTCGGTAGCAACGGCGGTTGCGGTTTTCGTCTTTGATTCTAGGTTAAAAATATCCCGCTCAATCAGCACCAGTTGACTTTCGAACTTATCCAGCTCAGCGGCAAGTTCTGTCCGGCTTTTTCTTGCCGCTGCCTCCTCAGCATCCAGCACCTTCAATTCCTGTTCCCGTGCCCAAAGTTGTTCCTCCTGCTCCCTGATTTTTGCCTCAATCCTGATCGTCCCCGCCTCCTCACCGGCAAGAACCAGCCTGGAGTCACCGAAATAGGCGAACCCATCCTTTGTCACCAGCCTTGCCGCTGGCTCCTCCCTGATAATCTGAAAGAATGCACCGTTGTCCTTAACAACCTGAAATGAAGCAACCACCTGCCGGAGCAATGCCGGCGCATCTGCCCGGAAGTCAACAAAATCACTCAGGCGGCCGACCAGCCGCTCATCATCGCCCATCAATGGTTCCTGATGCCTGGGACTTGGGATTGGAAACCGCAAATTTTTCAAAAGAAAGCCGAAACAGGATTCTGGTGCGCCGCCAACCAGTCGCTCAAATTCAAGCGCCTCACCATCCACACCGGTAAAAAAGTCAAGCAGAAAATACAAAGCCGCCTCGCACGCTCGCTCCCAGCCGGGCCGGGGGAGAATCAACCGGCTGACCGCCTTAACCCTTTCCGCCCCGAAAACTGCCCGAACCTGTTCAGTTTCTACCCTTGCCACCCGTGCTGCCAGCCCGGCAAGCCCCTGACTCAGCAGCCCTTTTTCTTCCTGAACCTTCTGCCGATTACGTCTGATTTCCTCCAGCCGCTGCTCAATCTCGGCATACCGGCTGCGCCGGCTGGCTAACTCCTGACGCAGTCTGTCTGCCTCAGTGCGCAGACTCTTTGCCTGCGCCTCCTGATTTTTTTGTTCCGCTGCCAATAAACCCAGCTCCTCTCCGATTCGCTGCTGTTCCGCACAGACCCGTTCCAACGCTTTCCGGCTGTTTGCCACCGCAGCCTCCAGCCTGATTATCGCCTCGCGCCGCCTCGCCTCGTTCTCCAGCAACTGGCTTAAATTGTTTCTTATTTTCTCCTCATTCTGACGCAAAGTCAGCAACTGCTCCTCCTGGGTCCTGATCGCCTGCTGGACCGCCTCCAGCCGGGACTGGGTCGTGGTCAAACTGGTGTTTGCCTCATTTAACTGGGATAATGCCCGGTTAAAGACCTGCTCCAGTTCCCCCACCTCATCCTCAAGCCGTTCCCGCTCCTTTTCCGCTTCCTGAGCACCCCGTAAAAGAAACTCGGCCTCCTGCTCCTCAATCAATCCCCTCGTCTCCAACCGGTTCAGTGCCTCGCGCCCGCGGTTAAGTTCAGCCAGCACCCGGTCCCTCTCTGCCTGCACATCTACCAGCCGGGAATGAAGATTGTGCAACTCATTCTCCAGTCGCTGCACCTGCACCAGCCTCTCTGCCTCTACCTCCTCCAGCCTCCTGATTTCCTGCTCAATTCCGGTCAAATCCTGACTTAACTGCTGATAAACCTGCCTCATTTCCACCAACCGCAGGCTGTTCTCCTCCTCTTTGAGCCGCTGATAGGCACGCAGTTTTGCCGCCTGCCGCTGTAGACTCCGCACCACCCGTTCCCGCTCGGCAATAATATCCTCAAGCCGGGTCAAATCCCTCTGGGTCAGGTCAATTTTCCGCTGACAATCCTCCTTGGCATCTCGGAACTTTGCCAGTGTTGCCGCTTCCTCAAACATCGCCCGGATATTGCCACCGATGATTTCCCGCATCTGCCGCAGGTCAAAGATGGAGTAGGCTTTTGTTCCGATTCCTGCGGAAAGAAACAGATCCTGAATGTCCCGGAGCCGGCAGGGCTGCCGGTTGAGATAATACTCGCTTTCGCCCGAGCGGAAAAAACGCCTTCGGATTTCAACCTCGGCGCCCAGTTCCGGACGGTCCTCAGTGGAAAGCACCAGCCGCACCTCAGCATAATTAAGGGGCGGCGACTGGGCGGAGCCAGCAAAAATCAGATCCTCGGTCCTGGCGCAGCGCAAAACCGAAAAGGACTGCTCCCCAAGAACCCAGCGCAGTGCGTCCAGGACATTGGACTTGCCGCACCCGTTCGGGCCGATGATGCAGTTCATTCCTGGTGCAAAGCGCAGGGTGGTCTTTTCCATAAAAGACTTGAACCCTAACAGTTGTAATTCCTTGATATACACTTAAGTAAGATAATATATGCTTATTCTGAAAATAGTCAAGAGATAAGGTAAAAATTAAAGAAAAGAATGAATAACTTGTCTCTCCATCCCTGCAGGCCTATAGGTTTGCTCTCCATCTGGTGTTGTCGGAATACCAGGTTTTACCGTACCAGCCTGCCAATACGATTGAACCTGATTGCCCAGGGTGAAAGGATGATTCGGGCGATGTTCGGCGCGGCATTTGAGGAAAAGTAAAGGATCAGCGGTTTGCCCCGGATATGGCGTAACTCGAGCGGCCCCCAGAAACGGGAGTCTTCGGAGTTGTCCCGGTTGTCACCCATCGCAAAGATATGTCCGGGCGGCACAACCACCGGACCGAAGTTATCCCGGACATAAGGTGAAAGGTCGGAGCGGTAAAAACCCCGGCTTTCCCACAACCGCTGAAACTGGCTCTGCAGTTCTGCGGGCAAGGGCGGCAGGGTGTAATAAAACTTGTGAACAACGTAGTGCTCACTTTGTTTTTTCCCGTTGATGTAAAGTTCCTTGTTTCGTACCTCAACCGTATCACCGGCAACTGCAACGCAACGCTTGATAAAATTGCGCGGAACATACCAGGTGAAGAAGTTCCTGCCTTTATCCCAGAACAAAGGCAAAAGCGGCAGCCAGCGGGGAAAGAGCCGGACATAGCGCTGGCGATTGAGCGAATCAACCGGCATGTCCGGGTCAACCGGAAACCGAAAGACAACGATATCACCCCTTTTCGGCTGGGCGATGTGAATCAGGGTTCGGTCGGTAAAGGGCAGCTTCACCCCATAGGCAAACTTGTTTACAAGCATAAAGTCGCCGATGGCAATGGTATCCTCCATTGAGCCGGTCGGGACCATAAACGCCTCAACCAGAAATGAACGAATCAACAGCACCGCAATTATAACCGGCACCCACTCGCGCACCAGCCGCTTAACTCCGATGCCAAAGTGATTTGCCATAAAGTCTCAGTTTAAATTTCCTGTCCGGCAAGTCAAGTATCCCGGCTTTTTCGCGCGGTTAACGAAGGAAAATCAAGGCGAGCAGCACCGCCACAATCAGCGCCGGCAGCATATTCAGCACCTTCAGCCGCTTTATCTCCAAAAGGTTTATCCCCAAGCCAATAAGGATCAGCCCGCCCACCGCGGTGAGTTCTCTGGTCATTGCTTCGGTAAGAAATGTATTCAAACCACGGGCAAGCAGTGTGAGGCCGGTCTGGTAAATAAACAGCGGCAGGGATGAGAACATCACGCCGATACCCAGCCCGGCAGCTAGGGCAATTGAGGCAAATCCATCCAGGATTGACTTGGCAAGGTAAATGTTCGGAGCCCTGCCCAGCCCTTCTTCAATCGCACCCAGGACGGTCATTGAACCCATACAGAAGATGAGAAATGCGGTTACCATCCCTTCGGTAAAACGACCGGTCCCGATTTTCAGACGCCTTTTCAGCCACTCAGCAAAGCCGGATAAGTAACGCTCAATATCAATCAGCTCGCCGACAATTGAACCGAAGACAATGGAAAAAATCAGTATCAACACCTTCTGGGTCTTGAGTGCCATGGAACATCCTAAAAACAGGGTAAAGACCCCGATCGCCTGAAATGCCATCCTGCTTAAACGTTCCGGCAGCCGGGAATGTAATGCCAGCCCGACCAGACTGCCGGCAATCACCGCCACCGTGTTAATTAAAGTTCCGAACACTTATAAATGATAATAATGAATTATTATTGGGCAAACAATGCCTTGCACGGTGGTCTGAGTCGGGCCAGTTTCAGATGTAACTTCATATCGGTACAACACCGATATAGAACGTTTCAATCATAACCTGCGGAGGTGGTCAAGTCTTTTTTGTTTGACAAAAGAGAGCAAAGAGGGATAATTATAAAATGTCGGTAAATCCTAACCCCGGAAAAAAGGAGGAGTAGTGAAGACATTTGGTCTGATTTTCTTAAGCGCAGGAATCGCCCTGGGTGGCGTAGTTACGGTTCCGATTGAAATCGCTCCGGCCCGGGTGAATTTTTCTGATTATCAGGGCTGGACCGTGGTCAATTTGGACTTAAATGAGAATGGAATGGTCTGTCTGGCAACCACCGAGCCGGGTGAGCCGCTTTTGCCCGTTATCTCGGGAAATGTTTTGATTCCTGCTGACGCCCGATTAAAGCGGATTGTTTTAAAGCAGGTCCAATGGCAGGAAATCGCAACCGGGTTAAAAATCTATCCGGTTCAGCCCCCAAGGCCAATCTCCCAGTTCAATTCTGTGCCCTTTGCCCAACCCAAGTCTGAGGTCTATGAGAGCAATCTCCCCTATCCAGCAGAGGTTCTGACCCAAGTGCAGGCAGGAACAAAATCAGGCTTCAAAATTGCCGGCTTTCTCTTCTGCCCCTTCAAATATTATCCCCAATCAGGCAAACTCCTTTTAGCAACAGGTGCGGAATTGGAAATTGAATACGAACAGGGTTCAGCACCGACTGCGGTTCTAACCCCGGCTCAGTTCCAACTCTTCTGCGAAGATGTCGCTCATCTGGTATTGAACAAAAAGGACATCAACCGCTTTTCCCCTGTTGTTGCTGAACTTGACCGCGAGGAACTGGATGTGGTGGTTGTCACATCCTCGGCTCTTACTAGCGCAATTTCACCATTTGCCGATTATCTTAAGCGCAAGGGCTATTTTACCGAGGTGATGCCAACCGAGACCATCTATGCCCGTTATTCTGGCAGGGACAACCAGGAGAAAATCAGAAATATGCTCAAGGACTATTATGCCCACCGGGGCTTGAAATATGTTATTTTAGCCGGAGATGTCCAGCATGTTCCCTGTCGTTATGGCTATCTGCCCTATTCACCTTACAATGTGCCGGCTGACCTTTACTATTCAGACTTGGACGGCACCTGGGATGCCAATAACAACAGTCAGTTTGGCGAATACGACTATTCCAACTTTAACCCGGACTCGGTTGACCTTTACTCTGACATCGTTGTTGGCAGGCTGCCGTTTGATGATGCCTCAAATTGTGCCAATTTCCTGAATAAGGATAGCCTTTATGAACGCCATCCGGACACCACCTATCTGCACAAGGTGCTTTTGCCCTTTGAGGCGCTATGGTCAAGCATTGACTATTATGGCCGGATTGTGAACAAAAATATTGCCATCGCCCTTTCTGAGATGAACACCTGGCTGGTGGATTCGGTCTATCAGATGAGCCCCAGCCAGTGCGTCGCCAGCATCAATTCGGGCCGGCATCTCTTCCACTTTGCCGGCCATGGCTCAACCAGCGCCTTTGGCTCAACATTTTCCACCTCCAACCTGGGCTCCCTGACCAATGTAACAATGCCCTGCATCGTCAACTCAATGGCGTGCGACTGCGGTAACTTTGACCAGTATGATTGCCTTGCCGAACAGTTTGTCAATGCCACAAATGGCGGCGCGGTCTCAACCTGCCTTAATGCCAGATATGGCTGGGGTGCGCCACCCAATATGGGCCCATCCGAAAATCTGTGTATGGAGTTTTATAACAACTATGTCAAAGGGATGAATCAGGGTAGAGCCTATAGCCTTGCCAAGGATTTTTACCGGAACGCTGCATTCAGTCAGATGACCTATCGCTGGTCGCTCTATGACTGGACCCTGCAGGGTGACCCGACAATGCTTATGTGGCGGACAATACCGCGGGAACTGACCGTAACCTGTCCGGATACAATACCGGCAAATCCTCAGGTGCTGACAGTGGCGGTGAACTATTCAGGTTATGAGCCGGCTGCTCAGGCCAGGGTGGGGGTCCGGCATGGCAATCAGTTGATTGGTCGAGGGGTAACAAATTCAGACGGGGTGGCACAGGTTTGCCTGAACGCAATTGAGGACACCTGGGTTCTAACCCTTTCGGTAACCGGTCAGGATGCCGCGCCCTATGAAAACTGCATCTACACCCGAACCGGGAGTGCCAGCCCGCTGGTGGTATATGACCATCACTGGGTTGATGACGAAAACGGCAGGCTTGACCCGGGTGAAGAGGCGGACATCTATATTGTTGTTGCCAATGAAGGCAGCCTGGCCAGCACGAATACGACCGGCATCCTCCGCACCAACTCGACTTATCTCACAATCATTGATTCGGTCAGTGATTATGGTTCAATTGCGGCCGGTGATACCGCCCGGGGCGATGCCTATCGGGTTAAGGTCAGCCGTTACTGCCCTCAGGGCCGGCGGATTGAAATGAGTCTTGTGGTCAACTCCGGTTTTGGCTTTTGGGAATCACAGTTTGAACTGATTATCGGCATGCCTTACGCACGGGGCGGAATCTGGGCGGTTCATGACACCGCCGACTTTGTTGCCGGAGTCTGCGCGAATGGTGGCATCGGGACAACCAGCTGGCGCGGTCAGGGTCTTGGGTTCATCTATCCGAAAAGCAGGCAATGGTCATCATCCGCAATGATGCACGGTTCATTTTTACTGGCTATTGCCGAACCTGATACCTTCTGGCTGGCCGACAACTACTACGGTACACCATGGCAGGTTACTGCGCGGGATTTTGCAATTGTTGAATCACTCCGGCCGGTCATACCGCCAGAACTTGGTGACCAGGAGTATGTGTGCATATTCTCGGATGGCAATCATCCTGAACCCAGGGGTATTACCATTACCCAGCGCTCCTTTGTCAGCGCCCAGCCGCAGCACAAGGACTTTATGATTTTGGAATACCGGATTCATAATAATGACACCTGCGCGATCACTGAACTCTGGACCGGTGTTGCCTGCGACTTCAGAACCGCTCCCTGGAACTCAAATGACGAACTGGATTATGCCGGCACCGATTCAAGCCGCATACTTGCCTATGTCAAAGCGTCGCCTGAGACACTGGCACTCGGGGTCCGGCCAATCTATCCGCCTGAGGCCGGTGGCTGGGCAAACTGCATCTATCACACTACCTACATAAACGATGGGTTCACGAAGAGTGAAAAGATGAGATTTCTGGATGGCAGGCTGCGCTCAACCACCGGCACCAGCATGGGCAACTGGCATGCGCTTGCATCTTCCGGGCCATACACAATTCAACCTGGTGATAGCCAGATTGTGGCATTTGTTGTCTGTGGAGGCAGGACCGTCACGCAGATGGCAGCCAGTTCTGACAGTGCCCTGGACTGGTATGAACCGCAGGTGGGTGTTGCTGAAAAAGCGGCAATGGTTACAGCCATCGGGACAATTGAGGTGCAGCCCCGGATTTTCCGCCGCCGGGTCAGAATTCACTATTCACTTCACCAAATTCAGCCGCTGCCAATTACGGTCTGGGATGCAACCGGCAGAATTGTTGAAAGGTTTGAAGTGCCGGTGCAGAGTCTGACCGGTTCTTTTATCTGGCAGCCAGCCAGTAATCAGCAGGGCGTTTTTTTCATCGGTATCGGCGAACGAGCAGAAAAGGCGGTCCAGATTAGATAGACCGAAGACGTAAGATCGATGGGCAAGGATAGGAGAGGGCTGAAAACTAAAACGGGGCTGGCGCGCTATCCGGGTTTACCGCAGTCATTCTTATTTTTCCGCCTTGGTCAAACAGTCTTTAGGTTGAGACCGCTTTCCCAAGGTTTGGGCTGAGGGGGTGTAGGGCTTTGGCTTTTGCCCGATTCAGTGTTGAGGGATGACTGCATTGGGTGGAGATGCAGGATAAACGCGCCAGCCGCTCTGGCGTTGGAGTCGAATCTTAAAGAAAAAAATATGTTACGCATTAATATGTCTATAAATAAAACTGCAGTTTTTATGCCAAACTGTCAGCCACCGGCTCCCGCTTATAAGTTCTTAAAAATCAATAGATAATACCAGATCAGGTCAACTTCAGCAAGATGGCGGCTTGATGTATCTGGCTCATTGTGGTGATATTTAATGAAGTTGCGCAACTTAGGTAACTGCGACCGGAACCGAGTCGCATTTATATAATTTCAGTAATCAGTAATGGAAGGGCAGGCTGGTGTTCAAATGCCAGAGCCTGCCTTTTTTCTACTGACTTTAGAAATGGCGGGTAGACCTGGGTGCAAAAGAGATAGCTCAAAACTCAAAGCAAAAATTCAAGTAGGAAGGTATGATTGACAATTTGTTGACAGAGTGCTTAGAGTTTGAGAAACTTGATTTGCTGTGATTGGTCAATCTGTTGCTGACCGGCTGCGCAATCGCCGAGGCATGGCACTGGTGCTGACTCTGGTCGCCCTGGTGGGGTTTGTTTTGCATCTGCCCGCGCTCAAGTATAAATTTGTCTGGGATGACAACCAACTGATTGTTAACAATCGACTGCTGGCTGAATCCAAGCCCGGGGAGATTTTCTCCCGGGGCTATTGGGCAGGAACTGCCGAGGCAGAGGAGGGCCCGGTTGCCGCATATTATCGGCCAGTGACAACCCTTTCATTTTGGCTGGATCTGAAGGCCGCCGGGTTGAACCCTTTTTACTTCCATCTGGTTAATATAATTTTAGGTGCCGGTGCCGGTGTGCTGGTTGCACTCATAATTTGGGAACTGCTCCATTCCGCAGTCTGGGCTTTGCTTGGTGGAATAATTTTCGTCACCCATCCTGCCCATATTGAGTCAGTTGCATTTGTCTCGGGCCGGACCGACCTCTTGGCAACAGTTTTCATCGGGGTTGCTGGGTTTGCCCTGCTGCGTTCGTTTCGGAAGAGGAACTGGCAGTGGTGGTTTTTAGTGCCATTCGGGTTTGCCTTAGGGGTTTTAAGTAAGGAAACGGCGATACTTTTCCCGTTGCTGGTTGCCATAAGCCCGCTCTTGGTTCAATGCCGGGCGCATAGACTTTACTGGCTTTTGGTCCTGGTGCTGGTCATAATTGCCACTGGTTATCTTTTTCTGCGCGGGGCCGTGTTTAATCAGATGCTGCCAGTGCCGACCGGCTTGCGGGCGCTTGATTTAATGAACATCGTGAATACATTTGGCTTTTATATCCGGATGTTTTTTGTCCCTTTTGAGCACCGTGCCAAAATTCCGATTGACCCGGCCTTCTTCAGGCTGTCCTCGTTATCGGTATGGGCGCTTTTATTTCTGATCTCCATCCCCTTGGCAGGGCTGCGGCCCCGTTTCCGTATTTGTCTGTGGGGGTATTTCTGGACGATAATTTTTCTCCTGCCAGTAACCAATATCTTTCCCATCGGCCCCCAGGCAGCCGAAAGGCTGCTTTTTCTGCCTTCAGCCGGACTGGTGGCGCTGGTTATCATCCTTTTGTCCCGGTTGCTTGTCGCCCATCACCTGGTCCGGGCGGTAGTTGGTGGCTGCTTGGCTGTTGTCGCGGTGCTGTTCGGGCTGGATACCCGAAACCGGCTGCCGGTATGGCGGGATGAGATTTCCCTGTTTTCAGCAATGGTGAGGGAGGCACCCAATTCTGCCAGTGCCTATGCCAACCTTGCCGGTGCCATCCTGAGGGCGCAGCCGGATTCGGCAATCAAACTTTACAACCGGGCGATTCTACTTGACCAGGGCTTTACCCGTGCCCATATCAATATCGCAATCCTCTACAGCGAGAAGGGGGACTTTCGCCGGGCAATTCACCATCTCCGCCTGGCTGATGAACTGGAGCCGAATTCAATCCGTGTGCAAAATAACTTGGGCTATGCCTTTTTATTGAGCGGGCAGGTCGACAGTGCGGTCAGCGCCTTTGCCCGGGCACTGGACCTGGATTCATCGGCACCTGAGCCCAGACTGGGCTTGGCGCTCGCATTCGGACTTGCCGGGCGGGCTGATGCTTGTGGTTCAATGTTCGCCCGTCTTTTAAAAATCAACCCGGGCTGGGCAGACAGCGCCAAGGCAGTAATCGCTCAGTTAAGGCTCGGTTGCCCGTCCCAGGCAGGCAGTCAGGAACGGGCACGGTTGATTAACCGGCTGGGAACGATCTGCTTTGTCTTAGGTGATACTGCCGAGGCGGTAAGTTATTATCAGGAGGCGCTGGGCCTTGACTCTTTGTGTGTGTCCGCGCTTTATAATCTGGCAATAATCAATCTCGCTCTGGGCGACAGCACGGCGGCAAGGCGTCTGATAAATCAGGCGGTTAAAATCCGGCCGGACTTGAGGGAGTTACGGGAACTCAGGGTGAGGTTGAGGTAGGGGAACAGGTTGAGGTAAAGGTAAAAAATTCCGGAGCAAGGCTAAAGCCTTGCCCTGCTGGAAACTGGAAACCGGAAAGTAGAAACGCTGGTTACCCTTAACACCAGTGGTGCCTGACGCCGTTTAAACTCCATTCTTGCCACCTGTTGGACTACCCAGTTGACAACCTTCTTTTTAAAGCCGTGGCGGACGATTTCCTCTAATGAAAGGCCATTCTCAATATAAAGGGCAAGGATTTGGTCAAGAACCTCGTAAGGGGGCAGGGTGTCCTGGTCCTTCTGGCCCGGCTTCAGTTCGGCTGAAGGTGCTTTTTCAATAATTGCCTGGGGTATCACCTCGGTGGTGCGGTTAATATATCGGGCAAGTTCATATACCATCAGTTTGGGGACATCGCCTAGGACCGCCAGTCCGCCAATCATATCCCCGTAAAGGGTGCAGTAACCAACCGAGAGTTCACTTTTGTTGCCGGTGGAGAGGACCAAATATCCGAACTTATTGGCAATCGCCATCAGAATATTTCCCCGGATTCTTGCCTGGATATTTTCTTCGGTAACATCAGTTGGTTTACCGGCAAAGGTGTCGCTGAGCGTCAGCAAATAACTGTGATATATCGGGGTAATGGTAATAATCCGGAATTCAATGCCAAGATTTTGTGCCAGGGCCTTAGAGTCCTCGACACTCCCACTTGAGGAAAACTCGGAGGGCATAGTGACACCCAGGACAGCGTCTTTACCCAATGCGGCAACGGCAAGAGCGGCGGTTACTGCCGAGTCAATACCACCGGAAAGCCCGACAACAGCCTTCCTGAGTCCGCACTTGCGAAAATAATCCTTGATTCCCAGAATTAGAGCCTGATAAACCTGACCGATATCTGAGTTCTGGATGTTCAGTTTTGAGTTTTGAGTTCTCGCCGGTAAGTTTTCTGTCTCAAACAAACCTACCTTTTGTTTGAATCCGGGCAGGACCAGGGCCAGTTCCGCGTTTCTGTCAACAATAAAACTCTGCCCGTCAAAGATAAGTTCATCCTGTGCGCCAATCTGATTGACAAAAACAAAAGGTCGGCGGTACCGCTGGCAATGGCTCTTGATCAGTTTCAGGCGTAATTGGGGTTTCCCCAGCCAGAAGGGCGAGGCGGCAATGTTAATAAACAGGCTTGCACCCTGTTGCGCCTGCTCTTTAACCGGGTCAAACGGACCCGCCCGGGTCCAGGCCTCATCGCCGATTGAAACACCGATGCGTTCCCCTTTGAATTTCCATAACCTGACCACGGGTGCCGGGTCAAAGAACCTTAACTCATCAAACCCGTCATTGCCCGAGGGCACCGACTTTGCCTGCCGGAAAATTTCTCTCCCCTGGTAAAAGGCAAAGGCGCAGTTATAAAGACCACGCCCGGTTTTCCGATTGCTGCGGGCAATGTCGCCAATTAAAATTGCGCCCGAAATTTTTTCAGAAATTTTTGCCACTTCAGCCAGCGCCTTTTCTGCCCTTTCAATAAACCAGTTTCTTTTTAGCAAATCCCGGGGTGGATAACCAGTGATAAAGAGTTCCGGGAATATGACCAAATCGGGGTTGAGAGGGGCGATTTTCTTAGTCCAGTTGTGCACCAACCTGAGGTTACCTTCAATGTCGCCAACGGTCGGATTTAGTTGAGCAAGGGCAATTTTCATATATATTATAGTATGCCAAAGTTAATGAATTTGTCAACTGTCTTGGGTAGTCAAATAGGTTAATGCCTTTGCACCTGTTTATTATTCTGGTTGCTATCGGGCAGTCCTTTTGGGTAAGTGCGCCAGAGGGACAGGTTGAGGTTACGAAAAATATTGATAGCGAGCATTGGGTGATATTAACCATTGACGATGGGTACAGGACGGTCTATGAAAATGTTTACCCGCTGCTTAAAAAATACCGGATGAAGGCAACTTGCGCCCTGATTGTTGACTATATTGCCGGGGTCAAGGGTGGCTATGCCAATTCCGGGACATTTCTGAGTTATTCTCAAATCCGGGAAATGATTGATTCTCTTGATATTGAGATTGCCAGCCATTCGCTTTCCCATCCCTTTCTCACCCGCCTGGACAGTCTCAGTGCCTGGCGGGAAATTCTCTACTCCAAAACAATCCTTGAGTCCCTGTTCGGGGTGCCGGTAATCACCTTTGTCTATCCCTACGGCGATATGAACAGCCGGGTGATAAAACTGGTACGCAGGGCTGGTTACCGTTTAGCCCGGGCAGTCCGCTCCGGCGACTTCAACCTCTGGGTTGACCCGTATCGCCTCCCTGGGTTTGAACTACGCCGGGAGACCAGTCTTGAGGCGGTCAAGCAGCATATCAGGAGCCGGCGGGTTTCAATTCTGCTTTTGCACCGGATTGTTGAAAAACCCAGCAAGTTTACGGAATGGTCAAGAGAAAACTTTACCGCGCTGATTGAATGGATGCACCAGGAAAGAATACAATGCATCACACTTGCCGACCTTTATTATGAATGGCAAAAGGAACTGGTTAAAAAGATGATCCAGGAGCGGAGTTATCGGCTCAGTTATTTCCAGCCGGAATCTTTACTCCAGAAGGTAAACATCGACGCGACTGGAACTTCCTCCCCCCGTTGAAGAAAGAGTCTGCATATAATTTTTATCACCGAGAAAAATATCAATATGGTTACCTTTAACCGCGCTGCCAATGTCATGGGCGTAAAATATACCATTCAGATGTTTGCCGTTTACGGTTAAGCCCTCAAACTGGGGAATATAAACCTTTGAACCTAAAGGAATAACACTTGGGTCAACCGCAATTGATTTAAGTTCGGTCAGGGTGTGTCCGCCATTGCCTAAAAATCTTTCCACCACCTGCACCCGGTTCTGATTCTTCAGATAACTCAGACACCTGCCATCCCTGAGCCGGGCACAAGACTCAGTTTTAAAATCCCTGACAAAGGACTCGGAAAACCTGCCCACCAGTTTACCGTCAACTGAATACAGGGGCATCCTTTTGCTCTGGGGATAATCCTTTTCCTCAACCACCCAGTAATAGGTGACCTTAAACCTGCCCAGATAGCGCGCAGAACGCACCGGCTGCTCTGACCCGACCCCGGAAAAAAGCCAGGCTGGCGGCAACTGGTGAGTCGGACCAACTGCGGTCGTGCGCACCTGTGGTCCAAGGCAGCCTGCGCAAAAAATAATCAGGCTGGTTGCCCATTTACTCATATTTATAATTATCCTGATATAACCCTGCTGTCAAGAAAATCTATCCACAGGCGAGAAAAGGTTGAGGTAGAGGTTAAGGATAAGATGGAGGGCAAACCTTTAGGTTTGCTTATTAAATTATTATGAGCCGGGATTGGGCAGATGCGGGCGGTTTCCTGCCGAAATGGGCATAGGCAAGCCGGGTTGCGATTCTGCCCCTTGGTGTCCGCTGAATAAAGCCCTGCTGGACTAAAAATGGCTCATAGACCTCCTCAATTGTGCCGGCATCCTCACTCACCGCTATCGAAAGGGAGTTAATCCCGACCGGACCACCACCAAACTTATCAATGATTGTGAGGATAATCTTTTTATCCATCTCATCCAGCCCCCGGGAGTCAACATCAAGTTGGGAAAGGGCATATTGAACTATCTCTTTGTCTATCAATTCCTTACATTTAACCTGGGCATAATCCCTTACCCGGCGCAAGAGGCGATTGGCAATTCTGGGCGTTCCCCTTGAGCGGCTGGCAATTTCAAAAGCGCCTTCATCATCAACTTTGATTCTTAAAATCCGGGCACTCCGTTGCACGATCTGATATAACTCTTCAGATGGGTAATAATCAAGGCGCAGGATAATGCCGAATCTTGACCTTAACGGTGCGGTCAGAAGTCCGGTGCGGGTGGTTGCGCCCACGAGGGTAAATGCTGGCAGATCAATGCGTTGTGAACGGGCACCCGGTCCTTTATCCAGCAGGACATCAATGGCAAAATCCTCCAGTGCAGGATAGAGAAACTCTTCAACCGCCTTATTGGTGCGGTGGATTTCATCAATAAAGAACACATCGCCCGGGTTCAATGCGGTCAAAATACCGGCTAAATCAGCCGGCCGCTCCAGGACTGGACCGGCAGAGCATCGGATCGTGCTGCCCATTTCATTGGCAAGGATATGGGCAAGGGTGGTCTTGCCCAGTCCGGGCGGTCCTGAGACCAGACAATGCTCAAGCGGTTCATTCCTCATTTTTGCGGCCTGAATAAAAATCTGAAGATTTTCCTTAATTTTCACCTGGCCAATAAACTCAGCCAAGGTTCGGGGTCTGACCGCCTCATCAACTGACTCCTCGCCCTGAAGTCGCTCAGGAGAAGAGACCCGCTCCAGCGGCTTTTTCATATTACCGGTTCTGGGTCAGGGCTTTTTTCAGCAACTCCTGCAGACTGGTATCCGGTTCAATCCTCAGCCGGCTCAGCCGGTCCTGTGCCTCCCTCCGGCTCAAACCAAGCGAAACCAGCGCCATAACCGCATCGGCTTTAATCGCTGAGATGCTTCCGGTCTGGTGTTCGGTCTTCGGTGCTCGGTCTTCGGTCTGCCGTCCCAGGTCACCGGTCTCCTGTGAAGCCTTCAGGATTTCAGCCGCCTTCTTCTCACCGATGCCGGGGACCGAGCGCAGCAACCGGGTATTCTGCTGGCTGATGGCAGTAACCACCTCATCCGGTTCGAACCTTGAAAGCAGATTCAAAGCGGCGCATGCACCCACGCCTTTGACCGAGGTTATCAGCCGGAAAACCTCCTGCTCCTTTTTGGTGGCAAACCCGAACAGTTCAAAACCCGACCGGGTAACCTCCATTTCCACCAGCAACTCCACTTCATTACCTGTTTCATCCAGGCGGCTGGAGGTTGAAAGGGGCACCCGCAGTTCAAACCCGATGCCGTTAACATCGAGGACAATTCTGGTGGGTTCTTTGACCAGAAGTTTTCCCCTGAGTAAGGCGATCATCGTCCCAGCCGGTTCCACAGGCAGTAGGCGAGCGCCAGTGCGTCAGCCGAATGTTCTGGCAGACCATCTGTTATTTTCAGCAGCTTTCTTATCATATAATTCAACTGGCTCTTGGAAGCCCGTCCCGAGCCGGTTACCGCCAGTTTGGCAGTTGCGGGGGTAAGTTCAAAAACCTTGACCCTGTTCTTTGCCAGCACCGCAAGAATTACCCCCCGGGACTGGGCAGAAAGAATCACACTCCGTGCCCCGCTCCCTTTGAAAAACAGGGTTTCAACTGCGCAGCATTCAGGCCGGAATTTTTTTACCAGTTTCTGCACCTCCTGGCTGAGATGGAGCAGCCGCTCAGGCACAGGCTGGGCTTGCTCGGTGGCGATTACGCCATACTTGAGAACCTGCCCCTTTTCATTGAGCAAACCAAAGCCGGTGGCACTTAATCCCGGATCAATCCCTAAGATCCGGCATGGTTTCCGGCTGGTATCGGGCAGGATGCGAGGCACTGAATTTAGCCGCTGGCTGAACTCACCTTTTCCAGGATTTCGTCCGGGATGTCAAAGTTGGCGTATACCTGCTGAACCTCCTCCAGTTCCTCAAGCATCTCAATCAGTTTCAGCACCTTGGGTGCGTCCGGCTCGGATACCGGGACCGTATTGGTTGCGATCTGAGTCAGTTCGGCTCTTTCCCACTCAATCCCGGCTGCCTTCAACTGGCGCTTGACCGGTTCGAAACTCTCAACCGGAGTGATCACCGTGAAACTGGTGCGGTCGACCTGGACATCATCCGCGCCCGCCTCAAGCGCCGCAGCCAGGACCGCATCCTCTTCAGCCTTTGCGCGGTCAATAACAATTATCCCTTTGGGTTTGAACTGCCAGGCGACACAGCCGGCAGCACCCATTGACCCGCCGTATTTATCAAATACATGCCGGATCTCGGCGGTAGTCCGGTTTTTATTGTCAGTTAAAGCCCTGACCAGGAGTGCCACTCCACCCGGGGCATAACCCTCGTAAAACACCTCTTCATAAAAGACGCCGGGCAGTTCACCGGTCCCGCGCTTTATCGCCCGTTCAATATTTTCGGCGGGCATATTTATCGCCCGTGCCGCTTCAACTGCGGTGCGTAAACGCGGGTTTGCCTCAATATCGCCGCCACCAATCCGGGCGGCAGTAGTTATCTCGCGGATCAACTTGGAAAATGCCCGGCCGCGGGCAGCATCAGCCTTGCTTTTCTTGTGCTTAATCGTTGCCCATTTTGAATGTCCAGACATAGAATCCTCCTAAGATCAAGATTTCCAATTCGGTAGTGTTCGTCACCACCCTGAATCTATTCTAAGGCAGCACATCGGGATTGTCAACAGGCACACCTTATTTTGCCCAGGTTACCTTGTGCTGAGCCACGCTGCCGCCCGAGGAGATGATAACAAGATAACTGCCCCGGCGTACCGCGCGGCCCTGCTCATCGGTTCCGTCCCAGACAAGGGAATGATAGCCCGGTGTTTGGCTTTCCTCAAGAATGGTTTTCACCGGTCTGCCCAGCAGGTCAAAGACCTCGGCGTGGACAACGCCTGGCTGACGCAACAGATATTGGACCCGCAGACTACCTTTGCGCACCGCGGGCTGTGCCCGGACAATTTGAATCAGGCCCGGGCCTGGTGTCCGTTCTTTTATCCCGGTCACCGCCTCACCGGCAGCGAAAACCAGCACCGGATAATGGTTATTAGGCAGCAGCAGAGCGTCTTGAATCGCCCGGCGTTCAGGGGGGGTAATGGGCAAGGTCAGAAAGGCCGCAAGGCCAAGCGCCCGTGCCTGCATCAGCAGGTTGAAGGCAACAAATCCGGCCTCCTGCATCGTCCGATATGAAGAGGTGTCATCAACGCAGACCACCACATAGACCGGTGCGGTTGAAGGAATTCGGTTGCAGGCAAGACGCAACTCGGGCCGGCGATCACCGGAGAGGAGTCGTTCCAGCCGGTGGTCCCTGGTTGTCAGGTTGGTGCCCGGGGGAAGCCGGTTGTGATACCGGTCAACCCCCTCTTCCCGAACCAGATAGATTTTACCGGTGAGAAAGTAGCCACTGACCGCGCTGGGCACGACCAGCCCCTGCCTGCCACTGATTGAGATATGGGGTGTAACACCGTAACCTGCCCAGAGCAACTGGGATACAGTTTCCAAGGAGAGTCCGTGGGGTGAAAAGAGGGAATCCTGCCTTAAGTCCAATAGGATTAATTCAAATGTGTCGGTGCCGTTAGTGAGGGGTGGGGGCAGACTGGAGTCAGAGGAGACTGCCACCAGCGTGGTATCCAGTCCCCGTGCTGGTGCATTACCAAATACATTGACCATCATAATCGGATGGCTCGGACGCCAGTTGTTGTTGGCATAGTCCGCGGCCCATTTCATCGGGCAGCATACCACCTGCCCGGTATCGGTCCAGAAGGCGCTCCCGGCGAGAAGTCCGGCTTGAATTGACATACCGGCATCCTCATGTCTGGATGTGGCAACACCGATTTCAAAGGCGGAACCGGAGTTATAACGATGGTCCCCGGCAAGGTGAAGACCGAGGGTTCTGGTATCCGGGTCATAAAGATAGACATTTTCTGCGGTTGCAACATAAAATTCCCGGTAGGTACCAGAAAATGGCACCCTACTCATTGCCCACAGAATATTGGCCAGCACCTGCTCTGGTAGCGCCCCCTCAAAACCGGAATGGACCGAGTAACGGCTGTTGGCCAGCAGTTCAAAGGAGTGGGGGTGGATTACCGGTGCGGGCAGGGTTTCCGGTCTGGTCACAGGCGAACCCGGGGCAGAGATGAAAAGGCAGTAAATCAATAGCGCAACTGAACCGGCATTACGGTGTGCCTGGCACCGGGATGAAAATTGCATTAATTAATAATAGCATAATCCTTGCTTTTGGTCAAGCATCCAATTGAACTCGCCTGCGCCGCACATTTTTACTACCCGATAGCCAATTTAATCTTACCCTCGTTTTCAGCAAAGATTTCTTGAATTCTGCCAAAGCATTCGGCAAACTGTTATCTGGGTAAACCCAAAGGGTCGGGCATGGTGAATCACCTTTCTCAGTTAGGTGCTTAGCCATTACCCTCGCAGGGTACCTATACCCTCCCTTACTTATATTTCTTCAACCCAAATTAACTTTGTGGTCTTTTAGGGCTGAAGAGTGGGCAAACAAACAGGCGAAAGGCGAAATTACCCGGAAGATAATCATCGTGGTTAGATGGACTGGTACCCCTTGAGTGATAGGGAAAATGAAGCAGGAGGCCAGAGTCCGGATAAGACAAGGGGTGATTTTCTGGTTCACTATAAAGGTAACACGAGGACTGGCTCTAATGGTTAAACCGGTGGCGAGTCTGAGGGTAAATCCGAAAATAAAATCGGGAGTAACTTCCAGAATAAAATTTAGAGTAACTGGGGGATAACCCCGGGGATGGGGTCTCAAATTCGGGAAAATTTAACCTAACTCGCTGTCTTTCAATAACATAACCACAGAATCCTCTCCTTAAAAATTTCTACCTAAAAGTAGAATTTTATGCATACTTAAACCTGTGGAAACAGAACCTTCCGAACCTTACTTTTCCCATCGACTGGGCGAGCAGTTAGACGAGGCAGGAAATCAAGAAAAATCGCCAACCCCGACCCTGCCCTCATAGCCAATCCCATAAGTTAAATTTTCGGATTGAGTTTTTGGGCAGGCAGCGCGGAGGTTTGACGGCTCAATCACTGTCTGATATAATCCTCTTGGTAAGATGCTGCGCCGGTCTCTGCCCAAACTGTCCCAAAAACCCCTACGACATCGGCGCGATTTTTTGCCCGCACCCGATTGACACCGGGCGGTTCTGATTTTATGCTCTAATCCGGAATCAGAAAAAAAGGAGGATTTATGATGAATAAACCCGAGCCCGCTACCGGCAGGCTTGAGCGCTATCTGAAAGAGGCAGAGGAGTTCCTAAATGAGCGCACCCGACGCTGGCAGCGGGCGAAGAAACTGAAGTTTGACACCATCGCGGTGCATGGTATGTATTCGGTTGAGGAGGCAATTACAAAAAATCAGGGGGCAATCATTGAGCCGCTTTTTCTCGCTTCGGCCCAGGCCTACCGCGACGCAGATGAACTGGAGGCGGCGCTTTCCTACCAGATCCCAACCTGGTGTTATACAAGAATCCACAATCCAACCCTGAGCTATCTTGAAGACACGCTGGCACTCTTAGAGACCTATGGGTCTGATATCCAGGCCAGTTGCTGTGTCTATTCCTCTGGGATGGCGGCGATTGAAAATGTTACTGATACACTACTGGTCCGAATGGGCGATGAGCCGATAAACTTTGTCTCCCAGTGCCAGATTTATGGCGGGACATTCCAGCAGTTTAATGTCCGAAAGAAGCAGGAGCGGGGGATTGAGGTTCGCTGGGTCTTAAATCCGAACAACCTGGATGAGTGGCGGTACCAGGTGGATAAAAACACCCGCTTCCTCTATGCGGAAACACCATCCAATCCGGGCTTGCAGTTCTTTGACTTAAAACCGGTGATTGAACTGGCGCATGAGCATAATATCCCGATGATTATTGATTCCACCATCGCCTCCCCGGCGCTGCTGCGCCCGCTGACATTAGGTGCGGACATCGTGATTCATTCGGTAACCAAGGTGATGAGTGCCTCGGGAATGGGTATGGCCGGTGCGGTGATTGCCCGCCGGCCAATCGTTTCCAACCTGCCCAACGACGAGATGAAGGCGGATTTTGCCCTTTATCTCAAGCACTATCCCCAGCGGGACCAGGGTGGCTGTCTGCACCCGTTCCAGGCGCTGATGACCTTAAATGACCTGCGGGATTTGCGCCATCGGGTTGACCTTTTCAGCCAGAATGCACTGAAGGTTGCCCGGTATTTACAGAGCCATCCCAAGGTTCTTGAAGTCAGTTATCTCGGGTTAGAAAATCACCCGCTTTACGAGGTTGCCACGCGCTACCTGAAACTGGTTGATAATGGTGAGAACCGCTACACCCATCTTCTTGCCTTCCGGCCCAGGGGCGGGGCAGAAAATACCCGCCGGGTTTTTGACCGGTTCCAACTCATCTATCGGGCAACCGACCTGGGCCGGGTCAAAACCGTGGCGACAATTCCTGCCATCTCCACCCATCTTTTACAGGGCGAAGAGTGCCGGGAGATGGCCTGTATTACCCCGGACCTGATTCGCCTTTCAGTGGGCGGGGAGGATCCCCTTGACATCATTGCCGATCTCGACCAGGCGCTGACGGGAGGATGATGATGAAATTTTTCTCCACCAACCTCCGCTCACCCGCGGTTGACCTGCGCAGCGCACTTTTAGTCGGTCAGGCGCCGGATAAAGGGCTTTATGCACCGGAAAGGATACCGGTGGTTTCCCAGAGCGAGATTACCAGTTGGCATGGAAAACCCTATCCTGAGGTGGCGTTTGGAGTGATGCGGCACTGGACAAACGGACTCTTGACCGATGATGAACTTCTCTCCATCTGTTATGAATGTTACAACTATCCGGTGCCGCTTGAGCTGGTAACCGGCAGGTGCTATCTTATGCGCTTGGACCAGGGTCCGACCGCCTCATTCAAGGACTTTGCCGCCCGGATGATGGCACGCCTTTTGGCTCAGATTTTGAAGGCCGAGGGTGGCGAACTGATCATCCTTACCGCCACATCGGGTGATACCGGCAGTGCGGTTGCCAGCGCATTCTCCAATCTTGACCGCATCCGGATGGTTGTGCTCTTTCCCCTTGACGAAGTTTCCATCCGTCAGCGCCGGCAGATGACCACCCTGGGTGGCAATGTTATTGCCATCGGCATTGACGGCAAGTTTGACGACTGTCAGGCGCTGGTGAAGGGGGCTTTTGCCGACCCGAGTCTAAGCCATATCCGATTCTCCTCAGCCAACTCCATCAACATCGGCAGACTCTTACCCCAGTCGGTCTATTACTTTTACGCCTATGCCCAACTGGCAGAAAGGGGCGAGAAGATGGTCTTTTCCATCCCCTCGGGCAACTTTGGCAATATGTGTGCCGGGATGCTCGCCTGGCGAATGGGGCTGCCCGCAGCAAGGTTCGTCATTGCTACCAATGAAAATGATGAGTTCCCGAAGTTTCTGGCGACCGGAGTTTACCAAAAGATTGTCCCCTCACGCAAATGCATCTCAAATGCGATGAATGTCGGTCATCCCTCAAACCTGCCCCGACTCGTGGCACTCTACGGCGGCGTAATGGACGAACAGGGCAACATATCACGGCCGCCAGACCTGAGTGCGATGCGGCGCGACCTCTTTGCCTTAAGTGTTACCGATGCCCAGACCCGTCAGACCATCGTTGATACCTATCGCCGGCATGGTGTGATTTTAGAGCCGCACGGAGCGGTTGCCTGGTGGGCGCTGAATAGTTACTGGGAGGAGAATCGGCCGGCCCTGGCGGTTTCAATTGAGACCGCCCATCCGGCAAAGTTCCCGGAGGAAATCAACCGTCTGTTAGGGATTGAGCCCGAGCCTCCACCCAGCCTTGCCGGGCTTGACACCAGACCAGAATATTATCAGATTGCGCCTAACGACTACAACTGGTTCAAAGGCTTCCTGCTGAAGGAATTCAGGGTGTGAAATACATTATCTTTCTCGGCGACGGGATGGCAGACTATCCGGTACCAGAGCTTGGTAACCGGACGCCGTTACAGGTTGCCCATAAACCAGCAATTGACCGCATTGCCCAAATGGGCAGGTGTGGAAGTTTTATCACAGTGCCTGAGGATATGCCTCCGGGTTCTGAGGTTGCCAACCTGACCGTGCTGGGCTATGACCCGAAGAGATACTATCAGGGTCGGGGCGTGATTGAGGCGGCAAGCCTGGGTGTGGAACTGGAGCCTGATGATGTTGCCCTGCGCTGCAACCTGATCTGCATAAAGGGGGGCAGGATAAAAAACCACTCGGCCGGTCATATCACGAGCGAGGAGGCGGCGCTTTTAATTGAAGAACTCAACCGTCAGTTATCAACCCCGCAGATCAGATTTTACCCCGGTTTCACCTACCGCCATCTCTGTGTGCTGAAAAACGCCTCCCCGGATGTTAAATGTTTTCCACCGCATGACTATGTCGGTGAAAAGGCGCTCGACCTTTTACCAAGACCCAGAAATCCGGGCGGGGAAAATACTGCGGAACGGTTGCGCGACCTTATCCTCAAATCTTGGGTGATTCTGCCCGGACAGGCGGTAAACCTGAACCGCACCCTTTCGGGCAAGGACCCGGCTAACTCCATCTGGTTCTGGTCACCGGGCAGAAAACCGCAGATGCCCACCTTCCAGGAGCGATTCGGGCTCAAAGGTGCGGTCATCTCGGCAGTGGACCTGATCAAGGGGCTGGGTGTCTATGCCGGATTTGATGTTATTAATGTCCCGGGTGCAACCGGGCTGATTGATACCAACTACGAGGGTAAGGCGGACGCCTGTCTGGCAGCCCTTGAGGAGCACGATTTTATTTATCTGCATCTTGAGGCACCGGATGAGGCGGGACACAGTCGGGATTTCAAACAGAAGGTTCAGGCGATTGAACTTTTTGACTCCCGGTTGGTTGCCCGGGTGATGAAAGGGCTGGAGGAAAGGGGGCTTGGGGCAGTGGTTGCGGTGCTGGCCGACCATCTGACCCCGGTGGCGAAGGGCAACCATGTTCATGGCCCGGTACCGGTGGCAATATATAACCCTCTGCTTCCCCATGATTCGGTGGCTCGCTTTGATGAATACTCAGTTACCGCCGGCTTGCTTGGTACTTTGCAAGGAGACGGATTTATAAAACTTCTCCTACACCGCCAGTGCCAAGAGTAAAATAAACAGGGTTGTGAGTGGAGGGCACCGGTTCTGAAACCAGAGCCAATTAAGGCTCAAATGTCAGGGGGCGGGCAAAGCCGCAGTCATTGATAAATTTTATGGGAAATCAGGCTGGGATGGTTTTTAAAACCCAGTCGCTGTTAATCAGGATTTCCCGGTTGGAGATGACACCAGCAACCCGGATGCCGTTGATTTTTTCCAGAAATTCAACCCGCTGGAACAGGTCAGATATGCCCCAGACATCAGCCTCAACACCGAGGTAGCGTCCGCAGATCGGCCTGCCGCCAAGGACAGGTTCAAAATTCCGGTCAGCAACAAGTTTGGCGACCTGTTCGGGGCGGTGGCCGGTTTCTAACAGGAAATGAAAATGGCCGAAATTGGCGCACACCGACCAGTCAATGCCAAGCTGGATCCGGATGATGCCGGTGCGGTTGTTTTCAGTCCAGAGGAGGCGTTCAAGTTTGGCCCGAACCCAGTTTTCATTCTGACCGAAGGCGGTAGCGATCCCGCTGGAATCTGATTGCGGGTTGGCCGCAAGGAAACGGACCAGCGCCTGTTCGTCCCGGGAAAGGGGCAGGGCAACCGGATAGGAGTATTCCTGAATCTTAAAAACCTCAATATCCTGCAGCCCGGCGGTGCTGTGAATAAACCGGTTTTCATTTTCAAAATCCCGGGAGTAAAAGAGCAGGCCGAGGTTGGGTCCGATATTTGCCGGCAGACAGGAGTTAACCAGGATTTCGGTAACGAAGGGAAGGCGTCGGGTCAGGTTCTGGGCCTGCTCAAGAGGCTGGTTGGTTCTGGCCAGCATTGCTGCCCAGACCCAGTTGCCACCTAACATTGGCGGAACAACCAGTGTCAAATGAAATGAGCGAATCAAGCCGGTTTTATGTAATCGTTCTATCCGGTGGCGGTAAGATTGCCAGTCCAGTCCAGCACCATTAAGCAGCGAGGTAAAACCCGGTGTCTCTGAGGCTAAAAGGCTGGAACGGGATTCCGCCAGCCTGATGGTTAAAACATCTTCGGGTTCAAGGTGCATAATTACCTCCTGAGAATAATGTTGTTTCCGACCATTTTTAATACGCACCCCGGCGCGAAAGAACCGCGGGGATGGTTTTGAAGATAATCATTAAATCACCGAGCAGGCTCCATTCCCGGACATATTTGGTATCAAGCCCGACCCGTTGCTCATAAGTTGTTTCGGTTCTGCCCGATATCTGCCAAAGACCGGTGAGACCGGGCGGTACCCGGAAGAGCAGCAGTGAATGGTTGAGATAATAGTTGACCTCTTTTTCCACAATCGGTCTGGGGCCAACTACGCTCATCTCACCGGTAAGGACATTGATAAACTGAGGTAGTTCATCAAGGCTGAACCGGCGCAGCCATTTCCCTAACGGGGTGATGCGCGGATCATCCTTAAGTTTGAAGGTCTTTTCAAACTCGGCCCTTTTCTGGGGGTCGTTCTTAAGGATTTCATCCAGGATTTTGTCGGCCTCAGCGAACATAGTCCGGAATTTCAGGACATCAAACTCACGCATATTGCGGCCCAGTCGCCGATGGCGATAAAAAACCGGCCCGGAGCTGGTAATTTTAACCAGCAGGGCGATCACCAGCATCAGCGGCCCAAGGATGAGAAGACAGAGACAGGCGATGGTCAGGTCGATCAGCCTTTTCAGCCGCCGGCCGATACCGCTGGTATCAAAAGGCCCGATTGACCGGGGATGGGGACCTAAAAGATAGGCGGACATCTTGAATGAAGGGACGCCGATAAAATCAATAAAGTACCTTGGGGCAATAGTGGCGACGATATGTTCGGTCCTGGGGTCACAGATATCGACGATAATCGTATTTAAGTCCCGGACCTGTCCGACCTTCTCCGAGTGGGTCTTGAGCCAGCGTTCAAGGTCCTCAATCGGGACAATCTGGGTGCAGTCAAATCCCCACCAGCGCAACAGTTTTGATTTGTTCTGATTGAAGTCAGTAACGAATAACACCGGCTCAGGAAACAGACGGCGCAGAATTATACCGATCAGCGGAGCGATAAAAGTCAGGTAAAACCAAAGTGCCAGCCAGAAACCCACGGTCAGCGGTTCACACCATGACCACAGGGCGTGGATGCCGCTGTAGGCAACATAAGTGAGGGCAAATGCGGCTTGGGTGCGGGTGGTGAGTCCATAATTGGTGCGGGCGGTGGATTCAAACTCTCCGACTAGGTAACTGGCGAACGCCAGAAGCGCCCAGACAATCAGGACGGTTGTTATGGCATAAGAGAGCGGTGCAAAGAGGATGCGCAACAGGGCGACAGCAAAAAGAAGAAAAAGCAATTCCAGGGCGATTAAAACGTTATTATCATGGCCACGGGAGGCGGTCATAAAGCCATTTCCAGTGTAGCGCCCGCAGGGGCTAAGTCAAGAAACCCGATTCAGCAGGCGGAAAATGCTAAAGCACTAACTTTTAATTAGTTTCAGGAAAGACGGCGTTTTTTACTCTGACCGTAACCGTCAGCGGATTTTCTTCTTGTGGCGCAGTGCCTTGCGTCTTTTCTTGTATTTGTGACGTTTTATCTTGCGGAGTTTACGCTTTCTGCCACAGGGCATCTTTACTCCTTTTTTGACTATTCACTGCTGCGTATCAGGCTTGCCTTGAGCAGGCGGGAAGCCTTGAACACCGGGACCCTTCGGGGTGGGATGTTAACCGGTGCCTTAGTTTTGGGGTTGCGCGCCAGTTTTGGTTTGCGCAACTTTGTGGAGAGGACACCAAAACCCCGGATTTCTACCCGGTTGCCCTCCTGAAGTGCCCGGCATAGCTCATCAATGAACAGTTGCACGATTCTACCCACATCCCGTTTGGTGATGGTGGGTGCCATCTGTCTGGAGATGGTTTCGACCAGGTCGGCCTTAGTGATGGTCATAATCTTACCTCCTACGATGAACAACTGCTGCAGTTATGGGAACTGCAATGGCTGCAGGTTGAACCTGAGCCTTTAACATTCTTTTCTGCCCCGGCAACGCCAAAAACCGAAAACAACTGGGAGAGCTTCCTGCTGCCGCATTTGGGGCAGGTCAATTGCTTATATTCCTCGTCGTTACGGACGAGTTCTTCAAAAATGAACTGGCAGGAGCTGCAACAAAACTCACGAATTGGCATAACTAATTATAACAGTGATACTTCGGAATGTCAAGCAAATGTATTATTCGGTAGTATCAAAATTTTGTGTAAATTTGCCATTGGTTTATAGGCGTTTTACGCCACTTCTGGTTGCAGACGTTGAACAGGGCATGGACTATCCGCTCACACCTGGCGTTATTTATAAAGGCGCACATCGGTCGGATGCGCTTGCGGGGCTTTTGTAAGAGCCGCTCAATGGCGTTGGTGGTTGTTATTCTCACCCAGATTGCCGCGCCGAGCAGGAGTTGGGTGGCAAATAGACCGCCTTTGACTCCCTCAGCAGGCAGCATGGCAACCAACCGGCAGCAGGCGGATGATGTTGCGCATCTTGTGCACCCAGCAGCGCTAAAACACATTGGTGGCTGAGCACCCTGCCGCGGCCTGGGCACCAAAAGGCTCGGAATCAGACCAAAACCCGGTCAAAAGACCCCAAGCGTAGTAGCCATTGCGGTAGACCCTTCTTGCCTCCCCACGCTCATACCGTCTGGCACCTGTATCTGCTCCTTTGGCTGCGCCAGCATCACCGACTCTAAGAACCGCTTCAACACCTGCCGCAACTGACAAGACCTTCTCTGCCTACGGTAGGTGGCAAAGCCACTTCTCATCCTCAAAGTACTCCCTTTGAATTCTGCAAAAGCATTCGGCAAACTGTTCTCAGGTTGAACCCAAGGGGCCGGGCATGGTAAACCTCCTTTCTTAGTGTTTAGTGCCTATCTATAAATTACCCCGCAGGTACCCAGCCCCCCCTTGCTTGATTCTAAATTTTATAAAATATGTATAATACCTTGACAAAGATGCCAGGTTGTTTTATATTGCTTTGATGCGCATTACTGGTGGAAGTTTGAAGGGAAAGAAACTAATTTATCCGCCCAGAGGGCTGCGGCCAACCAAGGGAATAACCCGGCAGGCAATTTTTAATGTCTTAAGGGAGACAGTTTCTGGAGCAAAAGTTCTGGACCTCTTTGCCGGCGGGGGTGCGCTGGCGATCGAGGCGATGGCACGGGGTGCAGTAGAGGCGGTTCTGGTTGAGAAAAGCGGGCTGGTTTTGCGTTATCTAAGGGAGAATGTTGCCGGGTTGAACAGGGTGAGGATAGTGAGAGGTGATGTGTTTAAGGTGGTATCGAGGCTGAAAGGGTGTAGGTTTGATATTGTATTTGCTGACCCACCTTATAACCGGGGCCTGGCTGGAAAAACAGTGGCAATGGTGGCGCAGAACCGGCTGGTAAAGAAGGGCGGTTTTATGGTAATTGAGCACAGTAAAAGGGATTTTCCGGTTGTACCGGATGGGTGGGAGCTGGTAAAGACCAGGGTGTATGGTGAGAGTCTGGTAACATTTTTCAGGAGGATAAAATGAAGATAGCGGTATATCCAGGAAGTTTTGACCCGATAACATTGGGGCATCTGGATGTGATTGAGCGGGCAAGCAGGCTTTTTGATGAGGTGATTGTGGCGGTGGCAAAACGGGAGGAGAAAGGTCCGCTATTCTCCTGGGAGGAGCGGGTTGAACTTGCCAGAGCAGCAACTCAAGGGATGAAAGGTGTGAGGGTTGAGGGTTTTGACGGGCTTTTAGTGGATTTTGTACGTGCCCGAGGTGCAAAGGCGGTAATCCGGGGTCTGCGTGCGGTGATGGATTTTGATTATGAGTTTCAGATGGCCCTGACTAACCGGAAACTGGCGCCAGAACTGGAAACGATTTTCTTTGTCCCCTCTGAGCGGTTCTTTTATTTAAGTTCTTCTTTGGTAAGGGAACTGGCACGTGCCGGTGCCGAAGTTTCCTGCTTTGCGCCCAAGACCGTGGTGGAGGCTTTGAAGAAGAAGGTGGTACGGTAGCGAGGGTATGCAGTTTGTCGACGAGGCGGTGATCTGGGTCAAAGCCGGTAATGGCGGTAAGGGGTGCATTTCGTTCCGGCGGGAGAAGTTTGTGCCAAGGGGTGGACCCGATGGCGGTGATGGCGGTAATGGAGGTTCGGTGATTCTGAGGGGTGATAAACGTCTGCAGACGCTTGCCGATTTCATTTATAAGCGCCGGTATCGGGCAGAATCAGGGCAACACGGTATGGGCAAGGGCAGGCACGGGAGAAATGGTGCGGATGTTATTTTACCGGTGCCATTGGGGACCGATGTCTATGATGCGTTGAGTGGCGAGAAGCTGGGTGAGGTTCTGCAGTCAGGCCAGGATTTGGTGGTGGCAAGGGGCGGGAAGGGTGGCAGGGGAAATGCCCATTTTGCCACACCAGTAGACCAGGCGCCCAAGCGGGCGGAACCGGGTGAAGAGGGTGAGGAGCGAAGTTTACGCTTGGTGCTGAGGCTTCTGGCTGATATCGGGATTGTCGGCCTGCCCAATGCGGGCAAGTCAACACTGCTGCGCGCCCTGACTTCAGCCCAGCCCAAAATTGCCGATTATCCGTTCACAACCATAAACCCTAATTTGGGTGTGATAAAGGAAAAGGGTTGGCGGTGGACCGTTGCCGATATGCCGGGAATTATCCGTGGTGCGCATGAGGGCAGAGGGTTGGGTCTTAAGTTTTTAAGGCATATTGAACGGACCAGGATGCTAATTTATGTTGTGGATGGAGCGGCGGGCAATCCGGAGGGTGATTTTAAGCAGTTACAGGATGAGTTAGGACTTTATCGCCCGGATTTACTCAGGCGTCCGGCGATCCTGGTCCTGAACAAGGTTGATTTGCTTAGTAGACGGCGACCAGTGGTAAGAGTTGGAATTCCGACGGTCTGGGTTTCGGCATTGTTAGGGAAAGGTCTGGAGCGGTTACGGAAATTAATTGCCGAGCGGTTTCCCTCCTGAACCGATGGCAAGCGAACTTTTCTTTGACCTTTACGCAATTGAGCGGATGACCGAGTTCAGGCTCAAGAACCTGCTTGAGCGGTTCCGAACTCCGGAGGGGATCTTCGGTGCCAACCATAAGGAATTGGTTGCCGTTGCCGGCGTTAACGAAGAACTGGCCCGGGCGATAGTTTCTTATCAGCGCAGCCCAGCGACAGCCGCTCTTATTGAAAAGGCCAAGGGTCTGGGCGTGCAGGTGGTTAGTTATCTCGATGATGCCTTCCCGGCAAATCTCAAAGGTGTGGCGCATATGCCGCCGGTGCTTTTCATCCGAGGTGAGATTAAGGAAAGTGACAGCATCGCGGTGGCGGTGGTGGGCACAAGAAGGCCTTCTCACTATGGGGCGCAGATGGCAGAAAAACTGGGTCGGGAACTGGGCGCAGCCGGCATCACCGTGGTCAGCGGGCTGGCACGCGGGGTTGATACCCTGGCACACAGGGGGGCTCTTGCTGCTGGTGGAAGGACAATTGCGGTTTTAGGTTGTGGCATTGATGTCTATTATCCGCCTGAGAACCGGCAGTTGTGTGAGGCAATTGTCCAGGCCGGTGCGGTATTGAGCGAATACCCCCTGGGAATGGAACCACTGGCAATGAACTTTCCCAAGCGGAACCGGGTGATTTCCGCATTGTCAAAAGTGGTGGTGGCGGTAGAGGCGGGTGAAAGGTCGGGCGTTTTGAACACCTGTGCCTGGGCAAAGGAGCAGGGTCGGGAGGTTTTTGCCGTGCCCGGCAGGGTCGGGGAGGAAAGAAGTGTTGGCACAAACCGGTTGATTCGGGACGGGGCAAAAATCCTGACTGCAACCGAAGATGTTTTGGAACGGTTGGGTATTAAGACGGCGATTATGCCCCGAAAGGAGGTGGCTTTGGCTGATGCGGAGAGGCTAGTGCTTGAAGTGATCAAGGCTGAACCGGTGCATATTGATGAGATCTGTGAATCATTGGGTATGCCAATGGCAGAACTGTTAAATTTGCTTTTTCAACTGGAAATAAAGGAAATGGTGAAGCAACTGCCGGGAAAGTTTTTTGTCCGAGCCGGCTAACCCCGGGCAATCTCGAGGCTGATGTCAACCGCCGGTGCGGAGTGGGTTAAGGCACCGATGGCGATATAATCAACCCCAGAGCGGGCAATTGCCTGAACATTTTTCAGGCTGACCCCGCCCGATGCCTCCAGTTTTGCTTTGCCCGCGGTAATCTGAACGGCCCGGCGCAGTTGGGGAACGGTCATATTGTCAAGCATTATCCGCTTGGCACCAGCCGCCAGCGCAGCGCGCAGTTCGTCAATGGTTTTGACCTCTATTTCTACCGGCAGCCGGCTCGGCTGGCAGCGGGCAAGCGCCTCAGCAACCGAGCCGACCAAGGTGAGATGGTTATCTTTGATTAAAATCATATCGTAGAGTCCGCGGCGATGGTTTTTGCCACCTCCGCAGAGCACCGCATACTTCTCGAGCTGACGCCAGCCGGGCAGGGTTTTGCGCGTATCAAGGATGACCGCCCGGGTGCCTTTGACCCGGGAGACAAATTTGGCGGTCAGGGTCGCAATCCCGGAGAGATGCATCAGGAAGTTCAGGGCGGTGCGTTCGGCTGCGAGAATGGAGCGGGCTGGTCCGGTGACGGCGGCGAGAACCGCACCCGCGCGGAAACGGCTACTGTCAAGATAAAAGGGTTCGAACCGTATGCGGCGATCAAGGGTCCGAAAGACCTGACCGCAGATTTTGATGCCCGCAAGGATGCCGGTGCAGCGGGCAACAAGGTGGGCGGTTGCCGCCTGTTTTTCCGGAATCAGCAGAGCTGAGGTAACGTCACCGGAGCCGATGTCCTCGGCAAGTGCGGCTTTGATGAGTTGGTTGAGAGTCATTTTTAAGATTTACTCAGGGCCCTCAGTTCGTCTTCAATCCGGCTGCGCTGTGCCGCAAGCCGATCTTCTGTCTGGCGCAATTGCGTCAGTTCTGATTCCAGGCGCTGGCGGACTTCAGTTTCCTCTTTCGCCCGCTGGGCTGCTGCCTTTTGTTCCTCTTCGCGCAGTTGACGGACCACCTCAGCACGCGCCTCAAACTCAACCTCGAGCTGGGTGAGCATTTCCGTCAGCCGTTTTTCTTCGCCCTGCAGTTGCTCCAGTTCCGATTCCAGGCGCCGTCTAATCTCCATTGCCGCCTTTGTCTCTTGCTGCGCCTGTCTTTGTGCCTCTTCCATCTTTTTGCGTTCGGCATCAAGCTTTGCCTTCAGTTCGGTCTCAAGTCGGTTGCGCTGCTCATTCAGTCTGCGGAGTTCTTCCTTCAGTTTTCTCAACTCCGCTTCAGTTGCCCTTTTTATATCGGTCTCCATTTTCGTGCGCCTTTCAGCAATCTTACGCACCTCTGCCTCCAGTTTTCTCAGTTCTGATTCAATGCGGGCCTTGGTCTCAGCTGCCGCCTTTGTCTCTTGCTGCGCCTGTCTTTGTGCCTCTTCCATCTTTTTGCGTTCGGTATCAAGCTTTGCCTTCAGTTCGGTCTCAAGTCGGTTGCGCTGCTCATTCAGTTTCCGGATTTCCTCCTCAATCTGCCTGATCTGGGTAGCAAACTGAGCCCTGATTTGGGCTTCTTGCTTTGTCCATTCCTGTGCGGAGCGCTGTGCCTCGGTTTTTATTTTGCGTTCGGCATCAAGCTTTGCCTTCAGTTCGGTCTCAAGTCGGTTGCGCTGCTCATTCAGTTTCCCGGCTTCCTCTTCCAGTTTAGCGGTTGCTGCTGCAATTTTTGCCTTTGCTTCATTTGCCGTTTTATTGGTCCTGGCTATCAGTTGATCCAGCTCCTCCTGCAGTTTTTTCATTTCGGCGTTGGCGCGCGACCGGAGTTCAGTTTCCAGTTGGGTGTAGGCGTGGGCGATTTTGCGCATTTCCTCTTCAAGGAATTTACCGGTGTCGGCTGGTCGTGATTTCAGTTCGGCTTCAAGTTGACCCTGCCGGGCGCGCATCTTTTCGATCGCATCCTTCAGTCGGGCCTGTTCACGAGCTAGATGCGCCTTTGCCTCCGCCTCTTCCTTTGCCCATTGCTCGGCAAGTTTCTTTTCCTCTTCTCTCCGGATGCGTTCAGCCTCAAGGTGAACCTTGAGTTCCATTTCCAGTTGGTTGCGCCGCGTTAGCGCTTTCTGCTTTTCCTCTTCAATTTTCTTCAGTTCGGCTTCAAGCCGTGCCCGGGCCTCAGCGACTGCCTTTGCTCGCTCCTCTGCCAGACGTTCTTCCTCAGCCCGGCGCTTCTGTTCCGCCTCTTCCCTTGCCCGCTGTTCAGCAATCCGGGCTTCCTCTTCCTTCTTTTTTCTTTCCACCTCTTGTTGGGCTATTACAGGGGCGGCTGCCTTTGCATGCTCCTCTGTTAGGCGCGTTTGCTCGGGCTGAGGTTCAGGCTCAAGAAGTTGCTCGGCGCGAGCCCGGGCTTCTGCCTGTTCGCGGCTGCGCTGTTCGGTTAGTTTCCGCTCCGCTTCATGGTCTTTTTCCGCTTGCGGGGCAGCAGTAACAGCTTCGGGTAGTTGGGCAGAGGTTGGGGCAGTTTGCTTGGCATAGAGCAGTTGTTCAATTTTTGCCAGCAGCAGGGTGGGGTTGAAGGGTTTGGTGATATAGGCATCTGCTCCAGCAGCCATTGCCTGCTGCATATCATCAGCCGAGGTGCGACCGGTAAGTATAAGAATCGGCACATTTTTGAATTCAGCCGAAGACTTTAAGGTTCGACAGACCGCATAGCCGTCCATTTTTGGTATCATTAGATCAAGTATGATGAGGTCAGGTCTCGCTTTGCGGGTTTGGGAAATCGCCTGGTAACCATCAAATGCCGTGACAACGACATAGCCGCTGTTTTCGAGCCTTGCCTTAACCAGTTCTGCCATATTGGGTTCATCTTCTACCAGAAGAATCTTTTTTGGCTGTGGGTTCATTGTTTTCCCTCCCGGGAAGCAGACCTAAAGGTCTGCCCTACATATTTAATTGGTAAGGTCTGCCCTACATATTTGAGTGGGTTCATTGTTTTTCCTCTTTGATTGGTAAAATAAAGCTGAAACTGGCACCGGCACCGATGTGCGAGCGTGCCCAGACTTTGCCGTGATGGAGCTCAATAATTGAGCGCACAATAGCCAAGCCGAGACCGATACCAGGACCATAGGGGTCAACCCGTTCAAATTTGCCAAATATACGGTCAAGGAATTCGGCAGGAATGCCCGGGCCCTGGTCAGTTATTGTCACCTCAAGATAACCGGTATTGGCGAGGATAGTGCTTTCAGAGAGGACTGGCGCCTCCGGGTCAACAAAGCCGATAGCCACTTTAATTACGCCGTTAGAAGGTGAATACTTGATGGCGTTGTCCAGCAGGTTGATAAAGACCCGAAGTAGGCGGTCACTATCACCGAGAACCGGCGGGAGTTTAGCCGGAATATGACGGTCAATTTTAAGTTTTTTCTTGGTGATGAGAAGAGAAAGAGTATCTAAAGCGATGTTTAGCAGTTGGTTCAGGTCCACCGCCTGGAGTTTCAGAACCACCTTGCCGGTCTCGATCCGGGATGCCTCAATCAGATTGTCAAGCATGCGGTTGAGCCGGTCCATCTCCTCGCGGGCAATCTGAAGGTAGCGGCGTTCCTTTTCCTCGAGCCGCTGGGCACCGGTTTCAGTCAAAAGGGATAGCGCCTCCTTGATCGCCGCAAGCGGGGTGCGGAGGTCATGGGAAACCATAGCGAGAAAATCGGTACGCATTCTTTCTGCCTGTTTTAACTCCGAGATGTCCCGAAGATAGCAGAGCAAAATATTGCGGCTGTCACTATTTAGGGGAACGATCCGTAACTGGCACTCAACCTCTCTGCCGGTGCGGGTCTGAATTTTTATCTCGTGCTGAAGCGGGGTGAAAAGTCGGTGCGGGTCAAGCAGGGAGGAGATGATTTTCCGATCGCTGGGGGTGAGAAGCTGATGAAGGTTCATTCTGCCCAGCTGGGGAGAACTGTAGCCGGTCAACTCTTCAAGGCGGTGGTTACAATAAACAATCTGGTCATTTTCAATGAAGCAGATGGCATCGGGCGCATATTCGGCTGCCTGCCGGGAAAGCCATTCAACCGAATCGGCGCTGGGCTGGTTACTGGTCGGGATTACCGAGCCCAAATACCAATTGGTCTCACCGAGTGTCTGGCTGGTGATGACCAGCGAAACCGGGACCGGCTGTCCTTCCCGGTTAATCATCAGGCTCTCGGTCTCGGTTCGGGTTTTGCTGAGGCCAAGCCGGCTGGTATCAGGCGAAAAGAAGAACTCACGCCAGAATTTGCCCACCAGTTTTTCCGGTGACTCATAACCGAGGAGCCGGGCAAGGGTCCGGTTGGCAAACACGATCAACCCCTCTTGGTCGGCAATCCAGAGCCCTTCTTGCAACTCATGCAGAAGGTCGGAACGTCTCAGTAGTTCTTCAGAGCCAGTGTTCATCAAGTTCGCTTCTCCATCAACCAGGGCTTTGGGCTGACCATTGACCGTGCGATGCAGTTAAATCGTCCCTTCCCAATTGAAGACCGTTGGCAGATCCCATCTCGGGAAGAGTTGAAGAGGACGCCAAACCCCTGGTATATTCAATGCACATCCTTATAATAAAAGTTTAACAGCGATATGGAGATTGTCAATGATTGTATTAATTAAATATTTTGCAAATTCCCGCTATTTTTACCGCACAAATTTAATAAGAGTTTAATGTAGGGCAAGGCTTTAGCCTTGCCCCGATGCAAGCTGCATCGGGGCTTGCATCCGGGAAGCAGACCTAAAGGTCTGCCCTACATCATCATCGGGCGGGAAATAAAAGCTAACCAAAGGGTTTACATTGGCATTCGCTTGGTTAATCAGTCGGGATGGGAAATTGAAATCCTTGATTTGGGCCGGCTTTTCACTACATTGTTGTATGAGCATTAAGGAAGAACTGGTTACCGGTCTGAAGGAAGCGATGATTGCCGAGCGGACCGGAGTCGAGTTTTATACCACTGCGGCCGAGCGGACACATGACCCCCAGGGTAAAGAGGTTTTCAGTCGACTGGCCGAGGAGGAAAAAAGGCATCTTGAATATCTGCGGCGCCTGTTTAACAACCTTTTAAATGGTTCTCCTTTTGAGCCGCTGAACGATAAATCGGTTATTGATTTGACCCAGGCCAGTCCGATTTTCTCAAAGGAGTTAAGGGAACGGGTGCAGTCTGCACACTGGGAGATGACCGCATTGTCAGTTGGTCTGGCGCTGGAGCAGGCATCAGTGGAGCGGTATCGGACACTGGCTGAGAAGGCGGGGCAGCCGGAAATGCGGGAGTTTTTTAACGGGCTGGTGCACTGGGAGGAGAGCCATCGGGCAGCACTGCAGAAGCAGTATAATTATCTGCGGGAGTTTTACTGGCAGCAGGCCGGTTTTGCGCCGTTTTAGCGGCTTTTTGGGGCACGGGCAAAGTCAGAGATCAGGTTGTTAATCTTTCGTTCCAGTTCAGAAACTTCTTTAGTAAGTTCTTTCTGGCGCTGGGCAGAGAGCGGGGAGCTGAGTTCCGCAACCCTCGACTGCATATTTCCTAACTCGCGCTGAATCTGGTTCATCAGTTCACGTTGTTGGGGGGTTGGTGTTTCACCCAGGACCTGGCTTTTGACCTTTTCGTAGCGGGTTTTGAGCCTTTCCAGTTGTCCGCGTGCGCGGGTAAGGTCAGAGGCGGTTGTCGTCAAGGTTGAGTCCCCAATCTGAACCTCAACCTTTGCCCTTTTGGCCCGGCGGAGTGAGTCCTGAATCTGCCAGCCCGTTTTTGTCTGGGAAGCCCGTGCCTTTGCCGCAGGCGGTTTTTTCCTGCCCGGGCACAGGCTCAAGAGGCCAACGAGCCCAACGAGGAATAAGGCGGCGGCGAGGATTAAAATCCGGTAATCAACCGGCAGTTTCTGACGGAAACTTCTGACCCGGAGTTTTTCACCGCAGGCAAAGCAGCGCTCCTGACCTTGAGCCACCGGCTCACCGCAATGGGGACAGCGCATATCAAGGAAATTGGGAAATGATCACCGACCAATGACAAATTGGGGAATTTGGCATTATGGGATTCGGAAGAGGGTTTCGATCTCAATTTCAGCGAGGGCCACCGGCACGGTCAATCCATAGCGCTCAAGGATTTGCGGGTGAACCTCACCGAGGATGCCACAGGTCCTTTTGTTCTGAGCCTGAACTAAGGCACACCTGCCGGGTAGAAAGGGCATCTGCTGATGCGGGATAAATGTGAATTGCCAGTCCATTTCCCGGGCTAAAGCCTCAAGCACTGATTTAATTTCAGCAAACCCGATTTTGGCATCTGCCATACCCAGTGCCAGACAGCGCTCCTGAAATGCCCCGGTTTCGGCACCGGGGTCAACTTGGAAGACATCGCCAATTTCAAAGATGTTCTGGGGCAAGGCTAAGGTTGAATTCAGGCTGAAAGTTTCGAGGATGCCGGCGAGCAGGTGCCGACGCAGGATGCGCTGTTCAATACTGACCGGGTTTTTCAGATAAACGGTCCGCTGGTCCTCGGCGATACCCAGCCGGTCAAATTGTGCCTCCGGGCTTGATAAATTCAGGCTCATAATTTCAATAAAACCCAGTCCGGTCATCGTCCTGCGACACAACTGAGCCAGTTCCTCAATCGGGGAAGGTTGGCTGGTGGTGGCAGTGGGTAGCAGTCTGGGTTGGAGCCGGTGCAATCCATAGGCAATCGCCACATCCTCAACAACATCCCAGGGGTGCATTATATCAGCACGGTAAGCCGGTACCGATACCCTGATTTTTGCGTGCTTTTCATCGACAGTAGCATCATAGCGCATCCGGCGGAGGAGTCGAACCATCTCCCCGTTAGTAATGGGTGTGCCGATGACAGAAGTTGCCTCGGCCGAGTCAAGATCAAAATCCTCCGGTTTCATATCCGGGGTAATCCAGGATTTGCCCTGGGGGAATTCAATTTTGACGGTCTGAACCAGAGCGCCCAGGTCGCTGAATGCGGCGGCAAGGATAAATAGCGTTTTCTTTATCGCCCATTCCTCAGGTCCGGTGACATCGATAAACAGTTCTTTAGTTGCGGGGGTTACCTTGGTGTTTTCACTGTTGATGATTGGCGGCAGAGACAGGACCCTGCCCGCGCGGTCGGTAAGCAGGGGATAAACAGAAAAACCTTGCAAAAGATGCTGGTAAGCCTGACCTTTGGGATGAAGGGTAAGTAGTTCCTTTGGCGTTAGGGGCTTTTCACCACCCAGCGGAACAAACCTGATATCAGAGGGCGCAACCGGCTGATAGAAAAATTCGGGCTCGACCTTGCTTAAGTCATAGATGCCGATTGATGCCCGACGCCGGTCCCGGCCAAGACCCCAGTGCAGGTTTTCCTGGAGGTCCATCAGGAGTTTGAGCAGCTCCTCATTAAGCCGGAGGTTGCGCACCACTGCAGCACAGATATAGGGCCGGACATCCTCAAGCCCATTCTTAACTGTCAGCCGCACACCTGAATCAGTAAAGTTGAACTTGGGGATACCGGTTTCAATGCCGAGATAGCCTTTGATACAGCGGGCAAGACCACAGACGTCAAACATATCTGGCCTTGCCGGCAGCAGGTTAATCCTAAATGTCAGGGTTTGGGCATCCCAGCCTTCAACATCGCAACCCAGTTCCGTAAGAACCTGGTTCAATTCATCAACGGTGAGTTGGCTGCCAATCAGCCGGTTCAGCAGGGGGGCAGGGATTGAAACTACCGGCATAGTTTTGCCTCCCGGAGCCAGTTGATGTCTGCCCAGTAGAGGTTACGGATGTCGGTGACGTCAAAGCGCATCATCGCCAGTCGCTCCAGTCCCAGACCCCAAGCGAGAACCCGGGTTGGACAGCCAAGCGGTTTGGTTACCTCCTGGCGGAAAACCCCGGCGCCGCCCATTTCTACCCAGCCCAGCCGGCCCAGATGGGCAAAGACCTCCACACTTGGCTCAGTATAAGGAAAATAGGAGGGTCGGAAGCGGACCTCTCTGGCACCCATCTTGCGATAGAATTCGGTCAAGGTGCCGAAGAGTGTTGCCAGAGAGGCGTTTTCATCAATAATTATCCCGTCAATCTGGATGAACTCAGGGAGATGAGTGGCATCCATACTCTCGCGGCGAAAGACCTTACCGATGCAGAAAACCTTGCGTGGTGGCATGGGATTCTGGGCAAGGGCGCGGATTGTGGCGGCGGTAGTATGGGTGCGCAGAAGTAGTTGCACCGCTTTGTTCTTATCCCACCGATAACGCCAGCCAATCGAGCCGGTGTCGGCACCATTTTCATGGGTGAGAGCAACCCGGCGGACAAGTTCCTCATCCGGCAGTCTGCCCGATTCGGGCACAGAAAGGTAAAATGTATCCTGCATCTCACGGGCAGGATGGTCCTGAGGCTGGAAAAGGGCATCAAAATCCCAGAAGGCAGTTTCAACCACCGGCGAGCTGGTTTCTTCAAAACCCATCTCCAAAAATGCCCGGCGTGCCTCGGCAATGACCCTTTGCAAAGGATGCTCCTTGCCGGGATAACGGGGTTTGACCGGAAGGGTAACATCATACATACGGAATTTTACCTCGCGCCATTTTCCGGTGGCAATCATCTCGGGTGTCAGTTGAGTAACTTCAGGGGCGCTTTCCTCCGCCCCGGCCTTTTCCGCAATCTCCCTGCCCTTTTCGGTCAGCCGGAGTTTGCGCACCACCCGTTTTTTAATTCGGACCAGTTCCTCCCTTCCTCTGAGCAGCGCGACTCCCTTTGCCCAATCCACCCCCGCCGGTTTTGAACTTAATTGTAACAGTGACAGGCTTTCCTGCTCAGCGAGCAAATCAACAATAACCTCATCCGGTTCCATCTCGCCACCCAGCGCCCTTTCCCCTTTTTCAGTCCGGACCAGCCGGTCACGCTCCCGTATAAACCAGCCCTTTTTTGTCAGCCATTTGACAATTGAACGGACATCGTTCATCTGGAGGATTTCGGGCAAATGGGCAATCTCAACCGTCCGGGCCGGCCCGATTTTTTCCAGCGCCACCCGTTCTGGCAATCTCCTTTTCCATTCTCTGCCGCGGGTTAACTCGTCAAATACCTCCTCCTCAATTGCCAAGAGCCCAGCCGCTTTCAGTTGAACCGCTGCTGCCATTATCAGAGATTGGTCAATACCCAGTTTTCTGACCAATTCGGCTACGGTTGCGCAATTGTCCGGCTCGAAGAGGAGTGCGGCAAGAACCACCCTGCCGGTTTCCTGATCACCGAATGCCAGATTCTCCGGTTGGTCATTAGTCATCGGCCATTTCCCAATTTCCCAGCCAGCTGCTCAAAAATAATCTCTGCCAGATCCGGTTTGGACTTCTCCAGCAGAGAGTATCTGACTCTGATTACCGGTTTATTGGTCTTTATCAGCCGGCTCAAATCAATCGGAGTCCCGCTAACCACCAAGTCACACTCGGCTCGGTTGATGGTTTCTTCAAGTTCCTTTAGTTGCTCAAGGGAGTATCCCATTGCTGGCAGAACCCGGTCAAGGTGGCGGCTGCGCTCAAGTTCCTGTGCCAGACTGCCTCGGGCGTATGGTCTGGGGTCGATAATCGATTTAGCGCCGAAACGCTCAGCAGCAATTCTGCCCGCGCCATAGGGCATCTCACCGTGGGTAACGGTGGGACCATCCTCGACGACCAGAACCGTTTTCCCCCTGATTCTCTCGGGCTCAGCTACACTCAGAGGTGAATCGGCATCAATAATCAGTGCCTTCGGGTTTCTATGCTTAATCACCTCTTTTAACCGGCTGATTGCCTCGGGCGTTGCCGAGTCCTCCTTGTTAATTACCACCACATCCGCCATCATCAGGTTGACCTCGCCCGGGTGGTAGGCGCTGGTATGGTCAACCCGCAACGGGTCAGTGAGAACGATCAGCAAATCGGGAACATAGAATGAGATTTCGTTGTTGCCACCATCCCAGACCAGAACATCGGCTTCTACCTCGGCTCTTTTCAGAATCTCCTGGTAGTCACAACCGGCATATATCACCATCCCCTGCTCAATATAAGGTTCGTACTCCTCCCGCTCTTCAATGGTGACACCGGCGCGGTCAAGGTCCTCATAACTGGCAAACCGCTGCCAGATTTGCTGTTCCAAATTACCGTAGGGCATCGGCTCCCGAATCGCCACTACCCGATAGTTCCTCTGCTGCAAAATCTCATATACCCGGCGTGAGGTCTGGGACTTGCCGCAGCCGGTCCGGACTGCGCACACGGCAATAACCGGTTTGGCTGCCTTAATCTGGAGGAGCCGGGGTGGGAGCAGATTGAAACTGGCACCGGCTGAGAGCACCTGTGATGCCCGATGCATAACAAACTCGTGCTTGACATCGGAGTAGGCAAAATAGACCTCGTCAACCTTGAATGAGCGGATGAGGTCGGTGAGTTCATGTTCATAATAGGTGGGAATCCCATTTGGATAAAGTCTGCCCGCGAGTGCCGGCGGATAGGTGCGCAGTTTGCCCACCGTGCCCAGGTTCTGTTCTGCCGCCATCGTGAAACCGACCACCTCATACCCCTCGTTGTCCCTGAAAAACATATTGAACAGGTGATAATCCATCCCAGCCGCACCCATAATCAGAGCCCGTTTGCGCATAAAGCCGCTGGATGACGATGGTTGCATCAGAACCTCTCGGTCATAGACTTTGCCTGCAGGAAAAGTAGAAGGTAATCCCTGCCGCCGGCTTTGGAGTCGGTGCCCGACATATTAAACCCGCCAAAGGGCTGGACATCAACCAGAGCGCCGGTGCATTTGCGGTTGAAATACAGATTGCCGACATGAAATTCCCGCTTTGCCCGGATGATCTTGTCCCGGTTCCGGGTGTAAACCGCTCCGGTCAAACCATATTCAGTAGCATTGGCTATATCGATGGCATCAGCAAAGGTGCGTGCCTTGATGACCGCCAGCACCGGTCCGAAGATTTCCTCCTGGGCAATGCGCGCCCCACGCCTAACATCAGCAAAAACGGTGGGCTGGATGAAAAAGCCGTTGCGGTCATCTCCCTTGCCGCCACAGAGCAGTCTACCTTCCTTTTTGCCCAACTCAATGTAGTCCATAATCTTCCTGAAGGCACCGGCGTTGATCACCGGTCCGAGCCAGAATTCCCTGTCCTCCACCGGTCCCATCTTGATCGCTTTGATCCGGTCAACCAGCATCGCCAGGAACTGGTCGTAAATTTTGGCATCAAGAATCAGTCTTGAGCAGGCAGAGCATTTCTGACCCTGGAAACCGAATGCCGAAACCACTACCCCTTCAACCGCACTGCCCAAATCTGCCTCCGAGTCGACGATGATACAGTCCTTGCCGCCCATCTCAGCCACCACCCGCTTAATCCAAATTTGACCCGGTGCGGTCTTGCCTGCCCGCTCAATAATACCCAAGCCGACATCCTTTGAGCCGGTGAAGGATATAAACCTAATCTTCGGGTGCTCAACCAGATAATTGCCCACGGTTGAACCCGGGCCGGTAAGCAGATTAACAACCCCTGGGGGCAGACCTGCTTCGGTTAGGCACTCCATAAACATAGTGGCAATCAGGGGTGAATCCGAGGCGGGTTTTAAAACCACCGTATTGCCACTGACCGCCGCGGCAGTGGTCATTCCCGCCATAATCGCGCAGGGAAAGTTCCAAGGTGGAATCACCAGGCCCGCGCCCAGCGGAATATAACGGACCTCCTGAATTTCACCGGGATAAGGGGTAACCCCGCAGGGCTTATCATAACGGATTGCCTCCCGGGCATAAAACTCAAGGAAATCAACCGCCTCAGCAAAATCGGCATCGGCTTCCAGCCAGTTTTTGCCCACCTCAAGCACCATCGCCGCATCAAACTCAAACCGGCGCTGGCGCATAATTCTTGCCGCGCGCAGAAAGATGCTCGCCCGTTCAACTGCGGGAACAAACCGCCAGTCCTGAAAGGCAGCCCAGGCGGCTTTGAGCGCTGCCTCTGCCTCCTTAACTGTCGCCTGCTGGAATGTGCCAATCGGGTTCTTGTCTGAAGGATTAAAGGATTGAAACTTCTCCTTGGTTTTAATGTGCCTGCCGCCAATAACCAGTTCATACTCACTCTTTGCCTTTGACTTCAGGTTGGCAATTGCCGTCCGCATTTTTTCAACAATTTCAGGCTTATTCCAATCCAGATAGGGTTCATTAGAAAAATCTGGTAACATATTTCCTCCTGTGGTTTAATTTAACATAATTTAAGTCCTTAATGCTTAGCACAAAGAACCTGGAACCTTAGCATTCTCCTGTTTTTAGAATAGGATAACCAGATTGAGGCTAAAAGTCAAATCCTTGTATGAGTCAGGTAGTATTGTGTAAATTTAGAATCAAGCAAGGGAGGGCATGGGTACCTGCGGGGTAATTTATAGATAAGCACTAAACACTAAGAAAGGAGGTGTACCATGCCCGGCCCCTTGGGTTCAACCAGAGAACAGTTTGCCTAATGCTTTTGCAGAATTCAAAGGGAGTACTTTGAGGATGAGAAGTGGCTTTGCCACCTACCGTAGGCAGAGAAGGTCTTGTCAGTTGCGGCAGGTGTTGAAGCGGCTCTTAGAGTCGGTGATGCTGGCGCAGCCAAAGGAGCAGATACAGGTGCCAGACGGTATGAGCGTGGGGAGGCAAGAAGGGTCTACCGCAATGGCTACTACGCTTGGGGTCTTTTGACCGGGTTTTGGTCTGATTCCGAGCCTTTTGGTGCCCAGGCCGCGGCAGGGTGCTCAGCCACCAATGTGTTTTAGCGCTGCTGGGTGCACAAGATGCGCAACATCATCCGCCTGCTGCCGGTTGGTTGCCATGCTGCCTGCTGAGGGAGTCAAAGGCGGTCTATTTGCCACCCAACTCCTGCTCGGCGCGGCAATCTGGGTGAGAATAACAACCACCAACGCCATTGAGCGGCTCTTACAAAAGCTCCGCAAGCGCATCCGACCGATGTGCGCCTTTATAAATAACGCCAGGTGTGAGCGGATAGTCCATGCCCTGTTCAACGTCTGCAACCAGAAGTGGCGTAAAACGCCTATGGGCCAATACCAAATTTAAATAAAATTCTTGACGCTACCAATATAAAGCAAATGTTGACAATATTCCAGTTTGTCTTGTATAATGAAGATAAAGGAGGTAGAATGAAAAAATTAAATCTGCTGATTTGGCTGACACTGCTTGCGAGCCTCTGCGCCGGCACCACACTCCGTTTCAGCGGTCCCTATCCGGTATATGACGCCGGGGTGCCGATTGATGTCGGTTATTATGGTGCACCGGTGATGGCAGACTGGAATGGTGATGGCAAAAAGGACCTAATCTGCGGCCAGTTCGACCGCGGCAATATCCGCTATTACCGTAATATCGGTCCTGATACCGCACCCCTCTTCAACGGTTATGAACTGCTGCGCGCCGATGGGTTGGAGATTCAACTTCCTTATGGTTGATGCGTTGGCTCAAGTCCACAGGTCGTGGACTGGAACTCGGATGGTCAACTTGATCTCGTATCCGGTGACCGCAACGGCTACTTTAATGTCTTCATTCGGCAGGACACCACCCTTACCGGTTATTATCAGTATCGGCTGATGGACTCCACCATTCTTGATGTCGGCAATAACTCCCAACCTGCGGTTGTTGACTGGAACGGCGACGGCAAAAAGGACCTGATTTTAGGCACAGAAACCGGTTACATCCATTTCTATCCCAATCAGACTGCCGACACCTGGCCCGGTTTTCAGAGCTTCTCATATATTGAAGTTCAGGGCACGCCGATTTACCTGTATCGCGTTAACCCCTATGTGTTTGATCTGGACCGCGATGGTATAAAGGATTTGCTCTGCGGTGCCAACGATGGCTATATCCGTTTCTACCGCAACACAGGCACCAATGAGAACCCGGAACTGGCGCCACCAGAAACCCTCACGACCATTAATGGTCAGCCAATTCAGCCACCCCAGCCCTATCCCTATGGCTCCCGTTGCGGCTTCGGTTACTGGAACGCCGACACCATTCCTGACTTCCTTCTATCTGGTTATGATGGCACCGTGCTTTTATATCTGGGCGAACCACAGGTTGGAATTGAAACACCACCGCTCAACAATCGGGGTTGTTTATTAGAAATCTCCATCACCCCTGTCCCGGCGCGCCTGCCCCTACGCATCAGCCTGAACAAACCCCCGCATCCTCTGCCCCGTCTAACCATTACTGACGCTGCCGGCAGGACCATCCGCACCTTTGTCCTCAGCGAAAACCAGAATTCTGTCCTCTGGGATGGCTTTACCGATAAAGGCAAAAAAGCGCCACCCGGGGTCTATTTCTGTCAGGTTGGAAGGGCCAACGGCAGAATTGTGTTAATTAAATAGGGTGGAAATAGATGCAGCCTCAGTTATGCGGCAAAATTGTTGCCTCGGCACTGGCTTATGCCAAGCCGAAATTAATGCCTTGATTTTGGTTTAGCATTGAAGAGTAAAGAAACGATAAGAAAAAGGAAAAATTGAAAAAAACTTTGCCCCTCTTAACCCTGTTGATGGCGGCACTCTTTATCAGTATCGGCTGCCGTAACAAACCGCCGCAAATTCCGATGAAACCGGCTGGACCAACTCAGGTTGAATTAGGGGACAGCGCTCGCTACCGCAGCGTCACCACTGACCCCAATAAAGACCGGGTGCTTTACATCTGGGACTGGGGAGATGGGAGAATGGATACCAGCACCCTGAAACGCCCTGGGGATACCGCATTCTGCGCCCATCTCTGGGATACGGTCGGATTTTATCCGGTCCGGGTGCGTGCTAAAGATGAGAAGGGCAATTTCAGCCCGGAGTGGTCCGATACCCTGATGGTTCAGGTGAGGATCAGCGAGAATCAGAAGCCGGTGGTCGGTGCTCCGAGCGGTCCTGATTCAGGTTGGGTTGGACAATGGCAGGTATTCAGGGCGGTAGCAATTGACCCCAATGGCGATTCAGTAAGAATCAAATTCCTGTGGGATGAGGGCCAGTCATCGATCATCAGTCCGCTTGTCGGTTCTGGGGACACCGTTGTGGATTCGGTTAAATATCTCTATCGGGGGATTAAAAGAATCCGCTGTCTTGCCTGGGACAAAGCCGGTTTGGTTTCCGATACCTCGCCCGAGAAGGTGTTCGTGTCATTACAGGAAAATACCGCCCCCTATCCACCTGCGGTCAGCGGGCCAGAGCGCGGGGTAGCGAACGGACCTTTTTACCGCTTTTATGCCCGCGCCAGTGACCCGCAGGCAGACCCGGTGCGCTATAAGTTTATTTATAGTGACGGCAGGACATCCGAGTGGACCCCGCTTGGACCGGCAGGCCACCGGGGCATTGATTCCACCCGTTTCACCGCTCCCGGGACCTATTACATTAGGGCGATTGCCCAGGATTCACTCGGTCTGGAGTCAGATACATCCCCAGCCAAAACTTTTGAAGTGGTTGGGGAAGGCAGTATGCTGTGGGCGCTTGCCGGGGAAGAGTTCGTCTCCTCGCCCGCACTCGGGTTGGTTACAACCGGCACCGAATCCCGGCCGGCAATAATTGTCGGCGGCCTGGATGCACAAGTTTACGCCATCGACCCCTATCAGGCAGAAACGCTATTTCGTGTGACCGCTGCCGGTGAATGGGAGGAGTTCCTTTCTTCACCGGCCGTCGGGGGTGACGGCGCGATTTACATCGGTAACGAAAACGGCGCACTCTATTGCCTGAATCCAAACGGCCAGACCCGCTGGCAATTCCCCCAACTTTTGAGTCAAGATGCCTTCTCCACTTCACCGGCAGTGGACGGTAACTTTATTTACATCGCCGGTGAGGACCGCTCAATTCACAAACTTCAGGACAACACCACCGGCTACACCGAACTTTGGAACTACACCCTGGCCAGTGAAGTCAACTCCTCACCGATTGTCCTTCCTGATGCCCGGGTGCTGGTAATTGATGACTCGGGTTATGTTACCTGCCTGAACCCGGACGGCACCCTCGCCTGGGAGTTCTTTGTCAATGCCGGTGTTCAATCCTCGCCCGCAGTTGACAACAACGGCAATATCTATTTCGGCACCGAACAGGGCGACCTATTTGCCCTTTCCTCAACCGGCGAATCTCTCTGGACATTTAATATCTCTTCCCAGTTCAACGACATCACCTCATCACCCGTCATTGACCAGTCAGGCAATATCTACTTTGGCTGCGAGGATGGCTATCTTTACAAACTCAGCCCCGGCGGTGAACTGGTGTGGCGGTGTCAGATTCATCCTGCCGCCGCAATTACCAGCACACCGTTGCTGACTGCCGACGGGTATATCTATGTTGCCGCGGCGGCTGAATCCACCTTTGAAAAACTCTACTGCATTAACCCGGGAGGGGAAAAGGATTGGGAAATTCTGCTGGAACTTCCGGGCTCACCCAAACCCAGATTTTCAATTGATTTGTTCCCGTCGCCGGTTGTTGACCAGTTCGGCATAATCTACCTTACCACTCCCAACGGTGGTATCTTTGCCTGTGCAGGCAGAGCCTCCCCCCTGATGCCGAGTGCCTGGCCGATGTTCCGGCACGACATAAGACACACAGGAAAAAAAAAATGTTACAGGGATGGTACATGGTAACCAGGGGATTGTTGGTTTGAGGTATATGAAGGAAGCATTAGTTAATGAGTTGAAAGGATTGATTAAGTCATGATTAATGCTTTACAAATAAGGGTTGAGACAC